>Ga0335073_10007698_pt1 | contig 15113 bp, 15 predicted proteins | sample Lox_Sample_22_FD_207093 | JGI IMG/M metagenome (GOLD analysis project Ga0335073, IMG submission 207093) | Soil microbial communities from Loxahatchee National Wildlife Refuge, Florida, United States - Lox_Sample_2.2 | ecosystem: Environmental > Terrestrial > Soil > Wetlands | place: USA... | reverse complement strand
TCATTTCCAACTCGCTGCGAAGATCGGCGACTTTGCCGCTCTGCGGCTCCAGTTTGAATAAATATCGTTCCGTAGCGCGGCTTCCCTGCTGCAATAGTCCCGTTCGATCGACAGCAGTCCGCGTCATCATCACGCGCGGCCCCAGGCCGATACCCGCCGTCAGCCGATCCGGCTCCTTCTCAATCACCGCGGCAATCTTGAAGAACTGCCCGCCGATCTTCAGCGTGTCGCCAATCTTGGCGCGAAGCCGCACCAGCAGGTTGTCATCCACCACCACAGTCGAATCCGTCAGCAGCGATCGCAGATTACCCGCCGGATTCAACCTCACCGTCCCGTAAAAGGGATACTTTACGGGATCTACAACCTTCAGTGACACCAGCAGCGGCACTGGATCGCCCTGGAGCGACGCCATCGAAACCATCTCAGTAACTGAGGTCCGCTCCACTCCCCCGGAGGCAGCCAGCGCATCCAGCTTTGCATTCTCCTGCGGAGTCGTCAGCCGAAACATCCGCGCCGAAAGATCGGCAGCCATAATGCTGCGCGCCTGATCGAGCAGCGCCTTCTGAAAGGATTCGCTGAAGCCGCGAACACCTGTCAACGCCGCCACGCCAATTGCAACCGAAAGAATTACAAATAAGAATTTCGCGCGGGAAGCGCGCAGCTCGCGCCAGGCAATCTTTGCCGCCGTGCCCCATCCCAAAGCCGGCTTCTGCTCAAGCTCCATGGCTGTCCTGATTTCCTAATTCGTCGGCAACGACACGTCCATCCCGCAGAAAGATTCTCCGGTCAGCGCGATTCGCAATCTGGCTATCGTGCGTCACCAGGACGAGCGTCGTGCTCGCTTCGCGCTGGCGCTCCGTCAACAGGTCTAGCACATGCTGCCCGTTGGTCGAATCCAGATTGCCCGTTGGTTCATCGGCCAGCACAATCGGCGGCTCCAATACAAACGCTCTCGCCAGAGCAACCCGCTGCTGTTCGCCGCCGGAAAGCTGCACCGGATAGTGATGAAGCCGGTCCGCAAGCCCAACGGTCTCCAGCAGCGCGGCAGCGCGTCTCTTCCCATCTCCATTCGCGTTCAATTCATACGGAAGCAAAACATTCTCAAGCGCGGTCAGCGTGGGAATCAGTTGATATGACTGAAAGACAAACCCGATCTTCTTTCCCCGCACCTGCGCCAGCTTATCTTCGGGCAACCGGCTGATCTCAGTTCCATCCACAAGAACTTCGCCTTCCGTCGGCGCATCCAGCCCGGCGAGCAATCCCAGCAGCGTGCTCTTCCCGCTGCCCGACGCCCCCATAATCGCCAGAAACTGACCTCGCGGCACATTCAAATCAATCCCCTTCAGAATCTCTACTGTTCGACTTCCATTGCGAATCGACTTCTTCAGTCCTCGCACCTCGATCATTCCTGGCTCCTGTCCCTGATTACAATACGTATGTGACGCGCCGACACGCTTCCCTGCTTCTTATTACGCTTTGTCTCGCACTCCTGTTCCATTCCGATTCCAGAGCACAAACAAATGCTGACCCCAACCGTCCCATCATCGTCTGTTTTGGCGATTCGCTGACCGCAGGCCACGGCGTCATCGCTGGGCAAACATATCCCGATTACCTGCAGCGTGACCTGGACAGTCGCGGCTACCACTACCGCGTCATCAACAAAGGCATCGATGGCAATACTACAAAGGACGGCGTAGACCGCCTGAAAGACGTGCTCGCCCCTCATCCGCAGATTGTCGTCGTCGAATTCGGCGGAAATGACGGCCTGCGCGGTCTTCCGATCTCCGTAACCCGCCAGAATCTGGACCAGATCGTCTCCACGTTATTGAAAGCCGGATCAAGAGTCCTGCTCGCCGGAATCACCCTGCCGCCCAACTATGGCGCGGACTACATTCAGCAGTTCAACGAGACGTACACGCTGCTGGCGCGCAAGTACAAAGTCCCGCTCATTCCATTCCTGTTCAAGAATGTCTATGGAGTTCCCGGCTCGATGCAGGAAGACGGCATCCACGCAACCGAAAAAGGCAACCGGCAGGTTGCGCTGAATGTCTTGCAGGCCCTCGCGCCGCTGCTAAAGAAATAATTACGCAAGTACCACGACAGGCTGAAACAGAGTCCCCGCAATGCGTCGTCCGATCGCGATCAAATCGCGCTGCCCCTCGAAAATCTTCACCATGGGCGCCTGGCTGAACTCCGGCAGGTTCACAGCTGAGCCGTGGCGCACGCGCCCGGCCGAAAACGTATCCGCCGTCACCGATGGCAACTCGGGCAGCAATGCGCGCGGATGCGGCATCCGCGCCAGGATCGCATCGCCGGCCTGCGCTTCGATCTCTGCCAGCGGAATTGCTTCCTCGATTGCAAATGGACCTGCCGCAACGCGCCGCAGGCTTGCCAGGTGCGCGCCACATCCAAGGACAATACCCATCTCGTGGGCCACGCTGCGCACATAGCCGCCGGCGGAAACCGTCATGCAAAATGCGGCAGTATCGCCATCCAGCACCGTTATTTCAAACTCTTTAATCGTAATTCGCGCCGGTTTCAGCTTTGGAGTCTCACCAGCCCGCGCCAGTTGATAAGCTCTTTTGCCGCCTGTTTTCTTGGCGGAAAACGGAGGCGGCATCTGCTCAATCTCGCCCAGAAAACGCGCAGCGACCGTTCGCGCTTGTTCGAGCGTGAATAGTACTGGAGCCTCGTCGCCTACCGCCTGCCCATCGGCATCGTAGGTGTCCGTCGCAAGGCCGAAGCGAATTGTTCCGGTATAAGTTTTTTCCAGAGAGCCAAAGAACTGCGCCAGCCTTGTGTATTTGCCGAGAAGCAGAGGCAGCACGCCTGTCGCCATCGGGTCCAGTGTGCCCAGATGACCAATCGACGACTCGCCGGTCGCCCGCCTCACCCGCGCCACAACATCATGCGATGTCATGCCGCCTGGCTTGTCCACAATCAGCAGCCCGTTCACTCTGACTACTATAGCCGAGCCCGCGTCAGTATCCGTTGTGTCCCCGGTCGCGCACCAAAGATAGAAATTCAGCCCGCGTATTCTGCTTTTGAAATACGCCAACCATCGCGGAAGTCACCGTCGATGAATGCTGTTTCTCCACCCCGCGCATCATCATGCAGAGATGCCGCGCCTCAATCACAACGCCTACACCTTGCGGCGTAATCGCATTCTGGATCGCATCGGCAATCTGCTGCGTCATCCGCTCCTGCACCTGCAATCTGCGTGAGAACACCTCGACCAGGCGCGGAATCTTGCTCAGCCCAATCACCTTGCCGTCAGGAATATAGGCAACATGCACCTTGCCGAAGAACGGCAGCATGTGGTGTTCGCACAGCGAAAACATCTCGATGTCCTTGACGATTACCATCTCGTCGTAATCCACATCGAAGAGCGCGCCGTGTAGAATCTCCGTCGGATTTTCGCGATAGCCCTTGGTCAAAAAAGCCAGAGATTTCTCAACGCGTTCTGGCGTCCGCTCCAACCCATCCCGCGTCGGGTCTTCGTCAAAGCGCCGGATAATCTCGCGATAAATATCCTGCGTCGAAATGTTCTCCAGGCCCGTCGTCATGGCCTTGCGTACAATTTGCGGTCTCGCCATCGTTGTTCTCTTTTCCATCTTTCAGCATCTCGCAGCATTGGGGGTTTGCAGCGGGAATTCGAATGAGTTGTTGCTCGTTTCTTCCACGCGCACCCGCACAACTTCCGCCTTGTCAAACGCCTTCGCAAGGAGCTGATACACGTCGATACAAAGGTTCTCTGTGGTCGGCACCCGGTCCTGAAAGAGCGGGTCGCCATTCAGATTCGTATGGTCGAAGCGCTCCACCACTTCTTTCCGTACACATGCATCCAGATCGGCCAGGTTGCACACCATGCCGGTTTCCGCATTCACCGAGCCGCCTACCGTCACCTCGATCACGTAGTTGTGACCGTGCCCGTGAGGATTGTTGCATTTCCCGTATACGGCGCGGTTCTCACCTTCCGTGAAAGCATCCGTGTGCAGACGGTGCGATGCGCTCAGCCGGTATCTGCGGGACAAGTACGCTCTCATGGCTCACCGTAGTAATCGGCAAAGAGATCAGGCATCTCATACACGCGTACGCGGTGCAGCTTCGCTCCGGGTATTTTCCCGTCCAACCGATTCCACACCGCGATCGCAATGTTTTCAGTAGTCGGAATCGTCTCGGCAAACTCCGGCACTTCCTTGTTCAGATGCCGGTGGTCATACACTCCAACCACCTCGCGCTCCATCACGTCTTTCAGCTGCTTCAGGTCGACGACGAAGCCGGAAGTCGCGTCTACCGCACCTGCGACCGTCACTTCAAGCGTGTAATTGTGCCCGTGGCCATTCTTGTTCGCGCACTTGCCGAAGACGCGCTCATTTTCTTCTCCGGACCAGGCCTCGTTCCAGTAATAATGTGAGGCGGAGAACTCGGCTTTTCTCGTCAATAAAATCATCTCTTATGTCTTAGCAGATGCGGCTGCCTGCCGCTTGGCTTCAACGGCTCCCTCCCGCATATTCACGCCCCTTCCAGACTACGCGCTTCGTTACCGTATGGTCGAACCAGCTCTTCCACAACAGCCACACGAACAAAGGCAGCCCAAAGACGCTCAACAGGCAGTCTCCAAAAGGAAAATTTGACTTCGTCACCCGGCGATAAAAGCGCCATAGCGTCCGCAGCCAGATCAGCAGAATCACCAGCCGGGCCGTAATCCACGGCATGCTCATGCTCAGCGGCCCGGGAAAATACCACGCCAGCACGGGCAACCCAACCAGCAGCAAAATGTCCAGCAGCTTCCAGGCAGCCGTAATCAGCGTATTGCCAAAAAGCAGCGCCAGGTTCTTCGCCCAGCCCTCGCACATCTGGCTGAAGCTCCGATACATGCGCACGCTCAGCGCATCGGGAGCATAGCGGAAGCGCAGACCCAACTTGCGCCGCTTCACTAGGTGCGCCAGATCGACATCCTCCAGCATCGAATCGGCAACCGCCTCATGGCCGCCAATCTGAACATAAGCATCCCGCCGCACCAGCAGAAACTGCCCGTTCGCCGCCGCCAGCCGCGACTCGGGATCGGACACCTTCGCCGGCGGATACGCCAGCGCCAGTTCACTGAAGACTAGCGGCATCAGCGCCCGCTGCCAGAAGCCGGTCACAATCTGCCGCGGCGAATACGACAGCATCGCCACCTTATGCTTGTCCGCTTCGTGCAGAGCGCGCCGCAGATCCCCCTGCTCATGCACCGTATCGGCGTCGGTAAACAGCAGCCAATCACCATGCGCCTGTTTCGCCGCCGTCCACGCGGCATTGGCCTTGCCCGTCCAGCCCTTCGGCAGAGCAGCCGCGCGGATCACCGTAACCCCCGCAAAACTCTTCGCGATCTCCGCCGTGCGGTCTGCCGATCCATCATCCACAACCAGCAATTCCCAGTCCCGGCCCAGCTTCCAGCCCTCATCCGATTGCGAAACCAGCGACTCCAGGCACGCGCCCAGACAATCCTCTTCATTTCTTGCCGGAACAATCACCGTCAGGTCCAAAGCCACTCCCGCCACGCTCAGAACGTATTATAGAAATGTGCGCGGTTTCCGAATCTTCAGACCCCGGCTGTCCCATACTTTCACGCGCGTTTTGGAAAGTGTGGGATTCACAGCCATCCTTATTTTGGCGATCAGCGGATGCGACCGCGGCTCTCACCCCGCGCAGATCGCCACAGAGGCGCCAAACTTCACCATCGTCGATGGCGCAAGAACAATCCGCCTCAGCGATTACCGCGGCAAAATCGTAGTCCTCAATTTCTGGGCCTCCTGGTGCGCCCCCTGTCTTGAAGAACTCCCCTCGCTCATCGAATTGCAGAAGCAGATGCCGCAGATCGTCGTTCTCGGCGTCGATTTCAACGACGATGCCGCGTCGTATCGCCAGTTCCTGATCGACAACCACGTCGACCTGCTCACCATCCACGACGAATCGCAGCGGAGCAACCTCGCCTTCGGCACCACCCGCCCGCCCGAGACCTACATCATCGACGCCCAGGGCAAAATCCGCCGCAAGTTCATCGGCCCGCAGGACTGGACCAACCCCGAAATCATGAACTATCTCAAGAATCTTTAAGTTCCGAGCGAAGCGAGGAACCCATTTCGAATACGGGCAGCGCCACGAACCCGGGTGCCCCATCCTGAGCAAAGCGAAGGGTGGGAAGCAAAACTCACAGCAAGCCCGAAAACATGACTCGCCCGCAAAGCGCAGCCTTGCTATCATTGCTGCATGACGATCGTAGATGTCCTCTTCCGCTACGAGCAGCACCCGACTGAAGCAGCCTTGTTTGCGCTTAACAATATGAGCGAGGTCTACGGAATCCGCGGCATCCGGTTCAACGAAGAGTGGCAGACCATCCGCGTCGAGTACGACGCCACCCGCCTCAACAAAGCCATCGTCGGCGAATTGCTCCGCCGTGCGGGAATCAACATTGCCGAAGAGCTTCCGCTCATTCCGCCACAGCCTGAAGCTGCAGTACAACCGCCCCCTCCACCTTCCAAATAGTCACCCCGAGTGGTCCGCGGTCAGCATATTCGCATCCCGTGACAATACCCATCTTCCGTCCGGCAACTTGCGCAAAATCGTGAGCGTGTAGCCGGATCGTTTCATCGGTACCCCGCCTCCATGCGGTATCAGCGTCACCCACAGGCGGTTCCGCAGATACGCCAAGTCACCGGCTACATGCAACTCTTCTATCTCTGAGCGCACATCGATGCTCACCTGCTCCAGTCCGCTGCGGAATCCGTGTTCGAACGCATCTTTCCCGAACGGCTCTCGTCCGGCAACCTGAAACAACGCATCGTCGGCAATCAGACTGAGCACAGTCTCCACATCGCCGACCATCGAAGCGCCATTCCACCTCTCCACCAGGTCGCGGATTGCCTGCTCGTCACTCGTCATAGTCTCCAGCCCAAACCCGCGTCTACAGCACAGCTTTTATCAGCATATTCTGCGATAGCACCGCAGACCCTGCACCCGTCTCCGCCGTTAAGAGCACTCGATGATACAGCGTGCCCGCATCCCAGATCATCCGCCGCACAAAGCTTTTTACTCCATACACTACCGGCTTGTCTTCATAACATGTCACTCTACGAAACCCGATCGTGCGGAAAACCTGTCTCGCCGAGGTTGGAGTAAATGCCTGTTCGTGAGTGATGTCTCCATAGCGAATACGCATCCCATAGAGCCCTTCGGCATTCGGCACATGGGCGATGCACATGCCGTCGCGCTTCAGCACGCGCCTGATATCGTCCAGTGTGTGAAACAGTTCATCTCTGGTCAGATGCTCCAGCACATCCATCACCAGAACCACATCGACGCAGCCGTCTCTTTCTTCGCTGAGCACCTGTTCGAGTGTTCCCAGGCGCGCCTCGGCAATACCCAGCTTGTGCGCTGTCTCAATCTGTTCAGACGAAATATCAATGCCGCGGATATTCTTGTAACCGGCTTGCGACAGGAAATACAGGAACGCTCCATGCCCACACCCCAGATCCAGTATCCGAACGCTCCTGTCCGCCGGAAGGTGTTTTGCAATGATCCATGTAAGAAAAGCCCTGCGCGGACGAAACATTTCCTCCGCGGTATCCTTTAAATTCGCAGCAGCCTGTCCGCTGGATATATATGACTGGTAGAGACGGAGCCTCCAGGAGGCATCATTTGTATTCGACATGGATGAGTCAGTCCCCTTTTTCAAGCGTCGGCGGCAAAGACAACATGTAACCGTCCAAAACCAACGTTAGCACCGCAAAGCCATATCGTGGCGGCTGATGCACCCTTTGCAAGCATTTCGCAGTCCGCGCAACCATCGACCAGCGCTCATTTGCCTTGCTCGCCACAAATTGATATCTTTGAAGGAGTTCGCAGTCACCCCTCCTTGCGCGCCCATAGCTCAGTTGGATAGAGCGATTGACTACGAATCAATAGGTCGGAGGTTCGAATCCTTCTGGGCGCGCCATAAAATCAACTACTTACAAGCGAAGCAGTCAAAGTCACATACCGACTATGACGTAAAATATGACATTGGCGTCATGCTGCTGCCTCTCCTTCCCTTCCTGCGTTCCGCTGGTTCACAATCTCCGCGATATTCTTCAATGCCGGGTGCAGGTACTTTTGCGTCGTCGTGACGCTTTCATGTCCCAGAACATCCATTACCAGCTTGAGGTTCCCTGTACGGTCTAGCAGGTCGGTAGCAAAGCTGTGCCGTGCGGAGTATAAGACAAGCTCCTTGGGCAGCTTGGCGGCCTTCCTAGCCTCTCTGAAGGGCTTCTCAATGGCTGTATGGGTAATATGACCAGTCTTGCTCTTAGCGGGGAAAATCCATTCCGATTTTGCCCTGGTAATCAGGTTCTTGTTTCTCTCCAGACGACCCTTTAGTGAGTCACGTACACGATCACTCAGAGGCACATGGCGGGTGGATTTCTTCGTCTTTCCTTCCCTCACGAAAATCAGAGACTTGTCCCAAAGGATGTCATCCCATCTGAGGCGAATGACTTCGTCTGGACGCATCCCTGAATCATGGCAAAGCAGGAAAACGTCTTTAAGAGGCTGTGGGGCTACTTTGAGCAAAGCCTCCTCAGCCTTTGCATCCCATACCGCCGTGCGCTGGTTTTCCTTACGCAGTTTGATACGGGGTGCGGCCTGAAGAATGCCGTACTCCTGCGCCAGTGAAAGCATACGGCGCAGGGAGCGGAGCGCACAGTTCTGGTTAGAACCTGTTCCCTTCAACTCCAAGGTGTCCGCCACCGAAGTCGTAATCGTGTCCAGACGCATATCTGCGACGGACTTCGACTTCAGAAGTCTCCATCCAGCTTGGTAATAAAGCTTCGACTGTTCAGCCAAAGTGCTGGCCTCAACGAAGGGCAGGAATCGCTCCTCGGCAAACTGACGCAGTTTCATCATCTGTCCCTTGCGAACAGGTGCCTCATTACGTTGTGCCTGCCTCAGAAATTCCGCTGCCACTTCTCCAGCCTTCGCCTTGGTGGTTTGTTTGGTTGACTTGCGATAACGGCGACCATTTACCACGAAGTCTGCCGTCCAGAATTTACTTCCCTCTTGTCGATATAGCTCCATCAGTTCTCCATTGCGGCCCGCACTGGAGGAACTTGGCGACATTCGGCAATGAATTGCGCAATGTCAGTGGCAGAATACCGCACCGGAGCCTTGGAACCACTGCCCATCTTTATAAAATCTGGCCCGATGCCACGGCACCGCCAAGAACGCAGAGTCGCGGCACTCACTCCGAGTTGCTCGGCTGCTTCGCTGTCGGTAAGCAGCCGTTCCGCGAACTTGTTAGCGTTCCTGAATTTCCTTGCAATTGGTTCAAGACCCGATCCGGGTGGTGGCATTAATGTGGGATCGGACGAAAAATGCACTTCAATCATTGAGTTCTCTTTCGGATGGATTTGAGGGTTGGGATTTGTTGTGAAGTTTTTGCTTAACTGTGTCCGAACACTTCACGCAGCAAGGGGCAGTTCCTCATCCACCAGATTGGTAAGCACCATTTCCGACACCTTTTCACTCCGGGTGCGTCTTGCTTTTGGCGGCAAGCATCCACAACTTAACGTTCTTGCAAGCTCACAGCCCAACACGGGGAATTTCGATTCTGGGCAGCACGCGCAAACACAGATCCAAATTACATAGCGATCCTCGGTATCGGCCCCGCGATACAGAACCTTTATGAGGCCATTTACTTCACCAGTACGGTCTATAACTATTCCCAAAGCATTCTCCTTTCTGGGAACAAAAAAGCTCCGCGCAAGCGGAGCTGTTGGGCTGCACAGCATGCAGCCAGTGTTTGGTTTTCAAAAATGGAGAGTTATAACGACCTCCCCATGTCCTAACGATGCAATTGAACGTCTTGTCAGAACAGCTATATCAGGGTGCTGATCTGCTCAGTTCGCGTAGAACACTGGGACTATGTAACAAACAGGAGCCAGTGTGCTCGCCGTTATTCAACACAACTTGCGGCAAGGCTCACGCCTCCGCATATTCGGTGGGCACGTCGATCAATGATGGTGTTGCCACAGACAGCCAGTCTCCGCCAACTCTCTCAACCAATTCTTCCTTAGTGTGTCCGTTGTGAATAAACTCACTGATGTCTTTGGCTCCCACGTCGCTGAACTTCACGACGCGATATTCGATGCCTCGCTGGTCGAGAGACGCGGCTACCCTGTGGGCAAATATCTGTCCCGGTTCGTCATCATCCGGCATCAGAGCGACCCGTTTGCCCAGAAGGTCATCGGCCAACGTGTCCATCCAACTGTCCGACCCTCCGGAAGTGGTAGCGACAACGTCACCTCCCTGCGGAGAGTGTAAGGAGAGAGCCATGAGTGCATTGCAATCCTTCTCTCCTTCGCAGATGCAAACAGTTTCAGCGAACTGAAGCCGATCCGCGTTATAAAGAATTGGGCTTACCCCAATGGTGCCCCATACCCAATCACCATGAGGTGCAGGACGGCGCTGCTTGAACTGCTTGCCGGGGAACCGAAGTACCTGCTTTACCAGCCTGCCATTCTTATCCCAGTACGAATAAATCGCCTCGGCATTCCGGTCTGGAGGATGATACTCAACTTGCGCTCCCGTAGCTCGCCCCAGCATCTGGATCGCCTCGCCGCGACTGATCCCAAGAAGCTCCGTGATGAGTTTCGTGATGGGACCGCTCTCGCGGCAACCGAAGCAATGGTAACCCCTCCGAACAGGATCAACCGAACAAGAGGGAGTCGAGTCTGGATGGAAGGGACAACAGATCATCACACTGCCATTTCCCTGACGAGTAATAGGGCTGTCCGGTAAACAGGATTCCAGAAGACTAACGACCTGTTCTGGGTCTCCATTAAGGTTCAATCGTTTGGCTCTGCCCTTCTTGCCAACGTGGTAATAGTTCGCTGGGTCATCTGCCGGGTCTCCAGTCTCTCTATGCAGCGGCTCCCCTGTATAGGGGTCAAGCAGCTCAACGTGCAAGCCTTTGCCGGCTTGACTGACCGATACGAGGCCCCTCTTTGTGAGCTTCTCCAGAGCCTGTTCTGTAGTTAGGGTGGTAGCAAAAGCAGCCAGTGATTTCAGGTCTGACCACGTAGTGGCAAACCGATTATCTCTGCGCTTGTTCGCAAACCAGCAGAGGGCCACATATGCCTTGACCTCCGACCCACTCAATTGGGCCAGAGACCAGTTCGCTGAGGTCTCAAGCACAATGCAATTTGGCAACGGACTATAGCGAATCCCATGACTGTGAAAAAAGTTCCGACTTCCTGCGGAGAGAGGCTCTCCATCGGAGGGATTGCATATTGCGTATGTCTTCGTCCCAAACTCGCCGTGCTTTCTGCGCGTGGAAGCTTGCTGGATGAAGAGATGGTCTTCCAATGCCTTCATCCCCTCGGTGATGGAGTTCTTTGAGAGTCCGGATCGTTCCGCAAGTGTGCGATGGCCCATGCAAGTCTCCACTACATGCCGATTCCTGCGAGACTGCGATTTTGCGCTCTGGAGCAGAACGAGGAGCAAGGCAAGAGCATTAGGTTTCAGGACTAGCCTTTCTTCTTGTATGACTGACGATGGAACCTCGAATTGTCGTAACCTCCCCCAGTAGTTCGGGGAGAACTGAATCTTCATGAACTGTATGTTCCCCTTATATTGTCAAAGCTGATACAAACGATTGATTACAAATGCTGCCCGTTCCCACATTTCTAGAGCTACAGCCCAAAAAAATGGGAATGGTGCGAGTACATAGTCGGCTGGATCGAAGACGATCCTGCTATCCAAAAGCAGAAGTGCGCGCTCGCTTCAAGCAGCCAGATGACCTTCGGGTACTATTTCAATTAATTGGATTTCCTTCCCGCCCAAATCGGGGATTGGGGAGAAGCTAAAGCGTGAGGACGAAGCGGCTCAATTGTGCAAAGCCGAATTTCAATCCTTATTTTAGATTATATACCAAAAGTTGCTCGTTTGTCAAGTTTGATGTACAATCCTCGATCCTGCTCCGAGGCGATCGGTTTCGACAAGCAAGACGAATCGGATGGATTGGGCAATAGTTGTTTCTAAAGGACTCCCAGAATGCCTTGCTCACCATTCTGCCGCCAAGCGTTGTCCACTCAATCTGTTCTCTGGTGAGGATAGCCGGTCGTCTAAGTGCTCTTCGTTTATGTCGGGCCTCGGGTGCTGCTTGTTAGCGCAGATACATTTCCGTCTGAACACGGCTAGAGATGATGACCGCTAAGGTGGCTCCACGGCACTCTATCCGGACTTGCTGGATGGTACCTAAACTCCACACCCATATTGAAGTAATGGGGCCAAGACCAGACTCCGCGATTGGTGTCTATTTTAATCGGGATTGAAGTGGGGATTCACTATACCCTTCCGCATAGTTTGCAGAGTAGGGAACATAGGTGGGCGACTTGTCCACGTTACTGATTTTGAGTCCGACGTGGAGCTGCGTATAAATATTCTGTCAGTTGATTCTAGGTCGATGTGAAGGGGGTGGGAGGCCCCTACGGCCTATATTTTCATAAGGTTAGATGGTACCGTGAGGGCACATGCCCTGAATTGGAACCGACGGCAAATCACGGCGATCTGATATTGCATCAGGTTTGAAACGCTGAAACCAGAGGAGTTATTTTTTGCTTACTGGCATTTCTTATGCAATTGGAAAACAGACTGGATTCTGGCGGTGCAGCATTTGCAGTTTTCTTCAAAATCAAGCGTCTAATTTCAAACGGCAATGAAGCGACCACGCAGAGGATTCGGAAATTAGCAGGATGACAGAAATCCTCTGCGAAGGCTGACATATGCGAAAGCGATTTATGCTCCGTTAAGATTTGTTTTGTCGTCTATCACCTAACTTCCTCATGTACCAAGAGTAGAGCATCTTCGGATCAAATCGTCTGTGCCCCCCTATAAGTATTGAAGGAATGTCCTGCTTAGCAGCCATCTGCATAATGGTTTCGGGGCTAACATTCAGGAAATCGGCAACCTGTTCTGCGGTTAACAGTGTGGTTTGCTGCTTGAGAACCGTCAGGAAATCAAACGGTCTTGTTGTGTCTTTCTCTTCATGTTTTCTCTCAGCGAGGCTACGAGCCGCTGCCAGCTTCTTTTGCAGAAAGACGAGGATCTCATCCCGATCAGCGCCGCCCAGTCGAGGTAAGCCAGTATTAACCGCCTTCATAGTAGGGTCGGACATAAACCAAGCAATCTCCTGTCCATATAGCTTGGCCAATTTGGATTCCGTCACCCACACCTCCAACTGCGACACCACAACGCCAAACAGATCAGACATGATGATGAGAGTCTGCTGCGTGGGATGGTTCTCTCCCTTCACAAGCTTTCGAGTAAATTCATAGGAAAATCCCAGTTTGTCCGCCAAGTCAGTCACTGACAGCCTAGGTTCGTGAGTTTTCATTAGTCTGTTCAACTCTCTAGCAAATCTTCCGGGCTGCTCGGACATTGTGGCGTCTTCTCCTGCAAAAGTTCCAAGCAATCTTTCAAACTCTGCCGCATCGCAAAAGCATGTAGCTTTGCACTTCGTCTCCCGACTGCCGCAAACACGGGCACCGCAGCACAAACACTCACCTAACTCTTCAGTGGGGCGCGATGAACCGCATGAGTAGCAGCGAGCTTTTGCGGCCTTCTGAGCTTCCTGTTCTTGTAGCATTCAAACCTCCATGTAACGGTTACGGAGCACCTTGTTAGTAGCTGGCCACCCAACACGTCTCCGCCCTTTCAATATTGCCATCACGCTTCGACTAAGTGCAAGATAATAAACAGGTTAATACAAGCTCATGAGTAGGTTGTCAAGCAATATTCCCCTGCAAATAGTCAATTTTTCATTGCCTCGCCGCTGTATCAAAAAACGGTATCTTCCCGACCTTCAATTGGCGTAGACTTCAGTCTCAAGTTTTCACTGTTCACAAAAACGAAGGTTTTATGGTACAGTCGCAGTTCCTATGAAAACAGCCATCTACGCCAGAGTTTCGACAAAAGACGGAAGGCAGGACACCGAAAATCAGTTGCGGCAGCTGCGGGCCTTCGCTGCGACCCAGAGCTGGACCATAGGCCATGAGTACATCGACCGCGCCAGTGGCAAGCGCGGTGATCGGGAACAATTCCAGAAGATGCTCTCCGCCGCATCGCGGCGGGAGTTTGATGTGCTCCTCTTCTGGTCGCTCGACCGATTGAGCCGGGAAGGTACCGTAGAGACGCTGAATCACCTGCAAAGGCTCACAGCCTACGGCGTCCACTATCGGTCGTACACAGAGCAATATCTCGACAGCACGGGCGCCTTCAAGGAAGCCGTCATCGGCATTCTGGCAGCCGTCGCCAAACAAGAGCGAGTTCGTCTGTCCGAACGCACCATCGCGGGTCTTGAGCGGGCGCGGGCGCAGGGTCGCATCGGTGGCCGTCCAAAAATCGAAGACAATCCGAAGACCATGAAGGCCCTACAGCGGCTCAGAAAGCAGGGCCATTCCATCCGCCAGATTGCGGCTGAGCTAAAGCTGAGCAATGGAACAGTCGCCAAGCTGGTCAAGGGAATTGCAGCCTAGTCTCCTCGTCGTTCCCCCGCTGATTTCAAGCGTCACTCGATAAAAGGACCAAATGACCAGAAGCCTGCTGTTGCACGGATTGAATGAAGAAGAGTCCGCCATTGCCGTTTGGAAACTCCTCTTCAGCCCTCAGCTCCAGAAACACTTCGGTTCAGCTTGGTCCCTCGATTGGTCTAACCAACTCATCGACTATCTCGCGGCTGGCAACAAAGCGGCATTCAGTGACCAGTACGACGGCCTTCAACCCGAAGTTAAGGCAGCCATGTCCGGCCACCCCCAATACTCAATGGCCAACCCTCCGTGGTGCATGGCGAGTCTTGATCTGAGGTTTGGCCTGATCCCTTGGGTCACCCCAGTCTTTGAGCGGGGGCTGGCAATGCTGCTCTCGGAAGGATCGGCCTTTGAGAAGCACTTTGGAGATGTCCTTCCTTTCGCCTTCTTCCTGCGAGGCGGTCCCGGCGACTCGCCGGAAACTGCTTTCCGCGTATGTGCTCCATCCCAGACCGTCAGAGCTGGGGCTGAGCATTGGATTATGCGCGCATACCTCTGGAGACGCGA
>Ga0335073_10007697_pt1 | contig 15115 bp, 9 predicted proteins | sample Lox_Sample_22_FD_207093 | JGI IMG/M metagenome (GOLD analysis project Ga0335073, IMG submission 207093) | Soil microbial communities from Loxahatchee National Wildlife Refuge, Florida, United States - Lox_Sample_2.2 | ecosystem: Environmental > Terrestrial > Soil > Wetlands | place: USA: Florida... | reverse complement strand
GTGTCCACTTTCCCCCCGGGCCACTTTCTGATCGTATTGCCCAAGCTCTTCCCTCTTTCGCTCGATCGTCTAGCGCCCATACTCAGCAACGAAACACCACTCAGACGCCTGGCTTTGATACCTCTTGAAGTACGAAAATTCGCATTTCTACTGATTGGCCTGCGCTTGATTCGTGAATGTACCCGGATTGCGATTCGGTTAGCTTCAGAACCTGAGAGCGGCCGGCGTACTCACCTGCGCACTCATGAAAATGTCTCCGCAGGGAGCGCCACAGAGCCTGATCTCATGCCGAAGAAGTAACTAACTCTTAAAATAACCGGGAAAAGATGCCTTGCAGCACCGGGCCCATCTCAACCGTTCGATGCGGCCCGTGAAAGCCTGGATGCAGCATGACCTGGAGGTCTTCCATGAAAGCAGTTCGTCATGGCATCCATCGCGGTCCTTGCAAGTTGTTTGTTTCAGGGCTACTCTTCCTTCTGAGCTTAATATGAACCTGCGAACCTTTGCCGCACTCGCTGCGGTTGTTGTCCTCGGACTGGGACAGCGCTGGATAATAGCGCAACCTGTCTTAGCAGCACTTCCTGCGACTCCCTCATTTCCATGGCAAGATTCCGGCGCGCTGCATATCGCCCGCGAAACGGATGCGGTGCGGCCATTCTCCGTGATTGGACCCCGGGGCGCGCTGCTGGGGACGCAGGACGGAAGTTATGCAGCATGGATCTTCCCGTGGAAGATCTTCAGCGACATGCGGATCACGGCCGATATGGAGAACTACGGCGTCCCAATCGACGTAAACCGGCAGGCGGCCTGGATCGATGTCAGTCCGGGTAGAACCATCATTACTTACTCTCATGCAAATTTCACCATCCGCCAGATTATGTTTGCGCCCAAAGATGCGCAAGAGGGAGCCGGCGCGGTGGTGCTCTATCAGATCGAAGCGATCCGGCCCATGACGCTTACCTTCTGCTTCACGCCGCTGATGCAGCGCATGTGGCCGGCGCCCTCCGGCGATCGCCCTTCGCCGGAGTGGGTAAAGACAGAAGGCGCAGCCGGAGGTAAGACAAGCTCGGGGTTTTACATTCTGCACCAGGATTTTCCGGGACACGTTGCCGCGCTCGCCATGCCTACGGCCGAGCCCGGCATCCTGGCGCCTTACCAGGAGCGCCCGCAAGCCTGGCCGCTTCAATTTGTGCTGCACTTCGATCCGAAGCGGGATTCACAGACGCTGTTTCCCCTGCTGATCGTGTATGCAGACTCTGAGCACGCCTCAACCCCGGCAGCGCTCGCGCAGAGCCTCGCCGGGCTCGATGCGCAGGTATCGATTCTTTATCGGGACAATGCGGCCCACTATCGTGCACTTCTTGAGAGTCACACGAGCATCGAGACGCCCGACCCAGGTCTGAATGCCGCTTTCTCCTGGGCCGTCGCAGCTATCGACGGGCTGCGTGTAGAGACGCCGGGGGGCAATGGACAAGCGTTTACTGCCGGCTTTGTCGGCTCCGGTGACACTACGCGGCCAGGCTTCGGCTGGTTCTTCGGACGCGACGCGTTGTGGACGCTCTACGCCGTCGACAGTTATGGAGACTTCCAGGCAACCCGTCAAGAGATCGAATTCCTGCTGCGTCATCAACGCGCCGACGGCAAGATCATGCACGAGTATTCGCAGACAGCAAATCTGGTTGACTGGCAGGCGCTGCCCTACGAGTATGCAGCGGCTGATCCGACCCCTCTGCTGCTGATGGCCGCAGACGATTACCTCAAGATCAGCGGTGACGCGGCGTTTGTCCGCGCGCACTGGGATGCGCTGCGGCGCGCCTGGGACTTTGAAACTGCGCATGTTTCGAGCGATGGAATCTATAACAACACGCAGGGGACGGGCTGGGTCGAGTCATGGATTCCTTCCATGCCCTATCAGGAGATCTATCTCGCTGCGCTCGACCAACAGGCAAGCAGTGCGTTTGCGGATATGGCAAGGAGCACCGGCTACCAGGATCTTGCTCATGAGGCAGCAGCCCGCGCTTCGCGCATCGGGCAGACCATCGAGCACGAGTATTATCTTTCGTCCCAAGACTTCTACGCCTTCAGCCGCAATCTCGATGGCTCAACCGACGATACTCCCACGATTTTCCCCGCCGTGGCGTGGTGGGACGGCAGTTACTCCCTCCCGGATGCAGATGCCATGATGCGCCGCTGGGCTTCGAGCGAGTTTTCAACCGACTGGGGTACGCGCATTCTCAGCGATCATGTGAGTTTCTACGACCCGATCAGCTATCATCAGGGTTCGGTGTGGCCGCTCTTCACAGGATGGGTTTCCGTGGCCGAGTATCGCGCTGGACATCCTCTGGCCGGTTACACGCACCTGATGCAAAACGCGGAGTTGACCTGGTTGCAGGATCTTGGCTGTGTAACCGAGCTGCTGTCGGGCCGTTTCTTTCAGCCGCTGGGTCGCAGTACGGCGCACCAGCTCTGGTCGTCGGCAATGGTGATCTCTCCCTTGCTGCGCGGGATGTTCGGCCTGCAATGGGATGCTGCCGCGAAGACCTTGACGGTTACGCCCCAACTGCCGGCAGACTGGGATGCAGCAACCGTGCGCAACGTGCCGCTGGGAGATTCCAGACTCGATCTCACATTCACGCGGCGAGGGCAGCATCTGATGGTCGAGGCGACTGGCGCGCCCGAGCTCCACCTCGCCACGGATGCACCTGGCGCCACCGTGGAAGGACATACGCTACGGATTCCGCTGCCTCCGGTGGAGGTGGCGATCTCTCCTCATTTGCCTGATCCCGGCGCCGAGACCACACAGATGAAGGTGCTCGCCGAGCAGCGCACCGCGCGGTCGCTGACGCTGATGCTGAGCGCGCCGCCGTCGGCGGAAGGCATCTTGTATCTGAGGGAAAATACCCCGGGTCTTCACGTTCATGTTGAAAACGGAGCGATAGGATCACCCCGCAACGGATTGCAGTTAGTGACGGTAACTTTTCCGTCCGGCGCGGAGGCCGTCACGCAGCATGTCACCTTCTCCTGGTGAGAACGGCGAGCGGTTCCGATAAGCCGCATCTTCCTTCAGCAGGAACCGATGTTCTGCGAAGCAGCGGCTTTTACCCCGACACCGTGTAATTGGAATCGAGAGCCGCTTCGATCGGATTGGGGGGGAAGAACGCGGCCTGGCGCCAGGATTCGGCTGCGTTCCGCCGTGTCGGCTGGTTCCCTCTTTTACCAGCGGTAGACCTTGAGTTCGTCAAGGTACACGTTGCCCCATGTGGTGGCGCTGCTGTCTCCATCGATCTGGAAGTTGGTCAGGATTGCCGGGCCCCAGCCGAGATCGTATCCCGAAAACACGGTGAAGTTCAGATCCTGCTCTGCGCCGTCCAGCCATACGGAATGGTAGGTCACCCACCCCGAGTCATTGTGCGAGAAGTAAATCTGCACGTGATGCCATTGATTCGCGCCCCAGCTATGCACGTTGCACGGAGCGTAGGAGTGCAGCCATGTATCTGTAGGGCTTGTCGGAGAGCCGCCGTTCACGGCGTAGTCCCAGCGGTCGATCCAACTGTCGCACTGGAAACCCATGATGGCGGTTTCTCCGTTCGGCATCGTCTGGTCGAGGTCAAACTCGAGGTTCGAGATTCCATTTGCGTCATTGGCGATATACACCCAGACGTCGTAGAAAAAATTCTCAGCCGTCGTGTTGTCATCGAATTGCGCCGAATACCGCTCTCCGCCGAAGTCGTTGAACTGGTTGGCAAACAGCCGCGATGTACCGGTGAGCGAGGGCGAACTGTGCAGGCTCATGGTGCCGCTCGAGGACCCCGGTGTCCCTCCGTCGTGGATTGCGGTCCAGTCGCTCAGCGCCTGGATACTGCTGATCTCGACCGCGTCCGACGGAATCAAGGAAGCCGCGCCCCCCGTCACGTCGATCGAGACGTCTGTCACGCACACGCCACCCTGGCCGTTCCAAACTTTCACGTGCAGCGTGTGCCACCCGCTCGGCGCGCTTACGGGGCCGTCGATCGATTGGCCGGCGAAGGTTGCCGTATAGGTGCTGTTGTCGAGCGAGTAGCCAACCGCTGTTACCGGCTGCGAGGAGCAGGTCGCGGCGTTCATCGCCAGTTGGAAGGGAGATCCGACCTGCGCCCCGTTGCCTGGAGTAGTAATTGACGTCTGTGCCAGTGCGGGAAGCATAGCAACAGTAAACAAAAGCGCCGCACTTATCGCATTCTTCGCGGATTTCCGATTCATTCGAGGACACCTCTGGGGAGACCATCGTGTCGGCCTGGGGCCGCACGTAATTCGCACGCAGACAAACGCTCCGCCGCATCTCATCGGCCATTCGCTCCACATGCGGGTTATCGATAGCAAGAACGCTGCACACACAACCGCGCTCACCCCGCGCCGTCCGGCGGTTCGCGGTGCGTGCAGGGCGCACAGCTCTGTCACGGCGCCACCTCCCGCGTGCGGAGGGCGTCGATTCAGCGCTTCGCAATGTATTGCTTGGGCTGTTATGGGCGTGAAGAGTTCGAGCGCCCGGCAGACCTCTTTTAATTAGGAAAGGCATCCAATGTGGCGTGAGTGTGTGCAGCTCGCCCTTGTAAGAGCCTTCGTGTGTCTTCCCGCAAAGTTCTAACGAGATCCGCCTCCGGGATCTGGTCCCGATTCGCGATCTCCGTAATCTATTCCGTTTTAACCGGCAGGCAAGCCGGTCACTGTGTGTGTTGAAAGAATGCTTACACGCCGGAGGCGGTCCCGGCAAGAGGTTTTTGCGGCGCGCTTCAGGATTTCAAGGCGCAGCCGGCCTCGAGAAGGGTTTCAAGCGCGATGCCTACCACACTTCGATGGACCACCAGGGCACTCCGTCGATCCCGGAGCGGTCAGCAAGACGTTTAGCAAAGATTTGGATCAAGTTGTCCAGGCCGCATACTTCCGGGCGCAGAGACTTTCGGCGTGTGTCAAAACGCCTGCGTTGCGTCGGGATTGAATCCGAACTCTGCAGGCGTGAACCCGATCGTGGCCGCACGCACAATGTCGTTGACTTTGTCTTCAAGCGTACGGTAAGCTCAGCGCATCATCCTGAGATCGCGGATCGAGTAGATCTGAAGTGAGGCCCTCTCTGGCCACGGGTTCGTTGGCGTGCGCCCGGCTGTCTCCGGCAAGTTGGATCTTGCAAGTCGTATGCGTGTGCTCGGAGAAATGGACCGGACGCATTTCATGAAGCGTGTCACCTCCCTCCTGCTGGCGCTGCCGGCATGTGCATCCCTGTCGGTGCTGGCCACAAGCGCTGTGCCCGCCTTCGCCAATGTAACCATCGTCAGCCCTGCGAGCGGAAGCGAAGTTGTTTCGCCGCTTCAGCTAACCGCCTCCGCATCGGCGTGCTCTTCGCAACCGATCGCCGCCATGGGCTACTCGTTCGATAACAGCGCCCAGACAACCATCGTGAATGGAGCGTCGATCAACACACAACTGGTCACAACCCTGACGGGCGCACATACGCTTCACGTCAAGTCCTGGGGCAACCAGGGAGCGTCGTGCGTGACCTCGGTCGCGATCATCCTGATGCCCTCGCCCACCAGTTACGTGCCTGCCTACGCAACGGTGTTCAAGGGCGTGCAGGCGCTGCCGACCTGGCTGGCGGTCAACGACACGGGTTCAGGGGGCGGCACTTCCTCCGGGGTCATGAACGTGGTCGCTTCACCGTCCCTCACCGGATCCGCGCGCAAGTTTGCGACAACTTTCACGAACAATGGCGGCCAAAGGTACTTTGCGACGATCGGCGCCAATACCCTGGTGAGTAACTTCCTCTACGACGGATGGGTATACATCGGAGGTTCGTCGAACGGCATCGCCAACATCGAGATGGACATGAACCAGGTGATGGCGAACGGCGAAACCGTCATCTACGGGTTCCAGTGCGACGGCTGGTCGAACACGTGGGATTACACCGCCAATGAAGGAACACCGACGAATCCTTCAGACCAATGGCTGCACACTCAGGCGCCATGCAGTCCGCGCAACTGGAGTACGAACGCATGGCACCATGTGCAGATCAGCTACTCGCGCGATCAGTATGGCACGGTCACCTATAACTCGGTCTGGCTCGACGGCCTGGAGCAGGATCTACATGCAACTGTCTCTTCTGCCTTCGCGCTGGGTTGGGGGTCTGTCTTATTGACTAACTTCCAGGTGGATGGAATGGGTGCGAGCGGCTCATCGACGGTGTACCTCGACAACTTGACTGTCTACGGATGGTGACAGGGCCTTTCGTCCGTTGAAGTTGGTCGCAGGCTACCCATTTTGGCAAACCGTGTGCGGGTCTTTACGAGGACCGCGGCGCTCGGCATCCACCAAGACAAGAACCATCGATTCCTCCGCGCGAGGCTCTCGGGGGTTCGCGGTTGTGGAGACCGCCAACTTAACCATGAGTTCCTGAAGGGGGATACGCATCGGCGGGGAATGCCTGCGGAATGGGCGCAGCGCCGGCCGCGAAGGATAGGGGAAGGGGCTGCGAAGGTTTGCGGGCGCTCGAGACAGCGCCCGCCAAGTGGATCGATATGGACCTCCCCGGAAGCAATTGACCGGGGCCAGCGTCGTACAGATCTGAATTGCTTTTCTCGCGCGGACGCACCTTTGCGCCATCGACTGCCCGCATCTAAATAAATGTCGCAAGAGTGTAACACTCCGACAGCTATGTTCCTGATGACTTTAGCCAAGCCACGCTCCTTCGCACCGATACTTTTGGCGGTTGCAATCGCGGGTTGCTTCTCTGCGCGAGGCTTATTCGGACAGAACCAGCCGCCCTCGACGCAGTTCACCACGCCGGCGATAGCGTGGAATCCAACGCAACCTGAAATACAGCCGCCTCTCAATGTGGACCGTGACCCAGTGCCTTCGCCCGGACAACCGGCGGCGGCCGCCACTCCGGTTCCACCGCCCTTGACGAAAGGCGGCGCCGCGCCTCTCGAAAAGAATCAGAACGGCATGTATGTTTATCGCACCAACGTGGACGAAGTGCTGTTGAACTGTACGGTGATCGATAAGGCAGGAAGGATTGTTACCGATCTCAAACCCGACGATTTCCGGGTGTGGGAAGACGGCGTTCCCGAGCACATCAATTCTGTCGAGCACGATGACCTTCCAGTGTCGATGGGCATTCTGATCGACAACTCCGGATCCATGCGGGACAAGCGCGCGGCTGTGAATGAGGCGGCGATGAACTTTCTCAAGGATTCCAATCCCGCCGACCGATCCTTTATCGTGAATTTCTCGGATCGCGCCTATCTCGACCAGGGCTTCACCTCAAGCCTCGTCTCTCTCGGCCACGGCCTTTCGCGCTTCGACTCGCGCGGCACGACCGCTCTCTACGACGCCGTGGCGGCCTCGGCCGATGAGTTGGCCAGAAACGGCAAGCGTCGCAGCCAGGTCCTCCTCATCGTTACCGACGGGGCCGACAACGCATCGGAACTCACCCTCCAACAGGCCGTCCGCCGCGTGCAGAATCTCGGGGGCCCGGTCGTTTATTCCATCGGCCTTGACTACGATGTGCCCCGGGAAGAAGCCAGCCAGGCGCGAAGCGCGCTGGAAACGCTATCCGGCGATACCGGCGGCATCGCGTACTTTCCCAGTTCACTAGCGAACATCAACCGCATTGCCGCCGAGATGGCCAACGCCATTCGCGAGCAATATGTCATCGATTACCACTCGTCAAAGCCGTTCAGTGAGGGCGGCTACCGGACGGTCCACGTAGAAGTCAGCGCGCCGCATCACGGCCGGCTCTTTGTAAGGACCATCCGCGGCTACTACGCCAAGCAAAATAACCAGTCGCCGGGCGTTCAGCAAGCGGCCCGGTAATCTCTCCGGCGCTTCAGCGTCGGGGGTTCGTTATACAAAGTACGAAGTTGTGCCTTCCTGCCGTCCGTTTCCCTCTTATCAGTGAAGATGGAATGCGACCTCGATGATCATCTGTACGGCGACCGGGTGCCCCTCGTACATTGCCGGACGGAACCGGTATTGCCGGACGGCTTCGATGGCTTTTTGATCGAGCCCCATGCCCAGATGCCGCACAATGTGGATGTCCTGCGGCCGGCCCTCGGAATCCACAACCAGTTGGATCGCAACCGTGCCCTGGTAGTCGCCCTGCCGCGCCTGCGCCGTGAACTCGGGGTCGACGGAGTAGATGACCTGCGGTGCGCTTACGCCGCCACCCACGGACATAATGCCGCCGCCGTAGCTCCCGCCGCTGCCCGGGCCGGCTCCATCGCCTTTGCCTGCGCCCATGCCGCCGCCAATCCCGATGCCAAAACCGTTCGCCTCTCCACTGCCTTGGGACTCCATGGCGACCTGGGGCGACTGAGCAACACCCAGGCTAGGCAGCTTGTTCTCCATCGGCAGCCGCACATCGATCGCGGGCTGCACGGGAATTGGCGGTTTCGCCACTTGTTGAATCTGCGGCGGAGCGAGCGGGACTCGCGCGAATCTCGGCTGCCGCCCCCGACTCGGATCTATGATCCTGTGCTCGCCGCCGCCACCACCGCCGTGCTTTGGCTTGGCCACCTTCAGGAGCGGCGGGTTGGGCGGCGCATAAAGCGTGAAGTCGAGCGGCGTTACTGTCGTGGCCTCCTGCACTGCGCGCGGGTGCGCCGTCAAGCTCCACCAGAGCACCGCGCTAATCCCCATAACGTGGAGGATCAGCGAAACGTAGCCGGAACTCCCGTTTCGCCGATCCGCAAGCGGATCGAGCCCCTTCCAGAGAGCTGAGTTAGGTGCGCCGTCTGCGGCGGCGGAGCGCTTCGGCACCAGCCGCGGCGGCAGACGTTCCTCATAGCTTGTGGCGTGAGACGAACGCTGCGAATCGCGCGCTTCTTCGACCGCAAGCGACGTGGGGTTGTACCCAATCGCTTCTGGCCGCGCGATTTTGCGGTGGTCTTCCGACTGACGCCCGCCTGAGGCTGGTCTGAGATCGCGATTTACCAGGTTGCCCATATAATGCGCCGGGAAAATTTCCCGGCATCCCCCTCTCCAGGTTCACCGATGCTCAGGTGGCTCCGACCGGCATTGCCGCTTTCCGCCGTATCGAAATTCAAGACAACAAAACCGGCCTACCAGATTCCCTTGTCGCTTCCAGTAAGCTTTTGTCCCACAAGAGCCGCCGTGGCGAGCCACGGCAGTAAACTGAGCCTGACCCCGTTTTTGAGTTCACCGCGGCCCAGTACCTTCGCAAGCTGCAAGCCATACAGGCGCATAGCCTGCGGTAAAACCGGCACGCGCAAATATCCCCGCTCGAAGTGAACCTCGTGGCCACCAAACTGCGCCTCGCCCGTCACAAACTGTGGCAAGGCCAGACCCCTTCCGCGGTAACTCATCGCGTAATCCGACACGATACACAGATAGGTCGCTACTCCGGTCCAGACTCCGGCCTTTTCCGCCGACGAGCGCAGCACTCCATAGTCGATGGAGCCGGCATCAGCGAGGGTTACCGTGTCCACAACATCGCACAATCGAAAATAGAAATGCCTGTACATACGTTGCAGCGCAGAAAGGATCAGCCGATCCTGAGCTGACGTTACGCGAAAACTGTAACCGCCCCGCAGAATCTTCGTGCTTCGATCGATCATCGAGGAAGCCAACGCGGTCTGTTCGCCGGTCTGCCCCAGCTTCCCTACGTGAACTTCCACAGCTTCCGGCAGCCCAGGAACGATGAAATTCCACTTCGCTGCCAGGCGGTCTCCCCAACTGCGGGGTGCAATCCGTGCGTTGAAGCGTGTCTTCATCAACCGCAGCACGTCATCGGGCGCGCCGTTCGTATAGAGGTCCAGATCGCTGCCCATATCCGGCCAGTGATCGAGCGACTTAATCACCAGCGCGTCCATCCCGCACTCCTCGAACAAAGTGCAGATCGCGTGAAGAAAATAAGCTGCTCTCCCGATACGTGCCTGCTCGAACTCAAGCGCGCCTTCCGCCCATTCGCTCTGCGTGGCGCTCCGATCCTCCCGCGGTAGCTTCAATGCCGCCTGAAGTCCGCGCACGATTACATGATGCGCCTGGGCCAGTTCGATCAGGGTCTCAAACTCATCAGGCCGCATCTCTGTGAACTGCAGGTTGCTTTTCACCTTCGGCCGTGCCTCGGCGGCCGCCCCCTCCGCTGAAACTGCGCTCACTCGCTCGTGCGCGCTCAGAAGCAGCCGCGAAAAAAACTCGATCGCCGAGCGGGATAGAGTTTCGTGAGCTGCCTTGCGCATCAGTACGGTCCTTTTGCTAATTGAGAGGTGGCCGCGGAGCGGATGGTTGCGTCGGATTGGCCGTGGACGGCTGATTCCCCAAGACTGCCCCTCCGCGCGGGGTCAATTCGATCGGCGCTCTCTGTCCGCGTCTCCACTCGCTGTAGCGTATCAGCGCGCCGTCCACCTTCTCATTGCTGCCGGCAGCTGCGCGGAAGAGCGGCTGCCCAACCGCCGACTCCTCCGTGGCCAGCCCCACAGGTGTGTTCGCACCCGCAGCGGACCGCGCCTTTTGATAAAAGAACTGGGCCGATTCCAGGTCGCCGTTCATCTCCGCTACATAGCCACGGTTATTCAATGAAAAGGCATTGGTGGGGTCGAGCGAGTAAGCGTGGAGGAAGTCCTCTTTCGCCGCCAGGAGGTTATTTTCGTTAGCCGCGTGAACTCCGCGCAGGTTATACATGACTGCCTGCTCATCTGGGCCGCCCGCGTGCCGCATCGACCGCGTCAGGCGCGCCGCGTTCGCCGCTGCAACTTTGCTCACCAACTTTCCACTCCAGGCTGAATTCTGGGTAATCGCGACTTTCTCGAGCGAATCTGATTCCGCCGCTTCGTTGTAGTAACGGAGCGCTCCCGCCAGGTCGCCCGCTGCCTCGTCGGCAACGCCGCAGTTGTTCTCCGTGAACGGGTTATCCGGATCGAGTTCGAGCGCTTGCCGCAACAGCCTCGCCGCCTCGAATTCCCGGCCCTTCGAAAGAAGCTGCATTGCCTCCACGTTCAAACGATTTACGCGCATCTTCCTGTCCCTGATGCCTTCAAACGCGTCCATCATTGGCTTGCCCTCGAGTCCTTTCGAGCTGCTGCGATCGATGTCTGCATTCGAGCCCTGCTCCGATGCGAGCTCATAGAATCTGTCTGCCTCTGGCAGCTGCCCCTGCAACTCGGACGTATAGCCAAGATTGTTCAATGTAAATGGGTCAGCGGGATCGTAGAGATAGGCCTTGTAGAATAACTGCTCCGCCTTCTTGTAATTGTGTTCATTGATGGCTTTCACACCTTCGCGATTAAGGCGTTGAACGGGCGTGAGCCTAGCGCGCATGGGGATCTTGATCTTTAAGACGGCCTGCGCCACGGCAGCTTGTGCGCCCAGCGCAGCAATCGCAAAGCTCAACGCGATGGGTTTTAAGGCCGACATGAGCATTGTGTCCAATAACACGCGGAAACGCAGGAGAACGCGCTCTCCAAAAACCCTGCGTACATAATTCGTTTAGATGCGGTGCGTGTTCGGTCGTTGCCCCTTCGCCGCACAGGCGTGTGAGGCCACCCACGACTGTTTCATTTCATCCAACAAGTTGCCGAGGTGTGAAACATAGCCATGCACCGACTAATACGATCGTTGGCCGCGGTTATGGCCGGGGCAACGGCCGCAGGTCAACTGTCGTTGGCCGTCGCGCAGCCCCGAGTGTCGCAACCGTCACAACAGGATGAGAACGTGACTCCCGCTTCTGGCGGTACGCCAGGCCTTCCATCTCTACCTCATGGAATCAGCACAGTCCTGGGAGGTCAGATTCGCGATGTGAATCCTGTGCTGGATGAGTTTTCACTCCACATCTCCGGCGAGCGGCCGTTGAAGATTCTCTATGACGCGCGCACGCGGCTTTACCGCGACGGAAAGCGCGTCCCCGTGCTACAGCTCGGCGCCGCGGAACACGCCTCTGTACAGACGATCCTCGATGGATCGCACGTCTTCGCTTTGAGCATTCACATTTTGTCCCAGGCGCCCGAGGGCCAGTGCGAAGGCGTCATCTCCGAGTACAATCCCATGACTGGAGAGCTCTCCGTCGACTCGCTTCTTTCCCCGAGCCCCGTCCAGATCATCGTCCCGGCGGGGGCAGCCATCTCACGCATCGGCGAGCGGACGTTCAAATCGCGCACCTCCGGCGCCGCCGATCTGGTCAGCGGTGCCCTGGTCTCGGTACGCTTTACTCCGGATCCCGCCGGCCGTCCTGTAGCGAAAGAGATAGAAGTTCTTGCAGTTCCCGGCTCGGTGTTTTACTTTGCCGGGAATATTGTTTATCTCAATATGGCCTCCGGGGTTCTGGTTCTCCTCGACCCGCGCGATGCAAAGAGTTATCAGATACACTTCAGCACGTCTCGCCTCCCTGCCGCCCGCGATCTACGCACTGGCGACAGGGTCTCGATTACTGCGAGCTATGACGGACGGGGCTACCGGGCGGACAAGATCACCGTCGACTAAAACTCGACGATTCCTTACGACGAGACTAGAGCTCGCTGCGCTCTTTCCGCGCGGGTGCTGCACCCTTTGGGCCTGAAAGCTACGGAATCTCAGGCTTTGAAAGCCCCAATGCGGGGACTGATGATGCGCCGCGTTGCTTTTGCCCGACGCCTTGAGGCGCGAAGCTCGTCGGTGTGCAGGGATTATAGCCAAGCGACTGTGCCGAAGCAGGCGTGGGCGGAATGGGAGGTGTAGCCCACGGAATGTCATTGAAGTCGAAGAGGTCAAGCAAGTTGGGCTGTGCTGCATCTCTCGCAGTCAGATGCGCGGAAGGCCCGATGAAGCGACTCTCCACAAACTTGATCACCGCGGTATGGTCCATGGGAATGTGCGAGACATAATGCCGGCGCACAAAGGGTGAAATGATGATGTCGGGCACGCGAAAGCCCAGTTGTGCGGCAAAGCCCTGTTGCGCCGCGGCATCGCCGGGATTTGCGCCGGGATCATTTGGACCCAGATCGCAGTGGAGGGTGGGCTTGCCGTTAGGCGCCACACAAGGGTTGTAACTGTCGGGATTCACGGCAATCGCCGAAATGTCAGGTATCCCGCCCAGCGAAGCGTCCGTATTGTCATTGGAGTGGCCAGGCACGGGAGGAACGTGATCGTACGGACCTCCTCCTTCGTCATAGCTCAGAAAGAATACAGAGTCCAACCACGATGAGCTGGACATAAGCGCGTTCACGATCTTTGCCACCTCCGCTTGCCCGGCTAGTATGGACTGCCCTGAGCCCGGGTGCTCATCATTGTTGCCGTAGCCTGCTTCGATAAAGGCGAAGCTCGGTAGCGTATCGTTGGTCAAATCGGTGAAATACTGCGAAAGCGGGGCAATATGGCTTGGATCGATACAGAATGAATTCGACGAATCTCCGACCACGCTCGAAGACTCGGTAGGAGGAGTGCACGGGGCACCCGAGGGATTCTCATACAGATACTTATAGGAATAGGTCAAGCTGGAAAAGTCAGTTGCCGGATAGAGCGCATCCGCCGATTGGGGGCAGTCGTCTTCTTCAAGACAGAATCCCTCAGTTACCGAGTAATAGATCTTCCACGAGACATGCGACTGATCCAGTTCCTCAAAGATATTGGAGATATCGAGCTGCGGTAAGCCATCGCTGCCCGGACCATATACGAGCCCCTGGGTCGTTCCCCCAGTGAAGGTTGCTATGCGATTGTCGGCACTGTAGCTTGCAACCGGAGAAAACCACCGGTCATCCACCGCAAACTGCGACGCCATATAGTAGTAATAATTCAAAAACGTCTGGTCGTAATAACCCATTGCGCGCTGCCCGGTGAAATCGGTGAAGCTGCCCGCGCACGTCCCGCCGCCTGAAGCGGAGCAACTCTTTGCGTAGCCCTCTGCATTATGGACGAAGCCATCCAAGTTTATGGGCCGCGTCGTCAGAAAGTCATATCGGTTCACGTCCCCGTAGCTCGCGAGCCAGTCCGAGCTCATGTCGTCGACGCAAGTGCTGGCGAACTTGAAGGGCTTGAACGATGCACCCTCGTCATCCTCGTTGCTGATGGTATTCAACTTGTCATCGATGCCGTCGACGTTATAAGTCTTGCCGTCGTCCCCGATATTCCACCCTTGCGCCTGGCGATATGGGTTTAACATTCCGAAGTAGTTATCAAAGGTGTGGTTTTCCTGGAGCATGAAGATTACGTGGTTGATGGAGGCGATACTGCCTTGCGGTATCACGGTCACCGTGGCCGTTGCCGAAGCGCTTCCTCCCGATCCGGTCGCAGAAGCGGTGTATGTAGTCGTCTTCGAGGGTGTCACCGCCTGTGACCCGCCGCTGGCGCCTACTCCGTAAGAACTGCCATCGGAGCCTTTCACGACAACCTGTGTCGCATTTGCCGCGGTGACGGTTAACGTCGAAGCGTTCCCAGGAGTAACAGTGGCGGGATCGGCAGTGATGGTTACCGTTGGACTGGGAGACGATGGAGCCACGGCGAGCGGCGCGTACGTGCCGCATCCCCCAAGTCCTGCACAAATCGAAGATAGCGACAGGATCAGAGTCGATGTCGCCAGAGACTGTGGCATTCGCAAGGCTCCCCCCTTTGCTTCAACGAGGAAGCATCGTCGGCATCACTGTTTACAACGCAATCGCGACGCCGCACCTAGATGGACTAAACCGCGGGTCGATAACTGCAAATTTTGAAAGGCGGCGTCGAACAATATGGTGCACCTGGCAGCCGCACGCCTCAAGGCTCTGAGAGTTAGCTCTTGCTAGCGATCTGTGCCTGACTCACAGTAAGTTGGATGATTTACTGCCTCTCGATGGATGCTCGGATCTGCACTAAGCCAACGGCAAATGTTGCAGAGGCCGCATAGATATTCCCGCGTCTTTGAACCCGAGTGCTGCCTGATTATAAGTGCTCGTGCCGCGCGGCTGGCGGCACGCGCCATATCGCGCCCTGCGGATCTTACACCAATCGGTTCGTCAGCCTCGAGAAGTCAAATAAAACCCTTCTCTCGAGACGAGAACATCAGGGCAGCTTGAAGGTCTCGTGGAAGCCTCACCTTCGCCGCAATGGCCTTTTTGCATCGGTCGAGTTCGAACCAGCGCAGATGGTTAGAAACAATGCTTCCCATCGTCATCTCGAGGCC
>Ga0335073_10007696_pt1 | contig 15116 bp, 14 predicted proteins | sample Lox_Sample_22_FD_207093 | JGI IMG/M metagenome (GOLD analysis project Ga0335073, IMG submission 207093) | Soil microbial communities from Loxahatchee National Wildlife Refuge, Florida, United States - Lox_Sample_2.2 | ecosystem: Environmental > Terrestrial > Soil > Wetlands | place: USA... | reverse complement strand
CGAGCGGAACCATCTCCGCTTCCAGCTTTGGCAACATTACGTCGACATCCAACAACCCGCGCCAGATTCAATTGGGCGCCCGTCTGACGTTCTGATAGGACACTGTGGCGATCGTAGGTGAAAGTCCGATTCCTGCCGTCGGGCCTCCCCGCTATTTCGCGGCGCTGGCGTAGCCTTCGTTCAGTTCGATGTAGGTTCCCCAGGGGTCGGTGACGAACGTGATCGCCGTCAGGAAGCCGAGGCTCATCGTGCGATACGGCGTGTTGATGGTGACACCGCCATCCTGAAGTTTCGACGCGAACGCTTGCAGGTTCGCAATTTCGAACCCGATATGATCAAGCGCCCGGCCGTGCGTTCCGGCGGCAGGCTGGCTGGTCTCGACGAACCGCATGTCCATGCCCGGAATCCGGGCGACCGCATCGTTCGCCTGGCGAACGACGGTCGCGCCGAACCATTTCGCGTACCACTCCGCCGCCTCCGCAGGATTGGGCACCTTCATTAGCAGCTCTTTGCTGGCAACGTCGGTTGCAAGGGACCTGTCCTCGGTGAGAAGAACCAAGACCTTCTCCGGCGACATCACCGAAACACCGGATGAAGTGCCGGCTGGAAGCGGTTTGATTCCGAGGGCGTCGAGCCTCGCAAGCGTATCGTGCAGATTCTTTACCGTGAAGCCGATCCCTTCGGCGACGCTGCCGACGCTCGACTCGGGCGACGGAGGAGGGCTGGCCGGTGCCATGCCTTGCGTTGGGGGCGCCGTCCCCTGGCCGCGGCCTCCCGCTGCCCCGCCGCCGCGCCGGCCGCGCCCGCGATTGTTCTGAAACAGGATATAGACGCCCGGGAACTTCACACCTGCCAGCGTCCCGATGTGTTCCGGCGTGCCGCCGAGCGCGGTCCAGAACGCGGTACTTGCCGCCTCGTCCGTGATGATCACGTGCTCGTGTGCCGCTGACACGCCGGCTGCGTTCAAAGGACGAATCTGGGCGCCAACCGGCCAGGCCACGGTTAACAGGCTGCCGAAAATGACCAACATCTGCGTTTTCATCGTTACCTCCTATTCGGGGCGGCAAGTTGACATCAGGACCCCGTTCGAAACATTGCTGAGATCGTATCATTCGCCCGGAGGCGCCACAACTCAATCGAGCTTGACGGCTCCGGCATTGGGCCGCTGGCCGAAACTGCTGCGTGTACAATGAATCGTGCCCGCGGGGCCAAGAGGGGGATCCTGGCTTGATCAAACGTCGTGATTTCTTGATCGGTTCGGCAGCGGCCGCCGGCTCGGCCGCGGCGTGGGGACAAGGAGCGAATCAAGCCAAACTCGAACGCGTCGCGGTCATGAGCTACGGATTCACGCTCATTATCAAGAGCGACGCCCATCCGGACGATCCACGCCGGACCCTCGATATCCTCGATTTTCCGGACGAAATGGCCCGCCGCTACGGCATTCATCAGCTGGAAATCCAGCACTCCCACTTTCGCTCCACCGAACCGGCCTACATCGAGGAGTTCCGCAACCGGTTGAAGAAAGCCCGGTCGCGGATGAGTCAGCTTGTACTCGAATTCGGAGCGCTGAACGTCTCGTCCCCAGATCCCGGGGTTCGGTTGGAAACCATCGATCTGACGAAACGGTGGATCGACCACGCGGTGACGCTTGGCTGCCCGCGGGTGATGGTGAACCAGGGTACGCTGGCGGAGGAGGTGCGCCCGACGGCGATCGAGACCTTGAAGACGATCAACGCCTACGCCCAAACCAGGAAGGTATGGGTGACCCTGGAGAACCGCGATGACCCGCCGCGGACCCGCCGCGCCCGGGCGGGTGCAGGCAACGGCGCCGCGGCCGCGGATGCCCCTGCTCCACCGCCCCGTCCGCGCCCGCATACCTGGGAAACGGAGGCCGAAGTGATCAAGGCGGCGGGGATTTGGGCCAATCCCGATGTCAGCTCCTTCCCGGACAATCAGGCGCGCGAGACGGGATTGCGTACCTTGTACGCGATGACCGCCGGCAGCAGCCACTTCAAGTACATGCCTGACCTGTTCGACTCCGCCCGCGCAGTCCAGATTTCCAAGGAGGTTGGCTATAAGGGACTCTATTCGATCGAAGCCGAGCCCCTGACCAGTGAGCCGTATCCGTTCGTCGAAACCATCCTGGGCGTCCTTCTCAAAGTGCTGTAACAAGTCCGCGACCGCGAGTTCACGCCCGCGGGGCGGGCGACCAATACGGCTCGCCCGAACGGATGAACCGGATGGGAACGCCCCGGATGAACGTGCGGAGCCAGTTGGCAACGTCCTCCATCCCCGCCTCTTCCGAAATGGCGTGCCCCAGAATGATCTGGCCCTTGCTCTTCCCGAGAAATGCCGCGTCCAAAGTGTACTCGGTCACGTCGTACGCGCTGCCGGCTTCCAGGTTCTCGCCGATGATCATGACGTCGACTTCCGGCATGAAGCGAACCGTGCTGTATCCCATGCCGGCCGAAGCGGTGCTCACCTTCGCCTTCGGGTCGCCCACCACGCGAAATGCCTTCGAATTCGTCCTGCGCTGGATCTCCGCCGCCAAGTCTCCCAGAGTGGTCTCGGGATACCGGTGGATCGGTGGGTTTCGCGTACCCGCGTCTGCTGTCCAGCCGAGCATGCGCAAGAGCCCGGTCATGATGAAATCGGGCCGGTGCGAGTGCGCGTGATCATGAAACCGCAGTACCGCGATCCGATTTTTCGCGCAGAAGTCGATCTTGAACCGGTAGACGGCGTCGGCCGTCATGTCCTTAGTTTCGTCCCGGTCATTCCAGAATGTGGTCTCGTGCGTGATGACCAGGTTCATCCCTGCGGCATGAGCGCGCTGGAGCAAATCGAGGGTGGCCATGAAGGTAGTCGCGATACCCTTGACCTCCACATTCGGATCGCCGGCGTGGAAGACATCCCGATAGGTCTTCTCATTCCATGGCGAACCGAGGTTCTTTTTGATGAGATCGAGAACATCCCTGGCGGTCATCTATGCCGGCCTCCAATAAGGATCGCCGGCCGGCAGCCATCGCACCGGCACCTCGGGTACGAGTTTTCGCAGCCATTCGGCGCAGAGATTCATGCCTGGCTCTTCCGACAGCACGCGGCCTAACATGACGAGCCCCTTGTGCTGACCTGCGGCGACCGTGTCCTGTGCGTATTCCACGGACTCCCATTCGCGCGTCTCGCCCGCCAGGACGAGATCGCAATCCGGAAGGGCCTTCATCGTGGCCGCCAGCGCGGAAAGGCCGGGGAGCATAGCGATCCGGCGCACGCTACTCTGCGGATCGCCCACTACGCGGATGCCGGCCCTTGCTTTCAGGCGGACCGCCAAGGCTTCCGTCAGCGCTCCGATCGTGGTGGCCGGAATTTCGTAGCGCAACGGATCGGCGCCGCTCTGGTACTTCGACCAATCCATGGCCTGCGCCAGACCGGTCGCGAACGGATCAGGCCTGCGGTTGCGCCAGTTGTCGTGGAACCGGAACACCAGCATACCGTTCTTCTGAATGAACTCCTTCTTCGCTTGCAACACCGGATCGTCGGGGCTGACGCCTGGCATGCCTCGCCCACCGGGCGATGCGGCCGCACCATCGGTCCGGCTGAAAAAGACCGGCTCTAGCGTGAAAACAAGGTTCGTCTTCTCGCGGCTGGCACGGCTCAGCACATCCATCGTCGCCATCGCCGTCGTGGCCACGCCGGAAACCGGAGCCGATGGATCTCCTGCCTTGAAGCCATCCAGCGTTTCCGTCAGCCACGGAACGCCAAGGTTCTTCTGGATGCGCGCCACTACTTGCTGAGCCGTGAGACTCTCGTGCTGCGCGGCCAGCCGGGTTGCGGTCACGAAGGAGGCTCCCGTAAACTGCGCGAATTCTCGCCTGCTGATCGCCATCTCGCCGATCATACCCCGCCCGCCGCCGGCTGTCCAGAATCAGCCAGGTGATGAGGAAGCCCGAGTTTGAACCGGATACGGTCCACCTCCTGAAGAGGTTTTAAGAATTCAGGCTCTTCGAGCGGCCAAAGCTGCGCGGGCCCACATGTGGCGCCGGACGCAACCAGTAAAGCGTTTACCGCACGCCGGGCTGCTTCATTTGCCGCTTCCATGCAGGCAATATCGGTATAGGTGCGCACGTAATCCGAAGCCAGGAATAGATTCTCGATCTCGATCTGCGCCTCCGGCCGATACTGGAGCGATCCCGCCGTGTTGATGAGCAGGGGCTCTGCGTTTACTGCCGTGCTCGGATTGGGAAATTCGATATCGGGATCGAGGAACCAGGCGAGCACGTTCGCATCGTCAAGAGTCTTCGCCCCGCTCACATTGAGGTGCTGCTTGAGCTGCGTCCAGGCCTCTGTCTCGATCTCCGCCGCAGTGCACTCCTGTGCCGGCTTACCGTAAACCACTCCAGGCAACTGCCATTCCGAAATGTCAACAGAGAGGATGCCCCGGACCAGGCCGCTTCCGAATTGCGAAAAGTCCACGTTCCTCCAGAATTGGCGTTGGGAAATCGATGTCAGCGCCCACGGGGAGTCCAGGTAGATGGCATGGCCGTTCACCACCGGCACATCCTGCGCCAGGTAAAACTGAATGCCGTTCATCCATCTGGTTTGCAGTTTGTCCAGGTTCGCAATGGATGGCGCCGCCTGCTTTAAGTCATCGGTAAGAAGCGACGCCATCACCTCCACCGGCATGGCGGCGATATAGAAATCCGCTTCGATCCGTGGACCGCCATCCACGCGGATGCCGGTGACGCGAGCGCCGTCGGTATCAATCCCGGTCACGCGCGTTCCAGCATGAAATTCCACGCCCAATTTCTGAAGGTATTGGGTCCAGGGATCGATCCAGACATCGCTGGTGGGCCCGGAAAGAAGACGATCGAACACGCGGTCGGGGGAGATCAGGCCATACAGCAGTTGCAACTGTGTGACGCCGACCGTGCGCGTGCTGCTCTCCTCTGCCCGCATCGCCACCAGGGAGCGTGTAAGACCTTCCCCGAGATACGCCTGGTAGATCTTCGACATCCGCGGCGCCGCGATGAAGTCCCACCACGCGATCTTTTCGAACTCCTCCAGCCGCCGCTCGGGGCAACTGGTAGCAACAATCAGCAGGCGAGTCACAAAGTAAGCCACCTCGTCTGCCGGTACACCGAGCGGAGTGAAAAGCTCCGTAAAAAATGCCTGCAAATCCGCCAACGTCTGTGGGCAGCGGGCAACCCAGGTAATCTCGGACTGCCCGGATCTGGCCAGCAGGATGCGGGTTGCCACCGTGAGATTGTCAAACGTGTTCCCGTGAGAGCCATAGGGAATGCGCCTCATCGTGTCGGTGACGTGCTTGTAGAATCCCGGGAAGAATCGGAAGCCGTGTTCACCGGGAAGCGGCTTGTGGTCCGCAAGGGCTGAGCCGGGCACGGGGATGCTGCGCGCTTTGCCGCCCATCACGGGCTTCCTCTCGAAGACGCGCACCTGAAAACCTCGCTCCGCCAGTTCATGCGCGGCGCTCAGGCCCGCCACGCCGCCGCCCAGGATCGCAACTGTCTGTGGCATTCCGTCATTCTATGCCGAGTCAGCCTTGGGATACCCAGTGGCTCTGGCAACGGTGCCGATCTAGATCGCAAGTTGGTCGGCGAGACAACCCGGGATCGCCGCCGGGGCCATACGAGATATGATGAGGCAAGCGCAGCCACTGGGTAGAAGCGCAATCACGAATTCGCGCATCGCACCGTCAGGATCCCGCATTCCGGACGAGCAAAACTGGGAGGACAAACTTGAACCACAGCATGATTCCCGACCTCATCGTAATTCACGAACATCCGGAATGGCAGAAGCCTCTGTTTGCTGCTCTCGAACACCGCGGCGTTTCCTTCGCTGCCTACGACCTCAAACGCAGCGCGTTCGATCCCGTCCGCCTGCCGCGCGCCCGGCTGTACTTTAACCAGGCGAGCCCTAGCGCATACGTCCGCGGCAATACGCGCGCAGTGCCTCTCGCCTTGTCGTTCATGCGGTGCCTGGAAATCGGAGGCGCCCGTGTCCTGAACGGCGCAAGCGCCTTCGCTCTGGAGTTGAGCAAGAGCGCCCAGTCGGCCCTCCTGCTGCAGCTCGGCATCGATCATCCGCGTACGCTTGCCTTCAACGACCCGGCGGCCGCTCTGGAGAATTGGGAGGCGGGTTGGCCGGCGCTGCTCAAACCCGAGCAGGGAGGCAGCGGCGCCCGCATGTACCTGCTCCACTCGCCGGACGAGTTCCTGCGGTTGTTGCACGACCGTCCGGATCTGTGGCTCCCCGACAACCTCCTTCTGTTGCAGGAATATATGCCCGTCGATTCGGCACGCGGTATCGTGCGGATGGAGTTTGTGGGAGGCGAACTTCTATACGCGATGCGTGTCGTATCCCATGGCGCTTTCAACCTGTGCCCGTCCGAAACGTGCAATCCCGAAGCTGGCGCGAACGGGCATTGTGAAATCCCCGGCTCGGCTCCGCGACCTTCGGTGGAGTTTTATCCGTACCCGGAGATCCCCGCTCAGGCGGTCGAAGCAGGCCGGCGACTCGTCGCGGCCGGTGGTCTGGACGTGGCCGGTATCGAGTACCTGGAACTGAACGGCCGGCGCGTATTCTACGATATCAACGCGAATTCCAACCTCAGAAAGCCGATTGGAGAGGCCTTTGGCTTCGACCCGTTCGAGCGCGTGGCCGAATGGTTGGAATCGCAAATCGCCCGCTGCCGGCAGTAGGCTTACTTGGGGGCAATCGGTCGTGCCTCTCAACAGCCCGAACCAGGTCCAGCATTTCAGCGACGCGGTATCCGCTAGAGTCGCCGCCCCGCGGGCAGTTCGTGTAGGCGAGCGTGGTGGCTTGGCATTTTATAGTAGGTTCGCCGGCCCACCAATGGCAACCCGATGCTCGGTCGATCTCAGATTGCCTCCAGTTGCGACGCGCGGCTCCGCGGCGAAAGCAACTGGATTGTAACAACGGCCGCCGGGGCTAAATAGGCGAACGTGACGAAAACCCACATCAGTGCTCCGGCGCATTCCTGATCGCCCAGAGGTGAAAGCTCGAAGAGCCGATCCACGCTCTGGTAGTGCGAATAGACAACGCGGTTGCAAAAAGCAAGAAATGCGGAAAGCGCATCGCACGGCAGCGTGGCCAGGAACAGGTATAGCGGAATGCGCCAGCGGGACCACCCTTCGAGGCTAGGCCCGGGCTGGACCACGGGCCACCAAAAGAGAAGGCCGGCTGCGAAAAAGGACGCCTGTTCTGCCTCGTGCCACCCTGCCGAGCGCATCCCCACTTCGAACACGGCAGGAACATGCCATCCGATCACGACAGCCGTGGACGCAAGCCAGCAGAACACAGGATGCGTGACGGCCCGTCCGAGTGTTTCAACTGGCGGGCTTTCGAGAAGCGCCAGAAAGCCCCGAATGAAGCGCTGTGGCAGACCGTGCAATAACGCCAGGCCCGGCACTCCCAGCAGAATCAAAGGAGCCGCCGCGTTCATGAGAAGAAGATGCTGCGCCATGTGGGCCGTTAGGAGTTGATGGTCCAGAGCCCGCAAAGGAGACGCTACAACGACCCACAGTAAGACAATTCCACTGACAAACGTTACCGGGCACCACACAGACAAAGTTGGCCGGGCATCCCGAAGCTGGTGCCAGCCCCGCAGATGGACGAAGACCAACGAGATCAGAACCAGTGTAATGGAGATCGGGAGGGACCCTGAATGCAAACTGCTATGCACTTGAGATGGCATGGGGCTTATCGGCGTGCTCCGAACTTATCGACGCGATAGGCCTCACCGGCCGAGGCCTGTCCGGCCGGGTGTAGCGTCTTGAGGAATGCCACGAGCGCGGTAGTCTCGGCGGGATTCAGGTTTTTTCCATAAGCGGGCATATTGCCACCGCCCTGGATCACCTGGCGAATGAGTTGATCTTCGGTGAGTGCGACGGCGATTCGATCCAATTGTGGGCCGCGCTGTCCTCCCACGCCACCCAGGGCGTGACAGTTGCGGCACTGCTTCACTTGAAACACGAGCGCTCCCTGCCGCTCGAGCGCCGTGCGCCCTTTCAAGTATTGGGCAGGAATCGGATCGCCGCTCCACGCGTCCATTACTGGGCTCCACGGCGTAACCTGAGCCAGGTGCGTGAAAGTGCCGAGGGCCACGGCCGCCAGCAGAACCGTCAGCACCGCGATGGGGCGGCGCTTCCAGCTCTTTTCGCCTTCCCCGGCGAAAAAGGGCAGCGCCACGAGCGCAATGAGCGCGATGACCGGCCCGATCAGCATCACCGGGGTCTCCAAGGACGGCGGAAGCAGCGACAGCACTGCGTACAACCACAGGAAAAAGTAATCCGGGCGCGGCGCCGTCTGGATAATTGTGGGATCCGGCTGCCCGCTCGGTCCGATCGGCCCGAAATACAACGCACATGCCGCGATCGAGAGAAGGATAAAGCCGGAAAAAAACATATCCTTCACGATGGCGCCGGGCACAAAAGGAATGCCGTCTCTTTGCGTCAGTTCGTGATATTCGCGCATGTAAGTGGCACGGCGAACCAGGCGTCCCGGCACGGGCCATTCGTTGATCCCCAGCTTCAGCACCAGGAGCAGATGCAGACCGACGAATGCGATCAGCAATCCCGGGATTACGAATACGTGCAACGCGAAGAATCGCGAAAGCGTCGCGCCAGCTATAATCGGACCACCTAGCAGCAGGTTCACACTCCATGGCCCCAGGAGAGGTACACGACTTACGAGGGAAGCCCCGATGCCCAGTCCCCAGTATGCGTCCTGATCGAATCGAAGCACCTGGCCCGTGAAGGCCATTCCGAGGGTGAAAAGGAGCAGAAATACACCCAGGATCCACGTCAGCTCTCTGGGGAATTTGTATGCTCCGAAAAGGAAGACCTGCGTCATGTGGATCAGGACGATGGCGACCATGAAATTTGATCCCCAGCCGTGCAGAGCGCGAAGGAACCACCCGAGCGTGACGTGGTGATTGAGCATTTGCAGGCTGTTCCATGCTTCTGCCGCGGACGGTACGTAGAGGAGGGCGAGGAGAATACCCGTGACAATCTGAAGCAGAAACACGGTAAAGGCGGCGCTGCCGAACACATAAAACCAGCTTGCGGTCTCGCGCGGGACACGGTGCTCCATCGTCTCCCGGATGGGCGTGGCGAGTCCGAGCCGCTTATCGAACCAGTCGCCGATGTCCCTGATCAGGCGCACGCCTGCCTCCCGGCAGTGATATTGGTGAGACCGGCAGTCGGCGATCCGGTAGTGGGCATCTCGCCCGCATTGATGAGTAAGTTCCCTTGCTCCACCTTGTAGGCGTAGGTGAACAATCCGCGCGGCGGAGGACCCGCCGCATAGGAGCCGTCCGAATAGTAGACGCCGCCGTGGCAGGGGCACATGAACAGGCCGGACTGCGGGAACCAACGAACCGGGCAGCCAAGATGCGCGCAGTTGATCGCAAAGACCTGGAAGGTTCGGCCGTCCACATTACGTACCCAGCAGGGAATATTGGCGGTTTCCCCATCCGTTGGATCCGTTACCGGGTTTCGGTAGGCCGCCAGCCGCGTCTGCCCCGCCGGAAACTGGCTGAGCGGGCCAAGCGAGAGCCAGGATTCGTATCCTGGTTTCCGTCCCCGGATCACGGGAGAAAGGATGTAGCCGACCATGGGCACCGCAAGGAGCAAACCGGCGGCTCCGGTAAAGAGGGCTCCGATCGCCGCCAGCATTCCACGTCTCGAAAGTCGGTCGGATAAACTCATCGAAGTCCCCCTCTCGATTGCAGGGCGGTTGAATAGGGCTGGCCGGGGAACTGGGGCCGCTGCGCTGCAAGCCAAGCCACGACATCGGACACATCCTGCGCAGACATCGGCTTGCCAGGCAGGTCGCCGCGCCAGTCGGGAGCGCCTATTTCCGGCCGCCCCACAATCACGATGGTCCGGAGGTATTGGTCGCTCACCAGCGCCAGATAAGAGCCATTCACAATGGAACTAGCCCGTCCGCCGCGGCCGTCCGCGCCGTGGCACGACGAGCAGTAAACGCCATAAACAGCAGCCCCCCGCTTAGGATCACCTGGACTTTGCGCGGCATAGGGCGGAGCGTTGGCACTACGCAGAGCATCCGGCTTGGCCCAGCGGGCACGAATGCCGCCGACGATGGCATTGACTTGATCGTCAGTCAACATTCCACCGGAGTGTTCTGCGAACGCCGGCATGCTGGTTCCGGGAACTCCGTCTGCAGTTACATGCCGGATCGCAGCATCGTCGGCAATGGCGAGGTAAACCGGGTCGCTCAGTGCGTTCGCAGCGCCTCCCTTTCCATCTACTCCATGGCACGCGGCGCAATTGTTCGAATAAAGGACATTGAAGTCCATAATCTTCTTGGGACGGATCACCTCTGAATTTGCCGGCGGGCGCCCAGGGGCAATGTCGAGCCAGCCGCAGGCCGTGGTGGCGAGCAAATACACAACGAGCGGAATTGCCTGCCGGATCATCGCCTTCCATCCCTTCCACGATCTTCATCCCTCCTTCGGAAATGCTCCATGCCCGCACGGACGCCAAACTGCGGGTTCTGCCACGTGGGTACGCGCATCTGCCTGGAAACGACCGTGCCGGCGACGATTCCGAATCCGATCTGCGAGAGCACAAACCAGAACCAGTCGATGCGCTGGTCAAGCACGGGATTCACGATTCCGAGAACGCTGTGGATCACACCCGACCACAAAATGGGCGCGATAAAGCCCCCCAACAGAATTGGGTGCCGGGGAAGCATTGGAATTGTGGCACCGTAGAGCAGCCCGACGACCAGCGACACGAACAGGTGAATCGGAACGGCGATGAGCAAGGCGCTCAGATGAAATGCGGCGATTTGGGCGGTTGTCGCAGTCGCGGCCTCCGGGAAAAAGCCGGCAGCCAGCAGGTTGACCGGATACCAGATGCTCGTGTGGCTCACAATGCCGTAAAGCATCGCCAGGGCTGCCATGACAACGCTCCCAGCCAAACCGCCCTTGATCCCGGCGGAAATCGGATAAATCTCTACGGGCAGCCACACCCGCGGCAACCCGCGTGCGGTCTCCGCCCGGGCTACTTCGGGCCGCAAAGTGGTGATGCCCGGCACTTGCGTCGTCACCCGGACCGATTCTTGGGCCTCCTGCGGCAAAACGTCCCGAAACCAGCCAACCGCGCCGGCGATGGCGAGAATCGCTCCGAGCACGCTGACCGCTCCGCTCGTGACCAATCCCGCGACGAGCAGCGTGATTCCGGATGCAAGCACGATCGGCCAGGGAGTTGGTGCCGGCAGTTCGACCGTATCCGGCGGCGCCTCGCCGCCCGGCTTCGATAATTCGACAGCCATTCATTCCTCGCTTTAGCGCCCGATGATGTATACGACGGTGAAGACTACCACCCACACGGCATCCACGAAATGCCAGTACATCGACAAAACATTAACCCGTTCCACATCGCGTCCAGATACATGTCCAAGCAATGCAAATAGCAATACCGTGGCAAGACCAAGCAGCCCGACCGTGACGTGGAACGCATGCAACCCGACCAGTGAGTAGAACGTTGTCCCGAACAGGTTGGTTTGGATGGTTAGCCCTTCGTCGTAGATCAGGTGGCGCCACTCGCGAAGTGTGCCTCCGAGGAAGGCCGCTCCCAAAACGATAGTCAGAAACCACCACAGCGCGAAGTTACGGACCCTCCCACGCCTCAGGCACCTCACGGCAGAGTGAATTGTCAGACTGCTGGACCACAAGCAGATCGTGAAGAGGATTGGAACGCGCAGGACATCTCTCGGCTGAGGCCCTGTAGCGCTCTTGCCGATGTAGAAGATGTAAGCGACCACAAAGATCGTGAAAATCGCAGACTCGGCGGCAATCAGGCCCCACATCCCCACCGGTCCCCGCGCGATAGGATTCCATGGAACATTGTCTTGTGGGATGGTTATAGACGGTACGCCCATTATCTTACTCGTACTGCCAATCAGGATCTTCCGGGTGCTTGAGATCCCACAAAGGCCGGCGGCTTCTGACCTCGGGCACGGATGCGAAGTTGTATGCCTGCGGCGGCGAGGTGGTGGACCATTCCAGCGTCCATGCGTCCCACGGGTCGCTGCCCGCCATCGGACCCGACCGTAACGACCACAGCAGGTTTCCGATGAACACCAACACGCCCGCCGCCTGAAAGAACACGCCTATGGTAACGATAAGATTCCATACATCCCAGCCGCGGCCCGGCTCGTAGGTATAAATTCGGCGCGGCATCCCGAGAAGTCCCGGAATATGCATGAAATCAAACGTCAGATGGAATCCGATAAAAAAAAGTACGAAGTGCAGTTTGCCGAGCGCCTCGTTGTACATTCGTCCGGACATCTTGGGGAACCAGTAATAAAAGGCACCGAAAAGGGCGAATAGAATGCCGCCCACGATGACATAGTGAAAGTGCGCAATCACAAAATAAGAACCGGAGAGCTGCCAATCGAATGGCGCGGCGCCCAGCATGATTCCGGTCAGACCTGCGATCAGGAACTGGAAGAGAAAGGCGACGCAAAACAGCATCGGCGTCTTGTATTGAATCTGCCCTCCCCACATGGTAGCGAGCCAGTTGAAGATCTTGATTCCTGTGGGAACGGCAATGGCCATGGTCGTCAGCACAAAAAAGCCGTTTCCGACCGCGTCCATCCCGACCGTGAACATGTGGTGCGCCCAGACGCTCATACTGATGAAACCAATGCCGATCGTTGCCCCCACCATGATGGGGTAGCCGAAAATTGTTTTGCGGGAAAACACGGGTACGATTTCGGAGACGAACCCGAAAGCGGGCAGTACGAGCACATAAACTTCCGGATGGCCGAAGATCCAGAAGAAGTGCATCCAGATGACGGCAGATCCTCCGGCCTGAGTATCAAAGAAATGTCCACCCAGGTAGCGGTCCACCACCAACATCAGTTGCGCCGCCGTGAGGGGACTTACACAGAGAACCACCAGCCCTGCCATCACGAGATTCATCCAGGGCAGCAGCGGCATCTTCCCGAGAGTCATTCCCGGGCACCGCAAGCATAGAACCGTAGCAATGATGTTGATCGCAACGCCTATGCTGCCGATGCCGGAGACCAGTAGGGAAAGAGTCCAGAAATCCGTGCTGTGGCCAGGCGAGAATGCCGGTGAGGTTAGGGGAGCGTACGCCCACCATCCCACGTCGGGAGCATTGCCGGCCCCGTAGAGTCCGTCCCCGCCCAGAAAGCTGAAATAGAGGAGCAGTCCGCCGAACGCCGTCATCCAGAAGCTGAAAGCGTTGAGACGCGGAAACGCCATATCGCGCGTCCCGATCATCAGGGGGACCAGGTAGTTTGCGAACCCAAACAGAACCGGCATGGCCACGAAGAAGATCATGGTCGTGCCATGCATCGTGAACATGCGGTTGAACACCTGGGGCGAAACGAAATCGTTGTGCGGACGGATGAGCTGGATCCGCATGATCGTGGCTTCCACTCCCCCGATGACGAGCAGTAGCAGCGCATAAGCGATGTACATGATGCCCAGCCGTTTGTGGTCGACGGTTGTCACCCATTGATGAAGCCGCTCCACCAGGGGCATCGGTGACATGTCGGAAAGCGGCAATGTTTCGCTAGTAGCCATCAGCGAAGAGTTTCCAGATATTGAGTTACTGCATTCACTTCCGGGTCGCTCAGTCCCATGGCCGGCATTTTGCATCCGGGTTTGAACACGCTGGGATCGCGAATCCAGCGCCGCAGATTTTCCGGCGTGTTCGCCGCTATGCCGGATCCAATTGTGTCGCGGCTCATCAGGTGGGTCAGGTCCGGGCCGAAGGTCCCATCCGCAGCCGTTCCCGAAACGGTGTGGCAGTTGATGCAGGATGTCCGTTCGAAGGTCCGTTGGCCTTCTGAAACCGTGCCCGCCGGCTGAGCCGGCTGGCTCTGCCGCTGGATCCAGCGGTCGAACTCAGCGCGCGTCTGCACGTAGACGCGAAGCAGCATCTTTGCATGCTGGGTCCCGCAGTACTGCGCGCACTGACCCAGGTAGAGCCCGGTCTCGTGCGGTTCCACCCACATTGTGTTGGGGTGATTCGGTATCAGGTCGGTCTTCCCCGCCAGGCGGGGCACCCAGAAGCTGTGGTCCGTGTCCGCCGAGAGCAGATGGAGGATAGTCGGGGTCCGATGTGCGGCGTCGCTCACCGGAATGTGCAGTTCATTCGCGGTCACCACCTTCTGCGACGGATAACGATACTCCCACCAGAATTGGTGTCCGATCACCGTGACCTCAATCGCGTCGCCTGCCGGTCTCGCTCCCTGGATGCTGGCGATTACGCGCGCCGCCGTCAGGAACAGGACCACGACGATGAGGATGGGAACGACCGTCCAGGCCAATTCCAGCTGAGTGCTTCCATAAACCTGTGCGGGCTCGCACGCTTCGCTGACCCTTCGCTTCCTGAACTTCACGGCAGCGTAAACAAGTAAGCCGAAGACGAGAGTGAATATCGCTCCCGTCACGATCAGCACAAGGATAGACAGGTCAAGGATCCACTTGGCCGGCGTTGAAACGGGCGCGAAGATATTAGTTGGGCTAAGCGGCGCAGCGGGCTGTGCAAGCGCGGTGAATGCCGCTCCACAGAATGGAACGAGCGCTCTTAGCAGGCGGGTGTGCAGAGGCCTGCCAACCAGAACCCGGACGTCCAGTATTGTGTCCTCCTCGACTCGGTACTCTTCGGGCCTCGTTTCGATCATCGCCACCTGTGGATTTCGAATCGACTGGATGATCATCCCCGCCTCGCTGCGAGGCGGCACCTCCGGATAGCGCCCGACGGGCTACTACCCCGGCTCAACAACGTTTATCCGTGTCTCTATGCTCGGTGCCATCCCAATACTCCCTGACGGACCTACGATGTTGTGTCACGTGAGTCGTGGATTTTATTTTTTCACTTTGGCAGTCTGTATAGGTCTACGTCTGTGCTCTTTAAACCAAGTCCGCCAAAGGAAGCTTGGATTAGCGTTCTAAAGAGCCTCATCTCGCCAGGAAATAAATACAATCGAACAGATTACGGTCTGCATCCCTATTCACATAGGGAGATAGTACGTGTCTACAAAGGTCGTTGTTGGTGGTGTTGTTTGTGGAG
>Ga0335073_10007695_pt1 | contig 15117 bp, 11 predicted proteins | sample Lox_Sample_22_FD_207093 | JGI IMG/M metagenome (GOLD analysis project Ga0335073, IMG submission 207093) | Soil microbial communities from Loxahatchee National Wildlife Refuge, Florida, United States - Lox_Sample_2.2 | ecosystem: Environmental > Terrestrial > Soil > Wetlands | place: USA... | reverse complement strand
CGCGGCGCTGAAGCTCTGCGAGGCCGAGACCGTGATCACGCCCGCGAGGATCGGCCCGGCGCAGGGCGCATAGACGAAGCCGAGGCCCCCACCGACGAGCATTCCCGACCAAAAACCCCCCTCGGTGCCACCGCGCGGGGCGCCGAGACCGAGGCGAGGTCCGATCGTGCTCAGGCGCGCCTCCAGCCGATCGCCGATCGCGGGCACGAGCAGCGCGATGCCGAAGCAGATCAGCGCGATGATCGAGAGCGTGCGCAGAAGCTGGTCGGGCAGTCCCAGCGCCGAGATCAGGTAGACGAGCGCGACCGTCGCGACGGTGAACGACAGTGCGAGACCGGTGACCACGCCGAGCGGCCGGCGCCGCCCGCCCGTCACGCCGGCTGCAAGCGCGACGGGCAGTACCGGCAGCACGCACGGCGAGACGGCGGTCGCCGCACCGGCTATGAAGGCAAAGAGGACCAGCAGGGCCATGCGAGCACTGTGCACCGCAGATCTTGCGCGTTCCTTACGGCATGGCGTGCCGAGACGGTAAGGAACTGGTAATGACCGTGCGACATGGTCGCCGCGGGCGAGCATAGGCTCGTTGAACCGCTACAGGAGGATCACCCATGAAGATCAGCGTCAACCCCGCACGTCTACTCGCCGCGATCGCCGCCTTCGTCGCGCTCGCGGCGGCGCCTGCCAGCTCGCTGGCGAGCTCGAGTCACTCGATGCATCACATGGCGGCGTGCACGCACCACCAGGTGATGACGCACCACACCAAGCACTGTGCGATGCACCACGCGATGAAGCACACGAAATAGGCAGCGTTAGAGTCGCGCCGGCCGGGAGACGGCTCAGGTCCGCGAGGCACAAGTCTCCCGCCGGAAGCGACCGGCGAATGCCTCGCGAGTCACGTTCGTCAGGAGAGCATCGCGTCGCGCGCCGGCGGCAGTTTTGTTGCGAGTCTTCTCTATTTCGTGCGCCGCGTCGAAGCGATATCCATCGAAGGCGCAGAGCACATCAAACCGAGGAGGCAACGTTGATTCTGGTTACGGGCGCGACGGGGATGTTCGGGAGCGGCGTCACCGATCGGTTGGCCGAGCGCGGCGTCCCGGTGCGGGCGATGACCTCCAGCGCCACGCACGCGCAGCAGATGGCGCGTCCGGGAGTGGAACCTGTGGTCGCGGACATGGACCGGCCGGAGACACTCGGCGAGGCGATGGCAGGCGTCGACACGGTGTTCGTCGTGACGCCGATGGACGATCGCGTCCAGGCGCGCGAGCGCAACGTGCTCGAAGCGGCAAAGCGTGAGGGCGTGCGGCGAATCGTGAAGCTCTACGGGGCGGTCGAGCACCACGGCGATGACCTCGGCAGCCTCCATGACGCGAGCGTCGAGGCGATCCGCGAGTCGGGGCTTCAGTGGGCGTTGCTGTCGCCGACCTCGGTGCTCGAGACGAGCCTCTTGTCGATGATCCCGTGGATCGAGGCGACGGGCTCGGTCGTGGCCTGTGCAGGAGACGGCAAGGTCGCGCACGTCGCGGCCGACGATGTCGCGCGCGCCGGCGCCGCCGTCCTGGCCGAACGTGACGAAAACGGGCGCAACTACGTGATCACCGGCCCCGAGCTGCTCTCGCTGGGCGAGCTTTGCGAGATCCTCTCGCGCGTCACCGATCGCCCGGTCCCCTACGTCGACGTCTCCGACGAGCAGCTCACGCAGCTGCTGACCGAGCAGGCGGGCATGGGCGCCGAGCAGGCCGAGATCGGCGTGGTCTGCCACTTCCGTGCCTGGCGAAACGGCGACGCGCGGGCTCACACAGACACCTTCAGAGAGCTCACGGGTCTCTCACCCACGACGGTCGAGCAGTGGATCGAGGCCCACCGGGAGACGTTTGCGCAGGCGCGAGACAGGGCGCCAGCCGCTGCCTGAATCGCTACGGACGCGTGGCGTCCAAGTACGGACCCGGCAATGAGTAGTCCACCCCTGCTGATCGCCGAGGTAACTCCCGACGGATTCACGGTCGTGATCGGTGAACATCGCGCCGTGGATGAGAGGCCGAGATGTCTGCATTGCCGGGACGTCATCGGCGTTTACGAGCCGATGGTCGTGCTTACCGAAGGCGAGGCCCGTGCGACGTCCCTGCTGAACGAGCAGGGCAGCGGGCCCGCAGGCGACTGCTACCACGCGAAGTGCTTCAAGCAGGCAGGCATGCCGTCACCACAGCAGAGCACTAGCCGAACGATGGCCGCCCGCACGGCTGGGCTCGCGCTCTACCGGCCTGAAGCATTGCCCGCCCCGATGATCGGCGCGCCAGCTGAGCCGCGTCCCTGATCCGGTCGCAGATACGAAAAAGCCCGCCTTAACTCGAGCCGGTGGACGGTGTATCCACCGGCTCAAGACCCCGACTCACCCGACCTGAATGGTCGTCAGCGGCGCTTCGAGCCTGTGCAGGAAGCGGTTGCCGGCGAACAGGACGTGCACCGTGACGCGCCCGCCCATCAGGCGCCGGCGGTTGTGGAAGACCACAGGGAGGCTGAACGTGCAGTCCTTGTGGATGCCTGCGCGCAGCGACTGGACGGCGACCTGGCCGACACGGAAGGTGATATCGAAGTAGCCGCGGCAAGCCAGGAAGGCACTCATCGACGCTGGCGGCACCATCTTCCCCGACACTGTCACGCGGTCCGGGAGGCGACGCTGGGAGCTCGGCGACGCCGTCGCCTGCACGGTGCTCGGCACGAGTCGTTCCTTGGGCAGGGTCGTGAACGTCTGATCCGCTCCGACGCTCACCTGTCCGGCTTCGCTGACCGCGACCAAGCGGTAGTGGAAGAGGTGCATACTCTCGATGTTGGAGACCTGTGCGCTCACGGGGACCGGAGCCCCCGTCGCCTTGAAGCTCTGTTCGAGCGTCTGCAAAGCGTAGGGCTGTCCGGCGCCGAGCTGGAAGTAGTAGTGGACGGTTTCACCGCCGGAAATCCCCGTCGGGTTGACGGTGCCGCTGAGCTTCGCACCGTCGACCGTGATCGCGCTCGCCGCTCCCGTGGTGACCTGTGCCGAGCCGGTGCCGGGCGGCGCGATGCCGGTCGTCGTGAAAGTCGCGTCGTTGCTGGCGGCCGTGCCAGCCACGTTGCTTGCAAGCAGCCGCACGTGGTAGGTCGTTCCCGGCCGCAGGCCGGTGAGCAGGATGCTGCCAGGTACGGGCTGCGTGCCCGAGCCCGCACTCTGCGCGGCCGTCTGCTGGGTGTAGTGGGTGCTCGTGCCGTATTCGAAGGCGTAGGTGGTCGCCTGACCGTTTGGGTTGACCGTCGCGGCGAGGGTGGCGGAGTCGTTAGTGACAGCGCTCGTCGTCACGGCGGAGACGGTCGGGCCACCGGCAGCGAACGCGCCCGTCGCGATCGCCAGGGCGGCGAGCGCGAGCGCTCCGAGAGTTCCTAGATGCGCACGTTTCGACATTGCAATCTCCTTCTGGATGGGACGGAGCGCACGGCGGACGCGAGTGGTAACGGGCGCGCGTCACCAGCCCATCACGTCGGACGACGCTCTACGGTCGGGGTCTCGGCGACGCCCCCGTGTCGCCCTGACCCTCAGACACGCCGCGCAGCAGTTGAGTTGCGCCGAATGAGGCTTCGCGTTTGAATGCTGACAATCGCGGCTGAGACGCCCCAGCCGAGCGGACGAGGACTTCGCCGAGGCTTGCCGAGCGAGCTGCCCTCAAACCGGCGCCGCGGAGCGCCTGCCAGCTCCGCGGCCGCGATTCCCTCTCGAGGAGATCCCCTCGATGTACGTCGCCACAGCAAAGTATGAGAGACGGCTTGCGAGTCCCATGCCGATGGTCAGGGCTCTGACACATTCGCTTAGGATCACCCGGACGAGCGTCGAAGGCACTCCCCCATGCGCCAGTCACTACATGCCGGCGAGGACGGCTTCACCCTCATCGAGCTACTCATGGTCGTCGTGATCGTCGGGTTGCTCGCCGGACTCGCACTTCCTTCTTTCCTGCAGGCGGCCGGCGATGGCGACGACGCTCCGGCGAAGGCCGCGGCCTCGACCGCGCAGCTGGCTACCGAGGCGCTGGCAGTCGAACATGCGGGCAGCTACGCGACGACAAGCCGGAGTGCCCTGCACCGCCTCGAGCCAGCCATCGCAATCTCGCGCACGGCTCGCAACGCCTATCTGAGTGCCGCGAGCGGCACAGCCTCCAGCTACACGCTGACCGTGACTTCGATCCCCACCGGAGACAAGTTCTCGCTCACACGCCAAGCCGACGGCATGGTGGTACGTGCGTGCAAGTTGCCCGCACGAGGAGCAGCGCACAACGGCTGCAACCATGTCAAAGGTACGTCGGGCTCGTGGTAGACGCGTCGGGCACTATCAAGATCAGCCGCTCAGCACCAGACGCGAGGTCAGATTTCTTACGATCGCTCGAAATCCTCGCCTTAACGGGGCGGTGATCGGGTGGCACCCCACTAGCGTGCTTAACCTAAATGGACCGCCTCTTCGCGAAGAGGGTCCGGCGGCTGCGCGAGAGCGCGCTCGCCGCCGCGCCCGAGCAGGAAGCAGTCAACGGCTCTGAGCCGCTGACCAGCGCAACAGTCGCACCCGCGAGTGGACCTCCGGCACGCACGATCGCGTGGATGCGACGGTCGATCGCAAGCGGCTCGACGGCGCTCACCGCGCTGGCGCTGCTCGTCGGCGCCGGTGCCGGGGCCGGCGCAATCGCGTTCCGTTACATGATCCTCGGGCTGACCTACGTGTTCAGCGGCCATCGCGACTACTCTGCCGCCGGCCATGCCGCGAACCCGTGGGTGCCGGGCCTCGGGATCTACTTCGTCGTGCTCGCGCCGGTGCTCGGCGGCCTGCTGTACGGGCCGCTCGTCAGCCGCTTCGCTCCGGAGGCACGAGGCCACGGCGTGCCGGAGGTGATGTACGCCGTCAACCGGCTCGGCGGGCGCATGCGCCCGCAGGTGCCGGTCGTCAAGTCGCTCGCCTCTGCCCTCTGCATCGGCTCGGGCGGCTCGGTCGGACGCGAGGGGCCGATCGTGCAGATCGGCTCGGCGCTCGGCTCGGTGCTCGGGCAGGCGCTGCGCGTCTCGGAGTCCCAGCTGCGCCTGCTTGTCGCCTGCGGCGCCGCCGGGGGCATCTCGGCAACCTTCAACGCACCGATCGCCGGCGTGTTCTTCGCCCTGGAGCTGATCCTGCGCAACTTCGAGACCCGCTCGTTCGGCCTGGTCGTGCTCAGCTCGGTCACCGCCGACGCGATCGGCCGTGCCGCGTTCGGCAGCCATGCCTTCTTGAAGCTGCCCGCCTTCAACTTCAGCTCGCCGGTCGAGCTGCTGCTCTACGCAGGCCTCGGCGTGCTCGCCACCGGCGTGGGGCTCGCTTTCGTGCGCGTCCTCTATAGCGGCGAGGACCTCTCCGACCGGTTGTGGAGCAAGCGCCCGGATTGGGCGCGCCCGGCGGTCGGCGGCGCCCTACTAGGACTGCTGCTGCTCGCCGTGCCGCAGATGTACGGCGTCGGCTACCCCGTGCTCGAAAAAGCAGTCGGCGGCCACTACGTGATCCTCGCCTTGCTCGGCCTGATGGCGGCGAAGATCCTCGCGACAAGCCTGACGATGTCGATTGGCGGCTCGGGCGGCGTGTTCGCGCCCTCGCTGTTCATCGGCGCGACGCTAGGCGCGGCCTACGGCGCGGTCGCGCACCGCCTGATCCCCGGCCTCGCGGCGGCCGCTGGCGCCTACGGCCTGGTGGGCATGGGCGCCGTCTTCGCCGCTTCCTCGCGCGCGCCGATCACAGCGGTGCTCGTGATCTTCGAGCTCACCGGCGACTACCGGATCATCCTGCCGCTGATGATCGCCGTGGTCGTGGCGACGGCGCTCTCGAACGCGATCACGCGTGACACGATCTACACGCTGAAGCTGCGCCGTCGTGGGATCGACATCGAAGCGCCGACAGGGGCTGCGGCGCTGATGGCGATGAGCGTGGCCGAGGCGCTGGGGCCACCGCCCGACACGCTCGCAGCCGACACGCCGCTCGCAGACATCCTCGCGCGCTTTGCCGAGCTCGACGCCGACACGCTGCCGGTGCTCGCCTCCGACGGGGCGCTGATCGGAGTGCTGAGCGCGGCCGCGGTCGAGAGCGCGCTCGGCGAGCGCGAGGACAGGCCCACGGCCGGCTCGCTGGCGCGGGCGGCCCCCGAGTTGCACGCAGGGCAGTCGCTCGAGGACGCCGTGCTTGCACTCGCCGCGAGCGAGGAGGACGGGCTGCCGGTGCTCGCACAGGACGGGCGCGCCATGGTCGGCTGGCTGACGCACCGGCGGCTGCTCAGCGCCTATCGCTCGCGCCTTCCAGAGCGCCGTGACGTCCTCGCTCAGGGGACGCGTGACGATCGGCGAGGAGCAGATCGTGTGAGCGTCAGTCGCGCGCCGACAGGCCAGAGCCCGTGCGACCACTCATAGAGCGTGCACTCGGCGTGTGCGATGTGCCCATCGATCAAGCCGATCGCATCATCGCCGCGGACGAGCGTGCGACAGAGCGGACACCTTCCCCCGGCACCGAGCGGTCGGCTCGAGTGCAGTCGCCGGCGCGCAATGCGAACGCAAGAGGCCATACGTCCCCGAACACGCGAGCCCTGCGGTTTTCCGCGATCGGTAAGAACTGTGACTTAACCCGACCGTCACTCGGCGGGGGCGGTCATGAACCTGACGACCGAGCTTTCCGGCGCCGTGGGGCAGCTGTAACACGGGATGCCCCACCTCGAAAGGGACAACGTGCGCGATTCAGTTACCTACAGCCAGCAGGATCGAGCGGAGCGCCAACTGCGGATCGATGAGCGCCGCTGCCAGGCGTGGGTCAGCGAGCACGCACGGCATCTCGCAAGCCGTAAGCGCAGCGAGGATGCGAGCAAGGCCGCTGCTAAGCGGCGGTAGCACCGCTCGTCGGTCAGCAGGTCTCGGAGCGCATCCCGCTGCCCGTCGCGCATGGTGAGCCCTGCGCACGACAAGGACAGTGGGCGAAGCACGCGCCGGGGCCATCACACGGCGCGGGCCCCGGCGCCGCCTGGTGAAAAAGACCCTCGCGGCCTGCTAGGACTTGGTCAGACCCGGTTTGGCAAATGAGGTCCGAGGAGAGATGAAAGAGCGGATCGTGCAGGTGCTGGATTGCGACCCCGAGCTCGGGGAATCGCTTGAGGCCACGCGTCTTGCGCGCGCGAAGCTCGAGGCGCGCGCGCGTGTGCAACAGCTACAGCCAGGGATCTGGAGAGAACAGGACTGGCCACGGAGAGTGCTCGACGGCTTCGGGCTGCTGATGCTCGACGGCCTGCTCGTGCGGCGCGTCAATCTCGGCGGACGCCAAGGCGCAGAGCTGCTCTCCTGCGGGGATCTGCTGCGCCCTTGGCAGCAGGAGGACGCGACCGCTTCGGTGATGCGCAGTTCCGGGTGGCGTGTGCTCGAGAGCGCGAACGTGGCCGTGCTCGACATCGACTTCGCTCATCGGATCAAGTCATATCCGGAGATCGTCGCCCAGCTGATGGCACGTATCCTCAGACGCGCGCGCCATTTCGCCGTCAACATGGCGATCGTTCACCAGCCGCGGGTGGAGACCCGCACGCTGATGCTGCTGTGGCACCTGGCCGATCGCTGTGGACACGTGAGGCCGGACGGAGTGCTGGTCCCGATGCGACTGACGCACGCGATCCTCGCCGACCTGCTCGCGGCCCGCCGCCCGACGGTCAGCGGCGCGCTGAGCGCTCTTGAGCGAAGCGGCCTGGTCGAGCAGACAAGCGAGGGCTGGATGCTCTCCGGCTCGCCGCCGAGCGAGCTGCCGACTGTCGCCGAGCTAAGCCCAGACGGCGCGAGCTCCGCAACCTCTCAGACCACCTGACCGCCGCTGTGGTCAGCTCCGCGGCGCGAGGACGGCGCTCGAGCGCCGGGGCGGTTGACCGACAACGCTCGACGCGACCGGCGTCGAGAACGAGAGCACAGGCACGCTTGCCGGGACAACCGATGACTTGCGGATGCCCCGCTGGGCAGACGTTCTCACGGAAGGACGCCTACCGGGCCACCGGCGGTGAGGAGGCAAGCGTCCTTCCACTCGCGTCGAGTGCAGTCACTGCGATCCAGGGGCTGTTGGTCTGGAGGGGTATCGAGGTCTCGAATCCCGTGGACGGCGTGACCGCGACCCGCCGCAGTTTATTTGCGGCCTGCCCCACGCTGAGCGCCCAGGCGGCCACGTCGGTTGCGCCGTTCCAGCTTGCGTATGCAGTGAGGGCTCCACCGGCCGCGGGGCGCACGGCGAGCGACGGCTGGGACGCAGGCGTGCCGCTCCAGGAGAAGCGAAACGCGCGGTAGGACTGCGCTGCGAGCTGCACCTCGAAGCGGACGTGCCCGTCGGGCCCAAATTCGCTCACGTACGGCCTCGCTCCCCAGCCCACGAACTCACCCCCGTTGGAGAGCATCTGAGCGTCGCCTTGACTGCCGCTGAGGATCGGCGGGCTGTGGATCTCGCTTGTGATGAGCCGCACCGTTCGGTGCGCCCAGTCGACCCGCTCGTGGATCACTCTCGACTGCGCGTGGCGCTTTGGCACTGCGCCGTTGTCGAAGAATGTCAGCGTATGGTCGGGCTGCCAGCGCACGTCGTGTTGCCACGCGGTGCCGGTGCCGGGGCCCATATGGAAGCTCGAGTGCTTTCCCCCGATCCGCCAGCGGATCGCGCCAGAGTGATGATCGATCTCATATCCCGCCCAGGTGTTACGGGCGGAAATGATGAAGTCGCCGTCAGGCCACGGGTCGGGGGAGATCGAGTTGACGTGAAAGTAGTCCCACGGGCGATCGGTGGGGCCGGGGCGATAGTAGGAGTCGCTCAACGCGACGTGGCCGAACGCGTGCCACTCGAACATGACGAGGCCGGTTGCAACATCGACCTCTTGGACGATCGAGTCCTGCAGGATCGCATTGCGCGCGCCGCCGACGGACGACAGATCAGCGCGAATCAGTGAGTACGCCGTGATGTAAGCCGCGCCCTGCGCTGTCAGGCGGACTGCATGGAGGTCTGCCTCATAGCCGTTTCCGGCCCGTAGAGTCTTCACCGGTCTGTAGTCAGAGCCGTAGATCTGATCGGTGCCGAACCCGACGCCGTCGCTGATGTGGCCCTGCCACCAGACGAGCACGGGTCGGCTTTGATACTGCTGCACCTGCAGGTTGGTCGCGACCATGCCTGGAGGCGTCCGCTTGAACCACACCAGCCGGCCCCAGTCGTCGATGATCATCGTCCCCGGCTGACCGTAACCACGGGTCGGCGTGAGGAAGATGAGCCCTGGCGCGAGTTCGTCTGAGCGGGCGGTCACTGCCACCGTCGGCGGTCGGAGCTCGGGCTCTGAGGGAAAGCTCTGCACTCCGGCTGAGGACGCCCTTGCCACTGGTCCCGCGGCGAAGGCGGTCGGGTTCGGAAGCTGTCGTGCGACCTCGAACTTCGAGGAGACGTGCGCCCCCTTGACAAGGGCGCTGACCATCACCTGCTCACCCGGCGCGAATGGTCGCGCAGGCAAGAAGCTCGCACCGGTCGCGCTGGCGTAGGGCCGCAGTCTGCCGCCGTGAACGCCGCTACGCGAGCCTCTGACCGACACCTTGGATATCGAAGCCGCGGGCGCTCCGAGGAAGCTGATCTGAGTGGTCGGCGAGGCGTCTGGCGTGCCGTTCAAGGGCGACAACGTCAGCGCCTGCGCAATCGACGGCAAGCAAAGGCTCGCCAGGGCGCACACGACCGCGGTCACTGAGCCGGGTTTGCGACCCTGGCAGCAAATCACCCTCAATGGGGCTCCTTTCGCCGTCCTCCACCGACACGATGTGCCTGCCGCCCCACGGTACGGAGGGCATCAAGACTAAACCCCAGGATTGCCTGACGGCGCGGAAAAGCTCGTGCGGTTGTCAGAAGGCTGACGGTGGCATCCCGGCCTCGCGTGCGGCAAACAAGCCCACCCACCGTGCCGAGTCTTAGCGAACAAACCCGTGATTCGGGCGATCGACGGCGCTCGGGCGGGCGGGGGGACACCGCGTGCCGAAGTACCTGCAGGTGCCCGTAGTTACTGGCGGGTTTCTGTCACGAGACGGGACGCTGGGCACAACCTCATGCAAGCGGCACTGCAGGCTGGAGACATACCCCGTCATCTGGATGGGTCGGCCGAAGCGAACCTCCGAAGTGCGATGTACAGATTGCGCCCGTGGATACGGGCCGATCCCCACTGCCCGGCCACCATGCGAAGGCGCGGTGACAATCATTCATCCCATTAGACGGACACGTTGATACGGTCGAAATCCTCCCTGTCGGCCTCCGATTAGAGTGAAGCTGCGTGTCGATCAGGCAAGGATCGCCAGCGACTTCGTCTGCCCCTCGCTTGGGAGTGACGGTACGTTCCATAGCGAGTAAGGAGACATCCATGTTGATCGTTCTCACACGAGACGCCAAAATTATGGCCTGGGCGGCGAGCCCCGACTCGGGTGCAGAGGCATGGCCGCCACTGAAGCAGCTATCCGCCGGCGATCAGCGGGACGCCAGCCAACAGCTCAGCACTCTGCTCAAGCTGGTTAAGCCACACGAGCCGCTCTGCATAACCGGTCACGGTAACGATCACGAGGTCGGAGATGAGGGTCGCAAACGCGCCGACTGGACCTGGACCAGCCCACAGCTGGCCGAGCTGCTCGGAGGTTTGGTCGACGGCTACAAGGGCCCGATCTTGACGGAGGTCTGCTCGAACACGCTCACCGATTTCTCCGCAAATCTTGTCCTGGCGCTGCAGAAACTGAAAAGACTCAACGGCGTGTGGGTCTATGGGTACGGAAAGTCGGTGGACGTGACCCACCCATTCCCGGATCCGTCGAAGCTCGACACAAATAGAGAGCTGACGGGAAAGCAGGTCAATTTCTAGTCGCTTCGCGGCGTCCTACAGATACGGCTGACGAGCCGATAACTAACAGGAGTCAAGATGGCTACCACTTATATTCCCGGCGCCGGGACGCTCGGCTACGGCTTCGACGTGATGGGCACCTACAGCGATGCCGCAAAGACACGTCCGCTGTTCAAGATGGCATACGACAGCCAGCAGACTTGGAGTGACTACTTGGTGCCGTCTAACACCAGCGTCGATCCGCAGCGAAAAGTCGCCGGCTACAGCACCTACGTCGACAGCCGTCGCAAGATGGAGGAGTTCTTCTCGGCGAAGGCCAGCGTAAAGGCGAGCTACGGGCTGTTCAGCGCGCAGTTCGACGCGTCCTACTCGATGACGAACAAGTCTGACGTCGAGTACCAGTTCGGCATGGTGCAGAGCTACCAGACCCTCTATCGCCTCGAACTCGTCGACCGCTCGCCCGCCGCGCTCGCCGATTGGGTGCTCAACGACCCGGCCTACCAAAATATCCCGGCTCACTTCACCGACGCCGACAGAGAGCTGTTCTTTCGCTTCTTCGACAAGTACGGCCTGTACTACGTCAGGGCGGTCGACGCCGGATCGCGCATGTTCTACTCCTCTTCGGTGGCGAAGTCATACAAATACAGCTCGCAAGAGGCGGAAGCGAAGCTCAAGCTGGAGTACGGCGCGCTGTTTACTGCCTCCGGTGAGGCGAGCTGGAAACAGGTCGGCGAGGACTGGGCTTCGCAGCGCGAAGTGAAAGTGGAGGCCGTCGGCGGCTCCAGCGCCATGCTGAACATCCTGATGCCCGGATACGGTGCCAACCACTCGGCAGCGTACGAGGCGTGGCTGAAAAGCGCCGAGGCCGATCCGGCGACGATCGCCTTCGCGCTCGCGCCGATCGCGGAGATCGTTCCCGAGGAGAAGGCAGCCGCGGTGGAACGGGCGGTGGACGCATACTTGCGTCACAAGCTGATCCTGGAGTCCAAGACCGGGACGTGCCTGATCAACTTGAATGGCGAGTCCATCCTGCCGCCGCCTGTCGGCGACACGCGTACGCTCGGCTACCAGCTCGCGGCGATCAAGCGACGGGGAATGGGCGTGTCGTTCGCCCGCTCGTACACGACCGGCGATTACTGGAGCAAGTACGAACTGCTCTACGAATCGATGCTCAAGGACATCCAGAAATACAACTCGAGCGACTACATCATCGTGTTCACGACGTTTTCCAACTTTGCCCAGAACGCGCCCCCGAAGCCGTTCTGCGAGTTTCTCGCGGGCTGCGGCGCCGGCGCGAAGCTGGACCTATGGCTCGACACGAAGAATTCCAACAGCAAGATCGACCGCTGCTGCGCGCTGGCCCACTGCAACTACGTGTTCGTCGGCATTCCGGGCGGCGAGGTGGGCGCGTACGAGTCATTCGAGCGCGCAGGCAGCTGCGATACCGGGAGCTGGGGCTGGTGGTACGGAAGCAGTTGGCTCGACAAGCCCGCTCCGATGGCCGGGCTGATCGTAGATCTCTACGAGTTCCTCGTCGACTCCGAGTTGGTCGGTCAGCTTGGCCGCGCGCGCTGAGTGCCGACCGTCGCGGCGCGGCGATGACCTGGCGAGCGCAGACAATGAATGCGGGAGCGCGGCCACGCGTGCTGGTAGTCGGGCATGGCGCCGCCGCGACCGGCTTCTCGCGCGTCGCCGATGCGCTGATCGACGGCCTCCGCGGCGTCTACGACTTCTGCCAGTTCGCGACCAACCACCGCACCGAGCGGGTCGAAGGCGGTTGGCCCGTCTATGGCAATCCAGATCCTCTGGATGTACACGGGCTGGAGCGACTCGCACAGCTGATCGATCGGCTACGGCCACAGATCGTGCTCGTGCTGCACGATCTGTGGTTCTGCTCGATCCACGCGCGTAGGCTCGCATCGATCCCCAACGGTCCGTCAACCGTCGCCTACTGCCCGGTCGACGGAGTGCTCACGCGGCCGACCCTCTACTCGTGCCTCTCGCTGTTCGATCGGCTCGTGGCCTACAACGCCTTCGGAGAGGCCGAGCTTAAGAAGATCCAGTCCGAGGAGGCGATGTCGGCGCCCACCCGCTGCTCAGGGGATCGAATTGAGGTGATCCCCCACGGGATCGACCTCGAGCGCTTCTATCCGCTCTCACCGCACGACCTGCTCGACCGTCGCGCCGCAAAGCGCGAGCTGCTCGGCGACGGCGCCGGAGAGGCGGGTTTTCTGGTCTTGAGCGCAGCCAAGCACGATGCCCGCAAGCGCCTCGATCTGACGATCGCCGGCTTTGCCCGCTTTGCACGCGAGAAGCCGCGCGAGGTGAAGCTCTACCTGCACACCGCCACCTCGCGCGAGGGCGTCGACCTATTGCAGCTCGCCCACCGTGCCGGAATCGCCGATCGCGTGCTCACGACCGCCGGCCCCCCGGAGGACGACCCGGCGGTCGATGAGCACACGCTGAACTTGATCTACAACGCCTGCGACGTCGGCCTCAGCACCTCGAGTGGCGAGGGTTGGGGCCTCGTCAGCTGCGAGCACGCGGCGACGGGCGCCGCGCAGGTCGTGCCTGCGCACACCGGTTGTGAGCAGCTGTGGAACACGACCGCGACGACACTACCCGTGCGCGACCAAGCCGAGCACATCGGCCTCGGGATGCTCCGTCAGTTCGTGGCCGAGGAGGACGTGGCGTCTGTCCTGCATCGACTCTATGCCGACGTTCACTTCAGGGCCGAGCAGGGCCGGCGGTCCCATCACTTGGCTCAACAGGATGCCTACTGCTGGCCGCGCGTGGCCGAGCGATGGGATGCGCTGTTCCAGGGTCTGCTCGCGTCCCGGGGTCACTTCGCGCCAGCGCTGCCCGGCTAGCACTCGTGGCCCTGCTACCAGACGAGCACCGGTTCCTCGGTATTACGAGACCACGACTACGACTCATGTGGTCTTAGATTCGAGGGGTCGCCATGAGGCTGGCTATCCACGCCGTTCCCGCATAGGTAAGCCATTTCCTTGCGAGAAGACTTCTCAAAATGCGCCGACACGGCCCTGAGCCGGACGCCCTTGGCAAGGGTTTTGTGCCGACGTTTGTGCCGACGATGTCTGTCGTCAACCCAATGAGGCGCCGCTCGCGATCCTAAAAGATGCTTATTTGCAGCGAGTTCCTAATGGCGAGACCCGGATTCGAACCGGGGACACCACGATTTTCAGGGGTGGGGCCGGCCTACCGACCCGCCGTGCGGGACGTAGCTAAGTGCCTGGGTTTACGGGGATTTTGCAGGTCTGCGGCGTGGCGCGGCGGGCGACGCGCTTACCGAGATACCCGCGGATACCCGTAGTTCCCGGCGGGTTTGTGCCGACGAAGCGGGGTGGTGGGCACAAACGCCCATGCGCCGGCCGGGGAAGACGGGAACAGCCAGTGACCTCCGCCTTGTCGAGGCCAAACGAGTGGGTAGGCGGAGGCACGCAAGGGCAACAAATGCCCACGAACACTAAGATCGCGGGGTTCCGCCCTCCCCGCGCGTGACCATCGTTTCCCGGCGAGATGTTCCCCCAGTGTTCCCCAAGCCCTTCGCCGAGGCTCCGATTCAGACCGGGCGCGACAGCAAGGCCTCCATCCAATCGAGGATGCTTCGTCCGTTTTTGGCGAGCGAGTCAAGATCGGCGCGCTCGATCGCCACGATCAGCACCGCCTCCTTCGCGCTGTCGCGGATCGCGGTTCTTGCTCCCACGGTCAGGCCGTTGGGAGCGACGAGGACACCGACGCGAGCCTGAGGCGCATGATTCTTTAGCTTGCGCTCGAAGCGATTGACGACCTCGGCTTTGATCTTTTGTCGCCAGTTCTTGCACTCGACAAAGATGAGCGGCGAGTTGAGCGCCTGCCAGAACGGGCGCGGCACATTGTTCTTGAGCACGATGTCGATCTCTTCGTTGGCGCTGCGATAGTTACGCTCGCGGACCTCAAGCTCGGGCGGCAGCGAGAAGATCACGGCCATCAACTGCTCGAGCGCATCACCGCGCTGCTGCGGGTTCGCCGCGGCATCAAGAGTCTCCAGTTGCGATCTCGCCCGCTGGCGGTTGTAGCGATCGCGCACATCTGACTCGCGCTCAGACAAGGCCTTAAAGACGCGTTCGTACACATCGACCTTGTGAAGCAGCATGAACGCGAGGTCGATGTGCAGCGCTCGCAACGATGCCTCGTCCTCGACGATCTCCGAGACCTCCAAGTCGACCGTAGCGCCCGG
>Ga0335073_10007693_pt1 | contig 15118 bp, 10 predicted proteins | sample Lox_Sample_22_FD_207093 | JGI IMG/M metagenome (GOLD analysis project Ga0335073, IMG submission 207093) | Soil microbial communities from Loxahatchee National Wildlife Refuge, Florida, United States - Lox_Sample_2.2 | ecosystem: Environmental > Terrestrial > Soil > Wetlands | place: USA... | reverse complement strand
GTGATGGGAACGCACGGCAGGCGTGGATGGGAGCGTTTCCTGTTCGGGTCGGACGCGGAATCGGCGCTACGAAAGGTGCAGTGTCCGGTGATGGTGATCGGACCGAAGGTGCGGCCCGTCAGCGGGCCCGTATGGCACCCGAACAGCGTAGTTTGCGCGACCACGCTCGATCCTGATTCTGCATGGATCGCCGCTTATGCATACCGGATCGCTGAAGAGCATCACGCCAGGTTCACTCTGTTCAACGTAGAAGAGGTGGCAGGCGACGAAGCCGACAAAGAGTGGGGTTTCTTTGAAGACGCCTTCAAGAAAGATCTTCCCGCGGGCATGGAGTTCAACGGCTCGCTGCGCAGGCTGGTAACTGACAGCAAGCCGGGAGAAGAGATTGTCGACTATGCGAGGGAGAACAGCGCCGATCTGATCGTGATGGGGGCGCGCAGCGCGGCCGACATCGCAACCCACCTGGTGCGCGGAACCGCGGCGAGGGTGCTGGCCGAGGCACCGTGCCCGGTCCTGACACTTCGCCAGCACTGATTCGGCAAGAGCCGTATTTCACTGAGAGGTCGGGTTAAACGAGGCCACATCAAATGCAGGACTCGCCTGAAGACCGGCAGTCCTGCATTTGCACGAGCATGGAATGGTGCTGGTATGAAGCGCGAGGACACCCGATTACGGCGGCAACTTGCGGCGAGACTTCGCGAACTGGCCGAGGACATAGTGAAGTTCGAAGCCTCATTGCTGAAGCCTTCTCTTACACTGCACCAGAGTCATCGCCGCAGTGCCCGCAACCTCGCGCACTACATGGTTCTGCGACGTCACGATCTGCGCGAACTGCAGGCCCAGCTCGCGGCGTTGGGCCTTTCCTCACTGGGCCGAACGGAAAGCCATGTGCTGAGCGCCATCCTCGCAGTGTATGGGGTGGTGGGCGCTCTGCTCGGAAGCGAGTCGCCGCCGATTAACCTGCGCGGCGAACCGCCGATCAAGATGGGTGAAGGCTCGCGGTTGCTAGACAGCAACACGCAGGTACTGCTAGGGAAGACACCGGCCGGCCGCAAGGTGCGGATCATGGTGACGATGCCCACCGAGGCTGCGACGGACTACAAGCTGGTCCGTGACTTGGTGCAGAGCGGTATGGATTGTATGCGCATCAACTGCGCGCACGACGATGCGAAGGTTTGGCTGGGGATGATCGGCAACCTGGAGCGAGCCCGCAAGGAGACGGGGCGTCCATGCCGCATCGAGATGGACCTGGCCGGACCCAAGCTGCGAACCGGACCGATTGAGCCGGGCGTGGCTGTGATCCGATGCCGGCCGGAACGCGACGAGTTAGGCCGGGTTACACGGCCGGCACGCGTCTGGCTTACGCCTGTCGAAAAAAGTGAGCCCGCGCCAGGAACGGCAGCGGCGGCTCTCCGGCTACCGCAGCGGTTTCTTGCTCAGTTACATAACGGTGACAGCATCGACTTTCGCGATGCCCGGAACTCAAGCCGCTCTCTGCGAGTGGTGAAGGTGATGGGAGAGAATCGCTGGGCGGAATTGAACCACACAGCTTACTTCATCCCAGGTTTGCAGCTGCATGCTGCCAAGTCAACCAAAGCTGGCCGGAAAAAATCGACAGCTCGCATCGCGCCGTTTCCGGCAGCCCCGCAGAAGCTGTTGCTGAAGCCGGGAGAGGTTCTTGTTCTCACCCGGTCGGGTCAGCCCGGACGGCCTGCTGTGCGCAACCGGATGGGGCAGGCGAGAACGCCGGCGCGCATCGGAATCAGCCTGCCGGCGTTTCTCAAGCATGCGAAGCGCGGCGATCCGGTGTGGTTCGACGACGGCAAGATTGGCGGCGCGATTCGTTCGGTGAACCGGAGCAGCGTGCGCGTGGAGATTACACAGGCGCGGCCGGAGGGCGAAATCCTCGGCGAAGGCAAGGGCATCAATCTGCCGGAGACGCGCATCGATCTGCCTGCGCTGACCGATGAGGACCTCACGAACCTGAAGTTCGCGGTTGAGCACGCCGATCTGGTCGGCTACTCCTTCGTGCGCACAAAGGACGATGTGAAGCAGCTTGTCGAGCATCTGCACGAGCTCAAAGGGGAGTCACTGGGCATCGTTCTGAAGATCGAGACGCGCGAAGCATTCCAGAATCTACCTGCTTTGCTGCTGGCAGCGATGGCAATGCGTGAGGTGGGCGTGATGATTGCACGGGGCGATCTGGCGGTGGAATGTGGCTATCAACGCCTGGCCGAAGTGCAGGAAGAGATCCTGTGGATCTGCGAGGCGGCGCACGTGCCCGTGATATGGGCGACACAGGTGCTGGAGAGCCTTTCTAAGACAGGTATACCGTCTCGATCGGAGATTACGGACGCCGCAATGGGCGAGAGAGCGGAATGCGTGATGCTGAACAAGGGGCCGTTTGTTGTGCAGGCGGTGAAGGCTCTGGATGACATTCTGCAGCGCATGCAGGATCACCAGGAGAAGAAGCGCTCGATGCTTCGCAGTCTGCGGATTGCGTCGTCGTTTGTTGGGTGAACGAAGGCAGACTCAACTTGTGATGATCCGTTCGAGCTTCTGCAGGCCGGTGCGCTCGCCCATGACGATCAGAAAATCGCCGGGTGTGATGTCATATCCGGCAGGGGGATTGAAGACAGTGCCGCCGGCCTGCTTGCGCACGGCGAGAACGATCACCTCCGATTTCAGTGGCTCAAGCAACTCGCCGATAGTCTTGCGCGCGAATCCGGTGCGGGGAGAGACACATACCTGCTCCATTGTGACTCTGGGCCCGATGCTGCTCTTCGCGAAGTCGAGGAACTCGACTACGTGCGGTCTTAACAAGGCGTCGGCGAGCTGACGGCCGGCCACGGCGTACGGAGTAAAGACGGTGTCGGCGCCAGCGCGGCGCAGTTTTTCTCCGGCCTCTTCTTCCGAGACGCGCGTAACGACGGTGATATTCGGATTGAGCGTCTTCGCGGAAAGGATGATGAAGAGATTTTCGGCGTCGGAAGGCAATGCCGCGATCAATCCCCTGGCGCGTAGCACCCCAGCTTCGCGAAGGCAGTCATCGCGAGTGGCATCGGCGACGACGGCGAGCATCCCAGCGGTCATGGCCTTTTCAACCCGGTCCTCATTGCGATCGATGACGAGGAAGGGTACACCGGCACGCTGGAATTCGTACGAGGCGTTTCGGCCGACGCGGCCGAAGCCGCACACGATGAAGTGGTCGTTGAGGTGATTGATCATGCGTCTCATCCTGCGCTTGCCGTAGCGATCCTGCAGTTCAAGTTCGATGATGGTCTGGGTCATTGCGCCGACGGCTAGAAACATGGCACTGACTCCAAACAGAATCAAAAAGGAATTGAAGACGCGGCCGGCGTGGCTAAGCGGCCGGACTTCCTGATAGCCAACTGTGGTGATGGTGGTGATGGTCATGTAGAAGGCGTCGAACCATGAATAGCCTCCGATCTCGACGAAACCAATCGTACCTACAACAACGATGATGAACAGCAGTCCGGCGATCAGAAGGACACGTTGGGCCAGTCGACTGTGCATCGAATATCTCCGAAGAAGTGTTCAGCCATTATGGCCTCACGCCGCTCTTCAGCAACATGGATAAATAAATTGCGGTTGGGAGGCTGCGCGAAGCCCGGCGGTGCGGGCGGTTCAGCGCACTACTTCGAGAAGGAAGGCGCTCCCGTTGCTTATCCGCCAGCGGGGCTTGCTGGCGGCCAGCGTGATCGGCGCATTCGCTCCCCCTGCGGACGCGATCGAGAGCTTGGAGAAGCCGTAAAGCCCGGATGCGGTGGTAGAAAAGGGGCCCATGGCGCGGGGCAGTTGATCGGGCGAAGACGGGCTGGCATAGACCCCGGAGAAGTCCGCGAAGCCGACGGGCTTGCTGTAGCAGTCATAGACCTTGCCGGAACCACCGGAGAGGTAGACCTCGTCGCCCCCGATCTGGGCGGTTGTCCAGTCGCCGGGATTGGTTATGGAGCGGTCGGTCGCACCGAGGGGAAGCTTCGCGCGGTAGACGTCCATGAAGCCTGCGGCCGCGATCAGGCGCACACGGACGGGGAGTGTCCGGTCCTTCCAGCGCAGCCGGTCGAAGAGGATGCTGAGCGAGCTGGCACTTACGTTGACGACGTGGCCGTCCAGCTTTGTTCCCGCAGGAAGATCGACCTGGGAGCTGACCGGGACCGTCTGCAGCAATTGCACGGTGATCGCCTGGCCGGCGTGCAAGTGTTGAGCTTTCAAGGTGTGGTTGATGAGGACGGGCAGAGTGGCGCCCGGGGGCGGTGGCGCAAGATCTTTGGTTCTGCGGGCGGCGGATGCCTGCGGGGAGAGCGCTGCCGCAGCGAACAGGACGAGGATCGCTATCAGGTTTCGCATTGCTCCTCCCGTTGGCTTAGACGAACAGAGCGAAGGCGTCGCGAGCCGGCGTCATGGCCTGATTTGATCACGATGAAACTGTTCGTCAGCGCCATTCGGCAGGAAGCGGTTTCGACTGGAAACGGGCGCAGTAAGTTTACCTTGCGATGCGTATTTTTGGATGCCCAGATTCGTCTCAAGATCGTCGTCTCAAATCGGCAGGGGAGGCTTGAGATGCAGAAGCGAGCGATAGCCATATTCGCGGTGGGTGTTCTTATCTCCGCCACCGGATTTGCCAAGGACAAGAAGAAGAACATCCTGCCGCCTTATGTACTGACGGCGCGGACCGTTACTGTCATCATCGACCCCGCCGCAGGCGTGTCGGTTGACGATCCTCTCGCAAATCGAGTGGCGCAGAAGGATGTGGAAACGGCGATCCTGAACTGGGGACGTTTTCAGACCCTCATGAACGGGATGGAGGCAGATCTGATTATCGTGGTCCGCAAGGGTAGTGGTCGCGTTGCGCAACCGACCATCAGTGATCCCAGGCAAAACGACAACGCGGGTTCTATCACTCCCTTCGATAATGGAGCCGCGATCGGCGTGCAGCATGGCCAGCGGCCGGGTCAGACGACCTCGGTAACCCCGGATCAGACTCCACATCCCGAGGCTCAGATTGGTTCCTCGGACGACTCTTTTGTGGTCTACCGCGGCGATGTCGACAACCCGCTGGACGGTCCGCCGGCATGGAGATACGTTGCAAGCGATGCCCTCGAGCCTCATTCGGTTCCGGCCGTGGAAAAGTTCAGGAAAGCAATCGCAGATGCGGAAAAGGCGGCGGCAAAGGGACCGTAGCTGTGGGCTTTTGCGCGGCGCGAGTTACTGGATCTGATCGAGAGCTGTCTTTGCGGCATGCTTCTGGGAGCCAATGCGATCAGGCGAAGTTGACTCATCCATTCTGATCTATGCGAAACCTCGACGGAGTTACCGGAGAACTCTGGCGTAGTTTCACTACCGGCTATTGATAAGTCAATGAGTGATAACAGGAATTGTCCGGCGCCCGGGATTTCCCTGAGGCGCGGATGTGCATCCTAACTATCGAGGTCGCGAAACGCACCTTTCAGATCTGCCCGTGAGAGAAGAGGAAATAACATGAAGAAGCTACTTGTACTCGTGTGTCTCGCCGGAATGTCCGTGCCTGCTTTTTGCGCCACGGATGTCGCCAAGCTGGATGACCGTATCAGTGCGGCACGCTCCGTAATTGACGAGATTATGGCGACTCCCGATAAGGCCATCCCCGACAGTATTGCGAAGCAGGCTGTGTGTATCGGGGTAGTACCCGGAATGGTGAAGGGCGCATTCATTTTTGGAGCGGAATATGGACAGGGCGTGGTGACCTGTCGGACTGGACATGGCTGGAGCGGACCAGTGTTCATCCGCATGGCCGGCGGATCTTTCGGATTCCAGATAGGCGGACAGGGCACGGACCTGGTGCTTGTCGCCGTGAATCAGAAGGGCTTTCAGGATCTGCTCTCAAGCAAATTCAAGATTGGCGCCGGAGCCTCGGCGGCAGCAGGCCCGGTGGGGCGTTCTACACAGGCTTCGACCGATCTCTCCATGAGGGCGGAATTGCTGACCTGGTCGCGCGCCCGAGGTCTATTTGCAGGTGTAGACCTGAATGGCGTTTCAGTAAGTCAGAATCAGGACGACACCGACGCCTTCTACGGGGGATCGCATAGCTTCGAGAGCATACTGCATGGAAATGTGCCTCCGCCCCCGGCGTCCAGGGCGTTTCTCGAAACGATCAGTAAATATTTTCGCAGCGCCCAGCAGTAGCTACGAAGTATGGGGAGCGAGTCGGGATCTACCAGCTCGCTCCCCAATCAGATCACGGGTAGTTACATTCAGGTACTGAGCTAGAGAGATCTTAGAGAGCGGGCTGAATACCAGCAGGTGGGGGTCGCGAACTAAGGAGAATAAACATGACGATCGTTCTGATCATTCTCGTTGTGCTGTTGATCGGCGTAATTCCGGCGTGGCCCTACAGCCGTAACTGGGGGCCGTATCCGAGTGGCGGCCTTGGCCTGATTCTGCTGATCGTAGTGATTCTGTGGCTGCTGCACGTTGTGTAGGCCGGGTTCAAGCATTGGTCTTTCTTACGCGCCTTGGCCGAGGAACCTTTATTCACACGCTGTTCTGTCGAGAGCCCTTGGAACTGCCTGGCGACGCGCTCATAGTTGAGTGTGTCAGTGGTTCGTTGCCTGCTTTATCTCTTGGTTGATAGTGTCTGCAGCTTTTCGCTGGCTGATTCCTGAGTTTCCCCTGGTCTAATCGCGATTTGCTGGCAATCGACCGCATCAGACGCTCAAAGAGGTGCGGAGCTGCTTCCCTGCTCCCCTCGGTCGCGTGGCTGGCGGGCAGATGTGATCCTCGTCACAGAGTTATCGGGCCGGCGCCGTTATCTTGATGGAGCGAAGGCTATCGCCTGGTGATCCACATGTTGTCTCGGCAGGTCCGGAAGGAGGGCTCCCCATGAAATGCGCTAACCCACTCTGCGGAGCCGAAGCATTGTATTTGCGGAGCGGCACACTGCATTCCGTCGATTACGTGGAAAGCGGGGAGAATACGGTCAGGCGGCGGATCATCTGGCTATGTGACTCGTGTGAGCAGACTTTTGCCGTCGAGCCGGGGAGGTTGCCGGGAGAACAGCTGCAGAAGCGCCCGAAACCTGTACTCAAGCATCCTTCTTCGAAGCCAATTCCTATTTCGGCGCGGAAGGCATTTCCGGCTCGCGGATAGCCCTGCCTCGCGGTATCTCCAGATTTATTCGTAAGCAAGAGCTTCGGTGACGTCCTGCTTCGCGGCTTTCATCGCCGGGACCACGGCGCCGAAGAGAGCACCCACGATGGCGATGGCTCCGGCGATGGGCCACCATGCGTACACGGTCTCCTGCACCAGGCTGGAGGGCACGAGGTGGTGCATGCACCATTGGGTTCCGTAGGTGAGTGCGATGCCGGTTATGATGCCGGCAAGGGCCAGGAAGAGCGTCTCCTTCAGCAGCAGGCCGAGAATGGTGGTGGCGGAGGCTCCCATGGCTTTGAGGATGCCGATCTCGCGGGTGCGCTCGAGCACCGCGGTGTACATGGCCATATAGACGACGATGAAGCCGACGATGGTCGCCACGCCGATGACGACTCCGATGAAGTTGCGCAGCAGGCCGACGCTGTTAACGGAGAGCATTGAGGTGAATTCTTCCATCGTGTAGATGGGGTAATTCGGAAGCTTTTTGTGGAGTTCGTTGACGACTTCCTGGGCTCGCTTCGGGTCGTCGAGCTTGAGGTAGATCTGACTGAGGTGGTTGGGATTTCCTGTGAGTTGCTGGAGGACGGGTAACTGCACAGCAATGCGTGTGAGTTTGCCTGACTCGAAGATGCCAGCCAGATGCCAGTCGTGATCGATGAGGTGAATGGTGTCGCCGACGTGGAGATGCTTTTCGCGCGCGTAGTATTCGTCGACGAGGATGTCGTTGTCTTTCTGGAAGGGACCACCCTGAAGGAAGTGGAAGCCGCCGCTCATTCTGCTGAATTGAGCGAGGTCGAGGCCGGTGATGGTGTCGAGGCCGGCAAGAGGCTGGACGACGGTTCCCGTCGCCACGACTACGTGGGGCTGCTGCGCCAGCATGGGCACTAGCTTGTCGGTCATGGGAGCGGAGCTGAGACCGATGATGGATGAGCCGGGCGGGCGGATCATGATGTCCGCGCCGGCGCCGCGGGCCCGGCGAGCTGTGGCGTCGAGGGTGCCGTAGCTAACGCCGACGAGGGTGAGGATCATGGTCACCTCGACGGCGATGGCGAGAATGCTCAACAAGGCACGGACAGGCCGGTGCCCGAGATTGGAGAGCACATACCTGTTGATTGACCCGAAGCGTATGGGCATGCGGATTGTGGTCAGTCTCCGGCCAGCGCCACCGTGTCGCTCTCTTCCGTCCGGCTGCGCAGTGATGCTTCGGTCTCGCTGCGGGACTGACTGCGCAGAGACTGCTCGAAGGCTGCAAGCTGGGCTTCGATGTCTCCCTCGAGCTGGCGGCGCTTGATGATGTCTTCGCGATAACGGCGCAGGAAGTAATCGATGGTTTCGACCCGGATGCGGATGGAGCCTGAGGGCTTGTTCTCGTCGAGGTCCTTGAACGAGAAGTAGGGCGTGCCGGATTGCTCGATGATGCCTTCGATAACTCCGTAGATCGGGGCGTCGTGTCCGCACTTGAAGCTGGAGACTTCGAGGGCGACGAGGTTCGGGTGGCGAGCAGTAAATTTGGCGGCCCAGACCTTGTGATTCGTGCTGGTGGAGTAGCGGGTCTTCCACACATCGGCGATATCGAGCGGATGAGTGATTGCCCCGGCGCGGACTTCGTCACCGAAGAGCCGGTCGAGCAGGTCTTCGTCGAGCGGCAGCGTGCTTTGCGAGAAGACGGGGTAGCCGAGCTTCTGGAACTCCTCCATGATCTCGTGATTGAGGCCGGGATCGTGATGATAGACGCGGCCCAGCATCACGATACCGATGCGATCTTCGCGCTCAAGCTGGTCGAGGGTTTCGCGAGCCTGACGGCGAATGTCGGACTCGCATGCTTCGAGCGCTTTGAAACCGATCTCGAGCGCGCGCTCATTCTCTTCGCGGCTGACTCCGAGGATGGGGGCCCAGGTTTTGTACATCTGGTCGGCGCAGATCTTGTGATCCTGCAGATTGAGGATCGGGTCGAGATAGAGGACATTGTTTTCAGCGAAGATGTCGCTTTCCTTGGTGAAGGCGGCCTTCACTGTTTCTGGTGTCGCGGTCACTGTCGGGCAGGCATTCGAGCCGGTGAGGTTGACGAGGTGCGTGTGCAGCACGTCGTACATCGGGAACCAGATGGCGTTGAGCGGCTTCTTGTTGTGCTTGGTGGCGAGCAGGTTGTAGACGTGCGCGATGCCAATCTTCGACGGATAGCAGGGGTCGATGGCTCCGCGGCTGGCTCCGGCACGGTAGAGTTCGGGGGTGGTGTAGTCGGAGTAGATGATGTTCTCGGACTTGAGACCGAGAGCGGCGAAGTACGCGTTGAACAGCGGCGCATAGCTGTAGGTATTGAGCAGGCGCGGGATGCCGATGCGGTAGTCCTTGCGGCGCTCCATAAGCGGAACGCGCTCTTTGACGGCTTTCGCGACGAAGAAGCCCTTAGTGCTGGGGACGGGGTCGGCAACAACCTCAACCTGGCGATGACGGAAGACGTCGCGCGCGGCGATATCGACGAAGTTGGGATTGGCTTCCTTGATCTTGTCGATGTCGGCCTTGATGTCCTTCATGTCGTCGAGGTCTTCGACCGTGCCCTTTTCGCAGGTGGCGATGATGAGGCGCTGCTCGCCCACACGTAGCGGCACCTTTGTCTTGCGGGGCTGGAATTCGACGGGCTTCGGCAGCTCGACGACTTTGCTGGAGCCGGGAGCGATCTGAATCTGGATTAGCGGCTCGGCCTTGGCTTTGAAAGGAGACGGTGCATGAGAGCCGCATCCGCCGCCAGTGCTCGTGCTGCAGGAGGAGCCGTGGGCTGCTTCGACCGGAGGCAGATTGGCCTGGATGGCTTCCAGGCTCGGGAGTTGTGGGGCGACGGCAGCGATTTCTTCGGCAGTCGCAGCGCGGTCGGTTGCGACGGCCGGTGTCTGCTCGGCGCCAGTCACGTCTACGTCGATGAAGGTGCGCAGGCAGTTGTTCTTGCAGAAGTAGCAGCGGGTTTCTTCGTTGCGAGTGGTGCGATAGCGGATGTTGGCGACTGCTTCGAGACCGATGAAGGTCGTCTGCTTTCCGTTGGTCCAGAGACGCAGGGCTTCCTGCGCCGCGCCGATGGCTCCGGATTCTCCGCAGTGCTCGTGGACGATGATCTCCGGCTCCTTGCCGTTGGCGCGGAAGCTGGACTTGATGAAGTCGACTTCGGCCTTCACCACGGCCATGTTGTTCTGCGTGCCGCCCTGCAGGACGAAGCGCGAACCAAGTGCGGCGAGGTTGGGGATGCTGGCAACGTAGAGGAAGACGTTCTTGGGGAGCACGTCGGCGAGGCCGGCGAGGATCTCTTCGGAACGCCAGCCCTGGCGCTGGAAGTTGACGATGTCGGACTGCATGAAGACGGCGCAGCCGTATCCGAACTGGGGCATGGATTTCGCGGAGAAGGCGATGTCAGCGAACTCCTCGACTTTCATGCCGAAGCCTTCGGCGGTGGATTGCAGGAAGTATCCGTTGCCGGCCGAGCACTGCGTGTTCAGTTTGAAGTCTTTGACGCGGCCGTCTTTGAGGACGATGAGCTTGATGTCCTGTCCGCCTACGTCGACGATGACGTGCGGGTCGTCGTAGAACTTGAGAGCCGACTCGGTGTGGGCGACGGTTTCAACGAGGGCCACGTCGGCGTTGAGGACGTCTCTAAGGATGTCTTTGGCGTAGCCGGTGGTGCCGACACCGAGGACTTCGAGGGTTGCGCCCTTGCTCTCGATCTGCTCGACAAGCTTCTCGAATATCTCAATGGTGTCCTGAATCGGATTGCCGTTCGAGAGCTGATAGGTCTTGCAGATGATCTCGCCGTCGGTTCCGAGGACAGCGGCCTTGGTGGAGGTCGAGCCACCGTCGATTCCGACAAAGCCGCGAACGACCTGGCCGGGATAGAAATCGGCAGGCTTAAACTTCTTCTTCTTGTAGGTGTCTCTGAAGGCGACAAGCTCTGCGTCTTCGGCGACCAGGGCCTTTCCACCCGCTGCGGCCTTCTCTTCGGCGCGGCCGTAGTCGATGTAGTAAAGGAGCTTCTCGATCCCGAGGTAGCGCCCGATCTGCTCTTCTTCATCCTTGCCGAATTCGACGGAACCGAGGGCGGCGAAGTACTGCGCGTTGTCGGGGACTTTGATCAGGTCTTCGGGCTTGCAGCCTTCGGGAATCTCGACCTTGCGCTCTTTCCACATGCGCGGGATGTTGGCCTGCCAGGCCTCACGCATGCCGCGGATGAATCCGTTGGGGCCTCCGAGCAGAAGAACGTGCGGGCGGAGGGTATGGCCGCGGGTAAGGACGCTGAGATTCTGCAGAACGATGGCTTCGAAGAGGGAGGCCATCAACTCGTCGGAAGGAGTGCCGGTCTTCTGAAGGCCGTTGATGTCGGTTTCGGCGAAGACACCGCACTTGCCGGCGACCTTGTGCAGCTTGACTCCGTGATAACCCTGGTTGGAGAGCTCGGAGGCGGGAATTTTGAGCTTGGCGTTGATCTTGTCGATGACCGCGCCGGTGCCGCCTGCGCACTTGTCGTTCATCGAGGGGATCTTCTTCTTGCGGCCGGTCTCTTCGTCGTCCTTGAAGACGATGATTTTCGCGTCCTGCCCGCCGAGTTCGATGACGGAATAGACCTCGGGGTGCAGTTTCTCGACGGCCAGAGAGACGGCGTGCACTTCCTGGACGAATTTTGCGCCGACCATTTCGGCAATCGTGCCGCCACCCGATCCGGTGATGAATATGCGTGTGTTGTCCGTCGATATGCCGGCCTCGGACTCCATGCGGCGCAGGAATTCCAATACTTTTTCCGGCTGCCGTGTTTCGTGGCGTTGGTAGTCCTGCCAGATCGTTGTGTCGGTCGCGGCGTCGACGACGATCGCCTTTACTGTGGTCGAGCCGACATCCAAACCCACCAGAAATTTTGCCATCACCTTTTCCTTAGCTGGAAAGAAGGTTGCCACGCGAAAGGAAGATCGGCCGCCGCGCGGGGATTTGTGCAGGAGTGCCCAGGCCGTCCGGCGAGCCATCCGGTGCGGCAGCCTTACGTCGCGCCCGCAGAGAACGCAGGGCGCAATGAAGAGCCGCACTGAATAAGGCAAGAGCCACGACGGCCGAACCCTCGAGCACAAAGCGAATCAAGGTACGCATCACGCCACCTGCACTGCCGGTGCCGAAACATGCGTCCGGCGCCACGCACGGTCGCGGTCAATGAGATCGCTGACGTGCCATGCGAACTGCGCAGCGGTTCCGGCGATGCCTTCACGATGCGGGACCTTGTAGAGCGCATGCTTCAGCTTCGGATGTGCGTCTACATAAGCGCGCAACTCGTCGAGCGACTTGCCGGTCTGGCCTAACACGCTGTCGAACTCTCCGCGCGCCTTGGCCTTGGCTTCCGCCAGAGCCATCTGCACGCGGCTGTGAGCGTTGACCTCACCTTCACCCGAAGTTTCGATGGGCAGGAAGATCATGTCCTTGAACTTGTTGACGACCCGTGACTGCACGCCGTCGGATTGCGTCGAAGGCATGCATCCGAAGGGCTTGAGCGCGAGCACCATGTGGCAGAGGTGGTTGACGGTGTAGTAGACGTTCTTGCCCACTTCCATGTAGCCTTCACCACCGCGTGCGAGCTGGTGATAGAAGGGATGGGCAAGCCGCGAAAGCTCCTTTTGGGGAATGAGGTGGTGCGCGGTATCTCCCATGTGCTTGATGGTGCGGTGATAGAAGAAGTTCCACATCGCGCTGCCTGCGCTCAGGCCTCCGGTCTTCTTGAACAGCTTGAATTCGTTGGCGAAGCGCTTCTTGACTTCGTACCACTTGGGATCGCGGTAAGGAGCCTCGGCGTCAGCGCGGGCCTTGGCGCCCTCCTTGGCGACGTACATCATGTAGGCGATCCAGGTGGCAATCGGCTCGACCAGAACCTGCGCGCCTTCGCGCTCGAGGAAAGCGAACATGTTGAAATTGCCGTCGCCCTCGGTGGTCTGCGCCCAGAACTCGCCGGTGATCTTGATGACCGGCTTGACGCGCAGACGGTCTACCTCAATGGCGTTGATGCTGTCGCGGCAGACGTGAAGGGCGTCGACATATTCCTTGCCGTAAAGATTGTGGGCGACCTTGCCGAGAGTGCAGCCGACTCCGGCAAGCTTGTCGTGCTTTGTAAGGAAAGGCTTGGCCCATTCGGGCGCAGCTTCCATAATGTGCCAACGCTTGCGGTCGCGGAGCGTGTCGGTCAGGGTCTTGGCGGCGTCGTGAATGACCTTATCGGTTTCGCCCTTTTTCACTTCGAAGGGGCGGACCTGATAGACGAGCTCGTTGAGGACGTCACCGAGATTGAGCGCGTTCAGCATACCCATGCCGAAGTCGACGGAAAACTTCAGGCCGGGCTCTCCGCTGGCGGCCTTGATGCCGTCGGTCTGCTGGAAGAGGAGGACACGGAAGCCCTCGAAGCCGGAGTTCTGAAGAGCGAAGCGGTATTCGGCTTCGTACATGCCGAATCGGCAAGGGCCGCAGGAACCGGCGGTAAAGAAGACATAGTTGTCGATGATCTGCTGCTTGGTCATGCCTTGCGATTCAAGGCTCTGCAGGTAACGAACCAGGTTCCCGACGGTAAAGTACGTCGGGTTGCACTGGCCGTTATTGCCGAACTCTTTGCCGGCCTGGAAGTCGGCGACCACAGGAGTGGGAATGTTTTCGCACTTGTATCCGCTGCCGTGGAAGACAGCCTTGATCATCTCTTCGTGCTTCCAGGTGAGACCGCCGAAGAGGATGGTGACGTAGTCGCGCTCTGGCCCGGTAAAGGTTCGCTCCACCGGCTTTTTGAACTCGCGCATGCGGGCCAGGCCGGCCTCTGCACGTAACCGAGCGCGCTCGGCGTCAATACGCGCCTGGATTTCCACTTCAAAGTCGGTCTGAACGATTTCTTCTGCAACTGGCATATACCTTCTCCTCGGCGGTCGTAAGGTTTGCGGTTGACGTTGGCCAGAATAGCGCCGTGTAAGACCGGCGGCTGATTACATCTGACCCTTCATTCCCTGGAATCCATGAGCTAGCTGCTTAAAGAAGTACTTGATCACCCGCTGGTCGTTGTAGCACCAGCCAAGAATGTGGTTCAGCGTAGAGAAGCAATGAGTCTGGCAGGTCTCTTTCTGGTGGTCAAGCTGCTTTGTGTCAAATTTATGGTCGCCGACCACGCCCCAGTCGTAGCTGGCGGTGTACATCGGGAAACAGGGCGCCAGAGTTCCGTCGACACGGATGATCATGGAGTTCTGTCCGGCACGGCAATTCCATGGGAAGTGATTCCCTTTCATGAAATCGACCATCTGCCAGAGACGGGCGTTGGAATTGACCATTTTGTAGCCTGAGTCCTGCTTTTCAGTCAGCCACTGAATGGTCTCTTCAACCTTCGGCCAGTCGTCTTTGGTGATGTACGTGACGTTATTGTCCGCATGCTTGAAATGCTCATCCTGCTCGAGCAGCGGAGATTCATTAATGTGGTAGTCGGTCGCGATGCCGCAGTCGTGGGCGATCTCGGTTAGCTGGCGGACGTCGTCGAGATTGTTGCGGCAGATGTTGATGTTGAGGAAGACCGAATAGCCATAGCCGTATTGCTTTCGGACCAGGTAGTCGAACTGCTTGCGGATTGGCACCAGCGCCTTGGGTAGTCCCGGCTTCAGGTCGACGGCATCGACAGCGATGTTGAAAGTGGCGAGGCCGGCATCGGCCAGCTTATCAATGACATCGAGCCGAAGTAATCGCGCGTTGGTCGGCAGGTAAATCCAGAAATCCTTCTTTGCAGCGTAGTAAGTAATTTTCTGGATGAAGTCCGGGCGCAGCAGGGGTTCCCCGCCCATGTAGGCAAGAACCCGGCAGCCGGTACCGTGCAGCCAGTCGATTGAGCGTTTTGCAGTATCTTCGCTCATTCCCTTCACTTTGTTGTCGAAGGCCCAGCAGTAGTGGCAGTCGAGGTTGCACTTGAACTCGGTGAAGAGATAGGAGATCA
>Ga0335073_10007692_pt1 | contig 15120 bp, 7 predicted proteins | sample Lox_Sample_22_FD_207093 | JGI IMG/M metagenome (GOLD analysis project Ga0335073, IMG submission 207093) | Soil microbial communities from Loxahatchee National Wildlife Refuge, Florida, United States - Lox_Sample_2.2 | ecosystem: Environmental > Terrestrial > Soil > Wetlands | place: USA: Florida... | reverse complement strand
GCATGAACCGTCGAGCGGCGCACCGCGGCTGTCGGTCGCCGCCGTGTAATAGAGCGTCTCGGAGCGGTTGAGCGCGAGCAAGCCATGCAGCGCGACGCGGGCGCGGGTGAGCGCGTCACCGCCCTGCGATCCGACCGCGAGGCTCGTATGCCACGGCCCGACCGCGATGCCGCCGGGCATGGCGCCCTTCATCGCGGCGAACCAGGTGAGGCACAGGCCCAACGCGATGCCGACGGCCACCGCGACAACGGCTTTGACGATGGTGTTCATGCGCAGGCCCCTCTGGCGAACGCTAACATACTCCCGCACCTCCCCCTTGCGGGGAGGTCGAAATTTGCGCAGCAAATTTCGGGTGGGGGGCCGCTCCAGACGGCGAGCACCGCCCCCCACCCGAAAAATCTCTCCGCTTCGCTACGAGATTTTATCGACCTCTCCACAAGGGGGAGGTGCTTTCTATTGATGCGGCGGAGGCGGCGGCTGGTCGTCGTCGTCCTGGCCGTCGCTGGGGGCTTCGTCGTTGTTGTCACGCGGGGCGACGGCCGGGCGGCGCGGCGCGGGTGCGTAGCCGGGCGGCGGACCGTAGCCCTGCTGCGGCTGCACGCCGGGGGGCGGGCCATAACCTTGCTGTGGACCCTGCTGCGGCGGCGGTTGATAGGGCTGCGGGCGGTAAGCGGGCGGCGCTTGATACGTCGCGGGCGGTGGGCCGGATTGATAGGCGGGCGGGGGCGGCTGTTGCGCCTGCGGCGGCTGGCCGTTGCCGCCGAAGAGCCAGTCGAAGAAGCCGCCCTTCTGCTGCGCGGGACGGCGCGGCGCGGGTGCTTCGTCGTCGCCCACAGCGCCGGTGACGGTGCCGCTGCTGCCGCCGGTGACGGCGCGCTCGTCGTCTCCCCCCATGGCGTTCTCGTCGTCGCCGGTGCCGGAGCCGCCGAAGATGGTCTGGTCCGTATCGTCCGTGACGGGCGGCGTGGCCGGCGACATGTCGAGCGGCCTGGACGGCAGGTCCTTCTCCGCGAAGCCCATCACGCCTTTCCAGATGTCGGCCGGCAGCGAGCCGCCGGTGACGTTGCGCATCGGCGAGGAGTCGTCGTTGCCCACCCACACGCCGGTCACGTAATCGGCGGTGAAGCCCACGAACCAGGCGTCATGATAGTCCTGCGTCGTGCCGGTCTTGCCGGCGGCGGGATGGCCCGGGACCGCGGCGCCGCGGCCCGTGCCGGACAAGACGACGCCGTTCAGCATCATCACCAGGTCCTTGTTCACATGGGACGCGACCGCCCGATTGGGCTCCGGCGTCTTGCGGCGATAGAGCGGATGGCCGCTTGCGTCGTCCACTTCGGTGACGAGATACGGGTACACGCGCACGCCGCCGTTCGCGAACGTGCCGTAGGCCGTCGTCAACTCCATCGGCGTCACTTCGCTGGTGCCGAGCGCGAGCGACGCGTTCTGCTCCAAGGGCGAGACGATGCCGCAACGCTGCGCCGCTTCCACCACGCTGGAGATGCCGACTTCCTGGGCGAGGCTCGCGGTGATCGTGTTGACCGAATGCGCCAGCGCGGCGGCCAGCGTCAGCGAGCCGTAGGAGCGGCCGCCGAAATTGGTCGGCGTCCAGCCGTCGATGTCGACCGGCCCGTCGTCGCGCACGTCCCAGGGCGAGATGCCGTTCTCCAGCGCCGCGAGATAGACGAAGGGCTTGAAGGCGGAGCCGGGCTGGCGATGCGCCTGGGTGGCGCGGTTGAAGGTGCTCTCGTCGTAGTCGCGCCCGCCGATGAGGGCCGCGACCGCACCGTCGGTCTTCATCACCACCACGGCGGCCTCGCTGGCATGCGCCTTGGGGCCCTTGGTGCCCAGCACGCGGGCGACGGCGTGGCGCGCCGCCTCGTCGAGCTGCGGCTCGAGCGCGGTGTGCACGATCAGGTCCGAGGTCGGAGGGTTGCCGCCCGCACCGGCGATGAGCTTGGTCGCCTCATCGGCGGCGGTGTCGAGATAATAGTTGCGCGCGTCGGTCTGGGTGCGATCGGCGACGACGGCGGGGGCCGCGTCGGCTTTGGCGGCGTCCTCCTTGGTGATCGCGCCGTCCTTGACCATGGCGTGGAGCACGATATGGGCGCGGGCTTGGGCTTTCGCCAGATCGCGGCGGGGCGAGAACACCGACGGCGCGGTGGTGAGCGTCGCCAGCATCGCGGCTTCCGAAAGCGTGAGGTCGCGCGCGCTCTTGTTGAAGTAGACATGCGCCGCGCCATCGACGCCGTAGGCGCCCGAGCCCAGATAGATGCGGTTGAGATAGAGCTCAAGGATCTGCTTCTTGGAGAGCGACTTCTCCAGCCGCGCGGCGTCCATCAGCTCCTGCATCTTGCGCGCGAAGGTGCGCTCCTGCGAGGTGTAGATGATCTTGGCGGTCTGCTGGGTGATGGTCGAGCCGCCGGCCACCATGTGGCGCGCGCGGATGTCGAGATAGATGGCGCGCATCAGTCCTTTCGGATCGATGCCGTTGTGGTGATAGAAGTTGCGGTCCTCCATGGCGATGAAGGCCGCGGGCAGATAGGCGGGCATCTGCTCCAGCGTGAGACGGTCGCCGACGAGCGCGCCGCGATGGCCGACCTCGCGGCCCTGCGCATCGAGGAAGGTGAAGGCGACGGGGCGATTGACCGAATAGAGATTGCTGGTGTCGTCGATGCGCGGCGCGAACCAGCCCAGCACCACGGGCAGCATGTAGATCGACAGGATCGGCAGGATCAGCACCACGCCCAGGGCGATGCCGAGCTTGGTCAGCCAGCCGCGATTGCGCTGCAAGAAGCGGACGACAGCGCGCGCCGCCGCCTCGAGATTCTCCTGCCAATGATCCATGGGCCCGCTAAGTGCCCGGAATTTAGGGCGAATTCAAGGCTTGGGCCCGGCACCGGGATGAACGGGCGTTAATCCGCTAGGAGAAACTTGCAGTAGTGAGCGCGTTGGCCGCGCCCGTCACGTCGATCACCAGATCGGCTCCCGCCTGATAGCCCGCCGTGCCGTTCACATCCACGACCAGGAAGGTGTGGCCCGAGAGCGTGCCGGCCGACGCGGTGAACAGCATCGTATGATGCACGCCCAGCTGCGCCGCGCCGACAGCGGAAGCAAGATCGCTGTCGAACGTCGCCGTCGAGAGCGTGCCGGTGGTGACGGCCGCGTCGATGGCCGACACCGTGACGACAGGGCTCACATGCAGGAGGTCGCGGGTGAAGTTCCAGTGCTTGACCGTGTCGTAGTTCGCGCTCGTGGAGTCGGACACGGCGTTGTAGACCAGCGTGTCGAACACCGTGGTCGAGGCCGTGGCGACGGTGAATGTGTCGCCGCCGCCGCCGCCCGTCGCCGTCACCGACACTTTCTGGGCGAGGTTGAACGTATCGGACTGCGCGCCGCCGATGAGCACGTTGGTGGTGCCGCCGTCGGTGAAGGTGAAGTGGCCGTCGGTCTCCGCCGAGCCGTCGAACGTCACGCTGTTGCCGGTCTGCACGTTGTCGAGATTGACGTTCAGCGTCTGGCCCGCCGCGAGGTTGGCGTCGTTGGTCTTGTAGTTGAACGTCCAGTTCTCGTTCATGAAGGCGCTGAACTGAATCGTCTCGACGCTCGTCATCGCCGTCGCGGAGAAGACGGCCGAGCCGCCCTGATCGAGCACGAGCGTGTCGTTGCCCGCGCCGCCGTCGATGGTCGTGTTGGCGATATTGAGGCCGGCCTTGAAGATATCGTCGCCGCCATTGCCGCTCCAGGACTCGATCGCGCCGGTCGCGGTGTTGAGGTGCAGGTTGGTGTAGAACGTGTCCCCCTGGCTGCCGCCGATGAAAGTGTCGCCGGTGACGCCGCCGGAGAACGACGCGGCGGAGGTGGCGGCAGTGGCGTCCACGCGCGCGGTGTGGCCCGCCGTGACGTCGTCTTCGACATAGAAGCCGGTGGTGGACAGCGTGATGTCGTAGTTGAAGGCCCCGTCCAAAGCGAGGTCGGCGTTCTGCAGCGTAGCCGCCGCCAAGGTTAGCGCGCGCGCGCCGGAATAGTCGCCATTGAGAACGACATGCGCGCCGCCATCGCCGCCGGTCACGCGGTCTGCCGCCGTCAATGTGGCGCCGAATGCGATGCTGGCTGTGGTGTCGCCGCCGACGAAGGTGTCGTTGCCGCCTTCGCTGAAGTCGATGGAGTCCTGGTCGCCGGTGAAGCTGCTCAGATTCGTGCCGTGGATGACGTCGTTGCCCGCGCCGGCGGTGAGGTGGATGGTGCCGTTCCACATCGCGGAGGCGTCGAGGGTGAGCGCATTGCCGCTGCCGAGCGCGGAGGCATCGAAGGTGACATGGCCTTGGGTCGGGCTTTCGGTGGGCGCGGCGAGCGTGAAGTTGTAGCTGTGCCCTGCCGCGAAATTGACATGCTCGATCTTGATGAGCGTGTCCGCCTGCAGCGCGACCTGGGCCGAATAGTCGCCGTCGAGCACGAGTGTGTCGGTGCCCGCGCCGCCATTGATGCGGTCCGCGCCCGTCAGCGCCGCGCCCATGTCGATGGTGTCGGCGCCGGCGCCGCCGGTGAACGTGTCGTTGCCGCCCTTGGAGAAGTCGATTGTGTCGCCGTGGTTGCCGCCAGTGATGACGTCGTTGCCCGCGCCGCCGGTGATGGAGAAGGTGCCGTCGGTCTCGGCCGCGCCGTTGAAGGTGAGCGAATTACCCGCGCCCAACAAGCTGCCATCGACCTGCAAGTTTGCACCGGCGGCGACGGTCGCGTCATTGGTCGTCAGGTTATAATTGAATCCAGCATAGAGCGAGAAATGTTCCACGCTCGTCACCGTTGTCGCGCCGAACACAACACCGGCGGAATAGTCGCCTTCTAAAGCCAAGACATCGTCGCCCGAGCCGCCGTCGATCGAGTCCGCGGCAGTGAAGGTGGGTAGCGAAAAATCGAAGAAGTCGCCGCCACCGCCGCCATGCACCGTGTCGTTGCCGCCCGCGTTGAGCTCGAACGTATCCCCCAATGCGCCGCCGGTAAGAACATCGTTCCCGGCGCCGGGTGTCATGGAAAAATGCGCGTCGGTTTCGGCGCTTCCATTGAAGGTCAGGCTGTCACCGGCGCCAAGCCAGTGGGCATCCACTTCAAGCGAGCCGCCGGCCGTTACGGTCTTATCCGCAGTGGTGATGTTATACGAATGGCCCGAATCGAAATCGATTTCCTCGATGCTTTCGATGGTCGTGTTGGTCATTGTCAGCGCGTGGCTGCCAGTATAGTCGCCGCCGAGCTGCAGCCGGTCGTAGCCGGCCTCGCCGTTGATATGGTCGGATGCGGTGAAGCCGCCCTGTCCGGTGACGGAGAAGTCGAAATCGTCGCCCTGCTGGCTGCCCACGATGGTAGTCGCCGCGGCGCTGCCGTCGACGATGACGCTGCCTTGGGTTTCCTTGTTGAAATTGAGCGAAAGCGTGTCGCCGGCGCTCAGCGCGCTCGCGTCCCAGATCTGCGTGTCGTTGGTGGAAATGCCGCCGCCGGAAGTGATGTGGTAGTCGAAGCCGCCTTGCATGCGCACTTCGTGGATGCCTTCGAGCAGGGGCTTGCCCATGGCGAGCGTGTAGTCCGCGCCGCCGATGGTGACGAGGTCGTTGCCGCCTTCGCCCTTGATGCGATCGTCGGCGGTGAGGTTCGCGCCCATGTTGATCGTGTCGGCGCCCGCGCCGCCGGCGAAAGCGATATTGCCGGAGCCCGCGTTGAGCACGAAGCTGCCGTCGCTCTCATGCACGCCGTTCCAGTAGAAGGTGTTGGAGCCGCTGACGGACGTGGCGATGAGCGTCATGGTCGCGCCGGCGGCGACGTTGTTGTCGTTTTCGGTGAAACGATAGTTGTGGCCCCCACCGAAAGAGATGTCGGCGATGTCGCGAATGGTCGAGCCGCCGAAGGCGAGGTTGTAATCGCCTGCGAGCGCGAGGCCGTCATTGCCCGTGCCGCCGTCGAAACGGTCGGCGGCGGTCAGATGCGCGCCCATGTTGAAGAAGTCGTTGCCCGCGCCGCCGCGCACGCCGAGCGTGCCGTTGGTCTCCGCCGAACCGTCGAAGGTGAGGGTGTTGGTCCCAGTCAGCGCAGAGGCGTCGACGGTCATCGATTGCCCGGCGGCGACGGTCGCGTCATTGGTGGTGAGGCGGTACGAGTTGCCGTCGGCGAGCGAAATGGTCTCGACATTGGTCAGCGTGGCCGCGCCGAACACGATACCGGCGGAATAGTCGCCCGCGAGCTTCAGCACGTCGGCGCCGTCGCCGCCATCGACGCTGTCCGCCGCCGTGAAGGTCGCGCCGAAGGAGAAGCTGTCGTTGCCGCCCAGGCCGTGGACGGTGTCGTTGCCGCCCTGGGTGAGATTGAAGGCATCGTTGCCCGACGTGCCGGTCAGGTTGTCGTCGCCGGCCGTGCCCTTGATGGTCATAATCGTCTCCCGCTGAAAGGGCATTATAGCCGCTTTTGGAACAAAAATAAGCGCGGGCGGGGTGTGCCGTTCCCGGCGCGGCCGCGAAACAAGGCTCGGCTAGAAATCCGACAGCGACAGGACGCCGGTGAAGCCGGTGACATCGATGACGATGTCGGTCGCGGCCCGATATCCGGGGGTACCGGTTTGGTCGAGCACCAGGAAGGTGCGACTGGCAAGCGTCCCGGAATCCGGTGTGAACAGCAGGGCGTGATGGGCGCCGAGCTGGCCCGCACCCACCGCGCTCTGCAGGTCGGCGACGAAGGTCGCGGTGGACAGCGCACCAGTCGCGATCGCCGGATCGATTCCGTTCACGTAGAAATCGAATACCGTCGTGCCGAAGACGACGTTGTGGACCGTTGCGTATCCGCCGGATGTCGGATCCACGCCCACCGTTCCGTCCCCGGCAGAATCGAGCGTGATGACGTCGGCGCCCGAACCGGTATGGACGACGGCGCCAAGGCTGTTCGCGGACAGATCGATCGTGTCGTAACCCGGACCGGTGTCGATGGATCTGACGCCGGTCGCGCCGCCGATATAGTCGATACCGCCGGCGGGATCCGAAAGAATGACAGGCGCCACGCTCCACGTCGCGTCGATGAGCAACCTGGCGACGTTTTCATAGCCGCTCAGCCATAGATTCGTATCCACGCGCGAGTCGCCTATGAGCACGATCTTTTGGAAATTCTCGAGCCAGTTCGGCCCGGTGAAGTCGGAAACGCCGCCGAGATACAGCGTATTGTAGCCGCCGCCGCCGTCCAGCTGTGCATTCGCCTTGTAGGTCATGAGAAAATCGTCGTAGGCCGGGTCCGCGGTCTGGAGATACACCACGTCGTCGCCCGGCGATCCGGTGAAGAAGCATGCGGGGGGCGATGACCCGCGTTCGGTCACCGTCACCGGGACGCTGCTTCGCGATGCGTCGATCGTGCCGCTGCCTTCGAGGATGACGGAGGCGCCGCCTGTGCCCGTGGGATCTCCCACCAGCGTCAGCTGGGCGCGGTCCACGAGGTCGAATGTATCGATGTTGGAGATGCCGTGGCTGGTGTCCAATTGCCCGGCGAAGCGGAGCGTGTTGTCGCCGCCGCCGCCATCGATGAGCGAAACCATGTTCGGCCCTGCGGCGTACTCGAAGGTGTCGTCCCCCTGTCCGCCGATCAGCGTGAGGTTGCCGGTGAAACTTTCCATGCGTATGTCGAATTTGCCATCGGTCTCGGCGGAGCCGTCGAACCGGAATTGGCTTGTATACCTCGGCGTCGTCACGGTGAACGTGGCGCCCGGCGCGATCAGGTCATCGGCGGTCGCGATGTCGTAGTCATAGGCGCGGTTGGCGAATGTCAGGTTCGAAATACCGGCAAGATGCGCCGCGCTCAGGATCAGCGGTCCGTCCACGCCGTAATTTCCGCCCAGCATCAGCGTGTTGCCGCTGCCGCCGGAAAGGTCGAACCCGGCCGAATAGTTGCCGGTGAATTCGAAGAGGAGATTGCTGCCGGTGATCCGCAGCGCATCGCCCGCCGGCACCATGCGGGCATCGATGGTCATCGGGCCCAGGGAATTGTGGACGCTGTCGAACTGCATACCGTAGTCCTGGCCCCGCGTGAGCCGCACCCGGTCTATGTTCGTCAGCATCCCGGTTCCGAATTCGAAGAGCTGGCCCGACGGATCGCCGAGCCCGTCCACCAGCCGCAGGGTGTTGGGACGGGTGGTGTCCGGTCCTCCGGAGATGCGGTCGGTGGGGCTGAGATTGCTGCCGAAGACGATCGTGTCGTAGCCGTCGCCGCCGGTGATGTCGTATCCGGCGCAGGTACACCGGCTGAGGTCCAGCACCGTCGAAGCCGATCCGCTTTCGACCTGGACCGAAAGCCTGCCGCCGGCGGCGGGGTCGCCTGAGAGGATGAGCGAAGAATTGAATTCTCCCTTATAGATCAAGTTCTGGACGTTGCTGAGATGCGAGAGGCGGGTCTTGCCCGCGAGCGGCAATATCTCGAACGTGTTCGAGCCGCCGCCGCCATCGAAGTAGATGTTGCCGGACGGCTCGTTTGCATAGAAGAGATCGTCGCCGGCCCCGCCGGTGACGGATACTCCGGCGCTGACGATCAACTGCGTCTCGATGAACATCCCGTCTGACCGGGATCCATCCACGCGGAGCCGCGCGTTGCCATCGTTGATGTCGTATAACTGCGCCAGGCTGTCGGGAGCGCCGTAAGTCGCACCTTCCAGGACGATGCGTTCGACTTGGGGCTCAAGGAATAGGGCTGGGTCGTTGACGCCATCCAGGATCAGCGTGTCCTCGCCGCTGCCGCCGTTTATTCCGTTCAAGACGTTGCGGGTTGCCGGCCCGTAAACAAATACGTCGTCGCCCCCGCCGCCATCGCAAAACGGTGTCTTGGCGCCGTCGAGCAGGAATACGTCGCGGTTCGCGCCACCGGTGAGCCTGCCGGTCGCGTTGGAAGAGACGAAACGGAAATGGCCGTCGGTCTCCGCCGAACCGTCGAAGACGATGCTGTCGCCGACGCTCAGCGCGGCGGCGTTGACGATCAGCGTCGCGCCGGTGGCGACATTGGCGTCGCTGGAGACGAGATCGTAATTGTGTCCGCCGCCCAGCCGCAGGACCTCGACGCTGGTCAGCGACGCGGCGCCGAGGGCGAAAGGCGCGGCCGTGGCGCCATAGTTGCCGTCGAGAAAGACCGTGTCGCTGCCATCGCCGCCGTCGATGCGGTCCGCCGCGGTGAAACTCGCGCCGAAGGCGAAAAGATCGTGGCCGCCGCCACCCTGCACATAGTCGTCGCCGCCCTGGCGCAGATTGAAGAGATCGTCGCCGCTCGTGCCGACGAGAACGTCGCCGCCGCTGGTTCCCTTGATGCGCATGGCCACCCTCCCATGTTCGCCAATTTTACGCGCAGGAGGGCCGATTAACAACTCTTAATTGTATCTCGTGTCGCGAACAATTGGTTCTGGAATCGAAGCTCGCGTTCGGAATCTGGCGTTTCCGTGTGGGCACCGCGGTGTTCGGCGCGCCGGTTCCCGGGATTCTCGGCGAATCCCGGGATAGTCGCCGCGCGCTCAGGTCGTGAAGTTGGCGGTGCTGAGATCGGCGATGTGCTTCACGCCGGTGATGTCGATCACATAGTCGCCGGCGTCGAACAGGGCGTTGCCGTTGCCGTCGACCACGAGATAGGTGTGGTTGGCGAGAAGCCCGCCGGTGACCGAGACCACTTCCGCGCCGTTGGCGGACAGTCCGCTGACGCTGAGGCCGGCCAGCGTGTCCGCCGTCGTCTGGGCGTCGACCACGGTGGTTACCTGGAACGGGAACACGAAATTGTCGCCGTCCGCGTCGAAATCGGTGATGTGGTCGGTGCTGGTGGCGCTGGACTGCGCGGCCGCCGTATAGACGAAGCTGTCCGGGCCGCCGCGGCCCGTCATGGTGTCGGCGCCGAGATTGCCCTGCAGCACGTCGTGGAACGCACCGCCGGTGATCGTGTCGTCGCCCGCGCCGCTGTCGATGTGCAGGCGGCCCTTGGCGTGCTCGCCGTTGAAGGTGAGCGTGTCGCCCGCGCCCATGTGGTCGGCGCGGATGAGGAGCCGGTTGGACGGCAGCGAGGATCCCGCCAGCGTGAGGTCATAGTCGTTGCCGGGCCGCAGCTGGATGACGTCGATATTGTGCATGGTCGAGGCGGCGAAGGTGAGGCCCGCGGAATAGTCGCCGTCGAGCCGCAGGATGTTCTTGGCGCCGCCTCCGCCGTTGATCTCGTCGCCGGCGTCGAAATTGGCGCCGCCCAGGATGAGATCGTCGCCGCTGCCGCCGAGGAAGCGGTCCTCGCCGCCGGCGAAGCGCATGTCGAAGCCGTCGCCGCCATTGCCGCCGGTGACGACGTCGTTGCCCGCGCCGCCGAAGATGTGGAAGTGGCCGTCGGTTTCCGCGGAGCCGTTGAAGGTGAGCGTGTCGCCTTCGCCGAGCTTGGAGGCATCGATCACCATCTTGCCGCCCGCGGCGACCGTGCCGTCATTGGTGGCGAGGTTGTAGTCGAAGCCCGCGCCCACCGCGAGGCGCGCGATATGGGTGATCGTGTCCGCGCCGAAGGTGAGGCGATGGGAGTAGTCGCCGCGCAGGAAGACGGCGTCGCTGCCGGTTCCGCCGTCGATGCTGTCGCCGGCGTCCAGCGTGTCGCCCATCGCGAACACGTCGTTGCCGCCGAGGCCCGTGGCCGTATCCTCGCCACCTTGATGCAGGTTGAAGTTGTCGTCGCCCGAAGTTCCGGTGAAGTCGTCGTCGCCGGATGTGCCGATAAAGTCCGCCATAATACCCACCCTGTCTTTTGTTTGTTTTGCCGAAGGGGGCACGCGTCTTTATCCGCATGCCTCTCGGCTACAACCAGCGAGGGCGGCTCCCGGCGAACCGCATTCCCCACCTGTTGATAAAAATGGTTAGAAAGTGGCAAACGTTCCGTAGCGGCACGCGCTAAACATTTGATAAGACAGGAAATAGCCCCCGCCTGTTCAAGGCGCGGCCTTTGGAATATAGAGGCCCCACGCGACGATTGTCTCCTCAAGAAGCCGAACACTTCCTGAAAACAGATTGCCCGCGTTCGCAGCGGCGTGTCGCCGGGGCGGAACCTGAAATGGACTGGACTGAAATGGCTACCGGAACTGTGAAGTTTTTCAATACGAGCAAGGGTTTTGGCTTTATCGCGCCGGAAGGCGGCGGCAAGGACGTGTTCGTGCATGCGACCGCGCTCGAAGCCTCGGGCCTGCGTACCCTCAATGAGGGCCAGCGCGTGTCGTTCGACATCGTGCCGGATGCGCGCGGGTCGAAGGCCGCCAACCTCAAGGCGCTCTAAGCGACAAGCGCAATCGGGCACGTTCGCCCGAAAATTGCGCGCTAGTAAAAGACTTCGCGAAAGAGAAAAGCGGCGGGAGCGATCCCGCCGCTTTTTGTTTGTGCCCGCCGTAACTCAGTTGAACGAGGCGGTGGTGATGATTCCGGCGAAAAGTTTCAGATCGAAGACGAGATCGGCGCCGGCCTGGTAACCCGCCGTGCCGTTGGCGTCGACGATCAGGAAGGTTTCGCCCGCCAGCGTGCCGGAATTGGGCGTGAAGAGCACCGCGTGATCGGCGGCGAGCTGGCCCGCGCCGACGGCCGCGGCGAGATTGGCGTCGAAGGTCGCGGTCGACAGCGCGCCCGACGCCACCGTCGCGTCGACGCCCGTCACCGTGACGATGGGGCTGACGTGGAAAACATCCGCGCCGCCGCCCACGAAACGCGAGACGATGTCGTAGTGGCTGCTCGTCGAATCCGACACGGCATTGTAGTCGAGCGTATCGCCCGTATCGCGGACGGTGATCGAGATCCGGTCCGCGCCGCCGCCGCCGGTGACGGTGGTGTTGCCGGCGATCCTGAATTCGTCCGCGAGCGCGCCGCCCAGAAGATTGGCGCTGCCGGTCACGGCGATGACGAAGTTGCCGTCCGTCTCGGCCGAGCCGTCGAACGTGCCGCTGCCCATGTTCACCGTCAACGTGGCGCCGGCGGCGACGGTGGAGTCCGTCGTTGTGATGTCTTCGTTGTTGCCGAAGTTCATGGTCACGAAGTTCTGGATCGTGTCGGGGTCTAAAGTCACGGTCACGTTGTTGGCCAGCATGGTGAGGAAGTTGGTGCTCCCGCCGCCGTCGATGCTGTCTCCGGCGGTGAAGCTGCTGACCGTGACGGAGTCGCCGCCATCGCCGCCGTGGATGTGATAGATGCCGCCCGTGCCGCCCTGGAGGGCATCGCCGTGGTTGCTGGCGAAATAGGTCAAATCCGCCGCGCTCCATTTCACCTGAACAGACGCGCGGCCGAGCGTGTTGTCGATGCTGACGCTGTGGCCCGCGCTGACGGCGGTCGCATCGAGCAGGGCCGAGAAGATGTTCAGCGTGGTGCCGCGCGCCAGCGTGATGTCGTAGCTGTGGCCGTCGGCGAACTTGATGGTGGGGAATTCTTGGACGGTGGAATTGCGCAGCACCACGGCGTTGGCGCCGGTGTAGTCGCCGTTGAGGATCAGCACGTCGTTGCCGCCCGCGCCGTCGAGCTGGTCGCGGAAGTCCAGGCCGCCGCCCATGTTGAACGTGTCCGCGCCGAGCCCGCCGATGGCGATGTCGTGGCCGCCGTGGGAGAGATCGAATTGCGCGGGCGTGGCGTTGGCCTCGGCCAAGAGCGTGTCGTTGCCCGCGCCGCCGATGAAGCTGATGTCGCTGTTGGTGGAGGCGCGCGCGTCGAAGGAAAGCCCGTCCACCGCGCCCAGCGCGCTGCCATCCACCGTGAAGCCGGTGGAGGCGATGGGCGAGTTCGCCAGCACGATGTCGTAGTCGTGCCCGGCGGTGAACTTCATCGCCTCCACGCGGAACAGGTTCGCCGCGTTGAGGAACTCCTTATGCGTGCCGTTGCCTGTGACGACGACGGTGTCGTTGCCCGTGCCGCCGTCGATCTGGTCGACGGTGAGTTGGTCTTGTCCCACCGTGACGGTGTCGTTGCCGGCACCGCCGAAGACCTCGTCGTTGCCGCCGGTCGAGATGTCGAACGTGTCGTTGCCGAAGCCGCCCCACAGCGTGTCGTTGCCCGCGCCGGCGGTGATGGCGAAATTGCCATCGCTCTCATCCGAGCCGTTGAAGTCCAGGCTCTCGGTCAGCGCGCCGCCCGCGACGATCAAGGTCGCGCCGGCCGCGACGTTGCCGTCGTCGGTGGTGAGATTGTAGGCGTGGCCGGCGTCGAGCTGGATCTGCTCGATGTTGACGATGGTGCTGGCGTTGAACACCACGCCGGCCGAATAATCGCCGTTGAGGCGCAGCACGTCGCTGCTCGCGCCGCCGTCGATGGAATCGCCCGCGTCGAGCGTGCCGCCCATGATGAAGAGATCGCGCCCGCCGCCGCCTTGCGCGGTGTCCTCGCCGCCCTGGCTGAGGTCGAATTTGTCGTTGCCCGAGGTTCCGACCAGATTGTCGTTGCCCGATGTGCCGGTGAAGTTCGCCATGTCGTGTCCCGCCTCAATTTGCGGGGAAAGTGTAACGCCTCATGCCGGTCCGCGCGACCGCCTTATGGTCTGGATCGTATTCTCCAGCGCGCCGAGGAAGCGCGAGCGGTCCTCCTTGCCGAAACCGGCGTGGTAGGTCTGTTGGCCGGTGGCCTCGCGCAAGTGGCGGTTGAGGTCGCGCATCCCCAACGCCATGCCGATGCTGTCTTCCGTGAAAGCCTTGCCGGTGGGGCCGAGCACGGATGCGCCCTTGGCGAGGCAGCGCGAGGCCAGCGGCACATCCGCCGTCACGCAAATGTCGCCCGCGCCGATGCGTTCGGCGATCCAATCGTCCGCGGCGTCCGCGCCTTCGGCGACCGTGACGTGATGGAACAAAGGATGCGCGCTCGGCCGTATGCCGCCATTGCTGACCAGATGGACGTGCAGCCCCTGGCGTTCGGCCACGCGCGCGACCTCCGCCTTCACCGGGCAGGCATCGGCATCGACGTAGATTTCGAGCAGGGCGGGTTCCCTTCTCTTCCTCCCCCGCGGGTGGGGGAGGAAGCTGGCGTGCCGTTCAGACGAATGAGCTCGTGCTCAGCGTGCCGGTGTAGTTCGTCACGTCGATCACCAGATCCGCGCTCGCCTGATAGCCGGCGGTGCCGTTCTCGTCGACGACGAGGAAGGTGTGGCCGGAGAGCGTGCCGGAATCGGCGGTGAACAGAACCGCATGGCTGACCGCAAGATTGCCCGCATTCACCGCCGCGGCGAGATCGGTGTCGAAGGTCGCGGTCGACAGCGCCCCGCCCACGATGGCCGTGTCCACGCCGGTGACGATTCCGTTGGCGCCGGGCGGATCGATCTTGTCGGTCGAGAAATCGATGTCGGTGATCGTGTCGTAGCCGGTGCTGGTCGATTCCGCGACGCCGCTGCCGACGGCGAAGGTGTAGCTGAACGTGTCGGCGCCCGCGCCGCCCGTCATCGTGTCGGCGCCGAGATAGCCAAAGATGGTGTCGTTGCCGGCGCCGCCGGTCAGCACGTCGTGGCCCTGTCCGCCGCTGATGGTAAAGGTGCCGTCGGTCTCCGCCGCGCCGTTGAACGTCAGCGAATCCGTCGACACCAGCGCCAGGGCGCTGACGTTCAGATGCGCGCCGCCGGCGACGTTGGCGTCGATGGTCGTGAGATTGTAGCTGTGGTTGCGGTCCAGCGTGAGGTTCTGGAAATTCGTCATCTCCGCGGCGGTGAAGGTGAAGCCCGCGGAGTAGTCGCCGTTGAGCACCAGGAAGTTGTTGCCGCCGCCCCCGCCGTCGGCCGTGCTGCCGGCCAGCACGGTTGCGCTGCCGACGGTGAAGGTGTCGTTGCCCGCACCGCCGATGAAGTCGAAGAAGCCGTCGGTCTCGGCCGATCCGTCCCAGAGCAGGCTGTGCGTCAGCGCCGAGCCGTCCAAGGTCAGCGTCTGGCCGCTGGCGACGTTGCCGTCGTTGGAGATGAAACTGTAGTTGGTGGTGGCGGCATCGAAGACGATCTTCTCCACATTGGTGACGGTCGCTGAAGTCAGCGTCGTGCTGGTGCTGAAATTGCCGTTGAGGGTGAGCGTGTCGTTGCCCGCGCCGCCGTTGAACGTGCCGCTCAGGAAGACGGTGCGCGAGGCGAGCGTGACGGCGTCGTCGCCCGCGCCGCCGGTGATGGCGA
>Ga0335073_10007690_pt1 | contig 15122 bp, 14 predicted proteins | sample Lox_Sample_22_FD_207093 | JGI IMG/M metagenome (GOLD analysis project Ga0335073, IMG submission 207093) | Soil microbial communities from Loxahatchee National Wildlife Refuge, Florida, United States - Lox_Sample_2.2 | ecosystem: Environmental > Terrestrial > Soil > Wetlands | place: USA... | reverse complement strand
CGGCATGCGCGGCCTGATGGCCAACCCGAAGGGCGAGATCATCGAGCGTCCGATCAAGGCCTCCTTCCAGGAGGGCCTGACCGTGCTCGAGTACTTCATCTCGACCCACGGCGCCCGCAAGGGTCTCGCCGACACGGCGCTCCGCACCGCGGACTCGGGTTATCTGACCCGGCGCCTGGTCGACGTCTCCCAGGACGTGATCATCCGCCAGGAGGACTGCGGCACCGAGGAGTACATCGACATGCCGGTGTCCACGCTCGAGGCCGGTTCCGACGCCCGCGGGCTACGGCCGACCGGCGAGCCGAACACCAACCTGATCGGCAGGATCGCCGCGCAGGACGTCACCACCAAGCGCGGACGGGTCATCGTCGAGAAGGGCAAGGAGATCGATCGGGCCGAGCTGGCCGATCTGGTCGAGTCCTGGCATGACGACACCGAGAAGGGCCACGTGATCACTGTGCCGGTTCGGACGGTGCTCAAGTGCGAGGCTCCGACCGGCGTGTGCCAGGCGTGCTACGGGCGGTCGCTGGCCACCGGCAACCTGGCGCAGATCGGGGACGCGGTCGGAATCATCGCCGCGCAGTCGATCGGTGAGCCGGGCACGCAGCTGACGATGCGGACGTTCCACACCGGCGGCGTCGCCGGCGCGGACATCACGCATGGTCTGCCGCGCGTCGTCGAGCTGTTCGAGGCGCGCAAGCCGAAGGGCCTGGCGAAGATCGCCGAGCTCGGCGGCAAGGTGTCGATCGAGGAGTCCGATAAGGCCGTCACGGTCGTGATCACCGACGACTCGGGCGAGGAGCATCGCAACACGTTCCCGCGCCGGACGCGGCTGTTCGTCGACGAGGGCCAGAAGATCGAGGCCGGCACGCAGCTCAACGAGGGATCGCTGTATCCCGCGGAGCTGCTCGCCATCCGGGGAAGGACGGAGACCGAGACGTACCTGGTCCGCGAGGTCCAGGAGGTCTACAAGTCCCAGGGCGTCGACATCGACGACAAGCACATCGAGCTGATCGTGCGCCAGATGATGAAGCGGGTCCGGGTCGACCAGAAGGGCGACACCGATCTGCTGCCGGGGCAGTACGTGGACCGGTTCGACTACGGTCGGGTCAACAAGGCAGTGATCGACGCCGGCGGCGAGGCCGCTCAGGCCGAGGAGATCATCCTCGGGATCACGAAGGCATCGCTGAACACCGACTCGTTCCTGTCGGCGGCGTCCTTCCAGGAGACCACCAAGGTCCTCACGGACGCGGCGCTCGAAGGCAAGATCGACCGCCTGGTCGGGCTCAAGGAGAACGTGATCATCGGCAAGCTGATCCCGGCGGCAACCGGGCTCAAGCGCTATCGCCGCATCGAGATCGAGCCCTCCGAGCCCCTGCCTCGCGGCATGGACGACGTCGGCCTGCTCGACCACGACGATCTCGCGGCCGAGCTCGGGCTGACCGACGGCGAGGGCCTGACCGGGTTCGGCGGGCCGGAGCCCGACCTCTCGGATCTCGAGGGGATCGGCGACGGTCGCTCCTCGATCGGGTTCGTCGATGAGCTCGCAGAGCTCGATGTTCCGGACGACGTAGACGGCGACGAGTAACCAGGTTCTCAGCACCGGCGGAGCCACATGAGCCGGCGATCTCGGATCGCCGGCTTCGGCTCCGCCGGTTTGCTTGTCGTGCTCGGGATCGCCTGCGCGGTGATCTTCAGCGGGACGCTCGGCCAGAACCTCGCGTTCGTGCTCGTAGCGCTCGGGCTGGTGCTGGCCACCAGTCTCGTGTTCTACGAGGTGGGTCTGACCGAGGATCGAGCGCGGGCCCGTGAGGACAAGGCCCGCCGGCGCGAGGAAGCGCGCCGGCGCGAGGCCGAGCTCTCCAAGCAGGCCCCGCACCCCACCTCGGAGGGGCGCGAACGGACGCGCCTCGGCCGGATGCGCGGCCGGCCGCGACGCCTCCGGTAGGCTATGTGAATCGCGATTCACACAGACACCCTTGACCCCGCCCGCGAGGTCTCCAACCAGGCGCCGCCGCTCCAGCCGCTGAATCTGTTCGAGGTCGATCTTGCGCTGCGCGAGGGCCTCGAACGCGAGGGCGGCGGCTGGGGTGTCGACAGGGCACGCGAGGCCGGCGCGTTCGCGGGCAGCGTCGAGGCGCTCGAGCACGGCCGGCGCGCCGAGCGCAACATCCCGATCCTCCGGACCCACGACCGGTACGGAAACCGGATCGACGAGGTCGAGCTCGACCCGTCCTGGCACGCGCTGCTCCGCGGCGCGGTCGAGCGCGAGGTCCACAGCCTGCCCTGGCGCTCGCCGGCGCCCGGTGGGCATGTGGTGCGCGCGGCCCTGTTCATGCTCTACGGCAACGTCGACGCGGGCGTGATGTGCCCGGTGTCGATGACGTACGCGGCCGTGCCGGCGCTGCGCGACGGAGCGCCCGAGCTCGCGGCCGAGTGGGAGCCGCGCTTGACCGCGCCGGACTACGACGCCGGCGCGCTGTCCGGCATGGCGATGACCGAGAAGCAGGGCGGGTCGGACGTCCGCGCCAACATCACCCGGGCGGAACCGGTCGGCGACGGCACGTATGAGCTCCACGGCCACAAGTGGTTCTGCTCGTATCCGCCGTGCGACGTGTTCCTGGTGCTGGCGCAGGCACCCGCGGGGCTGTCGTGCTTCCTGGTCGAACGCGGGCCAGGGATGGAGTTCCAGCGGCTGAAGGACAAGCTCGGGACGCGGTCGCTGCCGTCGTCCGAGGTCGAGTTCCGCGCCGCCGTCGGTCGTCTGGTGGGCGAGGAGGGACGCGGCGTACCCGCGATCATCCGGATGGTCAACCACACCCGGCTCGACTGCCTGCTCGGCGGCGCCACCGGCATGCGGCGGGGTACGGTCGAGGCGATTCACCATGCGCGCCACCGGGCGGCGTTCGGGGCACTGCTCGTCGATCAGCCCGCGATGAAGAACGTGCTCGCGGACCTGGCGATCGAGTCCGAGGCGGCGACGGTCGCCGCGCTCCGGGTGGCCCGGGCGTACGACGACGGGTCCGAGGGCGCCGCGTTCCGGCGCTTCGCGACCGCGGTCATGAAGTACTGGGTGTGCAAGCGCGCCGCGCCCCACGCGGCGGAGGCGCTCGAGTGCCTGGGGGGGAACGGGTTCGTCGAGGACTCGGGCCTGCCGCTGCTGTACCGGGACTCGCCGCTGAACTCGATCTGGGAGGGCTCGGGCAACGTCGCCGCGCTCGACGTCCTGCGGGCGATGGTCAAGGAGCCCGACGGGCTGCCGGCGTTCTTAGAGGAGTGCTCACTCGCCGCGGGCGCCGACCCGCGCCTCGATGCGCACCTCGACCGGGTGCGGGCGCGCGCGACCGAAGTCTTCGCCGGCGGGGATCCCCAGTTCGAGGCCCGCCGGATCGTCGAGGACCTCGCGCTCGCGCTACAGGGATCGCTGCTCGTGCGCTCCGCTCCGCCGGCGGTGGCCGACGCCTTCTGCGCGGCCCGGCTCGACGGCGGTGGCGGCCGCGTGTACGGGACGCTCCCCGCGGGCGTCGATGCTGGCCCGATCGTCGACCGCGCGCTCCCGGCGTGACCACGGTCGCCGGCCTCGCCACTCGACAGCGCCTGCTGGCGGCCGCGCGCGAGCTGATCGAGGAGGACGGCTACGCGTCGGCCTCGGTGGCGGCGATCACCGACCGCGCCGGCGTCGCCTCCGGAACGGTCTACCGGCACTTCGCCTCGAAGGCCGACCTGTTCCTCGAGGTGTTCCGGGCGGTGTGCGCCGGCGAGCAGCGGGCGATGCGGACGGCGGCGGACGGGGCCGGCCCGGGGGCGGTGGACCGGCTCGAGGCCGTGCTGACGACGTTCGCGCGCCGGGCGCTCCAGAACCGGTCGCTGGCTTGGGCGCTCCTCGCTGAGCCGGTCGATCCGGTCGTCGACGCCGAGCGCCTGGCCTACCGCGAGCGCTACGCCTCGCTGGTCGCGACCGAGCTGAGCGCCGCGGTCGACGCCGGCGAGATCCCGGCGCAGGACGTCGCCTTTACCGCGGCGGCGCTGGTCGGGGGGTGTGGCGAAGCGCTGGTCGGCCCCCTATCGGCTGACGACGCCTCGGCCGAGGACGTCGTCGGATCGCTCCGGGCCTTCGTTCGACGCGCGATCGGGGCACCGGCGTGAGCGCCGGCGTCCGGGTCGAGCGCGACGGTCCGATCACGACCGTGCTGTTGTCGCGCCCCGAGCGCCGGAACGCGGTCGACGGCCCCACCGCGGCGGCCCTGGCGGATGCGTTGCGCGAGTTCGACGCGGACCCCGACGCGAGCGTCGCCGTGCTGCACGGCGAGGGGGGCGTGTTCTGCTCGGGCGCCGACCTCAAGGCGATGGGGACCGAAGCTGGCAACCGCGTCGACCCCCGCGGCGACGGCCCGATGGGGCCGACCCGGATGCGGCTGTCGAAGCCCGTGATCGCCGCTGTCGCCGGCTACGCCGTCGCCGGCGGCCTCGAGCTCGCGCTCTGGTGCGACCTCCGCGTGGCCGAGGAGGCGGCCGTATTCGGGGTGTTCTGCCGGCGCTGGGGGGTGCCGCTGATCGACGGCGGGACGGTCCGGCTCCCGCGGCTGATCGGGGTGTCGCGGGCGATGGACATGGTCTTGACCGGGCGACCGGTCGATGCTCGGGAGGCGCTCTCCTTCGGTCTCGTCAACCGGGTGGTTCCGGACGGTTCGAGTCGCGGGGCTGCCGAGGAGCTGGCGCGCGAGCTGGCTGCGGTCCCACAGACGTGCCTGCGGGAAGATCGGCTTTCTCTCCTGGAGCAGGACGGGCTTGATGAGCCGGCCGCGCTGGCCAGCGAGTTCGGGCACGGGGTCCGTTCGCTTGAGGACGTGCAGGCTGGGCTCGAGCGGTTCCGCGCCGGCGCGGGCCGCCACGGATCGTTCGAGTAGACCGATTAGATCCGGCGCCGTCCGTGGTCTTAGGATCGGCACGATGGCTCTCGTCTGCGTTCACGGACCGCTCCGCAAGCTCGCCGGCGGGTGCGCCGAGCTCCAGATCGGCGGCGCCACCGTCGAGGAGCTGCTGCGTGGCCTTGAGCACGAGTACCCCGCCGTCACCGGCTGGATCCTCGACGAGCGCGGCTCCGTCCGCCGCCACATCAACGTGTTCGTCAACGGCGAGCGGGTCGACCAGGGCACGGCCGTCGCGGCGAACGATCGAGTTGAGGTTTTGCCTGCAATCACGGGAGGGACATGACCGAGTTGCTGCTGGGAACGAAGAAGGGCCTGTTCGCGCTCGAGGGCGACGCGGGCGACGGTGAGTTCGAGGTGCGGAGCCGCGCGTTCGCCGGCGAGCCCGTCGACTTCGCAATGCGCGATCCGGTCAGCGGGCGCGCGATCGCCACCTCGACATCGCCGTTCTACGGCCCGAAGATCTTCTTCGCCGACGACCTCGACGGCGAGTGGACCCAGGCCGAGGGCGTGGCGCTCCCCGAGGGCGGCGAGCACGCGCTCGAGCGGATCTGGGTGATCGTTCCGGGCGACGGCGGCGCGCTGTACGCCGGCGGCGATCCCGGCGTCCTGTTCGAGAGCCGCGACGGCGGCGCCACCTGGGAGCTCAACCGCCCGCTATGGGAGCACCGGGTCAGCGAGGACTGGCAGCCGGGCGGCGGCGGCCTATGCCTGCACTCGATCGTGCCCTGGCCCGGCGAGCCCGACAGGCTCGCGATCGCGGTGTCGGCGGCCGGAGTGTGGCTGACCGAGGACCACGGCGAGACGTGGCGGCGCGGCAACCGCGGCATCCGCCCGCGCTACCTGCCCGATGACGCGCCCGAGGACACCTTCCAGCTGTGCGTACATCGCATGGAGCGCGCCAGGCGCAGTCCTGAGCGCATGTTCATCCAGTTCCACGGCGGCGTGTACCGGTCGGATGACGCGGGTGGCTCCTGGACGGCGATTGGCGATGGCCTGCCCTCCGACTTCGGCTTTCCGCTGGCGCTCGACCCCGCCGACCCCGACAGCGCGTATGTCATTCCGCTGACCGGCGACTTCGACCGCGTCACCCCCGAGGGCCACGTCCGGGTTTATGAGACCCGCGACGGCGGCGCCACCTGGACGCCGCGCGGCGACGGCCTCCCGGCCGAGCAGGCGTACCTGACGGTGCTGCGGCGCGCCTTCGACCAAACCGGCGAGGGCGAGGGGCTCCAGCTGTACTTCGGCGCGACGTCGGGCGATGTATTCGGCTCGGGGGATGCGGGCGAAAGCTGGTTCACGGTGGCCACGCGGCTTCCTCCGGTGTTTTCGGTCACCGCAATCGGCTAACCGGGAGCCGGCTCGAGAAAGCGTCCTATACGGGCGCTTTTTCGAGCCGGCCCCTCCCGGCCCACTCCAGGAGGCGCTGAACATCCGCATCGGTGATCCCCACGGCAGGGTCGGTGGTCACGAGCAGTGTCGGTCCGGGGCGGGCCTCCGCCCACCGGCGACACGCGTCGTCGTGGGCGTCGTCGATCCACGCCACCGGCCTGGACGGATTGACGTGGAGGTCGATCGCGCCGAGCTTCCAGTGGGCGTGGGCCGGGCGTTCGCCATTGTCGAACACGACGTGGGGAAGGGGCCCGTCCAGGCCGAGCGCCAGCGGCAGGTAGTCGTTGGCCTTCTCCTCCCAGCCGGTGCACCAGGCCAGTTCGTACGCGGCTCTTAGCTGCCGTAGGTACTCTCCCGCCGAGCCCGACAGGAAGTGGGCGATGCCGTCGACCAACTGATACCGGCCGGCGGGAGGGGCGGCGTGGTCGAACCCGAAGAGGGAGATCACACCGTCGACGTCGATCAGGAGCAGCGGACGATCCATGACTGAACTGATGCTGGCACGGGTACCCATCTGGCCGTAGTCGTCGCGTGTGCTCAAGCCCTCCGTGCGCATTGCCGAAGAAGCTCATGGCAAGCACGGATAGCTTCGCCCGCCACCTAGCAATGAGCTCTTTTCTCGGCATCTTTCTCGCGCTTCTGTGCGCCCTGGCCACGAACGTTGGCTTCCTGTACAAGCATCGGGGCGCGTGCGCGGCCCCCGCGGTGGACATCTGTCGGCCGCTCCACTCGGCCAAGGCCCTGTTCGCCTCGCCGCTGTTCACGATCGGCTGGATCATCGGCGCCGGCGCTTGGATCTTCCACGTCGCCGCGATGTCGGTGGCGCCCCTCTCGCTCGTCCAGGCCGTGCTAGCCGGCGGCATGGTGCTGCTGGCGATCATGGCTGAGCAGATGCTCGGCTGCTCGATCGGCCGGCGGCAGTGGGTCGGCCTGGCGCTGACGGCGTTCGGCCTGATGCTTCTGGGCTTCACCCTTCCCGCCGCCCACGGCGCGGACTCGCACTTCTCGATCCCGGGCATGATCGGGTTCGAGACCGTGCTGATCGCCACCGGCGGCCTGCTGATCATGGGCCCGAGCATGGGCGCGCCCGAGCACCACCACGGCTACATGCTCGGGGCGGCCTCCGGGATCCTGTTCGGCGTCTCCGACGTCGCGATCAAGGCGATCTCCGGCATGGTCGGCCACTCCGGCCCGGCCGGGCTCCTGACCCCGTGGCTGCTCCTTTGCATCGCCGCCTCGATCGCGGCCTTCTACGCCTCGGCCAAGGGCCTCCAGGACGGCGACGCGGTCCCCGTGATCGCGGTCACCGGCACGGCCGCGAACGTCGCCGGCATCGTCGGCGGGTTCATCGTGTTCGGCGATCCGCTCCCCGGCAGCCCGGTTGCGCTGGTCGTCCAATGCCTCGCGTTCGTGCTGGTCGTCGGCGCGGCGTGGCTGATGCCGGCGCCGGTCCGCGCCGCCGCGCCGGCCGTCGCGCCAGCCGCGGCTTAATCTGGGTCTCGCTTCGCTCGACGTCCGTGGGGCCGAGTTCCCCGTCCGGACGGGCCCGCCAGGCCCCAGGGACGCCGCCGCAGGCGGCCCATCCTCCGCATCGGTTAACGGCTCCTCCGGTCCGCACAATTGCGATGGCCTGCCGCCGTCGGTACGGTTGTACAAAACGGCACACGACTGGAGGAATCGGATGGCGAGCACCGAGGAGGCAGTTCGGACTGGGCAGAGCACGCTCCAGGAGCTGGCCAAGCGCCACCTGTGGATGCATTTCACGCGCATGTCGGCGTACCACGATCACGAGGTGCCGATCATCGTGCGCGGCGATGGGTGCTACGTGTGGGACGAGCACGGCAAGCGCTACCTCGATGCGCTCTCGGCGCTGTTCTGCGTGAACATCGGCCACGGCCGTGCCGACGTCGTCCAGGCCGGCGCCGACCAGGCAAAGGACCTCGGCTTCTACACGACCTGGTCGTACGCGCACCCGCCGGCGATCGAGCTGGCCGCGCGGATCGCGTCGCTGGCCCCCGGCGATCTCAACCGGGTGTTCTTCACGAGCGGCGGCTCGGAAGCGGTCGAGTCCGCGTACAAGCTCGCGCGCCAGTACCACAAGGTCACCGGCAAGCCGAACAAGACCAAGCTGATCGCGCGCGAGATCGCCTACCACGGCACCAGCCTCGGCGCGCTGTCGGCGACGGGCATCACCAGCCTCCGCGAGCCGTTCGAGCCGCTCACGCCCGGCGATCATCACGTCCCCAACACGAACACCTACCGCCTGCCGGACGGCATCAGCCCGAGTTGGTTCGCCGAGTCGATCGCGGAGAAGATCGAGTTCGAGGGGCCGGACACGGTCGCGGCCGTGATCCTCGAGCCGGTCCAGAACGCGGGTGGCTGCTTCGTGCCCCCGGACGGCTACTTCCAGCGTGTACGGGAGATCTGCGACGAGTACAACGTGCTGCTGATCTCCGACGAGGTGATCTGCGCGTGGGGTCGCCTCGGCGAGTGGTTCGGCGCGATCAAGTACGACTACCTGCCGGACATGATCACGACCGCCAAGGGGCTCACGAGCGCCTATGCCCCGATGGGCGCGGTGATCGCCTCAGACCGGGTGTTCGCGCCGTTTGCGACCGGCATGCACAGCTTCACGCACGGGTTCACGTTTGCCGGCCACCCCGTGTGCTCGGCGATCGCGATGGCGAACCTCGACGTGTTCGAGCGCGAGGGGATCTTGGAGAACGTGCGGTCGAACGAGGGGAAGTTCCGCGAGACGATCGAGGGGCTACGCGACATCCCGATCGTCGGCGATGTCCGCGGCACCGGCTACTTCCTCGCGATCGAGCTGGTCAAGGATCAGGAGACCAAGGAGACGTTCACCGACGAGGAGTGCGAGACGCTGCTCCGCGGGTTCCTGTCCGGCGAGCTCTACCGCCGCGGCTTGATCTGCCGCGCCGACGATCGCGGCGACCCGGTGATCCAGCTGTCGCCGCCGCTGATCGCGGGCCCCGAGGAGTTCGCCGAGATCGAAGAGATCCTCCGGGGCGTGCTGACTGAGGCCGTCAAGCACATGCACGTGCATTCGGGGACCGGGCACTTCGCTGTGCGCCCGGGTGTGTAGGACGCGATGCTGACCGTCGGGGACCTGCTGCGCGACCTCGACGTCCGCCTGCTCGCGGGCGAACGCGGCCTGCACCTGCCAGTGCGGTGGGTGCACATCTCCGAGCTGCTCGACCCGACCCCGTGGTTGTCGGGCGGCGAGTTGCTGCTCACCACCGGGATGCAGCTGGACACGCCGGAACAGGCCCGCGAGTACGCGGCCCGGCTGGCCGATCATCACCTGGCTGGGGTCGGGTTCGGGACCGGGTTCAAGCACGCGGAGGTGCCGGAGTCGCTGCTCGAGGTCGCGGCCGAGCGCGAGTTCCCCGTGTTCGAGGTCCCGTACGAGGTGCCGTTCATCGCGGTCACCGAGGCGGCCTTCACCCAGCTCGTCAACGAGCAGTACGCCGTGCTGCGGCGTGCCTTGGCCGCCCAGGAGCGGCTCGAGCGGATCGTCCTGTCGGAGCGGGGCCTCGATGCCCTGGTCGCCGCCCTGGCCACGCTGATCGGGGCGGCCGTGGTGGTGTTCGACGGGCGCGGCGAGCCGCTCCAGCAGCACGCCTTCCGGCGTCCGATCGAGCCCGAGGTGCTTGCCGGGTTGCGCGATGAGGTCCGCGAGCGCGCCCGGCGGCGCGAGGCGCGGACGTTCATGCCCTCGCTGGTCGACGGGAACCAGGGGCTGGCGCTGCCCGTTGCGTCCGATGGCACGCCCGGATCGGGTTCAGGGTCGGGGTCGGGGAGCGCACCGACCCGTCCGCCCGAGGCGTGGCTGGTGGCGATCAAGGACCACGGTCCGCTGTCGGACTTCGATCGGCTGACCCTGCACCAGGCGGTGACGATCGTCGCGCTCGAGCTGCTGAGGGCCCGGGTGGCCGGCGAGACCGAGCGCCGGCTGGCCGGCGATGTGCTCGACGCGATCGTGAGCGGCGAGCTCAGCGGCGCCGACGTCGCGCGGCGGCTCGGGCCGTTCGGGCTGTCCGATCGGGTGGCCGCGATCGTGCTGGCGCGGGCCGGCGACGGGCGCTCCGGTGCGGGTGCGCCCGCCGAGGCGGCGCTGTGGTCGGCGCTGCGCGAAGAGGCGGCGCCGGCGCTGGTCGCCTCGGTCGACACGTTCGCGTGCGCGCTCGTCGACGGCGCGGGTTCCGAGGAGGAACTGTTCGCCCTGGGCGAGCGGGTCGCGGCCGCGGGCACGGCCGAGCTGCGCACGGAGGTCCGGGTCGGGATCGGGCGGGCGATGCCGGTGGTCGATGCCCGGCGGAGCTTTCACGAGGCGCGGTGTGCGCTCGAGGCGCTGGCGCTGGGGGTGACCGCCGACTCCTCCAATGGCAACGGTTCCGCGCCTGGAGCGGAAAGCCCGCGGGTCGGGACGTACAAGGATCTCGGGTCGTTCCAGCTGCTCCTGTCGTTGCAGGACGACGAAGCGTTGCGGCTGTTCTGCGACTCGATCCTCGGGCCGATCGAGGCCAGCGAGGGTCCGTACGGGGGCGAGCTGATGCGCTCGCTCGAGGCCTTCATCGAGGAGAACGGACAGTGGGAGCGGGCGGCCCGGCGGCTGTACTGCCACCGGCACACGCTGCGCTACCGGATCCGCCGGGTCGAGGAGCTGACGGGGCGGAACCTCGGATCGGCGCGCGATCGAATCGAGTTCTGGCTCGCACTGCGGGGCCGGCAGCTGGTGAATTGAGCCTGTGAATGCACGAACGAACGGGAAGGTGGTCCTAGCGTGAAGGTCGGGGTTCCAACAGAGGTCAAGTCGGACGAGTACCGGGTGGCGCTGACGCCGGCGGGCGTCCGCGAGCTTGTCGACGCCGGACACGAGGTGTTCGTGCAGAGCGGCGCCGGGCTCGGCTCGGCGTTGCCCGACGATGGATATGTGGCTCAGGGGGCCACGATCCTGCCCGACGCGGACGCCGTGTTCGAAGAGGCCGGGCTGATCGTCAAGGTCAAGGAGCCCCAGCCCGAGGAGGTCGGACGGCTGAAGCCCCACCACGTTCTGTTCACCTATTTGCATCTGGCGGCGGACGCGTCGTTGACGCAGGGGCTGATGGAGTCTGGGGCGACGTGCATCGCGTATGAGACCGTCGAGGACACCCGCGGTCGGCTGCCCCTGCTGGCGCCGATGTCCGAGGTCGCCGGCAAGATCGCCACCCAGGCGGGGGCGTTCATGCTCGAGAAGCCGCTGGGTGGCCGCGGGATCCTGCTTGGGGGCGTCCCGGGTGTGGCGGCGGCCAACGTGATGATCATCGGCGGCGGCGTCGTCGGGATGCACGCCGCGTTCATCGCGCTCGGGATGGAGGCAACGGTCTACGTGTTCGACCGGAACATCGACCGCCTGCGCGAGCTCGACATCGCGTTCGGGGGGCGGGCGGACACGTGCTTCGCGTCGACCTTGTCGATCGAGGAGCGGCTGCCCTACATGGATCTCGTGATCGGGGCGGTGCTGGTGCACGGCGCCCGCGCGCCACGGGTGATCACGCGGGCCCAGCTCGGGCTGATGAAGCATCAGGCCGTCTTGGTCGACGTCTCGATCGACCAGGGCGGGTGCTTTGAGACCTCGCGTCCGACCACCCACTCCCACCCGACGTACGAGGTGGACGGGATCACCCACTACTGCGTGACCAACATGCCGGGCGCGGTGCCGATCACCTCGACCTACGCCCTCACGAACGCCACGATCCCGTACGTGCTCCACCTCGCCACCGCCGGCGTGATCGGCGCGATCACCGAGAACCCCGGGCTGAAGCTCGGCGTGAACGTCGCCGGCGGGCATGTCACGTACGCGCCGGTGGCGGATGCCGTCGGGGTGCCCTACGTGCCGGTCGACGAGGCGCTCGAGGTGGTGGCGGCGTAGTCGTTCGCCGGGTGTGGTCGCCGGCGCCGACGGGGCGGCCCTGGTAAACGCCCCAAAGCCCGGCTTCGGCGGCTGGCCTCGGGGACATAAGCATCCCCCAGATGCTTATGTCCCAAATGCGCTACGACCCGGGGGTGCTTTCGGGCCTAATACATGTGGACGCCGGCGGACAGCCGGCCACACGATCGAAACAGCGCAATTTTTCGCCCCTGCTACGCTGCGATCCGCATGCCGACTACCAGCCAGTTGATCCGCAAGGGCCGTACGCCCACCAAGAAGAAGCTCGCCACCCCGGGCCTCAAGTCCGGGAAGGGCCGCAAGAAGAAGGTCGCGGCTCCGCAGCGGCGCGGCGTGTGCACGCGCGTGTACACGACGACGCCGAAGAAGCCGAACTCGGCGCTGCGCAAGGTGGCGCGCGTGCGGCTGACCAACGGCCTCGAGGTCGGCGCCTACATTCCCGGCGAGGGCCACAACCTGCAGGAGCACTCGGTGGTTCTGGTGCGCGGCGGCCGCGTCAAGGACCTGCCGGGCTTCCGCTACAAGGTGATTCGCGGCACGCTCGACGCCGCCGGCGTCAGCGATCGCAAGAAGGCGCGCTCGCAGTACGGCGTGAAGGCCAAGTAGTGCCCCGCCGCGCAGCAGCCCAGGTCCGGCCGATCGAGCCCGACCCCGTCCACCGCAACCGTCTGGTCCAGCAGGTCATCAACAAGGTGATGCTGGACGGCAAGAAGTCCGTCGCCGAGCAGATCGTCTACGACGCGCTCGCGATCCTCGGGGAGCGCACCGGCAAGAACCCGGTCGAGCAGCTCGAGGGCGGGATCAAGGCGCTCACGCCGGTGCTCGAAGTCCGGTCGCGCCGCGTCGGTGGCGCCACCTACCAGGTGCCGGTCGAAGTGCCGGCGCGCCGCGCCCGCACGCTCGCCGTCCGGTGGCTCGTCCAGTTCTCGCGCCAGCGCCGCGAGAAGTCGATGGCTCAGCGCCTCGCGCACGAGCTGCTCGACGCCCAGCAGCAGCAGGGCGGCGCCTACAAGCGCAAGGACGACATCTACCGCATGGCCCAGGCCAACAAGGCCTTCGCCCACTATCGCTGGTAGTCGTCGGGCGCCGCGGAAGGTGGCGCCCCCCGTCTGGGGCCGCTTCCGTCTCCGGCAGCCCCTCCGTGATCGAGGGTTCCGCGAGTGCCCCAGACCGGGCACTCACCTCCGCGGCCCGACCCGCTGATCGCTGGGCTCGCTAACAGCTAGCTACGAGCGGAGCCGTCGCGGTGCGGCCCCTGAGGACGGCAGTGGAGGTGCATGCCCCTCTCCGGGGGCCTCGCGTGGAGTGCGGCGGCCTCTCGCCTGCTGATCCGTTAGCGCCGGCCCCCGGAAGGGGCCGGCACCGGAACAAAGGCGGGCCCGCAAGGGGACGACACAGGAAGGAAACGCGAGGGCTGCCCACCACACGGGACCGGGGGCTGCAGTGAGACAACCCTCGCGTTTTCCAAGAGTAACGTCGTATTCCTAGCGGATCGCACTTGTGAACCTGCAGTGTCAGGATGCCGACCTTCGGGCGGGTAGATCTAAGGCGCCTCTTAGTCGCCTGACGAGCCGCTCGCGGAGCGCGGCGGGGCGAGCAGCAGGAACCCGACCCCGCCGCTGACGAGCAGCAGGATCGCTCCGAGCGTCTCCATGTACAGGCCGGCGCTCGGGGTCGCGGTGCCCTCCTGGTACTGGGACGCGCCCGACCCGACCAGCCCGGTGGCGTGGACGTCGGGCAGGTCGCCGAGGAGGACGATCAGGAGCGTGACGACACCGAGGAGCGCGATCGCGAGGAGGGCGGTGCGGTTGTGGTAGCGGTAGGCGGCGAACGCGAACACGATCGCGAGCAGCGCGAGGGGAATCGGCGCCCAGGCGTGATTGCCCCCGGTACCGACGGACTTGACCGGCGCCGCGCTGGTGGGGACGTGCACGTGGTAGAGCGCCGTGAACTGCGAGACGATGATCAGAAGGGCACCCAGGACGGCGGCGAGAACGACGGCCACGGTGGCGACCGAGTGGCCTTCGCGCGGGTCCGGACGGGGCTGTGAACGGAGGCGTTCACCGCGGACGAGCAGGCGTCCGAACGGCTCAGATCCTCTGCTATATTCGGCGTTGGCCTCGGGTGGCACGCTCACCTGCGCTTGCCCCCAGGCACGCAGGTTCCCTGTAATGGAGTCGTCCACCGCATAGACCCCCGCCCCTTCCCGACAGGCGCGTCGTGATTGGGCCCTCCGGGCCCTTTTTCATGTCCGCAACTTCGGCCGGAAGAAACGGCGCAGTTTTGTAGCGCCGGGCCGACGCCCTTCTCCCCCCAATAACTACTGCTCATGCCTCGAACATTCCCTCTGGACAAAATTCGCAACATCGGAATCATGGCCCACATCGACGCCGGTAAAACGACGACGACTGAGCGCATCCTCTATTACACAGGTCGGACCTACAAGATGGGGGAGGTTCACGAGGGCGCCGCCGTCATGGACTGGATGGCGCAGGAGCAGGAGCGCGGGATCACGATCACCTCCGCGGCCACCACGGCCGAGTGGAAGGGCTATCGGATCAACATCATCGACACGCCCGGACACGTCGACTTCACCGTCGAGGTGGAGCGCTCGCTGCGCGTGCTCGACGGCGCGATCGCGCTGTTCGACTCGGTCGCCGGCGTCGAGCCTCAGTCCGAGACCGTGTGGCGCCAGGCCGACAAGTACCGCGTCCCGCGCATCGCGTACATCAACAAGATGGACCGCATCGGCGCCGACTTCGAGCGCGGCGTGCAGACGATGGTCGACCGCCTGGGCGCCAACCCGGTGCCCGTCCAGCTGCCGATCGGGGCCGAGGCCGACTTCCGCGGGA
>Ga0335073_10007689_pt1 | contig 15122 bp, 10 predicted proteins | sample Lox_Sample_22_FD_207093 | JGI IMG/M metagenome (GOLD analysis project Ga0335073, IMG submission 207093) | Soil microbial communities from Loxahatchee National Wildlife Refuge, Florida, United States - Lox_Sample_2.2 | ecosystem: Environmental > Terrestrial > Soil > Wetlands | place: USA... | reverse complement strand
GCTGTTGCTCTCCGGCTGCGGCCTGTCCCTCAACAGCTCCGGTGGCGAGCAGTCCTGGCACAGCGGCTACGTGGCCGGGGCTGCCGCCAGGGCCCATCACAACTTCGGCCACAGGCCGACCAGGTTGGACGTGACGGCCTTCTGCCTGGAAAAGGCCGTCACCGACGTCCGCGCCATCAAGGGCCCGGTGGTGCAGTGGACCGAGGGGTTCGAAAAGGGCTGCACGCGCAGCTGAGCGATCAGCCGGTCTTGCGGGCCCGCCGGCTCGCCAGCTCATCGGCTGTCGCCGGTCCCGACTCGTCGCCTGCCCGCTCGGCGGGGAGCTCAGCCAGGGTGCCCTCGATCTCCATCCAGACCCGGCCGAGCGCGATGCCGAACACGCCCTGCCCGCCCGCCAGCAGGTCAACGACCTCGTCAGGGGAGGTGCACTCGTACACGCTCACTCCGTCGCTCATGAGCGTCACTTGCGCTAGATCGGCCGTACCGTGGTCACGCAGGTAGGCCACAGCCCCCCGGATCTGCTGGAGCGAGATGCCGGTGTCCAGGAGCCGCTTTACTACCTTAAGTACCAGAATGTCACGGAAGCCATAAAGCCGCTGGGTGCCCGACCCGCTGGCGGACCGGATACTCGGCTCCACCAGCCCGGTCCTGGCCCAGTAGTCGAGCTGCCGGTAGGTAATGCCTGCGGCCGCGCAGGCCGTCGGCCCGCGGTAGCCGAGGTCCGACTGCGGCTCGGCGGTTTCGCCGAAAAGCAGCTCCTGCTGCCCGGCCGGCAGGCTCCCAGCACGCGCGCGCTTGGGCGCCGCCCGCTCGCCGGCAGGCACTGTGCTCCGCTTCACCGCCACACCCACCTCCGGCCCAGGGCGCGGGTTGCCCAGGTACACCTCTCGCACGTTAGGCCGCTGAGAGTGGCGACGTCAACGATCTCGGACGGCGCGTCGCGGTCCCGGTCAGGCGGCATATGGTCGGTCATAACGGCGCGTCATGGCGGCTCAGGTAGACCGGCCGAAGTCCTCGGGCGTGATCGAGTCGAGGAACTCCCGGAACTTCTCGACCTCATCCTCCTGCTCGTCGGGAATGGCTACCCCGGCCTCGTCAAGGATCTCATCGCGGACGTAGATCGCGGCGCCCGTGCGCAGGGCTAGTGCGATCGAGTCCGATGGCCGGGCGCTGACCTCTCGGCCGTTGGAAAAGATGAGATCCGCGAAGAAGATTCCGTCCCGCAGCGCGGTGATGTTCACAGTGGTCAGCCGGATCTCTAGCGCCTCAAGCATGTCTCGCATCAGGTCATGCGTCAGTGGCCGCTGCGGCACCATGCCCTGCTGCGCAAAGGCAATAGCCGTAGCTTCATTCGGCCCGATCCAGATCGGCAGGTAGCGCTCGCCCTCGGTCTCCTTCAGCAGGACGATCGGGTTGTTCGTGGCCATCTCCACCCGGACGCCGACGACCTCCATCTGCCTCACGGCGGCTCCGTCCATATCCGCGCCTGCGCGCTGCGGTCACTTGCGGATCTGCCTACTGGCATTCCCCTTCGGCCTGCAGGCACTCCCTTTGTCAAAGTACACCCGCAATCGCAGCAGGCCAGCCCTCGGCCGGTGGCATGGCGAGCGCTGAAAGCGGCCCGGCTTGACGCAGCGGACACGCTCATGCGCTGGCTCCCGCCGCGCCTGCTGTCTGATCGGTGCCAACCGGCCCCAAGCGGCTTGCGCCGGCGAGCCCGTCATGGAGACCGCCCTGGCCGAGACCGCCCTGAGGGAGAATGCCCTCGACCAGCCCTGCCTCGGCCAGCGCACCCTCAACCAGCGCCGCGTGCAACCCGAGGACCAGTTCGGCAAGCTCGCCTGCGGTGCGAGCGGCGAGTTCTCTCGCGCCCGCTCCCCGCTGCCGGAGAATCGGCGCAACGAGGCTCTCGATCATTGTCGTCTCGCGCTCGGCCGCCGCCCGCACAGCCCGCAGGTGGCGCGCCTCAACGCCATAAGCCGTCAGCGCCACTGCCGTCCTGGCAACTCGCAAGGCGTCCGGAGCGTAATGCCTCCCAATCCGCCTGAGCAGGCCGAACGTCTCCAGCTCAGTCAGCAGCGCGTCGGTCAGGCCGGCCGCTTCAACCAGTTCTCGCCTGCTCAGCGGCTGGCCGGGCTGGAGGTCCGCGCCGGAACTCTGGCCTGCGCGAGGGCGCGGGGACCGCGGCCCCGCCGCGGCCGGCTGGCCGGGCATGGATTCGGCCGCCGCCGCTTCGAGCCTGGCGAGCCGATCTCTGATCACCCGCAGCGGCAGGTACTGATCGCGCTGGGCGGCGAGAATGTACCTCAGACGGTCCACGTCCGCCGCGGAGAACCGGCGGTATCCGCTCGGTGACCGGGCCGGCGTCAGCAGCCCCTCGGTCTCCAGGAACCTGATCTTGGAGACGCTGACATCCGGGAAGTCAGCGCGGAGCTGCGCCAGGACCTCGCTGATGCCGAAGAGTCCGTGCTGAGGCTGGCCGCTCATCCCCCGACCCGCGAGCCTCCGCCGTACTCGGCCGCAGGCCCTGGCCCGAGCAGGAAGACCAGCCGGAACTTGCCGACCTGGACCTCGTCGCCCTCGTGCAGATCGGTCTCCTCGATCCGTTCGCGGTTGACGTAGGTGCCGTTCAGGCTTCCCACGTCACGTACCACAAACCGGCCGCCCTGCCGGTAGAACTCAGCATGCCGCCTCGACACCGTCACGTCGTCCAGAAAGATGTCGCTGTCGGGATGGCGGCCTACCAGGGTCAGGTCGCTGTCCAGCAGGAAGCGGCTGCCCGCGTTGGGGCCGCGCAGGACGGCAAGCAGCGCCGTACCCGGCGGCAGCGTTGCCACCACCGCGGCGTCGTCGGCGGCGAGTTCGACGCCGGCATCGGTATCCAGGTCGCTACCGGCCAGCGAGATGGTCGACGTGGTGTCCGCCGCCCGGTCGGCTGGCAGCCGGACCAGTGCGGTGCCGCAGTGCGCGCAGAACCGGGCACCTTCCGGATTCTCTGCACCGCACGCTGTGCAGAAGACGCTGGGCATCAGATCGCCGAGCCTCCCATTCGTCTGATGAATGCCGGAAGCCGAAGGAGCACCCGCCGCGGCAGGGATTCGCGCTAGATCCGGCGCCACCTCCCACGCTACCTGCGGGGAACGCTGAGGGTCCATGCGCCGTGCGCGCCGCGGGCTGAAGCGCCCTGGGCCCCACCCCCTGCGCCGTCCAGACCATTCGGAGCCGCGCTCAGCATCGTCGCGACGCCTTCGCCACATTTTGGCCGCACCTCCGCCGTGCTGCTCGGGACTGCCGCCTGGCATCCGCTACCCGGAGCAAACCTGAGCGGCGATTGTCTCACGCCTAACGGCATCCCCGCCGCCAGTCGGGCCAGGCCGGTAGCTATAGAGGCCTGTGCGGCATTAGTGGCTAGTGCGGATCAGCGGCCGGCCCGCTCCACGACAGCGCCCCACTCATCAAGCAGAGCGTGCGCCGTATCGGCGTCCGGTCCTTCAGCCCACAAGTGCGTGACGGCTTCGGATGGATCGGGCAGCACCAGCACCCACCCCTTGCCCGGCTCGATCACCCGGACACCGTCGGTCGTGTCGAGCTCCCGGTCGCCCGCAGCCTCGACCACTGTCCGCATGACCATGCCCTTAGCCGCCCAGGGCGTCGGCATCGAGCGCTTGAGCAGGTTAGCCTCCGGGATCCGGGCGCCGATCTGACTCAGGGTCAGTCTGGTCCGCGCGACCAGGCCGAGTAGCTGGGCAAAGGCTGCTATCCCGTCGATCGACCGGCTAAAGCCAGGGACGACAAAACCGCCCTTGCCGTCCGCGGCGAAGATCACGTCCGGCGCGGATGCGGCCTCATAGAGTGCGTGCAGAGAGGTCGCTGTCCAGATCACCTCGACTCCGTGATACTGGCACACTTCCTCGGCAACCCTGGTGGTGGTGACGGGCAGGGCCACCCGCCCGTGATGGAGTTCGGCTGCGATCAGATCCAGCACGATCAGCAGCGCCCGGTCGTCACTGACCAGCGAGCCCTTGTCGTCCACTAGCGCGATGCGCTCGCCGACCGGGTCAAACCTGACCCCGAAGGCCGCTCCGAACGACGAAACCAGCTCCGCCAGCCGGTGCATGTCCGCCCGCGCCGCCGCCACCGACTGGGTGGGCGACGACTCATCCAGCCGGTTGTTCACCGTCAGCACGTCGACGCCGATCTTCCCGAGCAGCCCGGGCAGGACCAGCGACGTTGTGCCACCGGCACAGTCGGCAACCACGCGCAGCCCGGCACCGAAGACCCCGGTCATGTCAATGGAGCCGAGCAACTCGTGCGTATAAGCCTCGATCACCCTTGGCGGGTAGGACAGCTCGGCGATCTCGCCGGGGAATGCCCGCCGGTATTCCTGCCGGGAGAACACCCGCTCCAGCTTGCGCTGGGCGGCCTCGGACAAGTCCGCGCCGCCTGCGTCCATGAAGATAATGTCCAGCGACTGCGGGTCGTCCGGCGTTGTCCGCAGCGCGATTCCGCCGCTGCAGTCGCTGCGCGCAGTCTCGAACCTGGCCAGCGGCATCGGCTGGGCCTCCAGGTCGACCACGTTGATCGCGCTGGCGTTGAGCGCGCCGTGCACGGCCCGCTTCAGCGCCCGGGCGGCCCTGGACGCATCCCTTGAGGTGGTGACGATCGAGCCCTTCTTTAGCGTGGTCGCGTACGCGCTAGCCAGCCGGACGCATAGTTCGGGGGTGATCTCGACGTTGACCAGGCCGGACACTCCGCGCGGGCCGAACAGCGTGCGCTGGCCGCGTGATTCCCAGATCACGCTGGTGTTCACGACCGCACCAGCCTCGATGGTCTTGAACGGATAGACCTTCACCCCGGCTGACACGTAGCTGTCCGGCTCGATCACGCACTCGTCGCCGACGACCGCGCCTTCCTCGATCCTGGCCTGGCTCATCACGTCGGTGTTCTTGCCGACCACGCATCCTCGCAGCGTGGTTCCGCGGCCGACGTACACATTGTTGTGCACCACGGCACGGTGCAGGAACGCGCCTTCCTTAACGATCACGTTGCTGCCGACGACCGTGAACTCCCGCAGCTGCGCCCCGCCCTCGATCTTGGCATAGTCACCAACGCACAGCGGTCCGGTCAGCACCGCCTCGGGGTCGACTTCGGCACCGTCCGCGATCCAGACGCCCGGCGACACCTCGAATCCGTCGATCTGCACGTTGACCTTGCCGGTCAGCACGTCGGCCTGAGCCTTCATGTAGCTCTCGTGCGAGCCGACATCCTCCCAGTACCCGTCGGCGATCCAGCCGTAGAGCGGTGCCCCGTTCTCGAGCAGCTTCGGGAAGACGTCGCCCGACCAGTCCACGACCTCACCAGGAGGCACGTGATCCAGTACCTCCGGCTCCATGACGTAGATGCCGGTGTTGACGGTGTCGGAGAACACCTGGCCCCAGGTCGGCTTCTCCAGGAAGCGCTGGATCTTCCCGTCGTCGTCAACGATCACGATGCCGAACTCCAGCGGATCGGGCACCCTGGCGAGAGCGACCGTCACCAGCGCATTGTTGTCCTTGTGGAAGGCGATCAGGTCGGACAGGTCGATGTCGGTGAGCGCATCGCCTGAGATCACCAGGAACGGCTCGTCCCGCAGCGCATCCTCGGCGTTCTTCACGCTGCCGGCAGTGCCGAGCGGCGTCTCCTCAGTCGCGTACTGGAGGCTCATGCCGAAGTCCTCGCCATCGCCGAAGTAGTTCCGCACCATGGAGGCGAGGAACTGCACGGTGACGACGGTCTCAGTCAGCCCGTGGCGGCGCAGCAGCCGCAAAACATGTTCCATGATAGGCCGATTTGCCACAGGAAGCATAGGCTTAGGCTGGTTTGCGGTCATCGGGCGCAGCCTCGTCCCCTCGCCGCCTGCCATGACCACAGCTTTCACGGCTCTACCACGGGCTTCACGGCCCTAACCCTCCTTACCTTCAGGCACCGGTCTACCTTGCGGAGGCGGCGCGGCGAGCAATCTCCTGGCCTGGACTACGTATAGGAGGGCCGCCCACCAGTACAGGGCACTTCCCCAGATAACGAAGGTCCAACCGGCCACCTTGGCAGTCTCGGCGTAGACGGCGACATGGGACCCCAGGAAGAGCAGCGGAAACGCGTACAGCAAGCAAAGGGTGGCTGCCTTTCCGACGAAGCTGACGCCGAGCGCACCCCACCCGCGCCGCCGCAAGACAGCCAGAACCACTGCCATCAGCAGTTCCCTGGCGGCCAGCAGCCCCACGAGCCACCACGGGATGATGGCCCGCACCGCAAGCGCGATCACGGTGGCCACTATGTAGAGCCGGTCCGCGGCAGGATCCAGCATCTGGCCCAGCCTGCTTTGCTGGTTCAGCGCCCTGGCGATCTTGCCGTCCAGCCAGTCCGAGGCCCCAGACGCGATCAGCAACCCGACCGCCCACCAGTCACCCGCCTTGCTGTCCACGCCGAGCACCAGCCAGACGAAAACCGGCACGCCGGCCAGGCGTGCCAGGCTGATGAGATTCGGGATGGTCAGCACTCGCAGAGGCAGTTCATCCCCCGGAGGGACCGTCACTGCGGTGTAGCCGGCGACCCGCTGATGCTCGTTGGTCATCGGCCCCTCACATGCAGGTAACTCCCGCCGCTGACCTTACCCTGGGCGGTGCCGTTGGTGCAGACTGGCTCAGTGGTGACAGCGAAACCATCGCAGGTCGTGCCACCCGCGCCCAGGCCGCGGAACCGGTCGCAGCTAGGTGGAATCGTCGTTCTGCTGCTGACACTGGCCGCCTGCGCCGGCGCGCCTTCGCGCCAGTCTTCCCCGGCGCCGCTCGCCGCCACCCCGACGGCCAATGCAGTCCCTGACGGTGCTGCGACTAACTGGCTCCAGTATCACGGGAACGTGGCCAGGACCGGGAACGTCGCCGGATTGCCGACGGCCGGCCGCCTGCGCGTGGCGTGGTCACGCAAGCTGGGTGGCGCCGTTTACGGCCAGCCGCTTGTCATCGGCGGCACGGTCATTGCCGCGACCGAGCAAGACGAGGTTGTTGGCCTGAAGCGGAGCACCGGCGCCGTGCTCTGGAAGACGAAGGTCGGCACACCACTGCCGCTCAGCAAGCAGCCATGCGGCAACATCAACCCAATCGGCATCACCAGCACGCCGGTCTACGATCCGCAGACACAGCTTGTGTATGTCGTCGCTCAGTCCGGCGCGACCCGCCATGTGCTCGCCGCACTTCGCGTGTCTGACGGCCACATCGCATTCACCCGCTCCGTGCCATCCCCCGACCACAAGCCCTTCTACGACCAGCAGCGCGGCGCTCTCGCGCTCACCGACGGTCACGTCTATGTGGTGTTCGGCGGCCACTACGGCGACTGCGGTCCCTATATCGGCTCGGTCGTGGCTATGCCCGTCACCGGGCACGGGCCGATCTGGTCATATCGAGTGCCGACCAAGAAGCAGGGCGGCATCTGGGCCGCAGGCGGCCCGGTTGTCGGCCCCGGCGGCACCGTTTACGTCAGCGTCGGCAACGGAGCCGTCGTCGCGCGAAAATTCGACGACAGCGACTCGGTCACCGCGCTCACGCCAAGGCTCCGCCGGATCGGCGTCTTCGCCCCGACGGACTGGCGAGCTCTCAGCGCTGGCGATCTCGACCTTGGTTCGACGTCACCAGCCCTGCTGAGCGACGGGCAGATCCTGCAGGTTGGCAAGAGCGGCGTCGGTTACCTGCTGAGCGCGGCACACCTGGGCGGGGTGGGCGGTCAGCTTGCCAAGGGCCAGGTCTGCCCGGCATGGGGCGGTCCCGCGGTGAGCGGCACGACCGTTTACGTTCCGTGCCCGTTCGGTGGTGGGCTGACAGCAGTCAGCACGGCCGGCCGGCGGGTCAGGGTCATCTGGCGGGCGCGCAGCGAGATCGACGGCTCGCCGGTTATCGGCGGGAGTGCGGTCTGGGACGCCGCGACAAGCAGTGGCGTCCTGTACGAGCTGGCATCGAAGACGGGGCGGGTCAGCCAACAGATCCGTCTGCCCGTGAACGCCGGGGGGCAGCAGCTGCCTGACTTCGTCTCGCCGACCCTGTCGGGACGGCTGGTGCTGGTCGGCACGATGACCGGCGTCGTCGCTGTCTCCGGCGCCTAGCGGTCCACCGGCAGAACGTGCAGCTCCGCGTCATGTACCAACCTGGCTAGCTCGCGCAGCACCGGGTACCGCCCGACGGGATTCGTCTGTGCCCTGGTCAGCACCAGCTCGGTCGCACGCTGCTGGCTGGCGTAGGCGGCCAGCGCCGGAGCCGGAGCTGGACCGATCAGCACCGCGAACTCTCCCCCCAGCTGCTCTGTCAGCGCCGCGTACCCGGCCAGCAGCTGGTCCTCGCCGCCCCCCGGCTCAGATAGCCGCACCGCCGCAACCCTGAAGTCCCCGTCGACCTGGGCCGCCAGCGCCGCAGCCCGCCTGATCAGCCGTTCCATCCCCGGCAACGGCGCGGCGCAAGCCAGGATCGACGGCCGCCGCTCGGTGTCAGGGACGCCTGCATTGGCCAGGTCATCCGGGGCACCGGTGTAGGCGGCCAGCTGCCGCTCGCCATGCTCGGCCACGATCCGGAATGCCCGCTCCCGTTCGGCGGCCAGCGCAGGGAGCGCGAAGGTTGTCGCGAGCGCGCCCTCGAGCTGGTCCGGCGGCACGATCTCTCGCCGCCGGACCCGGTCGCGCAGGATCGATGGCGAGACATCCACCAGCTCGATCTCATCGGCGAGTGCCAGCAGCCCAGCCTCGTCCAGAAGAGCAGCCGGTCCGCCCCCCGCGAGCTCTCCGAGCTGGACAGTGCCGATGACCGTGATGCCAGCCTCGGCCAGACGGCGGGCGGCGGCGAACCGGCGCTCGGCCGAGGCCGTGCCCGCCGTCAGGTCATCGATGCAGACGACCTCAGGCCGCCTGTCGAGCACGGCGACGGTATCCAGGACGGTGCCGTCGCCGATCAGCTCCAGATGCTCAAGCTCGGCGGCGATATCCTCCCGGTCCGGCGCGTCGACGGCGCCGACGACGACGTCGCTGCCACGAGAGTGGCGCCGGTTCGCCTCCTCGAGCATTGCCGTGGTCGTGCCACAGCCGGGCGCGTATCCGAGGTAGACCCGGATCGCACCGCGGCGGCGGCGCGGCGGGCCGCCGGCCTCGGCACCGCCGTTCCGGGCATCATCGTGCTGCGGCCCTGGCGAAGCCTCGATGTGCAGGTGCACGCGCGGTAGCTGGCCAGCAAGCCGCTCGAGCAGCGAGCCGCGCCAGCGCTCGAACACCCCGGCGGTGGGCACCGCCAGCACCAGGTGCCGCGCATTCAGCTCCTGGACGGCGGAAATGATCGCCGCGCCCACGTCGCGGCTTTCTCTGAGCATGACCGAGGCGCCGCCGACCGTCGCCGCTGCCTCGACCCGCTCAGTAAAGGCCAGGGCCGCAGGGCTCTGCGGAATCTGGTGCTGGAGCGCGAGCACCGTGCAGCGCGCGCCGCGACGGCGGGCGAGCCGAACCCCGCGCTGGACGAGCGAATCGGCCTGGTCCGCACGCCACACCGCGGCCAGGACATCCTGGGGCCCGCGCTCTAGCCCTGACCCCGGCACGCTCTGGCCGACCAGCCGAAGCCCGATCTCGCGCAGCGCGGCGAGCCGGGCTGGCTGGAACTCGGCCCGCAGTGCTGCATCGACCCGGTTCAGCGGGTAGATGTTGCCATGCCCAAGGCGCTTGCGCAGCGCCTCGGGCGAGGAGTCAACGAACTGGAGCGCATCGATGCTTGCCAGCACCTCGTCCGAGATCGTGGCGGGGGGCGGCGTGCCAGTAACAGCCTCAACATCAGCGGCCGTCCGCTGCACTTCGGCCACGTCTGCGGTGCTGATCACGTGAATGCCGGCGCTGCGCAGTGCCTCTACCCCGGCAAGATGCATGCCCAGGTCGTCGACGAGCGCGACTTCCGGCCGCCGGTCGAGTACCGCAGCGACGTCCATCTGGCCGTCAGCGGGCGGCACGATCTCCAGGCCGCCAATCGCCTCCTGCGTATGCTCGCGGCCGCGCGGATCGGCGTAGCCGATGACGACGTCCTCGCCGAGATCGCGCAGCTTGCGGCCTTCCCGCAGCATCGTGTACGTCTTGCCCACGCCGGGGGCTGCGCCGAGGTAGACCGTGAGCGAGCCCCGGCGCGGGGGCTCGGGCGCATCCGCGATCGTCGCACCGATTCCCTGCTCTTCCCGGATGATCTGGCCGCGGGCCGCATCGTAGTCATAGAGCTCGGCGTACCGGCCCCAGTTGACAGCGACGTCGAGTTGCTGGGCAGCCTCTTCCTCGCCAAAGCTGGTCCGCAGAATGTCCATGAAGAAGCCGGAGGGCAGTGAGTTGTCAGCAGTGCCGCGCAGGCTGCGGTAGATCGTCCGGACCAGCGGCGCACTCTGCAGGCAGGCCCTGGCGAAGATCTGCTTCGAGTCCTGGATGCTGGCGCCGGCAAAAACCTTCCCGGCGTCCGACAGCTCAAGCCGGTCATCCCGCAGGTCCGCGAAGCCAAGCAGGACCAGCGCGTCCACGAGCGGCAGCAGGTCGTCTACCTCAAGCCCGAGGCTTTCGGCCAGGTCGGCCAGGTCGGCTGAGCCGCCGTGCATCGCCAGCAGTATCTCCGCCAGCCCCGACAGGCCGTCGACGGTGGCGTGCGGCAGCGGGGTGTCGCTGATCGTCGCCGGACCGGGGCCGCCCACAGCGGCCGGCTGCTCGTCGGGCTTGGTCATCAGCCGGTAGATCTGATCAACCAGTTCGTCGAAGTCCGGCGTCCGGCGGCGGCGCGGCCGCGGCAGCGGATTCACGATGTCGGAGCGGATCCGGCCAGGGTTGGTGCCAAGCACCAGGATCCGGTCTGCGAGCAGTACGGCCTCTTCGATGTTGTGCGTAACCATCACGATGGTCTTGGTCGGGAACCTGTGCCCTTCCCACAGCTCCAGCAACTCGCCACGGAGGTTCTCGGAGGTCAGCACGTCCAGCGCGCTAAATGGCTCGTCCATCAGCAGCGCGGCCGGCTCGACCACGAGTGCCCTGGCGAATCCCACGCGCTGCCGCATGCCACCGGATAGCTCCTTGGGGTAGGCAGATTCATAACCGTCCAGGCCGACGATGTCGATCGCGCGCAGCGCACGCTCGGTCCGCTCGTCGGTCGGTACCCCGCGCGCCTCCAGCCCGAGTTCCACGTTCTGCTGCACGGTCAGCCACGGCATCAGCGCGAAGGTCTGGAAGACCATCGACGTCTCCCGGTTCGTCCCAGTCAGCCGCCTGCCCCGGAACAGCACCTCGCCACTGGTCGGCGCCATCAGCCCGGCGATGCAGCGCAGCAGCGTGGACTTGCCGCTGCCGCTGCGTCCGAGCAGCGCGACGAACTCGCCCTCAGCCACGTCTAGGTTGATGTTGTCCAGCACCGGAATCGGGCGGCCGCCGGGCCCGGAGAAGGACTTGCTCAGCGAGCGCACGCCGATCAGTGGTGTCGCCGGGGCGGCCTGGATGCTCATGCCAGGGCGAACTTCGTCTCGGCGAGCTGGTACAGCCGGCGCCAGAGCAGCACGTTCAGCCCGGTCACATAGCAGGCCATCGCCAGCAGCCCGGCGAGCAGTGCGGGGAGATGGCCCGTGTTGAGGGCGATGAAGCTGCCCAGGCCCTTAGCGACGAGCTGATGATGGTTATAGCTGACGATCTCGGCCACGATCGTGGCGTTCCAGGCACCGCCGGCGGCCGTGATCGCGCCGGTCACGTAGGCCGGGAAGATGGCAGGCAGGACCAGCCGTCGCCATCGGTCGAGGCCCCGCACGCCCAGGTTGTCCATGGCTTCCTTCAGGTCCGACGGCACCGCGCTGGCCCCGGCGATGACATTGAACAGCACATACCACTGCGTGCCCAGCGCCATCAGCACGATTGCACCGAAGTTCAGCGGCAGCCCGATGTCCAGGAAAACCACGATGGCGAACGGGAAGATAAAGTTGGCCGGAAAGCTCGCAAGGACCTGCACGATCGGCTGCATGAACTGGGCGACCCGGGGGTTAAACCCGATCCACACCCCGACCGGCACCCAGATGATCGATGCGATCGTCACCACGACGACCACCCGAAGGAAGGTCAGGAAGCCGTAGCCGAACACGGTGCCGAAGACACCCAGGCCATCCTTACCGGTGGCGATGAAGGCGAGCATGCTGTACAGGCCAAAGGCGAGCGCCAGTGTCACCGCGATCGCGAACGCGACATCGGCCGCGCGCCTTCGGGTCTCCCGGGTTTGCAGTCTCTGGTCGTCGATGCCGGTGGCATGTTCCATCACCCTGTTGACTGGCTCGCCTAGCGTCCGTCTCACCCGCCCCAGGGCGGCCGGCCAGCTGGACCGGCGCAGTGCGTCGAGCACCAGCGACTTAGCCTTGAGCTCCGACTCCGACTGCTCGACCCGGAACTTGTCCACATAGGCGACAAGCGGCCGCCAGAAGAAGAAGTTGATCACGAGGATCATGACGATCATGGTGACGATGCCGTACCCGACTGCGCGGAGGTTGCCCTCGTTTTCCGCGACACCGACGTACGAGCCCACGCCTGGCAGGGTGTAGCGGCGATTTCGTACGGTAATCAGCTCGGACGCTGTGAGGAAGAACCAGCTGCCGCCGAAGCTCATCATCCCGTTCCAGACCAGGCCGATCGCACCTCCAGGCACGTCGATGGCCCAGAACCGCTTCCACTTCGACAGGCCCATCAGCTTGCTAGCTTCGTTGAACTCGCTCGGCTGGCTGATCAGCGAATGGTAGAAGGAGAACGTGATATTCCACGCCTGAGACGTGAAGACCGCGAAGATCGCTGCGCACTCAAACCCGAGCTCGGACCCAGGGAAGACCGCGACGAAAAAGGTCACCGTGATGGCCAGGAAACCGAGCACCGGCACTGACTGCAGGATGTCCAGAGCCGGGATCAGCACCCGCCGGGCTCGCCGGCTGCGCGCCGCTGCATAGGCATATCCCAGGCTGAAGGTGTAGGCGAAGAACAGCGCAATGAACATCCGCAGCAGGCTGCGTGCCGCATAGTACGGCAGGTTCGACGGAGCCAGGTTGATGGTCGTCGACGGGTGCGCGGGCGCCCTTGCCCCTGCTCCGACCCGGACCACCGCGTAGATCAGCAGCAGGACCAAGACTCCGACCATGACATCGAGCGGGCGGAACCTGAGCCTGTCCAGGGTCTCCCGGCTGGGAAATGTCGGAGTCACGGCCACGAGACCAATCATGCAGGTCGACGGGCCGACCGGCGGCTGCGGCCCACCGGACAGCTTCTCGTCCGGGCATGGTGAGGCGCGAGGTGCGCAGACTCAGGAAAAACCCAGCTAAGTCCTAGGTTTCTAGAGCCGAAGTCCCGGCCTGGCTGGCCTAGCGTTCAGGTTGCCTCCCGCGCCTGCGGCAGGCTCATCAACCACAGAACGCGAGGATCTACGATGCTCCACCGCTCGATGTCAAGGCTCGCGGTCGCGGCCGCAGCGGGCACGGTCTGTGCGCTCGTTGCGGCCGGCGCTGCCATGGCCGGGCCGACGCCGGCCTGGTCAAAGAAAAACCCTGCGGTCCCGGACGCCTACACCAACACCACCCCGGCCCTGTCCGCGATCGACGTGAACGGCCTGCAAGGCACCTTCCTGGCCTGGAAGGGCCAGTTCGACAACAAGGTCAAGTACAAGATCCGGATCAACGGCAAGTGGCACGCCACCAAGGTCATCCCTGGCGCCGCCACGAACACCTCGCCGTCGGCAGCGCTCTTTGCCACCAACAAGGGCAAGGAAGCCGTGTTCGTGGCGTGGAAGACCATCGGCGCGGGCGGTCTCAGCACGATCAAGTACTCCGACGGCGTAGTTGCCAACAACGGCGCGATCAACTGGACCAAGCCGATAGTTATGCCGGGCGGCGAGTACTCAAAGACCTCGGCCTCGCCGGCCGTGCTGTTCCCCATCAACGCGAAGAACTCGCGCGTCATCGTCGCCTACCGCGGTCCCTTCGACCACGTGCGGGTCGAGATCGGGACCGAGTCTGGTCCGAACGGTCGTAAGTTCACCTGGGGCACCAAGAAGGTCAAGTCGGCCTGGATCAGCGGCGGCACGAAGACCGAGCCGACCACGACCAACGCTCAGCCCGCCCTTACCGAAATCCTTGGCGCGGGCGGCAACGGCACCGTCTACGTCTTCTGGAAGGGGCTGGCCACTACCGACCCGATCAGCTACGCAACCACGCCGGACAACGTCGGTACCGGCCTGGACGGCGACGCGACGCTGACATGGACCCTGGCCGGCCAGGTGCCCGACAGCGGCGGTGTCGGCGGGCTGGCGCAGACCACTGGGAGCCCGGCAGTTGCCTCGGCCGACATCCACGGCGACGGTCCGCTACTGCTCGCCTATAAGGGCCCGAGCGGGTTCAATATCCGCTACCAGATCCTCAGCGGAGGCGCCTGGAGCCAGCCGCATCAGTTCGTTAACGGCAACAACAACACCACGGCTGTCGGCCCGGCGCTGGTCCACGGCACCCTGGCCAACGTGTCGCGCAGCGGCGACGGCCGGATCTTCCTGCACCACTATCAGGGTTAGCCGGCCGCACTATCACTCTGAGCTGCAAACAAATGAGATGGGGCCCGGCATAATGCCGGGCCCCATCCGTTTTGCCGCTCAGCCGTCCGGGCATCCTGAGCAGGCCGCCGCGCCCGGGGCTAACGGCGGGCCATGACGGGGGAACCGTGGATGCCGAGGGCCTGGAGACCCTGCTCCCCGTGACGCTGGTCGCAGCTCTAGCGCCGATTGTGGTCGCGGTGCTTCCCGGTCCGAAGATCCCGCAGGTGGTCGTGCTGATCCTGGCCGGAATCCTGATCGGGCCGCACGGGCTCGGCCTGGCCGACAGTGGCAGCATTCAGCTGTTCTCCGACATCGGCCTGGGCAATCAGCGCGCTGCCAGCCGTCGGCGCCTGCACGACAATGACATGCTGGGCGGCAACTTCGGGCGGTACGTCATTGCGGCGGGCGCAGTCGGCGAGCTATTCCCGATCGTCGCCATCGCGCTGTTCCTGAGCAGGCGCGACGAGTTCAGTGCCATCGCCTCGCTGCTGGCAGTCGCGGTAGCAG
>Ga0335073_10007687_pt1 | contig 15124 bp, 17 predicted proteins | sample Lox_Sample_22_FD_207093 | JGI IMG/M metagenome (GOLD analysis project Ga0335073, IMG submission 207093) | Soil microbial communities from Loxahatchee National Wildlife Refuge, Florida, United States - Lox_Sample_2.2 | ecosystem: Environmental > Terrestrial > Soil > Wetlands | place: USA... | reverse complement strand
GGATGTCGGTGCCCTGGGCCTTGGCGTCGAAGAACGACCCGTTGCTGCCCGGCACCCGCATCATGTCGCCGAACGAGGTCATGATGACGTCGGGCTCGGCCGCCAGGGCCATGGCGTCGTCGACGCGGCCCATCGGGATCACGCACACCGGGCAGCCGGGGCCGTGCACCAGGGTGATCTGCTCCGGCAGGTAGTCCTCCAGCCCGTGCTTGTAGATCGTGTGGGTGTGCCCGCCGCACACCTCCATCAGCTTGTACTGACGCCCCGGCTCGCACAGCGCCGTGATCTTCGCTGCGAGGGCGTGCGCCTTGTCGGCATCACGGAACTCGTCGACGAACCGCATCACCGCACCCCCTATTCGATCCGTGATTCAGCCAGCGCTGCGAGCTCGTCCTCGTAGGCCTGGCCGATCCCTTCAAGGAACTGCATGGCCGCGGCGGCCTCGGCCTCGTCGATCTTCGACAAGGCGAAGCCGACGTGTATCAGTACCCACTCACCCGGCTTGGGCGGGTCGTCGGCCAGTAGGCCGATGTTGATCACGCGGCGGACCCCGCTCACGTCCACCCTCGCCAGGTCGGGCTGATCGGGGACGAACTCGATCACCTCACCGGGAATGCCGAGGCACATGCGATCAACCCCTTCACGATCTGTGGCTGCTGCCGGCGGCTGGTTGCCTGTCTGCCTCGGCGGGCAGGCCGTCTGCTCCCGAGGGCGGGCTGCCCGAGCCGGCGGGCTGGCTGCCGTCACTGACAGGCCGCCCCCCTTCGGCCACGGTTCCCGTGGCGCCGTCGGCTTCCGCGGCGCGCACCAGGTCAAGCACGATCCGCACGGCCTCGTCGACCGCGGCGGTCACCGGCTCGCTCAGCCCGATCCGTTCATCGACGCTGGCCGGCTCGCAGCCGACCAGGAGTACCCGCCCGGCTTCGGCACCGAGCAAGTTCAGCATTCCGAAGACGACGTCCGGTTGCATGCCATGACCGTCAAGTAGGGGGATTCCCCTACCCGGCTCAGGCGCCGCTGTGGCGGACGGGGCGGCTGGGTCCAGTTCCATCACGTAGACCGTGCCCGGGTCGTCCCCGCGCGGTGTCGCATCGACCAGGATGGTGGTCTCGAAGCCGTCGGCCAGGTCGTAGGCGAGGTGCATGCCGCTGATCCCGTAGTCGGCGACCCTGACCCAGTCCGGCAGGCCGGCCGTTGCCAGCCGGTTCGCGACCTCGACGCCGAAGCCGTCGTCGCCAAGAAAAATGTTGCCGACGCCCGCGACCAGCATCCGCCCGGTCATGAGACCACCGCCTCTGCCCGGCCCAGCTCGGCCAGCGTCAGCTCCCACAGGATGTGGTAGACGGTGGTCTGCGCCTCCTGGATCCGGTGCACCGACGACGACGGCGCGACGAACAGATAGTCGATGCCGTCCATCTCTGCCATCTTCCCGCCCTGGTAGCCGGCGAAGCCGATGGTGAGCAGCCCGCGCCGGCTCGCCTCGTCGAAGGCGCGCAGCAGGTTGTCCGAGTTGCCGCTGGTGGACAGGCCTACCGCGATGTCGTTGCGGCGGCCGAAGGCGGCGATCTGCCGGGCGAAGACCACGTCGACGCCGATGTCGTTACAGAGCGCCGTCACGACAGAAGTGTCCGCTGCCAGGCTGAGCGCGGGCAGTGGCCTCGCGCCGCCGCCCGGGTTGAGGAACAGCGTGGCGAGATCCTGGGCGTCCGTGGCGCTGCCGCCGTTGCCGAACGCCAGCAGCCGGCCGCCCGCGGCAAACCTGGCGGCGGCATCGGCGGCGCAGGACATCAGCTTCGCGCCGTCGCGCTCGCTGATCACCCGGCGCAGCTCCACGATCTCCTCGGCCTTGGCGACCGTGGACCGGCGCACTTCCTCCAGGACGGCGGTCAGGTCGGTGGTGCCCGCGTAAAGGAACGGGTAGAGCGACTCCATCGATCCCGCGTCTGGCTCGCTCTGCCCCATCCCGGTCACCTCCCCACGACCGCGATGGCTTCCCTCGCGTGCACGAGGATCGTGTCGCCGACGGTCGCGCTGACGAGCGCGACGCTGACCTCCTCCTCGCCCTGGCCGGTGTCGACGATCGCGAGCGCGTCGTCGAGCAGGCGCACGACCGTGACCGGCACGGCCGTATCCGAGCAGGTGATGCATACTTCGTCGTGGCATTCCGGCACGTTGCTCATCTGACCACTCCCGGCCCCAGCAGCCCCGGTTGCTCGAAGAACACGTGCACGAGCTCCCAGAGCACGTGATACGCGGTCACCTGAGTTTCCTTAACGATGCGCGGGTCGGCTGACCTGGCCACGATGACGTGATCGGCGGCGCCGCTCGACGCGATCGCGCCGCCGTCGCCGCCGGCCAGGGCCACGGTCAGCAGGCCGCGCGCCTTGGCGGCCTCGAGACCGGCCAGGACGCTGGGGCAGTCGCCGTCGGAGCAGATGCCGAGCGCGATGTCCGCGGGCTCGGCGAGGTACCGGATCTGGTGCGCGAAGACGGCGGCCATGCCGTCGCGCGCGGCCACCCCCGTCACCGTCGCGACGTCGGTGGCCAGCGAGATCGCGGGGAGCGCGCGCTTGCCGACGATCACCGGGTGGACGAACTCAACGGCGACGTGCTGGGCGTCCGTGCTCGACCCGCCGGTGCCGAACGTCACCAGCTTTCCGCCCAGGTGGAACCGCTCCGCCATCGCGTGGCAGGCGCTGGCCACCGCCCCTGCCTGCTCGGCGAGGCCGCGGAGCGGCTCGGAGCGCAGCTCGAACAGCTGCTCGGCTACGTACTGCCTGGTGTCGGGGTGCGGGCTCACGTCGCTGCCGGTCCCACTGTGTTCGCCGGCCCAGTGCCGACGGCCTCGGAGAGGTCGACGTCGATGTCCACGTCGACCGCGTCGCGCACCTTGAGCGCGCCGAAGAACCCGCTGTAGGGCTTGATCCCGTGCTCCGACTGGACCACCGAGCCGGTGGCGTGATACCGGTCCGGGCCGGTCCTGCTGACCTGCAGCTGCAGCGGCCTGGCCGAGCCCGCCACGGTGAACGTTCCGGTGATCAGGCCACCGCCGTCCGCGCCGGGCTTGAAGTCCGTTGCCGTGAAGGTCGCCTCGGGATTGCGGTCGACGCCGAGGGTCTTCCTGGCGGTCACCGCGATCTCACGCCGGTCCCGGTCGGTGAGCGGCTTGAGCCCGCCGGTCCCCTCGCGTACGGTCAGCGAGTTCAGGTCGATGCGGGCGTCGAGGCTGGCCGGGCTCAGATCGTCATTAAGGCTCACTACACCGGACCACCGGCCGACCTCGATGGTCAGGTCGTGGCCAGCTTGCGCAGCCAGGCCGTCACGGAACGTATGCAGGACTATACGCCCGCGTTCCGTTCCGAGCTCATGGCGCCCGGCGTGTACCACCATGGGAGCACCGTAGGACACTTGTGGGGGGACGTCTAGTACTCCGACGAGACAGGGCTGACCTGTTACTCGCTCGGTGAGCCAGTGGGACTCGTGTTACCTGAGTGACGCCTGTCGGCATACCCGGCAACGGTGCCACGGGCGCTGCGGGAAGCGGCGCTGGCCGTGTTGCGGTGAAGGGCACTTTCCCTCCCTCTGCGGGCCGCGTCACCCGGGCGTCAGCCCGGCCGCGTTACGGGAGCGGCACCTGGCCGAAGACCTCCTGGATCCGGCGCAGATCCCGCATGCGTGGCTCGGTGGCGCCGCCGACCCAGCGGCTGACGGTCTTCACGGAGACGCCGAGCTGGCGTGCTGCGGCCTCCTGGGTCAGGCCCTCGCGGCGCAGTGCCGTCGACATCCACTCGGCAAAGGTCTCGGGCTGGCCCGGGGCGCCGAGCATGACCGCCTCGGTCGGCGTCGGCTGGGGACCCCCGGCGGGCTCCGCGGCGGCTTCGGCCTCGGCCAGAACCGGGGCAGGCCCGGAGCGCACGGTGGGCATGGTCGGGGCGACCGCCCCGTTGGCCGGCGCGGCAGAGGGTGCCGTACGGGGCGTGATCTGCCGGTCTGAATGCAGCACGTCGACCTCGACGTGCTCGGGGAAGATGCGGAAAGCCACCTGGATCGAGCCGGTCGGCCCCGCGGCATCGAGCAGCGCCCGGAACACGGTCTCGCCGACTTCGCGGTTTCCCTCGTCGGTCAGCGGCGACTCGGCCAGGCAGCGCCGGACGAAGTCGCGGATGTCCGGGATCGAAGACGGGCGGGCAGGGAAGACCTGCGAGAGCACCACGACGGGGACAACCTCGATCGGCTCCGCGCCAGGTCCGTACTCGGGAGGCTCAGCCACCGGTTCTCTCCCTTGCCACCGGTTTGTTACTCACCAGTCAAGGCCGCCGCGCTGCCCGGCGCCAGTGAACACAGCAAGCTCACGTCAGGGTACGTGAAGTAGGCCGGGAACGGGAATCCTCGGTCCGTGTGACGTGTGCCTGATGGGGTAGGAGATCACACACAGTACGCAGGTGGTGCCGTGGACACAGACATTTCTGTCCGGCTGGGTGACTGTTTCGTCTTGTAGCCCGGGTCCGCCGGGTCTAGCATGGCGGCGTCCGCGCATCACAAAGACGAGGTGCGGGCCTGGTCACTAGCCGACCCGGAGGCGAGGAGGTGGCCACATGGCCACTGACACACAGACCGACGCTTCACAGGCTGACACCGGCGCGGAACCGGTTGTCCACATTCTCTGGATGAACGGCGGGCTCGGGTGCGACGGTGACTCGGTCGCGCTGACGGCCGCCACCCAGCCCAGCATCGAGGAGATAGCGCTCGGCGCGCTCCCCGGGCTTCCCAAGATCGCGGTGCACTGGCCGCTGATCGACTTCGAATGCGGCCCCGAGCAAGGCGCCGACAACTTCATCGAGTGGTGGCACAAGGCAGACCGCGGTGAGCTCGACCCCTTCGTCCTCGTGGTGGAGGGGTCGATTCCTAATGAGGCGATCAAGCCGGAGGGCTACTGGTGCGGGTTCGGCAACAACCCGGCGACCGGCCAGCCGATGACCACCAACGAGTGGCTTGACCGCCTCGCGCCCAAGGCGACGGCGATCCTGGCGGTCGGCACCTGCGCCACCTACGGCGGGATCCACGCGATGGCCGGCAACCCGACCGGCGCGATGGGCGTTCCCGACTACCTCGGCTGGGACTGGCGGTCGAAGGCCGGGCTGCCGATCGTGTGCGTCCCCGGCTGCCCGATCCACCCCGACAACCTGTCGGAGACGATCCTGTACCTGCTGTACCAGGTGGCCGGCCAGGCCCCGATGATCCCGCTCGACGAGGCGCTGCGCCCGACCTGGCTGTTCGGCGCCACCGTGCACGAGGGCTGCGACCGGGCCGGCTACTACGAGCAGGGCGAGTTCGCCACCGAGTACGGCTCGCCGCAGTGCCTGGTCAAGCTGGGCTGCTGGGGCCCGGTGGTCAAGTGCAACGTGCCCAAGCGCGGCTGGATCAACGGCGTGGGCGGGTGCCCGAACGTCGGCGGCATCTGCATCGCCTGCACGATGCCGGGCTTCCCCGACAAGTTCATGCCGTTCATGGACGAGCCGCCGGGATCCAAGGTCTCGGCCACCGCGAGCACCCTCTACGGAACCGTCATCCGCACGCTGCGCGGGTTCACGGCGAGGACCGCAGACGAAGAGCCCAAGTGGCGCAAGAAGGGCGACGAGCTGCTGACCGGTTACAAGAAGAGCTGGTGACGCAGACCGGAATCGGCTCCCTGGGGAGCAGTACCGCTGAGAGGGGTAAGGGATGACTTCGGTCGACGAGAACACCGGCCTTGTGGAGATGTCCTGGGATCCGATCACCCGGATCGTGGGCAGCCTCGGCATCTATACCAAGATCGACTTTAACCAGAAGAAGGTCGTCGAGTGCCACAGCACCTCGTCGATCTTCCGCGGCTACAGCATCTTCATGAAGGGCAAGGACCCGCGGGACGCGCACTTCATCACCAGCCGCATCTGCGGCATCTGCGGTGACAACCACGCGACCTGCTCGGTCTACAACCAGAACATGGCCTACGGCGTCCGCCCGCCGCACCTCGGCGAGTGGATCATCAACCTGGGCGAGTCGGCCGAGTACATGTTCGACCACAACATCTTCCAGGAGAACCTGGTCGGGGTGGACTTCTGCGAGCGGATGGTCGGCGAGACCAACCCCGGCGTGCTGGAGCTCGCCAACCGGACCGAGGCGCCGCACGCGGCCGACCACGGCTACCGCTACATCGGCGACATCATGCGCGCGCTGAACCCGCTCGAGGGCGAGTTCTACCGCGAGGCGCTGCAGGTGAGCCGGTCCACGCGGGAGATGTTCTGCCTGATGGAGGGGCGGCACGTGCACCCCTCCACGCTCTACCCGGGCGGCGTGGGCACGGTGGCGACCGTGCAGCTGTTCACCGACTACCTGACCCGGCTGATGCGGTACGTGGAGTTCATGAAGCGCGTCGTGCCGCTGCACGACGACCTGTTCGACTTCTTCTACGAGGCCCTGCCCGGATACGAGGAGGTCGGCCGGCGCCGGGCCGACATGGTGTGCTGGGGCAGCCTCAACGACCCGGAGTACTGCGACTTCCGGTACGAGAACATGACCAACTGGGGCCGCAAGATGTTCGTCAGCCCCGGCGTGATCAGGGACGGCGAGCTGCTCACCAACGACCTGGTCGAGATCAACCTCGGGATCCGCATCCTGCTCGGCAGCTCGTACTACGAGGACTGGGAAGACCAGGAGATGTTCGTGACCCGCGATCCGCTGGGCAACCCGGTGGACCGCAGGCACCCGTGGAACCAGCACACGATCCCGCGGCCGCAAAAGCGCGACTTCGACAGCAAGTACTCCTGGGTCATGTCGCCGCGCTGGTACGACGGCGAGAACCACCTGGCGGCCGACACCGGCGGCGGCCCGATCGCCCGGCTCTGGGCGACGGCGCTCGGCGGCCTGGTCGACTTCGGCTACGTGAAGTCGACCGGCAGCAGCGTGCAGATCAACCTGCCCCGCACGGTCACTAGGCCCGAGAAGACGTTCGAGTGGAAGATCCCGCGGGACAAGGAGGGCCGGCCGCTGTCCAACGCGATCGAGCGGGACCGCGCCCGGACGTACTTCCAGGCCTACGCGGCGGCCTGCGCGCTGTACTTCACCGAGAAGGCACTGGCCGAGATCAGGGCCGGGCGGACCAAGACCTGGGAGCCGTTCAGCGTCCCGGACGAGGCCAACAGCTGCGGGTTCACCGAGGCGGTCCGCGGCGTCCTGTCGCACCACATGGTGATCCGCGGCGGGAAGATCGCGAACTACCACCCGTACCCGCCGACGCCGTGGAACGCCAGCGTCCGCGACGTCTACGGGACGCCCGGGCCCTACGAGGACGCGGTGCAGAACACGCCGATCTTCGAGGAGAACCCGCCGGACCAGTTCAAGGGCATCGACATCATGCGCGCCGTGCGCAGCTTCGACCCGTGCCTGCCCTGCGGCGTGCACATGTACCTCGGCAACGGCAAGACGCTGGAGAAGGTGCATTCGCCGATGTCGGTGACGTTGTCGACCTAAGGCCCTGGGCCGGCCCGGACCCGCGTTCGTGCCGGCCCAGTCCCCATCATCGGCCGCCTGGACGACCGGCACGGAGGCGAGGCGCCCTCCCGAAGCCAGCGAAGCGCCCGCGAGGGAGGCAATGAAGTGAGCGGCGTTCGAGATGTCGGCGCTCGGGTCGAGGAACTGCTGGAGGCGCTGCGTTCCGGAACCGCCAGGGATGCGGGACCGGCCGCGGAGGAGTTGGTGCGGCTGCTCGTCGGCCTGTACGGCGACGGCCTCACCCGCATCGTGGCCGACCTGCGCGAGCAGGGCGAGCCCGGCGTGGCCATGCTGCAGAAGCTGACCGAGGATCCCCTGGTCGAGAGCCTGCTGCTGCTGCACGACCTGCACCCGCTGGACGTCGACGCGCGGATCCAGCGTGCCCTGGACCGGGTGCGGCCCTACCTGGGCTCGCACGCCGGGGGCGTCGAGTACCTCGGGGTGACCGACGGCGTGGCCCGGCTGAAGCTCGAGGGCAGCTGCCACGGGTGCCCGTCCTCCACCGCGACCGTGCAGCTGGCGATCGAGGGAGCCGTGCAGGAGGCGGCGCCCGAGGTAACGGAGGTCGCGGTGGAGGGGATGACGGCCCCGCCCGGCCCCCAGTTGCTGCAGATCGGGCGGCGTCCCGGAGCCGGCACCGGCGCAGACCAGCCGGAACGCGACGCCAACTGGGTGACCCTGCCAGGAATCGGCCCGCCCAGCGCGCGGCCGGTCAGCGTCACCGCCGGCGATCTGGCCGTGATCGTGTGCTCGGTGCGTGGCACGCTTTACGCCTACCGTGATGGGTGTGCCGCGTGCGGTTCCTCGCTGGCCGACGGGACGCTGGAGCGTGAGCAGCTCGCCTGCCCGGGCTGCGGCGCCCGCTACGACGTGCGCCTGGCGGGCCGGGGCCTGGACGACCCCGCGCTGCACCTGGAACCGCTGCCGCTGCTCACCGACAGTGCCGGCGTGCACGTCGCCGTGCCCGAATCGGTCGGCTCGTGAGCACGGGCCTGCGCCGGTTCGTGCCCGGGGCGCCCCAGGAAGCACCGCCGGCCAGGCCAGCGCAGGCACCCGGGCAGGCCACGCCGGAGGCCGGGCCGGGCCCGGACGGCCCCGCCCAGCAGGCGCCCGAGGAGAAGTGCGAGTTCTGCGCCGCCACGATCCCCGCGGAGCACGGCCACGTGGCCGACCTCGACTCCGCGACGCTGATGTGCGGCTGCCGTGCCTGCTACCTGCTGTTCACCCATTCCGGCGCCGGCCAGACGTGGGAGCAGGACCCGCAGCCCCAGCAGGAGCGGCGGATCGGCCGGGCCCGGTACCGCTCGATCCCCGACCGTTACTGCGCCGATCCGGCCCACCCGCTCACCCAGGCCGAGTGGGACGCCCTCGAGATCCCGGTCGGGCTCGCGTTCTTCCTGCGCAGCTCGGCCAGCGGGGAGACGACGGCGTTCTACCCGAGTCCGGCTGGAGCGACCGAGTGCCGCCTCGACCTGGAGGCCTGGGGCCAAATCGCAACCGGGCATCCGCTGGTTGCCTCCGCCGAGCCGGACGTCGAGGCGATCCTGATCTCGCGCGGCGAGCGAAACCAGCCTGCCGTCGAAACGTTCCTGGTCCCGATCGATGCCTGCTACGAGCTGGCCGGGCGGATGCGTCTTGAATGGCACGGCTTCGACGGCGGGGCCGAGGCGAGGCAGAGCATCGCCGGGTTCCTTGACCGCGTTCGGGCGCGCAGCGTGGATCTGGGTGAGGGACCCTGAGATGGCCGAGCTCGCGTTCGACTGTGTCGGGGCCCGCGCCGACAAATACGCGGTAACCCCGTCGATGTCGCTCGCCCTGCGGATCGCGGAGACGAGCGGGCAGAAGGTCGAGGCCATCGCGCTGCGCTGCCAGATCAGGATCGAGCCGACCCGGCGGCGGTACTCCGATGCCGAGGCCGAGCGGCTGAACGACCTGTTCGGCGACACCAAGCGCTGGGCCGACACCCTGAAGCCGCTGCAGTTCACAAACGTTTCCGTGATGGTCCCCGGTTTCACCGGCAGCACCGAGGTCGACCTGCCGGTGATGCTCAGCTACGACCTGGAGATCGGATCGACCAGGTACTTCGCCGGCCTGGAGGATGGCGAGATCCCGCTGCTGCTGCTGTTCAGCGGCACGGTGTTCAGCAGCGTTGACGGCAGGCTGCAGGCGCAGCAGGTGCCGTGGAGCAAGGAGGCGTCCTACCGCCTGCCGGTCAGCCTCTGGCGCGAGGCCATCGACATGCACTTCCCCGACAGCGCCTGGATCCGGATGAGCCTGCACACCCTGGACGAGCTGCAGCGCTTCAAGAACCGCGAGGCGTTGCCCACCTGGGACGCGACGATCGCGGCACTGCTCAAGCGGAGCGCGGAGGACGGGTCATGAGGATGGAGCCCGCGCACCTCGAGCACGCACGCAGGGTTGCCGACGCGATCCTGTACGAGGGGTACCTGCTGTACCCGTACCGCGGGTCGGCGCAGAAGAACCAGGTGCGGTTCCAGTTCGGCGTCCTCATGCCGCCGGCCTACTGCGTGGCCGACCCGAGCGAGACCTCCGCCTTCCAGACCGAGTGCCTGCTGGAATGCGCCGACGACGCCCAGGTGCTGGTCACGGTGCGGTTCCTGCAGCTGCAGCACAGGATCGTGCAGGAGGTGCCTCGTGACGGCGGCGAGCCGCGCGACGTCGCATCGCTCGAGGTGGACGGCACCGAGTACACGTCGTGGCAGGAGGCCGCCGAGCGGCAGCAGCAGGCCTCGGCGAGCGTCGGCGCGCTGCTCGGCAAGGACAGGAACCTGGAGTTCCACATCGGCTCCGGGGAGAGCAGCGAGGACCTCAACGACGCCGGCGGCCGCCAGGCCGGGCGGCTGATCCGCCGCTGGGCCGGGCTCGACGGGCGGATCCAGCTGAGCGCCGCGCGCGTCGCCGGGCCCTACGGCGCGCTGCGGCTGCGGCTGCGGGTGGAGAACCGGGCGGACCCCGAGGTCCCGCCGGGTACCAGGGACGAGGCCCTGGGCTACGCGATGATCGCCGCGCACGCCCTGATCGGCGTGCCGGGCGGGGCGTTCCTCTCCCAGACCGACCCGCCGGAATGGGCCGCCGCGGAGGTGGCGGCGTGCACCAACATCGGCACCTGGCCGGTGCTCGCCGGGCCGGCCGAGTGCCGTGACCTGATGCTGTCGTCGCCGGTGATCCTGTACGACCATCCGGAGGTCGCGGCGGAGAGCGCGGGCGACCTGTTCGACTCCACCGAGATCGACGAGATCCTGACGCTGCGCACCCTCGCGCTGACCGACGCGGAGAAGCGGGAGGCCCGGGCGACCGACCCGCGCGCGGCCCAGCTCATGGACCGCATGGACAGCATGCCTCCGGAGATGCTCGAGCGCATGCACGGGGCGATCCGGTACCTGAAGTCGGTGCCGGGACACGCGGCGCCGCCGCACACGCAGCCCGGCTTCCCGGCAGGCCCATCCGGCCCCGACGACCCGTTCAGGGATCCGATCATGGACCGGCCGCAGGTGCCGTGGTGGGACCCCGGTGCGGACACCTCGGTGTCGCCGGAGACCGATCACGTGATCATCGACGGCGTCAGGGTGGCGCGGGGCAGCAGGGTCACGATGCGCCCCGGCTCGCGGCGCGCGGACGCGCAGGACCTGTTCCTCGCCGGGCGCACGGCGGTGGTCGAGGCCGTGCTCAACGACGTCGACGGCCTGGTGCACGTGGCCGTGACGCCGGAGCATGATCCAGCGGCCGACCTGCAGCGCAGCCACGGCCGGTTCCTCTACTTCGCCCCCGACGAGATCGAGCCCATCGGCCAGGAAGAGGGGAGGGGGAGATGATCAGCAGGTTGGTCAAGGCGGCACTGCTCGCCGCCGTGCTGGCGGTGGTCGTTCAGTCGCTGCCAGACATCAAGCGCTACCTCGAGATCCGCGAGATGTAGCCGGCGCAGGTCCCAACCGGAAGGCAGAGCCAGGAAAGCAGGCGGAAAGTATGGAGACGATTGTGGGGTTCGTGGCCGGCTACCTGGTCGGGACCCGTGAGGGAAAAGACGGCCTGGAGCGGATGCGTTCCTCCTGGCATTCGATCAGGACCTCGCCCGAGGTGCGCAAGCTGGCGGCGGACGCGATAACCCTTGTCGAGACGGCGGTGCGTCAGCGGTCGGGCCGCTCCGGCATCGGCGGGCTGGGCGACGTCACCGACATGCTCGTGCGGCGGGCGGTCGGCGCCCGCGAGGGACGCGCCGCCTGACCGGCCGCGCCAGCGGGTCACGGGCCGCCCGGGCGTTACCGCGTGGGCGTCGCCCGGCCGGGGGCAGCCCCGGGCGTGGCGTCTTCGGGCGCACCGCTGCGCGCTGCACCGTTCTGCGGCGGTTCGCCATCAGGCGCGCTGTCGTCGGGTGCCGCGCGCATGCCTGGCGGGCGGGCACCCGCGGCCGCGGCCTCTGCCCCGTCCGTGCCCGCCGCGACGTCCCCGGACAGCTTGCCGCGCCGGGAGATCCTCGCGCTGATGGCCGCGAGCCCGAGCGCCCCGGCCGCGGGCAGGGTCATGATCGCGGGCAGCTGATAGCGCCAGGAGAACTCCGTGAAGTCGGAGAACAGCAGGACCGCGGCGCCGGACAGGAAGAACAGGCAGCACGCCAGGGCTAGCTGCCCGTCGGGGGACAGCAGAGAACTGGGCGCGTCCGGGGAGCGGCGCTTGCGGCGGATCAGGCTCAGCGTGCCGAGCAGGCCGAGCACGGTCGCCGCCAGGTACAGCGGGCCCGGTGTGTAGCCGCCGTCGAGCTGGTAGGCGTGCAGGAAGTCGGCCAGCGGCCGGATGACCATGGCCTTGCCGCCGTAGGCCGGGTTGAGCGGCTCGTAGATGTAGTCCGGCGGCGGGTTCTGCACCCTGAGGCCCAGAATGATCACACCCTGGGGGTTCGTGCGGATGTAGTTCTCGAGGCTGGGGTAGCTGGTCTGGAACTGCCAGCGTGAGATCGGCGTGTCCCCGGGGATCGTCACGCGCGTGACCGCGAACAGGCGCGCCGAGTCCGTGGCGGTTCCCTCCAGCACCCGCAGCGGCTGCTGGATCATCACGGCCTTGATGAAGGACGAGATGATCTTGGACTGGTCCATGCCCGCCGGCGCCACGTAGAGCTGCAGCGGGGACGAAGCCTCGTGGTCGAGGCTGTCGGCGCCGAGCGCCTTCTGCCTGGCCGTCGGGCACAACGGGCGCTCGTAGGCCGGAATCCGCAGCGTCGCGCAGTCGGCGGCCTCGGCGACCCGGCCATAGAGCTGTGACGTGCCGGCGCGGGACAGCCAGAAGTGCCCGCTGAACGCGGCGGACAGGCTCATGTACAGCAGGATCGGCACGACGAACGCGACGCACATCAGCGCGACCGCGCGGACCTTGCTCCACCAGCCGGCGACCGCGATCGCCAGGTAGATCACGACGGGCAGGATCAGGATCTCGGTCGCCTGGCCGATCGTCACCGACAGCCCGAGCGCGATGCCGGCCCCGATGATCGCCCGCCGCGACGGCCGCGGCTGCCACAGCAGCACGACGATCGCGAGGACCATCAGGGCGTCGAACCAGACGTCGGGCATGATCGTCTGCTCGTTCTGCAGCTCGTACGCGTCGAGCAGCACCGGGGCGGCGGCGATCGCGGCCAGCCAGCGCGGCACACCGCGGCGCCGCAGCACCGCGTAGATGGCCACGCCCATGCCGAGCCCGACGACGTGCTGGATGGCGGTAACCCACTGCAGGTTGCCGACCAGCAGGATGGCCTTGAGCACGCCCTTGTAGCCGAGCGGGTCCGTGCCGGGCCAGGCGTTGTACAGGTACTTGAGCGTGTCGATGTACAGCAGCGCCGGGCGGTAGGTGATCTGTGCGAGCACTCGCAGCACGAGCCCCGCCACCAGCAGCGCGGTCATCAGCCAGTTGCGCCGCGCCAGCGCGGGGAGCTGCCGGGCACGGTCTCGCAGCCGGCCGGGGAGCGCGGCCACTTCAGCCGGCCCGCCGGCTGCCGGGCCGGAACCCGGGGAGCCGGCCCGCCCGGCCGCAGTCTTAGGCATTCGCATCAAGGGCATCCGCTGCGTGGAGGTCGCGTCCGGATGTGGTGATCCCGGACACGCTTCATCGTGCTCGCTGAACCTGAAGACTCGCTAAGTGCCTTGTGGGCACGCGAATCCGCGCTGGTGAGCTTACCGGGTGCTCGCGGGGGCCGCATGCAAGCCCAGCAGCGGGTGACGATGGATCTCCGTGCGGTCACGGGATGTGAGTTCCCGTGGCCCGCGGTGCGCCGGAGAGTGTCGGCGGCCGCGCGTAGCCTCGCGGCATGCAGGCCCAGGGTGCCGGCTGGGACCGGCTGCGCAGCCAGGCCGGCGGCCAGGCGCCCCTGCTGAGCGCTCCGCCGCCGGCCGGAGCCGGGCTGTGCCGGTCCTGCCGGAGGCCGGTGCGCCCGGGCCAGGCCCGCTGTTACCAGTGTGAGAAGTACCGGGATTGCCTGCCCGGCCTGCTGCCCGACGTGGTCGTCCCGATCGCCTACGCCGCCAAGGGCGGCCACCACGCCACGAACCTGTGGCGGTACAAGTCGGACGGTCCCGGCGCCGGCACAGCGCGCGCGGAGCTGCGCGCGCTGCTCCTGGTATTCCTGCGCGATCACGGGCGCTGCGTCTGGCGCCGCGCCGGCGTCCCCGGGCCCAGCCACGTCGCGGTCGTGCCGAGCGGCCGCGGCCGGCCCGGGACACATCCTCTCCAGGCGATGGCCGCGCCGTACCTGACCCTGCCCTGGGTCCGCCTGTCCGCCGGCGGCGGGCCGGCCGGGCTCGATCCCGACCCCCGGCGATTCCGCCCGGAACGGGTAGCAGGCGCGTCGGTCCTGCTCCTCGACGACACCTGGACGTCGGGAGCGAGCGCCACGGGCGCAGCCGCCGCGCTGAGGCTCGCCGGGGCCCGGTCGGTCGCGGTGGTGGTGCTCGGCCGGCACCTGGACGCAGCGGCTGGCACCGCGCCGTACCGCGCCCAGCTCTGTGCCGTGCACCGACCTTGAGCACGCACGGGCCGCAGTCAATAGGCTTGGGGCGTGGTGCACCAAGATCCCCCGTCACACACGGCGCTGGTCCGGCGGGCACGCCGCATCTACCGTGAGCTCGCCGCGACCTACCCCGACGCCCACACCGAGCTCAACTTCAGCACTCCGCTCGAGCTGCTGGTCGCGACCATCCTGTCGGCGCAGAGCACCGACAAGGGCGTCAACCTGGTCACGCCGACCGTGTTCGCGCGCTACCCCACGGCGGCCGACTACGCCGCGGCGGACCGCGGCGAGATGGAAAAGATCATCAAGTCGACCGGCTTCTTCCGCGCGAAGACCACGAGCCTGATCGGCCTCGGCCAGGCGCTGTGTGAGAGGTTCGGCGGCGAGGTGCCGCGGCGGATGCGGGATCTCGTGACGCTGCCGGGCGTGGGCAGGAAGACCGCGAACGTGGTGCTCGGCAACGCGTTCGGGGTGCCGGGGATCACGGTCGACACGCATTTCGGCCGGCTGGCCCGGCGCTTCGGCTGGACGACGTCGACCGACCCGGACAAGGTCGAGCAGGAGGTCGGCGCGCTGTTCCCGCGC
>Ga0335073_10007686_pt1 | contig 15126 bp, 12 predicted proteins | sample Lox_Sample_22_FD_207093 | JGI IMG/M metagenome (GOLD analysis project Ga0335073, IMG submission 207093) | Soil microbial communities from Loxahatchee National Wildlife Refuge, Florida, United States - Lox_Sample_2.2 | ecosystem: Environmental > Terrestrial > Soil > Wetlands | place: USA... | reverse complement strand
GATTCGCTATACTTTTTTGACCCGGCTTCCAGCGATTTTATTTTTTGGAGGAGTTTCATGGCAAAGCGAGAGGCGCGGGTCGAACTGAAGGGCAGCACACGAGCAGCAGTGCCGGGCAGTCAGGATGTGGGCCCGGCGGATCCCCATCAACAAATCGAGGTTAGTGTTCTGTTGCGCCGACCGTCGAAGCCGCGGAAATTCCCTTCCGTGGCGAAAATCGGCGCCAGGCCGCTTGCCAAACGAAAATACTTAAGCCGGGAAGAATTCGCGGAATGGTATGGAGCTTCCGCCGAGGACCTGGAAAAGATTCGTGCCTTCGCAGAGCGCTACGGGCTGAAGGTAGTCAGCGAGAATGCCGCGACGCGCACGGTAAAACTTTCGGGAACGGTGGAGGCATTTAATTCGGCGTTTGGCGTGGAGCTGCGGCGGTATGAGCACAGTTCCGGTGGCTATCGCGGTCGCACAGGAGCACTGACGATTCCCAAGGGGATGGGGAAGATCGTGCAAGCAGTGCTTGGCCTGGATGACCGGCAGCAAGCCAAGGCGCATTTTCGCTTAAAGAAAAATAGCGTGAGGCCGGAGGCGCAGGCGGCGGCAACGTCCTACTCGCCAGTGCAAGTGGCCGAAGCGTACAGCTTCCCGACGAGCGTAAAAGGCGCGGGGCAATGCATCGCGGTGATCGAACTGGGTGGCGGTTACAACGCCAGCGATTTGAGTGCCTTTTTCGGCAATCTGGGGATTACGCCGCCGCAGGTCACCTCAGTCTCTGTGGACGGGGCGAGTAATTCGCCCTCGGGCAATCCCAGCAGCGCGGATGGCGAAGTGGAACTGGACTTGGAAGTGGCGGGAGCGGTGGCACCGGGCGCGCAATTGGCGGCGTATTTTGCGCCGAACACGGACCAAGGATTTATCGATGCAGTCAACACGGCGGTGCATGACACCACGTTGAAGCCGTCGATTATTTCGATCAGTTGGGGCGGCCCGGAAAGCTCGTGGAGCGAGCAGTCGCGAAGCGCGCTGAATTCGGCGTGTGAAGATGCGTCGACGATGGGAGTAACCGTACTGGTGGCTTGCGGCGATGATGGCGCAACGGACGGCACCTCGTCGCCCACGGTGGATTTTCCCGCGTCGAGTCCGTACGTGGTGGCCTGCGGCGGCACAACGCTGAAGCTTGCGGGTACGACGATCGAGAGCGAGACGGTGTGGAATGATTTGTCTTCGAATGAAGGCGGCACGGGCGGAGGCGTGAGCGAACTTTTTGCGCTACCGAGTTTTCAGGATAGTGCGAAGGTGCCGAAGGCACCGAATGGCTACGTGGGCCGCGGCGTGCCGGATGTGGCGGGCGACGCGGATCCGGAAACGGGTTACAACGTGATTGTTGATGGTGCGCAGAACGTGATTGGGGGCACTAGCGCGGTGGCTCCGTTGTGGGCAGGATTGTTCGCGCTGATCAATCAATCGCTGGGAACTAACGTGGGGTATGTGAATCCACTGCTGTACACCGCGAATGCGAAAGCTGCGTTTCATGACATTACTTCGGGGAACAATGGAGATTATTCGGCGGGGCCTGGCTGGGACGCGTGTAGCGGGTTGGGCACGCCGAATGGATCGGCGCTTTTGGGAGCGTTGCAGAAGAAGTAGGGGAGAGTGATCAGGGATTAGAGACCAGGGACAAAAAAGACGAGTTTCCACCTAGATTAGACGCAAGATACAGAGCGTAAATGCGGCAGCAAGTTGGCGCACTTCCAAGGCACGGGTCTAAAGACCCGCCGCTCCACGAGGAGCAGGAGCAGCGGCGTAAAGCCGTTGCTACAACGGAGGGCACAGGGGCTAAAGCCTGTGCTAAAGGGGAATATTGCAGCGAGACAGTTAGAGGGCGCGGGCTACTACTAGGGTTAGGTCGTCGAATTGTTCGCCGGCGCTGAATTGTTGGACGGCGGTTTCGATGGCTTGCAACAATTCGGGTGGATTGGCGGTGAGGTTTGCGCGAACGACCTGGCGTAGACGCTCTTCGCCAAACTCGTTGCCTTGGGCATCGTTGGCTTCGGTGACGCCGTCGGTGTAGATAACCAGAACGTCTTTCGGGCAAAGCGTGACGGTTTGCGTTGTGCATTCCCAGTGCGGAGCGATACCGATGACCGTGGCGGTGGGCTCAAGACGCTCAATCTGGCCCGTGGCGCGAAACAATAAGGGCGGATTGTGGCCGCAATTCGCGTATTCCAACTGGCGGGACTTGTCGTCGTAGACGGCGAGGAACAGGGTGGCGTAGCGATCGTCGGGGGTGTTCTCGTAGAACAACTGGTTCACCGATTTCAACAAGCCCGGAAGCCACTGGCCATCGCGGGTGACGTTGAGCATGTCTTGGCGGGCCATGGTGGAGCGGCTGCGTAAATTCGCCTGGAGATTAGCCATCAGCAAGGCGCCAGAAATGCCTTTGCCGGAAATATCGGCGAGCACGATGGCCAAATGATTCGCGCCGAAATCCCAGAAATCGTAATAATCGCCGCCGACTTGGCGCGCCTGAATGCAGTTGCCGGCATATTCCAAAGTGGCGAGAGGCGGCCTGGTTTTGGGGAAGAGGTGCGACTGGACCTCGCGAGCAATGTGCATTTCATGTTCGGCGCGCCGGTCGAGTTCCAGGCGATCGGCTATTTGCTCGGCCATGGACATGTTTTCGAGCGAAACGGCGGCTTGGCCGGCCACGGAATCCAGCAGGCGCTTGTCCTCGCGCGAGTACGGCTCTTCGGAGAGCGGGCGACCGAGGACGAGCAGCCCGACCATCTTGGCTTCGTGACCCAGCAAAGGAACGAGGCATTCTGGGGAAAGGGGAGAAAGGGGGGGCGGCTGGGGATAGTTGGGATCATCAGCGGGTGGAACATCCCAGGCGCGGCCATGTTGCTGCAAGGCTCTTAAGAACGGCGAATCCACCTGTAAAGTAGTCAACTCTGGGGGCACCGGCCTCCCGGTGGCGGTGATGACGCCATTGTTTCCCCGGAAGTAGATGGCCAAGGACTGCGGGTGAAAAGCCTGAGATAAATGTTGATCAAGAAGTGCAGCGAGTTCGTTGCGGTTGGACACCGTGCGCGCTTTTTCGGTGAGGTCCTGCAAAATGACGCGCGCGTCGTAAGAACTGCGGAAGAAGGCGCGGTCGATGCGGTCAGTGCCTTGTTTGACGAGCGGGCTGGAAACCCAGACCAGGCCCACGCCAAAGGCCGCGCTCAAGACCATGGCAAATTGGGAATGTTCGGAGAAGAGGCTCGAGAAGAGATGCGTGAAAACGAAAATCGTGAGCAAAGCAGCGCAGAACAAAAGAAGGAAATAACCGCGCTGGACGAGGACGTAACGGGCACTGCGGCGGAGGAGCACGGGAATTTCGAGGACGCGGTGTTTGATGATGGCGTAGGCGAACAGCAGAGGATAGAGCAGCACGAGCAGGCTCAAGATCGTGTTCATCCAGAACGAGGGATGGTAACCGGTAAAATCCATCACAGAATGGACCACGATAAAGGGACAAACACCAAGCAGTAAGCCGGCAAGTAGAACCCGCGACTTGCGCCGAGCCCCCGCAGATGTAGCCGAGGTGCAGTTCCAGACCAAGGAAATGATAGCGAGCAAGGTAAGAGAATAGGTCAAAGCGTAGCGCAGCCGGCCAGCACCCGTTGCTCCAAATTTCTCGATAAAAAAGGCCGGCAAACGCGCGGTACCGGCGTCAAATCCGGGGACCACCTGTATGAGCCCGATAGCCAGAGCTACCCACTTCAACCAGGGAGCGCGCCGTTCGAGCGGTGATTTCTCAGGGAATAACGCAAAGAAAATATAGAAAGCCGAGGCGATGCATGAGAAGAAAAAGGCGCGATAAACACGAATGAATACGGCGAAGGCGTGAGGATAGGCATCGGGATTATTGAAATCACTTACGGAAATAAAACAAACAAAGAGCAAAGCTAGAAGCCAAGCATCGAAATGTTCCAACCTGAGAAATAGCACGGCGAACCCGACGACGATAAACATGATGGGGAAAAAACTAAGGACTTCGCGGGCAGAGGCTCGCGCTACTCCCTCGGCGGGCGTCCCGGTGCTGGCCATACGGAAGACAGCATGGAAGGTGAGGGGTTCGGAAGAGCCTTTTCGTCGCACGGTGATGTCCACGGAGTCACCGGGATGAGCATGGCCCCAAATCCGGCCCATGAGGGCATAGGATTTGACTTGCTGACCGTCCAAGGCAACGATTTGATCACCAGCGCGCAATCCGGCATGTTCCGCGGGACTGGCAGGCATAACGTTGAAGATGGCGATCGAACCGGTAGCTGAATCAAAAAAAGTAGGTTCCGAACTATTGAAGCCGATTTCGACCTGATTGCGATCGGGGTGCCACGAATCGTACATCCAAGCGGCAGCATAGATCACTGTTGCCGCACAAAAGAGCACAGCGAGCGCGAAGAGCACAGGGCGCGGAAGAAAAGGTTTGCGAGTACGCAGGGACCGGGTTGGATCGGTGGCGGCCATATGCAGTCAGATTATGAGTGGAACGGCGAGTTGGTCAATGGGCGCAATGAGGGCGTTTGCAGTGCGGGGCGGCGGTCCTCGGGCCAGACGCAGGGATTTTGCGGGCATGGGGCGCAACGATGCGGCGCCCCTACGCGGGGCGTAGAAATTGGATGGCGATTTTTTTGCGGGATTTGTGAGAGAATCCGCGCAGAGGCCGCGCGGATGGCCGCAAGCCTAATGTCTTTACCGCTCACGCACCTCAAAATTGTAATTTTTGCTGTTCCGCCCACGTAGAAGTGAGAGAGGTTTGGCCCGCACAGGAATCCATGAAGCTTCGTAGAACGTCGCTGGCGTTGTGCATCGCCTTGATCGCCCTAGCCGTGAGCGTGGTAGCACGCGCGGACGATTTTAAGAATTTCAAACCGACGGGCTATGTCAGCGATCGCGCCGGAATTATCAACACTCAGACAAAAGCCCAGTTGGAAGCGCTGTGCACGGAGTTGGAGCAAAAGACCGGCGCGCAAATGGCGATTGTCACGGTGAAATCGCTGGACGGCAACGACATCGATTCCTACGCGCCGCAGTTGTACAAACAACTGGGCATCGGGCAAAAGAAGCAAGACAACGGGGTGCTGCTGCTGGTGGCGCCAAACGACCGGCGCTACCGCGTGGAAGTCGGCTACGGCTTAGAGCCGATCATCAATGATGCGCGTGCAGGCGACGCCGGACGCTTGATGACGCCATATTTCCGGGAAGGCGATTACAGCAGCGGGATCACCGCAGCAGCGTGGCAAATCGCAAAATACATAGCGGACGACAAAGGTGTTACGCTAACGGGCGCGCCGCAACTGAAGGCTGCGCCGAAGCAGCAGGACGACCATCTGGGGCTCTGGATATTTCTCGGGATCATCCTGCTGGTTTTTCTGCTGTCCCGTTCGAGCGGCTCTGGCAGTAATATCAACCGGCGCGGCGGAGGCATGGGCAGCGGCTGGTGGGTTGGCCCGGTGATCGGTGGAGGTTGGGGCGGAAGCCGCGGTGGGTGGGGCGGCGGTGGAGGCGGAGGAAGTTGGGGCGGCGGAGGCGGTGGCTTCGGCGGCTTTGGCGGTGGAATGAGCGGCGGAGGGGGAGCCAGCGGCGGCTGGTGAGTGAAATTCATAGAAGGCTTCGGTGCAGCCATGGATACAAAGCTGGAAGAACTGGTGAGCCGGCTAAAAGAAGCGGCCGGGAAAAATCTGGAGTCGGTGGTGCTGTACGGTTCGGCGGCCAGCGGAACGTATAAGCCGGGCACGTCGGATTTAAACGTGCTGTGCACGCTGGTAACGATCGATGTGCACGAACTGCAACTGCTGGCGCCAGTGGTATCGTGGTGGACGCAAGAAGAAAAGGAACCCACGCCGTTGTTCTTTCTGAGTGAAGAATTGCAGAGCTCCACGGACGTGTTTCCGATCGAGAGCCTGGACGCAAAACGGGCGCATCGCGTGCTATACGGCAGCGATCCTGTGGCCGGCCTGGAAATTCCCATGAACCTGCATCGCGTGCAGGTGGAGCGCGATCTGCGGCTCTTGCTGTTGCGCCTGCGGCAGCACGTATTGCACGCGGGGAAAAATGAACTGGAATACACGACGATTCTGAAGAGAACCGCATCTGGCGTGCTGACGCTGCTGCGCCACACCTTGCTGGCTTTCGGGGAAGAGCCGCCCGCCGAGCCCTCCGCCATCTTTGAACGGATTGGCGCGGTGACGGGCGCGGAAGCCGGCGCATTTCAGGCTGCCTACGACTTTCACGAGGGGCAAGGCCTGGCCGACGATTCCTTCGTGGTGTACGACCACTACATCCACGCACTGGAAAAAGTGGTTATCGCCATGGACCGCCTGATACCGAAGACCGAATGGAAGAGGGTGCCGCAGTAAGACCCGGAAACTTACACGACTGAGGTGGCTATGAAAGTTGCGATAGTGTTTGTTGTGATTTTGTTGATTTTGGCGTTCGTCTTCGGCTCAATGTACGTCAGCCGGCGAAACGAGATGGTGACCAAGCGGGAATCGGTGAACGCGGCGTGGTCGCAGGTCGATGTGGTGTTGCAGCGTCGCGCCGACCTGATTCCGAACCTGGTACAGACCGTGAAGGGCTATGCGGTACAGGAACAAACGGTGTTTGGCGATATCGCCGCGGCTCGCGCGGCTTTGGTGGGCGCCAAGACGCCTGCGGACAAAATCGCGGCGAACAACCAATTGGATGGGGCGTTGAGCCGGTTGCTGGTGATCGTGGAAAATTATCCGCAATTGAAATCCAACGAGAATTTCATGCGCTTGCAGGACGAGTTAGCGGGGACGGAGAATCGCATCGCGGTGGAACGCAAGCGGTATAACGACACGTTGCAGGACTACAACACATACATCGGGTTGTTCCCCAATAACATCGTGGCCGGCATGGCGGGCTTTGCACGCAACGATGCGTATTTCAAGACGGAAGAAGGCGCACGTCAAGCGCCGAAGGTGAATTTCGACTACAGCAAGCCAGCTACGAGCCCGCCAGCGCAGACACCGGCACCAGCGCCGGCGAAACCGTAGGAGTTGATTGCTGGCGGTAAAGACCCCACATGCAAAAAACGGCATGTGGGGCACCCATGGCCAGTACCGGTGTTCGGTAATCAGTAAGTCCGGCCACTACCCAAGCTCGACCCAGGCCGCATCTTCAGCGGAGGAATTCGCTCAGGAGCATGTGGAAATGGTGGACACCGTTTTCGCGTTTGACGGAGTAGCGGCCGCGATCGTAGGTGACGGACTGTAGACCGCGCTGCACTGCCTCGCAAATGTGGATATCTTCCTGCTGGACTTCGTCGCTGAAGGCGATGGCTTTTGCGGCGCGTTCGCGGGCCTGCGCGGAAGTGGGATCGTGGAAATACCATTCGAAAATGGTCAGCGTTTTATCGTGGCCGAGCGGAACAACGAGGTTCATGGAGACATTGTCCGGGTAAAAATTGAGCATCAGGTTAGGGAAGATCCAGAAGTACAGAGCTTCTTTTAGCCCTGCGGCGTCGGGAGCATAGACACGTTCGTGGGCCTCGCCCGGTTTCACTTCCTTCACGGGACCAAGTTGCTGGGAATGATAACGAAAGGTTTCGCAGCGATAGCGAGGATAATCGATCTCTTTCATCAGGCCGGGATGCACGATAGGGATGTGGTAGCCCTCGAGATAATTATCGACGTAGACCTTCCAGTTGCAGTTCACGATGTAATCGCGACGCTCGACCAGAGCGAGTCCGGCAAAAGAGAAATCGCGAGCCAATTCCGGGATGTTGCCGAGGTATTCGTCGAGGGAAGGGCCATCAGCAGAAAAATTCACAAAGATGAAATGCTCCCAGGTTTCGCAACCTAATGGCACCATACCCAGGGTGGAGCGATCGAAAAACTCCATGCCATCCGCTTCGGGAGTGCCGATGAGACGGCCATCGAGCGTATAGGTCCAGCCATGATAGCCGCAGTTGAAAACTCTGCGGCATCCGGAGCCTTCGGCAATGGGCCCGGCGCGGTGACGGCACACGTTACTGAAAGCGCGTAATGTGCCTGAAGCGTCGCGGACCACGACAATGGGTTCGCCTGCGAGATCAAAGGTGAAATAAGATTCCGGGTCGGCGATGGTGCGTTTCTTGCCGTTCATTTCGCCGCAGGGATGGTTGAGCGTGCCGACGAGTTGCCAAGTGCGATGGTAGATGCGGTCTTTTTCCAGGGCGAGCACCGCCGGGTCGGTGTAAAAGCGCGATGGCAGCGTTTCCGCGCATTCCAGTTGTGGATTGAGAGCAACGTGGAGAGGCTTGAGCATGCGGTGAAGGTATCATGAATTCGCGATCAGCGATCAGAGACCAGAGATCGGGAATCTTTCGCATTGATGAGGAGAAGTAATCGGGAATTAGAGCAGTGGCGCACCTACGGCGCTTGTCTTGTCGGCTTTCGCACCCAGCGCTTTCGCGCTGGGCTAATTTTGTGGCGCGCCGCTGGCACTGGTTGGGTGTGATGGAGTTGAAGCTGGACGCGTTGTTCGTCCTCGTTCATTTTTGAACTTAAGACTGCTGAGTGCCGATCCCAAACTGGTTCCGGCGGACTTTCAATCACGGACCGCCGACTTGGTTGTCAGAATTTGCGGGTTTCCTGGCGTGACCAGCGCTCCACGACAATTTTGGATTCGGTGTAGAACTCGACGGCATCTTTGCCTTGGGCGTGGAGGATGCCGAAGAAACTGTCTTTCCAGCCGCTAAAAGGGAAATAGGCCATGGGAGCGGCGACGCCAATGTTGATGCCGATATTTCCGGCGGGGGCTTCGTAACGGAATTTGCGCGCGGCCGCGCCGCTGGTAGTGAAAAGCGAAGCCTGGTTGCCGTAGGGACTTTTGCGAATGAAGTCGATGGCTTGGTCAATAGTGCTGGCGTGAATCAGGCTGAGCACCGGACCAAAGATTTCGGTATTGGCAAGTGAACTGGAGGCGGGAACACCATCTAGAATCGTAGGCTTTACGAAATTACCGCTTTCGTGGCCGGCGATTTTCGTATTGCGACCGTCGACGACGGCCTTGGCGCCGTCGGAGACGCCGGTGGCGATGAGCGATTCCACGCGCGACTTACTTTCCCTGGAAATCACGGGGCCCATCTGGATGCCGGAGTCCAGGCCAAAACCAACCTTGATGGAAGAGGCTGCTTCGGCGATGGCGTCGCGAAAAGTTTTTTGCGCTTCGCCGATGGTGACCGCGACGGAGACGGCCAGGCAGCGCTGGCCCGCGCAGCCAAAGGCGGAATCGCTGATGATCTGCTTGGCCAGTTCCATATCCGCGTCGGGCAACACAATCACATGATTCTTGGCGCCGCCCTGGCATTGCATGCGCTTCCCTGCCGCGGCGGAACGCTGGTAGACGTGTTTGGCCACAGGCGTAGAACCGACGAAGCTGATGGCGCGAACGGCGGGATGATCGCAGAGCGCGTCGACCACTTCCTTGCCACCGTTGACCACGTTGACGACACCCTTGGGAATGCCGGTTTTTTCGACGAGTTCGACGATGCGGCGCACGGTGATGGGCACGCGCTCGCTCGGTTTCAGAACGAAGGTGTTTCCGCAGGCGACGGCGTAAGGCAGAAACCAGAACGGAATCATCGCGGGAAAGTTGAAGGGCACAATCGCGGCAACTACGCCGAGAGGCTGGCGAATCAAGGTTTCGTCGACACCGGGAGTAATGTCTTCCAGGTTGTAGCCTTGCATCATCATGGGAATGCCGCAGGCCACTTCGACATTTTCGATACCGCGGCGCATTTCCGCTTTGGCTTCGCCAAAGGTTTTGCCATTTTCGAGAGTGATCAGGCGGGAGAGCTCGTCGATGTGTTCTTCGAGCAGATTTTTCAACTTGAAAAGGCACTGGATGCGCTCTCCGGCGGGAGTGCGTCGCCACGCCGGAAACGCCTGGGCCGCAGCTTGCACCACGGCGTCCACTTCCGCTTTCGATGAAAGTGGAGTGCGGCCGATGAGCTCGCCACTGGCGGGATTGCTGACGTCGACAAACGCGGTGGCCGAAGACTTGTGCCAGACCCCATCGAAATAGTTGAGAATGTCCGTGAGTGGGGTGGTTGCTGTACTGCTCATGCGCGGGCTCCGTGCCTCCACCCGCGTCGCAGCGAGCGGCAGGACTTGCCATATGAAGGATAGCGGTCCATGGGACCGTGGATCAGAGCAGCCAGTTTAGCAAAAATTAGCGGGAGTGAGACTGTTGGCTTAACTCGTCCACGGATTTATGAACTGGACCGCGACGTGGGCAACATCAGCGGCATTGCGGGACACCAAGGCCAAATTGTGATGGAGCGCCGTCGCTGCCAGAAGTCCATCAATAACGATTAGCGGTCTGCCCGGTTTCTTCGCCGTGGCGGCAATCAGCCCCCAACGATCAGCGATTTCTAAATTGATGGGCAGGATATGTCCAGAAAAACGGCCTCGGAGTTCCACCTGAAACCAACTTTCCAAGCGAACCCTGCGTTTACTGGCAGGCCGGGCGGCGATTCCTTTTCGAATCTCTCCCAGAGTGAGGACGCTCAGGTACAGCAGGCCTTCGTCCGCTGCGTCAATCCAGCTCAATAACCTGGCATCGGGCTTGGACGGACAAGCTCGGAAATGCAGTTGGTATCGAGGAGGAATCACCGCTCGAAGAGCTGTAATCCAATGGTCGAGGTGCTGAGGGCTGTTACTTGATGCCGGCGTAGGCTTCGTAGGCGGCGCCGATCAGGGGCGCGGACTCGTTGAGTACGATGGAGACGGGCACGGCGTCGAGCATGTCTTCGAAGTGCCATTTGTCTTTGAATGCTTTGAAGAAGGTGCCATCGGTCATCTTGGGCAGGATTTTCACGGCGATGCCACCAGCGACGTAGACGCCACCGAGGGCCAGCACTTTCAGAGCGAGATTGCCGGCTTCGGCGCCATAGATGTTGGTCCACAGATCCAGAGTCTCCACGCAGACCGGGCAAGAATGATCCAAACCGCTCTTGGTGATGAAGGGCGCCGGATCGGCATCGGGATCTTCGAAGATCGGATGCTTGACGCTGGGGGCAATGAATTCGTGGAGAGTGCGGAAGCCGCGTCCGGACAGGATCAACTCCCAACTGACCTGCGGGTAGCGGTGACGCATAAACTTGAGGAGTTCGATCTGCTGGTCGGAGCGCGGGGCGAAATCGGAGTGGCCGCCTTCGCTGGGCACCACCTTGTAGCGCTTGCCTTCCCAAAACAAAATGCCTTCGCCTAAGCCGGTGCCAGCGGCAAGGAGCGCCCGGGAAGCACCAGGAACAGGAGTGCCGACGTTCAGAACGCAAAAGTCTTCGGGAAAGAGGTGTTGCAGGCTGTGACCGGTGGCGCCCAAATCGTTCATCAGAGCGATGTTTTCGACGCCGACTTCCTGCGCGAGAGTTTCCGCCTCGACAATCCAGGGCAAATTGGTGGCGTGAATACGATTGTCGATGACCGGACCAGCCACGCCGAAACCAGCGGCGTGAATTTTCTGCTGACCGAGATAGGGCGCAGCGCGGCGCAAAAACTCTCGAATGATCAAATCAAACTTCGCAAATTCCTTGCTGGCAAATCTTTCGCGAAAAACGAATTCCAGCTTGCCGTTCTTTTCCGCAAATAGCGCCAAGTTGCACTTGGTACCGCCCACGTCGCCTGCGAGAATCACCGTGCCTCCCGACCAAAGCCCATAATCCTTATATTAAACCGTTTTAAGGGTTATACCACTGTCTACCATCTCTTTCGAGCAGTTGGTCGGATTCCTTTGGCCCCCAGCTACCAGAAGGGTACTCCGGTATGGTGGCGGTCTTGGCGGCGCTCCAGACGTCGAGGATGGGATCGACGAGGGCCCAGGCGGCCTCCACGGAATCGCCGCGATCAAAGAGGGTGGCGTCTCCTCGCAGGCAATCGTTTAACAGCGTGGCATAGGCGCTACGGGAACCGTTGCCGAAGGCCTTCACATAGTTGAAGTCCATGGCAACATTACCAATGTTCATTTCGGTTCCGGGCTTTTTGGCGCCAAAGGAAATGCAGATGCCTTCGGAAGGCTGAATGTTGAGAACGAGGCGATTGGCTTGCACGTCTTTGTCGCGGAAAACGATGTGAGGGGCGCGCTTAAACTGAATCATGATTTCGGTGGTGCGTTTGGCTAGACGTTTACCGGTGCGCAAATAAATGGGCACGCCAGCCCAGCGCCAGTTATCGATGAGCACCCGCATGGCCACGAAAGTCTCGGTACGAGAGGTGGGGCTGACGTGGGGTTCTTCGCGATAGCCAGGCAGGGTTTTTCCGTCCATGGTCCCCGGGGCGTATTGGCCGCGGACCACCCATTGCGCGACCATCTCGAGATTGAATGGACGGATGGATTGCAGGACTTTCAGTTTTTCGTTGCGGACGGCGTTGGCGTCGAAGGAAGCAGGAGGCTCCACGGAAACGAGAGAAGTAAGTTGCAAGACGTGGCTCTGGATCATGTCGCGCAAAGCGCCCGCAGTTTCGTAGAAACCGCCGCGGCGCTCGACCCCGAGTGTTTCCGAAGCGGTGATTTGCACGTGGTCGACGTAGTTGCGAGTCCAAAGCGGCTCGAAGATGCCGTTGCCAAAGCGCAGCACGAGCAGATTCTGCACGGTATCCTTGCCGAGATAATGATCGATGCGGTAAACCTGTTTTTCTTCGAAGACGTTCAAGACGATTTTGTTGAGTTCCTTGGCGGAGGCGAGATCGCGCCCGAAGGGCTTTTCGACGATGATGCGCGCCCAGGAGGAAGGCGACGAGGGACACGCCAGGCAGGCCTTACCTAGTTGCTCGATGATGTCTTTATAGACTTCGGGCGGCGTCGACAAATAGAACAAGCGATTGCCACCGAGTTTCTTTTGCTCGTCGACTTCGGCGAGCCGCTTGGCCAGGCGGGAGTAAGAGTCGGGATCGCCATAGTCGCCGGCGCAGTAGTAAAGATTGGAGGCGAAGGCGTCCCATTTGGCGGGGTCGATCGGACCGACCTCCGAAATGGTCTTTGCGGCTTCCCCAATGGACTGACGAAAGGACTCGTCGGTCATAGGGGTACGCGCGAAACCGATGATGGCAAAACGGTCGCCTAAAGAATTGTGCTGGGCCAAATCGAAGAGCGCCGGGATGACTTTGCGCTTGGCCAAATCGCCCGAAGCGCCAAACAAAACGATGGCACAAGGCTCGGAGGTCCCACCATAGATAGAGCCACGTCGCGCAGTTTCTTCGGCCATAATGGTCCCTCCGAAAGGATGTAAGAGCAAGAATTGGATGCGGTTGCGCTTTAGAACTATACCTCAATCCCAAGGCTTTGCAGGTCCGCGCGCAACTGCTTGGCGTTCTGATGATGGATGACGTGCATGCCAAGGCGGCGCGGACTTTCCAGGTTGAGCGGCCGGTCATCAATGAACACGGAGGATTCCGGCGCGCGTTGGGAGACCTCCAGGGCGATACGGTAGATGGTTTCTTCGGGCTTGCGGGCGCTGAGATAACAGGAACTGAAGAAGGCTTGAAAATCGTTGCGAAGGGAAAAGGCTTCGATGCGGTAGTCGTTGAGCTCGCGAGGCTCGTTGTTGATGGAGGCTACGTAATATTTTTCCTTCCGCGACACGTCGTCAAGAACGGCGCGAGTTTCCGGATACTCCTTGGACTGCGCGAACATAAAGGCGGTGAACTCTTCGCGAGTGAAGGAACGTGGGCGGTAAAAGAGGGTGCGGTCGAGATATTGGTTTAAGGTGATCTGGCCGCCGTCAAAAGCGGGAAAAGAGAGGTCGTGGCGTTCGCGAAATTCTTCCCAATCGAGTCCGAAGGCCTGGGTGGCGGCCATGCGGGAGTTATGGTCCCAACCGTTAGTGAGGATGACGCCACCGATATCCCAAAACAGCGAAGTAATTGGTGCCACGCAGCGCCTCCGCAGGAGCCAACGAGACATATCAGATTCGCGAGCGCCACGGAAGGAAATATTTGTTTAACGGAAAGACTTAACGCGGACTGAAAGCGGTACAGCGTCATGCCCGTATGTGTTTCGACCGTTATTAACAGTGGAATCGATGCAGGGCTTGAGCAAAGACGTGGAGTAATTGCTCGAGGGCCGCAGGAAATTCCCGGGACAAGTGCAAACGAAGCACCGGCCGCTGCCAGTGGACCAACGTGTCATATTCGCTGAGGCAGAGGGCTTGATAAAACTGGCCAAAGGTGTAAGCGGCGCCAGGAATGGGTTTGTCGGTGAGCAAATCCGTGGTGAAGATCAGGCAGAGACCGTGTGGCAGCGATTCGCGGAAGAAGTACACGGTATGTTCTCCGGCGTGGGGTCCGAAAACCATAGCCACCGGCCGCTGCAGGGCTTGGCTCAGCAAGGTGCGAAGAGTCGTGAAACGGGAAACGATTTTAGGTTCTTGAGGCAAATCCACCAGGAGCGTTACATGGCGGGCGGGAGTCCAGATGCGCAGAAAGGAGCGCAGTGCTTGCGGGAGATTCAAGGTGGAAATTTCCTGGCGAGTGACGCCGTCGGCAAAAAGTTGAAGCAATTTATCGGTGAGGCGAGGTGAACGGCGAAGCGGGTCTTCGCCGCGAGTGATCCCGTCGAGGAGTTCGTCGCAGAAGGTACGGGGAATGCGGTTGTCGGACAGATGGAAGGGATTGAGTTGCAGGCGTACCGAGGCAAGAATCAGCGCGGTTTCCCAGAGAAACGAAACTGTGAGCAGTTGCAGCGGTTGCTGCATTTGAATGTGCAGGACAGGGGTGTTGTGCGACTGCACAAGCCCGACGGCGTCCTGAAGTTCGGCGCCGTCGTCTGCGGCATAGGAGAGTACGACCAAAGCGGCATCGTTCTCGACGGAAGATAAATCGCGCGGGTTCATGTCGACCAGAGGAAATAGTCCTGGCTTCTGTTGCGCAAGGCTGCCTCCGATCATCTGCCCAAGGCGCCTGGCATAAGCTTGCAGAGAAGGCGAAACCAGTAAGGCCAAGTAACCTCGGCGATCGGCGATCGGCGATCATCGCGGAGAGGAAGGCGGCGATCTGCAGGGCCGGATTGGCAAAAGAAGGATCACCGCAGCTTTCCCGCTGTTCGGCGACAGCAGTTAGAATCTGTTCGGGGTCCGCTTGT
>Ga0335073_10007685_pt1 | contig 15127 bp, 13 predicted proteins | sample Lox_Sample_22_FD_207093 | JGI IMG/M metagenome (GOLD analysis project Ga0335073, IMG submission 207093) | Soil microbial communities from Loxahatchee National Wildlife Refuge, Florida, United States - Lox_Sample_2.2 | ecosystem: Environmental > Terrestrial > Soil > Wetlands | place: USA... | reverse complement strand
GAGGCACTTGCAAAGAAGGCGCCTGACGTTTCTTTCATTCACGATTTCCCTGGTCCAGTAAAAACCGGCATAGGAAGGGACGCAGGGGGTCTAGCCATGTTGCTCTTGAAGGCAGTATTTACTGTCATCGGACCGTTCGTTTATATCCCAAATGAAGAGTGCGGCGAGAGACATCTGTTTGTGGCAACGAGTGCACGATACCCACCGGCAACGGGTGGGAATGCAGGTGTACAGCTGGAGAGTACTGCAGTCGTTGTGGCACGAGGAATCGACGGGAAGGATGGTAGTGGAGTCTATTCAATCGATTGGGACGGAGAAAGCGCTAGCACGAAAGTTATTCTGGACAATTACAGGAAAGAAGGGATGGTTGAAAAAATATGGAAGTATCTAGAAGAGGAGTACATCCGGATAACAGGGCAGAAGTCGATTTGAGATATGTCTTCCGGAGTAATGTAAGGAAATTGAGAGATTATACCTCTATCTGTTCCTCACCTTCGCTTATCTTCAGCGCTTCAGCCGGGACTTACACACTGCATTGGTCCACATTGTTTAATTTCTGGAAAGTCGCCCCTGCAATACCCGTAGGCAGCGGACACCATAGGGGTGCCATGCTCCGACGAAATTGTGTAGTTGTATATCTCAGAAAAGCCTGAATTTGCTGGGAAACGGGGCTCCAATAATGATGGTGGAAGCTTACGACTTCAAACAGGAAACACGGTCACATGCACCACCGAAGGGGGCGCACCACTCCACATCAATTGCAGCCTGTCCCTCGCAATCCTCAAATAGAAAAATAGATTTGGGCTCTAAATATCGGTGTCTTGGCGAAATTAGTGGTCCCGTGCGAGTTGAAGTTCTGCCTTGGCGCAGGCACATCCTATGACGACACTGTGGCATGACTTCGCTTTTTGAATCTCCCAATTTGGCAACTGTCCAAGTCCGCGCTTTGACCTGAGTAGCTTGCACATAGGTTTAGGAACCTTGGACTTCGCTCTACCTAGGTGAGAGCACAACGCCGAGACAACGACCATCGTGTCTTCTCATAATAGGGTAAATGTAGGCTGCGAACAAAAATGAACCGGGTTTGCCATATGTTAGAATCATTATGCAAACCTCTAGGTCGCTAGAATCGCTACAGACACATCAACACACAGATCTGCCTTGTTGCCCACGGATTCCCAATTCCAGGGCAGTATGGCTCTAGTGCAGCTGTTAAAAATTCATTGGCAGCGTCACTCGTGATAGAATCATATGAGACGACTTTGAGTGAACAAGCGGTGATCATGTGGATGTGATTCGGCGCGAACCCCACTGTTAGGTGTCGTTTCAACTGGCTGTCACGCGTTCCCTGAGGGGGTTTGCGGTTCCTCGCTGTAAGGCGGGAGCCACGTATTCTGTGTGTGTGTCTGCCTGTCTGTGTCTACAAGGTGGCGATGCGGCTGTATTTCTAAAACCCCCAGCACGCTATCGCTCGCTATTCTAGATCGGCTATTGCGCTAATCAACCCTCCCGCCGAATTGGCCAATTTCCTAATTCGGCGATGCGGAACGGAGATCGGTCCGACATAGGATCGGAAATGATGGGATCACGGGTAGATCCAGAAATGACGTGAGATGCCACCAATTTCCCCCGCTAAAATTATATATCTATTCTTGGGGTCCAAAAGTAACGGGACGATGCTTCTGCGCGTCAGGGCACCTATTTTCTACTGGACAAGTCTGCTCATCTGGGGTTTGTGAACATGTGAACCATGGTGATCAACAAGTATATATTCTGAATCTTCGAGCCTCCAAGAAGCAAACCAGTTCGCCTTCACTTCTCTCAAAGACCAATCAGCCCATAGAGTCATCTTCGCTTTTTCCGACATCAATCTGATCATCATGAAAATCTCTACTATTGCAATTGCTCTCTTCACTTGCGTTACCTCTCTCCTAGCTGCACCCGTTACCGAAAACGAATTGCTCGTCCGTGGCGGCAACGATTATAGCGAAAACTCCCAAATCATCATCGCTCAAACCTACGAGACCACAGAAACCGAGATTCTTTATTCAGCCTATTGCGACTGTGGTTCCTGCGATTATTCCGTACCTGTCTTAGCCTGCCTTCCTGAACTTAGGCCTTCTATAACGAGATTACAATTGACGTTAACATCATTGCGGTCGAAATCGACAAGGATACTGTCTATTTCAAGTGCAAGCAGCCCACCGAGTACGTTGAGGACACATGCGGAAAACATAGCTTCACTTATACCAGTTATCCCAAAGGTTTCCTCCCGACCTTGAAAGCTGACAGTAGGCCAATATTGCTTGACTTGGTATACTGCGGGTTGGTGCAAGGAGGAAGGCGCTGATAGTAACACGAAGTTGTTCCCCAGCTGTTGGCAATGAGGATCCAGGAATGTTTCAGGTCCATGCGAAGGGAGTATAGATTATTTTTTCACGTTATTTTTTCACTTCAATAATAAGTAACTGGCTAGTTCTACATTCAAAACATAACCTTTCTTTGATATGAAACTGCCCAAGTATCAGCAACCAGACCTCGATCATTAGCGGCGCGGGGAGTATCCCACCACTCTGCTCAATGAGAGATATTGTATTTATTAGTGCAAGTCGAGATGCATGAAGAAGAATCGACCGGGATTCCCCTTTCTTGGTCAGTAAAGTGTTCCTCCATCCGCCAAAAACCAATTGATTAAGGTTCGGATATGTAATTCATCAAGTCGTAATTACTGGGGCTAGTTGCTGAAGAAGTTGGGTTTCGAGATGACTTTAAAAGATGAGGACAATTGGTCTTAAAGCCACGCCATCATTCTCTTCACTGACAACTCACTTGTCCTATTACGAAAATCTCTATCGTCCTGACAAAGTCAGTTCATGCAAAACCCTCGGATTTCCTCTTTGAAGTGAATAGCTATGACACTATCCTCGATTGCCAACTCGAATCTCTGATAAGTGACTTGCGTAAAACTGGCAACATCATCATTCTTAACATGCTGTAAATCGATTCGTCACATGAATCGCAGCTCCCTGACACGCCCATCGATACCGTGAGCAAATATTGGAGGCATTATTCGCCGCAGTAGTTAGTAACGTACTTTCGTTTGTTTGCGAATGTAGGTTCCGCACCAAAAGCACGTGCGGCCGATTTCAAAAACACACCACTGAGGCGAACATTAGTCGGCTGGCGATGCTTCAAATTCCTGAGTTGTGGTAACGGATGTTAGATGCTGCTGGGGCGATGAAGCGTGCCGCTAGACTTGTCACGTAATCATTCGCTGACCGATAATTGGAATATAATATAAATTTACACACCTATCTTTCCACCGGGCTAGATTGCAGTCATGCAAATAATGATGATTACATCAGTTTTTCGTCTGGGAATCCAAATCATTGCGGCTTGCGTCAAAGCAATCATTGTCCATCTCACTTCTAACCGATATCCATCGGACTGGAATCTGAAATTTCACATCCAGTTTGCAGCTTTACGCCAGCTCCAGAAGTCGCAAATGAGTTGGAGTGTGGAAGAGGTATCGTCGCTGTCCCATTACTTCTAAGCTTCTCAGATTCAGAATTTTCCATGGAAGTTGTTGACGCCTCGCTCCAAAGGGTGCTTAGTTATGCCGGTGTTGATTGATACATCCTTGGAAGCCAAGGCCCTGATTGAGAGCGAAATACAGAACACACTCGATTTGCTAGACACGGGCCACAGAACGTTACCAGTAAAGGCGATGCCTATCCATGGAGAGTGGCAATTGCCAGCTCCGATCAATACCGATCTGACCGGGGATGCGAATACTTTCAAGTCGCATTCGGAGGCCACAGAAAGCAGTCCAGTTATCTTGTATTTTCATGGCGGCGGGTACATTGCAGGTTCTGCTCAAGCGGAACGTCCTGCTAGCTTCAAGCTATGTCAATTGTGCCAGTGCCGGGTGCTATCAATCAATTATCGACTCGCCCCGCAACATCCCTTTCCGGCAGCTCTAGTCGACGCCGTCCATGCGTACAAATATCTCATCGATCCTCCCGACGGTGCTTTACACACCGCTGTCAGTCCCGACAACATCATCTTAGCCGGGAGTTCGGCGGGAGTATGCTCTGTTATGTCATCGTTCTCATAAGTAGGGAGGACTAGCGATCTCCTTGATGGCCCTGCTGTCGTTTTCCCACTCAAGATTCCCACTTCCAGCGGGAGTGGTTGCCCTCTCTCCACTGGTGGATTTGACAAATTCGTTTCCATCCACAAAAGTAGACCGAGGTCTTGATTGGCTTATGTTCACTCGGGCAGAACGGTCATTTCCCAGACCTAGTAAACTGTGGCCCCCAGCTTGGCAGCCGAGCGGGAATATCCTGTATAGCTCTGCGCCACTTCACCCACTAGTAAATTGTCTTCGCGACAGCGTTGACGATAGGCTTCTCCGGTTCTTCTTTCAAGCGAGTTACCCAAGTGTCCGCCTATATTCATTACTGTTGGCGAGAATGAATATCTCCGAGACGCCGCAAGTATACACTCAACCGTAATCGTATGTTCGACTGACCTTTAGTCTACTTCGCAGTAAATCATTCAAAGAACGGCGGCCTCGTGCAACTTCAGGTGTATGAGTCAATGCCCCATGTTTTCTTATTATTCGAGGGTCATCCCTGTTCCAGAACCGCCTTCAATGAAATCGCTAAATTCATTCGCATGGCGACTAGTCAAAAACGAATGGACACGCAATTCCAGTTTGTACAAGGAAATGGGATAATTCAAGAAACTCCTCTTAAATTGGACGTTTTTCCTACCACTTATAGCAAATCTGAGGTTGTCCCAATTTTCGTCCCTTCTGACATAAGCTCACCGATTTCATGCTATCCGCGACATCTGAGCATTAAGTAGATTAGCGAGAGACACAAAGAGCATCGGGCACTTATAATCTTACTTCTAAGGGAGAATTGAACCACTCGCCGGTAATTAGCTATTCTGATCGTACTTTTACACCACGCTCTCACATTTACAGAAAACAAAGGATGGGGCGTGATCTGGAGCCCGACGTGTTGCATACTGCGCTTCAGGGAGAGATCCCCAAATCGCGGTGGGAAACCTTATATAAAATTACTCAGTTCTGGGAAATAGTACATCTTCCTGTCTTCCAAGTCCGGCACCCAAGTTGATGGTAATCCATTCTTGTATTCAAGTAATTATCCCAACCACCTCTACTTCCAGTTTCCTGACATCGAACACGGAACGGGCTTTGTTGAGGAATTTCATAAATGAACGTCCCTTCCCAGCAGTATCTCTTTACAGCAGACTCAAATTGCAATGTGACTTGCGCTTCATCTATGACTGAGTTAGAAACATACTAATGCATGCCGAGAAGATCACCGACGTTCCAGTGTAGCAGCAGCCTTGAAAGAAAAAGAAGCCACAGGGCGCATTATGGTGGTCCCGGAAGCCGTTGCGCTGCTCTAAGAGTGCGCACACCAAATGGGCAGTCTGGGCAGCCTTATCGTGACATGGATCGGCGTCATACTGTCTCCGAGGTCGGATAAATCCAGCGTATTCCACGAGAAACGTTAAATAGGTCACCCAAGCGTCATTGCATGTCATGTCAGTTGGGAGGACATCTTCAGGGAGAAGAAGTTGACCTCGAAATATAGACTCTGTTGAGATAGAAATGCTTCGAGGCTGTCCATCTTCGACACAAGTTCATAGGCTTCGCCCACTTCCCCGCGGTGCTCGTAAAATAGTGCATGCGAAATGTTTGCTGTACATCGTAATAGTAAACCGCTAGGTTCAGTTGTGACTTGTGACAAGAAATATTCGTCCGTTAAGGCAGACAATTGTGACAATCGACGTGCACGTCATACGAGGCAGCACACCATATGAGTTGGTCGCTACGGCGGCCGTGTAATGGTTGGCGCAATAGGGTGCAAAAGGCACAAAAGTCGCGACCCTGTGCGCATCAAACGTATTATTATCACTGCTATAAGCGCGAGGTTGATCCGGAGGGAATCAGTGGGTGGATTGCCTCATATCATTTTGCTCGCAGAACTATTGAAAAACTGAAAACTGAGAATTCGTAAAGCCATTTCGTATCAGTGGCTACTATCATTTCGACAAAAGTGAGACGTTGATCGATCGAGTGGGCGGCAGCTCCGACGTACAGACTATTACAAGGAGAGATACATTTCGATATGGACGAAGCGCTGTGATGTTAAAGATAGGGACCCTGCATTTCATTGCCTATATACTGTGATTGAACATGGCGAATTCCCCAAGTACCCTTCACTCCTAATCATAAATGAAAACAACAACGGACAACGCAAACTCACGCAATTTGTGACGCTGTGAGGGGATTTTCTGCCATTTCGTCGTTTGCTTGAACAGACTTCCCGCGCGAAGTCCACCAACGAACCGCAAATGTAATGAGAAACATAATCCTAGTCAATTAGTTGAGAAGACTGGGCTACAAACCAACAGGCACCATCTGCACCTTCGCATGCGCGCGGAAGGGCGCAGAACGATGTATACAAGTTGCCAGTTCCACTGAGACCAGCGCAGTTAATGTCTTTATTGGTAAGATCGCTCGTTGCGAATTGAATGAATCTGCGGATATATTAGTCCAGAATAGAAAACAACAAACGCAGCCAAGAAGAGAATAAAATTCACACCGTGTATCAAGACTTTGATTTAGCCAAAGTTATGAGGAGAAAAGGACGAAAGAGTTGAGTATAAAAGTCGACAAGCCACGATAAAATGGCTACGGTCGACAGTGTCACGAATCCAAAGGCACACTACTGTTAGAGCTGGAATGAAACATTCCACCGCAAAGAGATTGAAAGTGACTAGATCCGGAACTGAAATATACGGAGTCACAGAAGGATCTAGCGTTCCGATTTGACGGACCCAATAGTGCTCTCTGGCTGAAACTGCGATGCCTAAAGCGAAGGCTACAGATTAACATTTTAACATAATACGACGAGTAATATACCTAGAAGAACGAGGATGATTTCCACAATCAAGAGACCTCCAAGTTGTCTCTGGACACTCATTTTGATAAGGTGCAGATACCTAAGGGTATTAAGTCGTGTGGGTGATGGCACCGCCGGCTTTATATTGCCCCCATTATCAGTCCGTGGGATCTAGACCGAGCTCATTCATGGATCGGCGGAATTGGGAAAGGGAATTCAATATAGAGTTATGTTCTTGCGAGATACGCCAGCAGATCACATGTTGTTATTATCAGGAATTATCGACTAACGTTTGTCTCCGTGACAAAATACATCCACATGGTCCACCAGCGCGATGAAGCTTATCCCCGCTTTATTTAAGTTCCGGACCTGAAGAACGTTGGCCAATGGGGCCGGAGGGGCTTATCTTTGCGAAGTGGGTCCCGCCGTCGGTTGGGGGACAGCTTGAAAAATTTGGGATTAAAACAGCGACCCGCCCTGTTCCCCGGAAACAGAGATCGGCAAAAATAACAGAGCCGGTTCATTTACGTGATCATTTGACCAAGGCCTAGAGATAACATTCTTCTGAATAATTTTCCGTCCCGTGAGGGGAAGAAACCATCCCAGAGACTGCTATCGCTTGCCGTTGGATTAACCAGGTGCCGAATGCAATACATGGCTCGGTTGAATTTAGCTCTGACTTTAGTAATAGACGGCGGCAAGCAAGGCTTGCAGTTCTAACCACCCTAGACCCTGAGTCTCGCAATACCTCATCGTTCACCATGCAAACCCAGGGAAGGTCTCCATTCTTCCACATTTGCAGAGGCTACGTTTAACTTGCAAGACCTAAAAGCCTGCCCTGACGACTACTTTTGTATACAGCTAAACTACTGAACAACATCAGACCAAAACTAGTAAGTCCATTCTATGTTCTCTATCCTCGTCCGGCGACGTTCTGAGCAGTCGCTCCAATCGTCTCCCATTGCGCTGCCGAAGGTATCACTCCGTCCCGCGACTGCCGCAATCATGAACCGATCCAGATGCTCGGGTACTGATCACGACGCCTAAGATGACGACTGTGGATGCAACGGAAGCGTCACGAGAACGACTTGCCGACGCGTCGAACCGTGGAGTACGAGGAATTTACAGGAAGCGGATACCGTAGAAGATAATGACAATAATATATATCGATGCTCTAAGATGCCATGCTCTAGAAATGGTGAAAGGCTTAGAGCACAGAGTAAAGGCTTTTTTTCCGTTACTACTGAAACCTTGCTCACGATTCCCTTGTCACTTAATGCTTCAAACCTTTCCATGCACAATTCAAAGTTAAACTGCATCATGAGCCTTGTCCTCTTTGCCACCATCTCGTCTAACTTTTATTCGTCTCCATCTTGAAATCAAGGCATTCCGGTGTTCATATCGAAATAACGGTGTAGCATCCATCTTCACTGTAGATATCCGCATTAGTGCTTCAAGATGATCCCCTTGTAGACGATTCCGATTAGTATTTATGTGAGTAAGGTTAGAGAATCTTCGCTCGCAATCGACACTGGTTGCTGGTAAAACAGCTATTATTTACAACACCCCACTCATCAATAAGCCGAATACACGTATTATTTTGCTAACGTGTAACAAGCGGTACGTCCCCTGTGATAATCCCGTCATCTCGATGCGACATTGCCGAGAAGGCTGTAACCGAAAAGGCTGCGACCGAAATCGAAATACCATGGAGATTGACGTTTGCGGTTCCGCTGAACAGCCCACCGAGATCGGACGAGAGGACTGGGTAAGCGACGACTGAGGGCGGATATCGTACCTTTTATAAATGGGTGTCCATGTTCCATCCCATTAACCGCAAGGCGATCTCGACGCGAATCTCGAAACCAAAGTCAACGTCGACCCAAATTTCAACCGCAACCCGAACCCACCCCGACCTCGGCACACACCTACTTCAAACACACATCTACCAGAACCACGAGCTGCAGCAAGATATGAATGCAGTTAGATGGAGGTCTTGGAATTTCCGGGAGTTTTGATGATATTGAGCGAGGTGACGGAGACTCTGGCAGGAATTCCTTGTGAGACTGCGGACGGCAATGCAATCGGATTCGGCGTCGATATTGAAAATCTTTCGCCTGAGGCAATCAATGATCTCTGCCCCCCGGCGACTATGATCTTGGCCTGGACGAGGATAACGAGTGTCCAAATGAAATTGATGTATTATCTCAAAGTAAACGTTCTGACAGTGCGTAGTACTCGTGTTAACAGTGGCTGGGGAAAATTTTCGTAACTGCAATGAGCGTGGAGGGCAATCGCATAAAGTGTTATATGCTAGTTACTCGGATCGGAGTGTCTGAACTGTGCAAAGATGGCTCCATGCTCAAAAGAACAGAACGTTGTGGAAATCTCGAACTGTTTTGCAATGACTAATTACACTCCAAATAAGCTCAGGGCGAGCTCGGACTCTCAAAATCTTAACGACTAATTAGTGCTCGCAATTCTTCTGCAGAATCGACCCCGATTTCTGGGGTCGAAGGCGAGAGTAGACTTCGCTCAGCCGACCGGTCGGCTAAGCGCAATAAAAGCCTCAATCACACCTGTGACCATTGATGATCATTATCTATCTATGTAGGAATTTGTACCCAATTTTTGAATCCCCGAAATCGGCGGCGGGTTAATGTCCCCAATCCCTACCTTTAATCGACAGATTAGCGTCTGTATCCGAAAAGCATAAATGGTCAGGATTGAGTGAAACTCAGGTAATTAGTGAGTTCTGCATTGAGTTAATCAAGCAGTAGCGCTACACGCTCTCGTCTCAACCCACTCGGTATTATGCTCCATCACCGAGAATTCGCATGTCCAAAAAGATTAATGATATCGGACCCTTGCGGAGCGGCCAGGCGGGCAAACAGATAATCTTACCTCAGATCCGGTGAGTCTGACTCGATACCGATCCTGGTCTTCACCATGACTGTGGATACGAGGGACGTAACGCAATTTTCTACGAAGTTCAAATGGCCGGCCCAATTTCAACCGCGGTCAGATCAATGATCACGGGGCAACCTCTTCAACCGTCATCCAATGAGAATTCTAAGCAGCTGCATGTATCCTACTGTATATCACTGCACTGAATCTCTGAACCAAGTGGAGTCGTCTTGTAGAAGTCGATGCTATTAATACAACCGCACAGACTATTTCACAGCGCGTTGGAATACCTACTGTCGCATCTATGTGTTCAATGTTCTGTTCAATGTGATCGTGGTGAGGTTGGGCCTACTGAAACCTAGAGCCTAATATGAATTTTTCCTCGGGAAGTAGCTTGACGAACCAGGAGCGAAGTACTAGTGAACCCAGACGTAATCCTGTTCAACGAATGAGCAACGCAATAAATTCAGCAACATAATACTCAAATATAAGATGCTTTATAATTGCCCTGCTATAAATCATACGAAAACTAAGTACTTGATTTCAACCAAGCGACACAACTTTGACGTGAGATATTTTAAGGTCGACCACCCGCAGCATACCTCACCAAGATTAAGACGATACACAAAGGCACGAGCCCATATCACCCCCGAACGAATGGGAAGGTCGAATCGTTGAATGGACTACTCGGCGGGATCCTCACGAAGCTGTTGCTCGGCAAATCGACAAAGCTTTGGGACCTCTACCTCGACCAAGCGCTATTTGCATGTCGCATTCGAACCCATGCTACGACGAAGACATCACCATTCTACCTCGTATACGGCAAACATCCTCGAATCCTTGGAGATCACAACGTACCTTTGGCTGCAGATGCGTTGGCTGCGGACAACGAGACGAGAATCCAGTCGGTGTATACGACACGGCAGGAAGCAACTCAGGCTACGTACGAACGGGCACTGCAAGCAAAGGAGCTACAGGATGAGGTCGTTAAGGAACACGAATTGAGCGAAGGCGAATGGGTGCTGGTACGTCATGAGGCTCCCCAGAAGTTCGAAGCGAAGTGGTTTGGACCTTATCAGATCACACAGCGGATGGCGCTGGGCACATATCGATTGCAAGATCCCAGGGGGAAGGAGCTACAGGCTCTGGTGCATGGAAATCGGTTTCTCAAAGCGCATGTGAGCACGCATGAAGCGCTTGAGAAGCTATGGGCATTTCCGGCGATGAAGGATGCATTAAGACGTGCAAACAAACAAACGGACCTGATCAGGTCAGATGCAGACGGTACACAACGATTGGAACGATTGTTGTTGGGAGAATTGGGCTTGCCTCTTGAACAAATATTGGCGGAGGACACAGTTGTACAACCTCTCGATGAAATAGTCATAGAGCCTCCACCAGAACGAGCACCTCCATCTCAAACTCACACTACGCGTGTCACGAGACCCAAGGCCTGAGCGCCACACTATATATTCTAGTTTAGCCCCTTTTCACGTCCTTAGGTATCAACTCCCGTAAACCCACGCTCCATCGTTCCGCGTCCTCGGTAGCGCGTCGTTGTGCCCATCCATCGTCCCGTTCCGGCCTCCGTCACAACGCGTCAACATCACGACAACAAGCACCCTCGCAAGCGGCGAAAGAAAGGTGCTTTACACGCCACTCAACACTCCAGCAGTCAGCGGCGACCGCTTACCAGGTATGAAGGGTAGAGATGAGGCCGTCAGGGGCTTGGCTGAGATGTGGTTGGACGTGGAAGGGCGTTGTTTCATGAAGGATTGTTTTCGAGGCGAAAACATTCAAAAGTGGGAGACTGTGGGGCGCCTGGTTATCGACATCACGGACATCAACGGATGAGCACGGGATGTAGACCTTGATTATCGGGTGCAAGTAGTGGCTATATCAAGACGCCCACTGTTAGTCCAATCGAGATCACCTCTCTCCTCATCCGCCGTGTGCCACACTCCGATGAAACTCCGAACTCGTGACATGGAGTCACCATCGACTTAAGCGCTGAAGCACAGTCGAATCTCGGACATCATCATCGTTGCCAACCTTTGTGTGAGAATTGGAGTCAGACCTGTAAGGCGATTTGGAGCCGATTATTGCGGCCAACTTTTATTAGTGGTTTGTTCCATGTTGCCCCATTTCCACAACAGTCGTCCACCAGGACAGTACGACGTTATCTTACTCGTCGGCATAGTGGATAGGTTTGCAGCGTTGGACACGAGGTCTTCAAGTCGCTGAACAGTTACTGTGGTCTATAGAGACTTACAGAGACATAGGATTCATTCCCCATTACAAGCGACCTGAAAGCCATTCAACATGACGCCCACAAACTAGATATATAAAGAAATGCAACAAATCTTCTCAGATTCATACTTCAAATTCAGTTTCGCTCTCCGCTAAAACAAGGACATTGTTGTGTATAATGGCGGATTCGTCGGCTTTCGTGGGACATAGACCGGCACAAAGCAACGCCAGAATGCCTGCAATGTCAGCGCGAACTCGAAATTTGTGGAACAGTACTTAAAATCCGAAGGCGAGATTGCTTGGAATCAGCAACAAATTGAGAGCGATAGAGTCCGAGTTCTTCATCTATGTGGAAGAGCTCCCATGTGTAGCTGTCTGTCATGACTGCCGTCCTGGTATTCTGGGTACTGCATGCAATGTGAGCAGACAAATAAAAACAAGGATATACTATTTTGTCATCAAAGCTCGCATCTGTCCTAAAACCTCTGCTTCCGAGGATGTAAGCTGCAAGGTCGGGGTTCGTTTGGTCTCGATCACAACCAACAGTGGACTCGCTATATGCAAATCAAGTCCTCCATGAGGGCCGATCATAACTGGTTCTATCAAATCAGAATCACCGACACAAGGTTGATATACCGACACTTCCTTCACCTGCGACAAGAGAGGTGGTAAAATCGAGTGTGCCAGTCAACCATCCGACTTTAGGAACCTCAACCGCCTCAACCTCGACCTCACTATTCAGCACAAGTCGATGAAGTCCAAATTCACGTCTAGCAAGGAGAACAGCGTGACACATGTAATGACCAATGAGCAAACGAGCTCCCGCTTCCTTTTCTCTTGTCGCCGTGATTGTGAGGTCTCTGAGTTGCGTATGAAAGTAATCCGGTGGACTTGTCTTGAAGGAACTATTGAATATGCTCTCGTTGAATTTGATGATGCCTTTTCTCCCTGAGTGAAGATAGGGTATGTCTTTGTACGTGAGCTGCGTGAAACTTCTCTGAAGCGACTTTGCCAATCAACGATCACGTTAAACCAGATAGAACATTACCTCGGTATGAAGAAGGACATCAACTAGTTCAGACAAATGGGCCTCATCAACGGCAGCGGAGGTCTCTAATTCAATAGCTCTCCTGATGAGATTGACGATCTTCGCCCCTGTATCGAATTTCAACTTCATTTTTCGCACGGCGGAATATTCCAAACCAGGGACAGGCGTCTGGACTCGATTCATTTCGTGCCGTGCACCCATCACATAGGGATCTAACGAAAAGCGTCTTGGGTTTTCCGGGTCAAATGATGCCTCCAGAAGAGGGTCTGCTGAAGAGACGCCCAAAGCCGTATGAGGCCGATTTGCAGACATCATCATGCGAAGCAAAATTTTCGATTTGAACACAAAATTTCAAATCGAGCTAATTACATAAGCCAACATTGATTTTATCGCGAGTATTGGGTTTGAAGTCCTCCATTAACTATTTTTTTGCATGCGCATTGCTCATCCATCCTTCATTATTACAAGAGAAAAACCAATCTTTGGGTGTTGATTCGGAAATCCAGCGGCTGGACAGTGTCTTGCCTTTGAAAATGATGAGCGGAGGAATTGCAGTGCCACTCATTGAAATGCATTCAATGACACCCACTCTTGACGGCCGGGATAAGCAGAGTACCGAATGTTTTGAGTTCGATCGACAATAACACGCGTTGCATTAATATAACCAATTGAGAAACCCGTTTCGTCCATGTTGTAAGTATCATGTGGTCGTATGTTGAATTCGTCGATAATAGATTTGACATCTCGGAACCATTTTTCAAGAATGGGACGTGGGGTTTCTTGAATCGGAGCCGCTTCAATTTGTTCGGCAATCAGCAATTGCAATTCAGGATGACGGCGCATAAATCGTGTAACCCATTACTCTCCAATTCCATTGTATGATACTCGAATGATCGACGAATTGTTGACTCCAATAAAGCGCCGAGTTCGAATTGCTTCTGCCATTTCTTTGACCGCGTATGTTTTGGGAGGGTAACCAGTAATGGTTAGTCGCGTAATCCACCTTGCGTGTTCCTTCTCTTCCTCTTCCGACAGTAATTGCTCAGCTTCGTGTACTTGAACGCGAGTATGATGGCCACTGGCACGGGCATAAACTGTTGCGACCGGAATATTCAGAATAAGCGCTGCTTCAGCATACGTCTTGTTAAAGCAGAAAAGTAGAATTCAGGAATTATTCTATCGAACGGAGTGGGCAATATATGCTGATTCCCATCGGTAATTCCACTGGGTGATTCCGTCGGTGATTCCGTCGGTAACTCCGTAACTCTAACATTCCTCCCTTTGAAAACTTGAAATGAAGACGTCTAACTGTTGCAAACGAATGGAGGAGAAAAATTCCCTAATGGGAACCCCTTTATACCGCAGGAGTCTACGGGACTTTCACCCGCTGAAAACCTCCAGATTGCAACCTACGGATGGTTGAAGATGCTACCATTTCCCCCTGAGAAGGTCGGATGGTAGGTCTCTCCATGACTGAATCTCTCATCTTGACCCTTCTCATTTCCAGCAGTCTGCTTCTTCCACAAGATCTTGAAGCACTCATCAATGAGATGCCCTTTATTCTTGCAGAAGTGGCAAAAATCGTCCTTGTTGTAACCTGCCCAATGTCCACTCAATTCACCATAATGTCGTCCTCGATTAAATCCCCTTTGAGGTCCTCCTTTTCATTTTGTCGGAATAGCCGATATCGGAGAGGCGGAGAGATGAGGCTGTGATGTAGGCGGTGTAGGCACGGAAATAGAAACAGTGGCACTGCAGCCGGGGGTTATAAGGCAGAGCCCTGTTCTGAAACTACGGATTCATTCAATTACGTGGCATCAACGGCGAACCCGTTAGGAGCCGCAAACCCCTTCCTGTTCAGACAACGTGACGAGCGAGTGAAACGACAGTGGAGCCACGGACGTGCTCAGCGGCCTGATTGGCGGGCAGCGGTAAAGACGCCCGCTGCGGGGTTCAGAGCACCCTGGGCCGACAC
>Ga0335073_10007683_pt1 | contig 15128 bp, 14 predicted proteins | sample Lox_Sample_22_FD_207093 | JGI IMG/M metagenome (GOLD analysis project Ga0335073, IMG submission 207093) | Soil microbial communities from Loxahatchee National Wildlife Refuge, Florida, United States - Lox_Sample_2.2 | ecosystem: Environmental > Terrestrial > Soil > Wetlands | place: USA... | reverse complement strand
CATGAAGCGGCGGTCAGAATCCGGCCGGCCGCGGGCCTGCTGTGCGCCGGTGCATGCCGTCGGCGGGCTGATACAGACGCAGGCCCCGGCGCATGGACGGTAACGCCCACAATTAAAGATCCTTAGGCACACGAGGACATACCTCGCAGTCGATCCCCAGGACTGCCACGGCTCATGGTCCGTGCTATGTGGACCGGACTTGGCACCTGTAAGATTCGTGGACAACGACGACCTTCCTTCGAGCCGTTCGGGGTTTGTTGTTGCAGGCCCTCCGCCGCTGACATCGGCGGAGGGCCTTTCTACGGGCCCGTGTTTGCTGTGAACCTACTGGCCTGCGGTGATGGCCGCAACGGCCGCATTTCTGCTATTGTCAAGGAGTCGGACCGCCCAGGGTGAACTGCGCCCTTTGCCCTTCGGAGACGATATCTGAACCGCCAGATCACGGGTTCAGGAATAAATCAAGGCTGCCCGGTTCACGGCATCAGTCTTATTAAGAAAAGTCCCAAATATTCAACATGCCAATATCGCAACAAGAGGGTAACGGGTCAGTAACAGTTGGCTGCTGTCTCTTGCACTAGCCAGAAGCCTCCTAGCTGGCAAGGACCACGCCGAATTAGCGATAGCTAATTCGGCGCATGTCGCGTGCGAGTGTCGATTAAAGAGCCGGTCCTTAGGCGTCCAGTTTCGTCGGGATCGCCAATGCTAGTGTCCCGGCCATGGCAGGTGAGGGGTTCTACCGTGCGACGGCGTCTGCTGGCGGCTGCAATTCCGGGTAAAGGTCAAAGCACCCCTTTATCGCCTCGGGCCGCTGCAGGTGCAAAGGGCCCGGGTCGATACTGATCACGTTGCCAAGATCGCTTCGGCACCGACCGTCTGCATATGCGACATGCGCTCGGCCGGAAACTGCAGGCCCCGGATCTTCGCCACGAAATTGTGGACAAGCAGTCCTCGCACGATCGTGCTGAGCGCCTCGGCGTCGGCTGGGAGGCCGAGCACAAGCTCTCCGTAGCGTCCGAGGCCAGAGGTCAGGCCGTGCTGGCGGTAGAAGCCGGTGATCTCGCTCATGAGCGGGAGGGTACAACCCCGTCTCCGGCACCCGATGTCAGCAATGGGTCAACATCCCGGACACTAGCGTGGTCGCGTTCTGGGCGGCTTCAGGCAGGCTTACGGGCTAGTGCCGCAGCAGGCAACGTTCGCCCCCGTGGGTTGGCTCGTGGCTGGGGAGGCACACCGAATGGCTATCGGCTCCCGGTGCCGGTGTCGCCAGCAGCGCGCTGGTCAGCCCGTTTCGGGGTGCCTCCCCGGGATTCAGGGCACAGTGAGCGGGCTGGTCAGTTGGGGGTCAACAGCAGGGCGTGCTGCTGGCCGGTGGCGGTGTCGATGGCATTGGCGACGATCTGGCCATTGTCGTTGATGCCGGTCGCGGACTGGATCTGGAAGCCGGACCCGGCCGGGATGAGGTTGTTGAGGTTCTGCAGGGTGCCGTTGCTGTCGATGAACTGCCCGCCGACGATCACGCCGTTGTCGTTGATCGCCGCGGGGGAGAAGGCAGGACCCAGGTCGGTGATCTTGCCGTTGCTCCACAAGAACCCGTCCAGAGCACCGGTGCTGGTCACGGCAGTGCCGACCACCTGGCCGTTGTCGTCGACCGCTTTCGCGAGGGGCAGCGCGGTCGTGCTGTTAGCTAGGCTGCCGCCGAGCGTGGGCAGCACGGTGGGGGTGCCGTTGGTCCACACCGTGCCCTGCCAGTCGTTGTCTACGTTTTGCACTTCGCAGTTGCCGAGGACCTGGCCGTTGTTGTTGATCCCGGCGGGTTCACACAAAATGAATCCGGGCGGGACGGGAAGCGAGGTCCGGGCGCCGACCGGGCCGGCGGACACCCCGGCGATTCCGCCGACGATCTCACCGGAGTCGTTGATTCCGACCACGATGATCCCGCCCAGTTTCGTGGCCTTTGCGTTATTGGGGGTCCACAAGGCCGCCTCGTCGATCTCGCCCGAATCCTCCGCCATGCCGACGACCTCGCCGGAGTCGTTGATCGCGCGCCCTTTGCTGTCGGGCCCGCCCAGGGTGCCCAGGTCGGTCATCTTCCCGTTGCTCCACAAGAACGCGTGGAATACATCGCCACTCTTAGCCAAGGTGGAGTCCCCGGTCACCTCGCCAGAGGCGTTGATCGCCGTGGCGTCGGTGACGCCGCCGCCGAGTGAGCCGAGATCGGTGATCGTGTACGTGGTCGTGGCCGCGCTCGCCGGGACGGCTGCTGCCGCGGCGGCCGACGCGCTAGCGGCAACCGCGAGCGCGGCCACCAAACCCAGGTGCGAGAAACGGAATCGTCTCATGACATCTCCCTCCGAACCCGGCCGAATCCGGGCGCCCGCTGTATTACGCCTCGGCCAGCACCGATGTTCATGACCACCTCATCCCTGCCCCGGGCGCAGGCACCGGCCTCGGAGCCGACGCCGAGGAAACCGGGCAGACGTTAGCGGCCACGGCACTAGGCCGTACCGAAGCTCACGGATCAGGGGAAGGCCGCCTGTACAAGATCTTAAATATGGCCTCGGGGCGGCTGAGGGAGCTGGAAGTCGAGCGAGGATTCTGCGATCAGCACCTTGGTCGGGTCACTGGCGCAGGTCTCGGATGCGTTCACGGTCAGGGTGAACCCGTAGATCCTGCCTCTAGTCCAGTTGGGAATGTTGATGGGCACATTGAAGACGCCGGATTGAATAAACGGGCTGGCCACGATATCGCCCTGGGCTTGAGCGTCCCCGGTTAGCGTCCAGGTGAACGAGCCCGGATCGAGGTTTTCCAGCGTCCAGTTGAACTCCGCCTGATCCGGGGCGCTGAGTTGGATCGGGCCGTCGATGGTGAGGACGACATCATCTTGGGACCGGTTTCCGAGGCTCCACTGGACACCGCCTACGACACCGTCATAGTTGGCGCCAAACGAGGTCCAGTCCAGGCTCAGCACCGGGAAGTCCGGGGGGGTTGTGTACGTCGAGTCGACTGAGGTGATGAAGGTGTTGGGGAACGGGTACGCGAACGGAAGGGCCGCCAGCAAGGGACCTATGATCCCGCTGACCTTGCTGGCGGCGTCGCCGGACGCGGCGACGCCCACCACGATGTCGTAGAGGTTAAGGACCCACGCCACCGGGTCGAATATCTCGAAAATATTGGAGCCGATGCTGTCGTCCGATGATGGGGTGGTCTTGGTAACCACCGGGACGTGCAGAGGTGTCGGCATGGCCGGCTCCCCGGACTCCCAGGAGACCTCCTGGGTCCCCAGCGTCTCGGTGATGGCGATCGTGCCGGTATCGCTGGCCGGGAACACGCAGTCCGCCGTCAGGGTCACGGTGTTGGGGGGGCTTGTCGATGCTGTCAGCGAGTTGACGGTGATGCTGTGCCTGGCTCCGGCGGCCACGATCTGAGGGCTAGCCGCGTTGACCAGGGTCTGCAGTGTCGTGGTCGGCAGCGAGACCGCAGCTGTCGCGTTCGGCAGATCTCCCGAAAGTACCGGTCCTGTGACGCCGAAGCAGGACGCTGCTTGTGCCTCGGACAGGCTCGGCAGCGGCAAATCTGGGGGCGAGGCGGGAACTGTCGCGAACGCGACGTCGGTGATCCACAGGCCGATGCGCAGCACGGGCGGGGAGTTCGGTGGCGTGTCCAGCGTGAAGGCTGGCCCGGTGACGGTGAGACCGTACTTGCCGGCCAGCGCCTGAAGCGAGGTCAGATGCTGCTGGATGTCACCGACCAACTTGGCGGGCAGGTTCAGGGTCGGATGCGGGTAGTACAGTTCGACGAGCAGCGCGGGCGGGACGATCGCAAACGCGGGCCCGACCCAGACCGTCACGTTCGCCGCCGGGCTCAGGTTCAGGATGTTGTCATCGTCGACAGCGGTGGCTGTAATGACATGCGGCCCAGGGCTGTCCGGGATCGCCACGGTAGCCGAGAAGCCAAGGACCCCCGGGCCAGGGTCTCGCGCCGCACCGAGTTCTGCGTGAATCGGCGGCCCGTGATCGACCTGGACAGTGACATTCCCGCCAGGTGCCTGACCGGTAACTAGCACCGGCTGCAGCCTGACCGGGTCCTGCGTGGTCACTGGCAGCGCGACGGTCACAGCCTGCGCCACGACCGGCGCCCCCGCTACCGGCGGCGGCTGCGCCCCTACCGGAGGCCGAACGGCAGGCGGCGGCTGCGCACCGGCAGGAGGCTGCGCGCCAACCGGCGGCGCCATGGTGACCGGCGGCACCTCGAAGCCGTCGGGCGGCTGAAAAATAACTACCGTCGGCCAGGACATGGCACGACCCCCGCTCTCCGGGCTTAATGCCAGCCCGGCACAGCTCTACCGTCAGTTGTCCCAGCCTCTGCAACAGAACGCAATACCGTTGCCGTCTCGTGAGCGAATGTGAGTGCTCATGGTCGGGCAGCCTCTCCTTGCGAAGGGGCGGTCCCCGTCTTGGGGATCGGGTGATCCTGCGGGGTTGACGTTTCCTGGCCTCCTGCCCCGCCAGGCGGGGTCTTCTGGGTGGCTCCACGTCCTGCCGCCGGGCCACTCCCGGCGGGCCTGGGTTCCACGCCGGCGGCGTGCTCGCCCAGGCGGGCGAGGTTGATCGCGGCGTTCAGGTCACGGTCGTGCACGGCGCCGCAGCCGTGACAGGTCCCTTCACGTGCGTCAGGCAACTCTCAAGGCGACGACAGGGCGTGACGTGCGGGCGGTGTCGCTGCTTTGCACCGGTCGGCGGCGGGCATCGGCCGGGCGTGCGGGTGCGTCAGGCATGCCAGGACCTAGCCGGGCGCCTGGCCACCGAGCGCAATAACGGGTGGAAGGTTTCCGCGGGGATGCCGCCGTGCGCTGCGAATCAGGTGACGGCATCGGTCAGGAATCGAGAAGCGTCGCTCGCTGAACCGCAGCTAGCCTGGTTGCCATGGAGATCACGATCCGCATCCAGGAGCGGCGCAATGGCTGAGAGAACGTCTGCACGCAATGGTTCCGGTACGGCGGAGATCCGCTTTGAAGCGCAAGTGCAGAGCGCCGGTGGCTCAGCCATACTGAGGTTGCCCGATGGTGCAAGCGCCAAGCTGCCGTCCCGTGGCCAGGTCGCGGTCAAGGGAGTAATGAACGGGCACGCTTTTCAAACCGTTCTGGAGCCAGATGGCAGGCGGGGCCATTGGCTGAAGGTCGACAAGGAGTTGGGGCAAGCCCTGGCAGTCAGTGAGGGCGATACCGTGGCGCTCAGGGTCGAACCGGCCAAAGACTGGCCAGAGCCCGAGATGCCCGAAGATTTCAAGACTGCCCTGGCCGACGCGTCCGATATCTCCGAGGTGTGGAAGAGCATCACGCCGATGGCGCGCTGGGAATGGGTGCGCTGGATCAATGCCACCAAGAACCTTCAAACCCGCGAACGACGCGTCGAAGTCGGTATCTCGAAACTTCGATCTGGTAAGCGACGGCCCTGCTGCTTCGATCTTGGAGCATGCACAGACCCAGACCTGTCGAAGAACGGCATGCTCGTAGAAGTGAGGTAAGGAACAGAGCCCGTGCCTACGCCGACGACGCGCTACAGCGGTGCCGATCAGGCTGTGCCGTCCAGGATGTCCGCCGCCCGCCAGAGCATCTGGGCGTGAGCGCGGGCAGTGCGGGCCAGGCCAACCTGAGCGAAGGGCCAGCATGCCAGAACCCAACACCGCCCCCAGCGCGTTCGTCCGTGCCTACGAGCAGGCCACCAACAGCCACGACATAGCCCAGGTTGCCCCGCTGATCGCGCCGGAAGCCGTCTACTGGTTTTCCGACGGATCGCACCACGGCCGCGACGCCGTCCTGGCCGCCATCGCCGAGACGTTCGCCACCATCCACGATGAGAGTTACCAGATTGCCGACCTGGAATGGATCGCCATCGGCGACACCCACGCGGTCTGCCGTTACCGCTTCACCTGGACCGGAACCGTCAACAGCCAGCCGGCATCGGGCAGCGGACGAGGAACCAACGTCCTCATCAACAGCAACGGAGCCTGGCAGATGCTCCATGAACACCTCAGCCTCTAGCGGGCTTGCCGAACCCGGTCTGACTCTGCCCGGACCAGGCTCGCCGTTTCTCGCCTCAGGTAAGGCCGTAGGCGCGTTCGACGCGCAGGCGGACAACCAAGCGGTGATCACGAACCATGGCGGCCCGGTAGTCGGCCCAGTCAGGGTGCTCGCCTTGCACGGCTCGGTAAAGGCTGATGAGCTCCTCAACCGTTTCATCGCCCGGGTCGCCGGCCACGGGCGACAGGTCGGCGATGCCTTCTGCCACCGCGTAGGTCCAGAAGTCACGGCTCGAGACGTGGAAACTCGCTCGCGGGTCCCGGCGCAGATTCCGGACCTTGGCCCGGTCGTCTGTCGTGGAGATCCGGATGAGCTGGTCACCGGCATCGAAGGCGTAGTTCACGTTGGACAGCTGCGGCCGCGCGTCCCGCCGCAGGGTGACGAGGATGCCTTCGTTGCGCTCGCCTAGCAGCCCGGCAAAACGAGGTTCAATCACGACCAGTGAACAAGAGCAGCGCGCTCAGATGTTCCAGCGCGGCACAGTCCATGGCTCCGGCGTCGCCCGGGCCAGGCGGCCGCGAGGCGATCACGCTGGTGTGGCGCGCTGCTCGGCGATCGAGTTGCCGCCGTCCACGACCAGGTACTGCCCGGTGATGTAGGACGCGCCGGGGCTGGCCAGCCAGGCGATAGCGGCGGCGATCTCGCCGGGTGAGCCGCTGCGGCCAGCGGGGGTGGCCTGTCCTTGGCCGCGCTCTTCCGGGGTCTGCGAGCCGGTCGCTATCCAGCCTGGGGCGACGGCATTGACGGTGATCCCGTGCCTCGCAGTGTCGAGGGCGGCTGCGCGGGTGAGGCCGACCATGCCCGCCTTGGCGGTGGCGTAACCGACGTCCGCGCGGATCGCCATCACCGGGCCCGTCACGCTCGACACCATGATGATCCGTCCCCAGCTGCGGCTGGTCATGGCCGGCACTGCCGCCTTGGTGACCAGGAAAGCAGAGGTCAGGTTGCGGGCGAGCGCGGCCTGCCAGGTCGCCAGGTCCATGGACTCCACGGTGCCGGACTCGAACACCGGGTCGGCAGTGGAGACCATGCCGGCGTTGTTGACCACGACGTCCAGCCGGCCCCATCGCTCCAGGGCAGCCGACACAAGCCCGGACGCCACGCTGGCATCGGTGAGATCGCCGACCATCCCCGCCGCGTCGAAACCAGTGCTGCGCAGTTCGCCGACCCTGTCCTGGATCCGGGCCGTGGTGGCGCTGATCATCACGGCGGCACCGAGTTCGGCGAGCAGCCTGGCGGTGGCGAAACCGATGCCGTCGGGACCTCCCGCCCCCGTGACCACCGCCACCCGGCCGGACAGGTCAAACGCCGCTGGGATGGGCATTGCCCAATCCTAGTGGGGCGCGATGCCAGATCCCCTGGCCCGCGGGGGAGGCGGCAGCGCGGCCGGCCGGTGGACCGCAAGATAACCTTCGGGCCTATGGTGAAGCGCCCTGACCCCTTGGAGAGCTCGCCGCCTGCCTTCAGCGAGCAGGCAGCCAGGCAGATCCTGCGCGAAGGCTTCGCCGTCGAATCGTCGTCCCTCGAGCCCCTTGCGGGCGAACGGGACCAGAACTTCCGGGTGGACACGACCGCCGGGCAGCGCTTCTTGTTCAAGATCTCTAATCCGGCGGATGACGGGCCCATCCTGGCGATGCAGGCCGCCGCTCTCCGCCACATCGAGCGGGTGGATCCGGGCCTGCCGGTGATGCGTGCCCTGCCGACCGGGGCGGGGGAGTCCTGGGTCGAGGTGCCGGGGCCCGACGGCCGGACCTATCCGGCTCGGCTCTTCACGTTTCTGCCCGGGCAGGTAACCGCGAACACAGCGCTCAGCACTGAGGCGATCTGGTCCCATGGGCAGACCACGGCCCGTCTGGGACGGGCCCTGCGTGGCTTTTTTCACCCCGCGGCCGACTACGAGATCTTGTGGGACATCACCCGCTTGCCCAGCCTCCGGCCGCTGCTCACCCACGTCTCCGACGGCCGCCGCCGGGCTCAGCTGGAATCGGTTCTGGACCGGTTCGAAGCCCGGGTCGCACCGGCGCTGCCCGGGCTTCGCGCGCAGGTGATCCACGGCGATATGAGCCTGGACAACGTGTTGTTCGGCGATGGCCTGCGGGTCAGCGGGATCGTGGACTTCGGGGACATGACCCACGCGCCGCTGGTCTGCGATCTCGCCGTCGCCGTCGCCGATGTGCTCCACGGCCGTGACGACGCCATCGAGGCGGCCGACACGATAATCGGCGGCTACGTCTCGGTGACACCGCTCGAAGGCGAGGAGGCTAGCCTGCTCGCGGATCTGGTGGCGGCCAGGCTTGCCACTGAGGTCATTGTCACCGCCTGGCGGGGCGTGCTCTACCCGGCCAACACCGCATACGCCGTGAGCAGTGAGCCAGGGGCCCGCGCCTTTCTCGATGCCATCGAGGCGATGGGGATAGAGGCTGTGGCCCGGCGTTTCCGCGAGGCCTGCCGCCAGCTCCCGTACCGAAGGTCCGCCACCAGTGCTCTGCTCGAGCGCCGCCGCCGGGCGCTGCCCCGGTCGCCGCTGTTCTACTCCCGCCCGGTGCATCTCGTCCGCGGCGAGGGTGTCTGGCTGTACGACCCCGACGACCGGCGCTACCTCGACTGCTACAACAACGTGGCCGTGGTCGGGCACAGCCACCCAAGGGTCGTGCAGGCGGTGACGCAGCAGCAGCAGCTGCTCGCGACCCACAGCCGCTATCTGCACGAAGCGATCGTCGAGCTCGCCGAACGGCTCCAATCCACCCTGCCGCCGGAACTGGACGCCGTCATGGTCGTGAACTCCGGCAGCGAGGCCAACGACCTCGCCTGGCGGATAGCCCGCGCGGCCACCGGGCGGGCCGGCGCGGTCGTGACCGCCAGCGCCTACCACGGGCTGACCGAGGCCACCCACGCCCTGTCGCCCGAGGAGTGGGCCAACGGGGAGCTGCCCGCCCACGTCGCGACGATCCCGGCGCCTGACGGGTACCGCGGCCCGTACCGCCGGGGAGACGACGGGTGGGTGCAGCGGTACTCCGCCCACATTGATGACGCTGCCCGAGCGCTCGGCGACCGCGGCTTCGCCGCCATATACATCGATCCGGCCTTTACCGCCGACGGCATCCTGTCGCCCCCGCCCACTTATTTGCGCGAAGCAGCCCAGCGGGCGTTGGCGCTGGGAGGGCTCGTGGTGGCCGACGAAGTGCAAGCCGGTTACGGCCGGTCCGGGAGCCACCTGTGGAGTTTCCAGGCCGCAGGGATCGCGCCTGACATGGTGGTGATGGGCAAGCCGATGGGCAACGGCTTCCCCGTCGCCGCCCTAGTGGTCAGATCCCAGCTGCTCGGGGCCGTACCCGAGGAGGTCGAGCTGTTCAGCACCTTCGGCGGCAACCCGGTAGCCTGCTCGGCCGCGCTCGCGGTCCTGGACGTCATCGAGGAAGAGGGCCTGGTGGCCAACGCCGCGAAAGTCGGCTCCTACCTCCGCCACGGCCTGCTGACACTCGCGGAACGCCACCCCCTGATCGGGGACGTCCGGGGCGAAGGCCTCCTGCTCGGCGTCGAACTGATCGATGAGGCGCGCGGGCCAGCGCCCCTGCCAGCGCCCGGGAAGGCCCGCAAAGTAACCGAGGCGATGCGCGAGCGGGGAATACTGCTCAGCACAACCGGCCCGGCCGGAAACGTGCTCAAGATCCGGCCGCCCCTGGTATTCCAGCACGAACACGCCGACCTCTTCCTCCAGGCCCTCGATGAGGTTCTCGCGTCTTCATGACGCTGTACCAGGTAAACGCGGGGTCCCTCCGCAAAGTTGGCGACGAGGTGCGCCCTCGTAATGACGGGCGCGCCCACTGTCAGGAGATGGGATTCGAGGTGGCCTGCTCCGGGGGCAGGACGCAGAATTCGTTGCCCTCGGGGTCGGTCAGCGTGATCCAGCCCCGGCCGTCGGGCCGCCGGAAGTCACCGGCCAGCGATGCGCCCAGCGCGAGCAGCCGTTCCACCTCCTGGTCGCGCGTACCGTCTACCGGGCGCAGGTCGAGGTGCAGGCGGTTCTTCAGCTTCTTCTCGCCGTCAGGGACCGTGATGAACAGCAGGACCTGGCTGCGGTCACGCGACATGATCGGGCACAGCTCGTGACCGGGCTCGTTCGGGTCGTCGGCATCCTCGATGAAGTCCAGCACCTTCGACCACCAGACCGACTGCGCGTAGGCGTCAATGGCGTCAACCGTCGTGTGCGATATGCGGCTCGTCATGGCGACGATCTTGTGGCTGAACGAAGCCCCCGTCAAACCATTTCGCCCGGGTGAAGCCCCTCCGCCCGAGCACGGCACACGCCGCCGCTGATTCTAGGCCGGGTTCTGTGGTCGCGGTGCTCGCTGGAGCGCGGAGCTCAGGTCGTTCCAGAGGTCTTCGATGTGTTCGCAGCCGACGCTCAGGCGCAGGAGCCCCGGGGGCAGGTGTTCTTGTCCGGGGAGCTTGCTGCGCCGCTCGATGGTGGTTTCGACACCGCCCAGGCTGGTGGCGTGGACGATGACGTGCGTGGCGTCGCAGAGCCGGTCGGCGGTGGGGGCGTCGGCGACCTCGAAGGCCAGCACGGCCCCGAAGCCGGTCATCTGCGCGGCGGCTGTGCGGTGCCCGGGTTCGCCGGGGAGGCCGGGGTAGCGCACGCGGCTGACGGCAGGGTGCTGGTCGAGCCGGCGGGCGACTTCGGCGGCGTTGCTCTGCCCGCGGTCGAGCCGCAGGGCCAGGGTGCGCAGGCCGCGCAGCGTCAGGAAGGCTTCCAGGGCTCCTGGAGTGGCGCCCGATAGGCCGCGGCGGCGGCGCAGGCGCCCGGCGAGGGCCGGCTCGCGGGCGATGGCGATGCCGGACAGCAGGTCGGAGTGGCCGCCGATGAACTTGGTGGCGCTGTGCACGGACACGTCCGCGCCGAGCGCCAGGGGCTGTTGCAGCAGTGGCGTGGCGAATGTGTTGTCGACGCCGACGATGGCCCCGGCCTGGCGGCCAGCGGCGCACAGGGCGGGCAGGTCGGCGATCTCGAGCAGCGGGTTGGAGGGCGTTTCCAGCCAGAGCAGGTCCGCGCCGGCGACGGCGGCCTGGACGCTGGCGGTGTCGGTGAGGTCGATGCGGTCGACGGCCCAGCGCCCGTGCTGGCAGGCATCGGCGAGGAGTTCGCCGACCCCGAAGTAACAGTCCTTGGGGGCGACGATGCGGCCGCCGGCTGGCACGAGGTCGAGCACCGCGGCGATCGCGGCCATGCCGGAGGAGAATGCCACCGCGTGGCCGCCCTCCACCTGGCCGACGGCTGTCTCCAGGGCTTCCCAGGTCGGTGTGGCGTCGGTGCGCGAGTAGGCGCGGCCGTCCTGCCCCGTGCCCGGCGCTGCCGTGGTGTCGGCGTGGAAGTTCGATGCCAGCACGATGGGAGTGTTGAGTGGCCCGCCGGCCGCGTGGCCAGGGCGGCCGGCGCAGATGACCGCTGTTTCGGGATGCAGGCCGGCCGGTGCCGCGAGATGGTCATCAGGTGTCATGAGGCATTCCTCTCGTAGTGCAGTATATTGCCTTACATGAGGCAATCGGATCTGCAGGCCCGTGCCGGGGCGCACAGCGTCGCCCAGGCCATCGGCGGCCGGGTCCGGCAGGGACGCAGCAGCCGGGGCTGGACCCTGGACCAGCTGGCCGAGCGCTCGGGCGTCAGCCGCAGGATGCTGGTCAGCATCGAGCAGGGCTCGGCTAATCCGAGCATCGCGACGCTGCTTCTGATCAGCGATGCGCTGGGCATCGGGCTGCCCGCGCTCGTGGACATGGATCATCAGCCCGGGCTGCGGGTCACCCGGGCCGGCGCCGGCGCGGTGCTGTGGCGGGGCAAGCTCGGCGGGCGGGCCGAGCTTGTCGCCGGCACCGAGCCGCCGGACGTCATCGAGCTGTGGGACTGGACGCTCGGGCCGGGTGAGAGCCACTCCAGCCCGGCGCACACGGCGGGAACCCGCGAGCTGCTCCTGGTCCTTGACGGCCAGGTTGAGGTCAGGGTGGGCCAGCATGCTGAGGTACTCGCCACCGGAGACTCGGCCTCGTTCGCCGGTGACCTCTCCCACGGATACGTCAACGCCGGCCCGCAGGTGGCGCGTTTCACCCTGACAGTGTTCGAGCCGGGCGTGGGCCCGGGATCACGATCGGAGGCTGCCGATGTCTGATGCGGGCGTGCTTGAGGACTTCCTCGCCGGCGCCTTTGTCGACGCCGCCGTGTTCGCGCTGCGCCCGGACTACCGCGCCGTTCTGCTGGCTGTCGGCGGGATCGTCCCGGGCCCGGCCGACCAGGCGAGTGACGCGCTGCTGCAGGCGGCAGAGGCTGCCGCCAGCGAGGCACTGCGCGGCGGGCCGGCCGAGCAGCTACCGCACGTGGCGGCGTGGCGCGATGCGTACCGGGCGTTCGGAGCCAAGCCCAGCCGCACCCGCAACAGCCTGGAGGCGCTGCTGCGCCGGGCGGCGTCCGGGCTGCCCAGGGTGAACCGGCTCACCGACCTGTACAACGCGGTTTCGGTGCTGCACCAGATCCCGGTCGGCGGGGAGGACCTGACCCGCTACGCCGGCCCGCCGCGGCTGGTCCGCGCCGTCGGCGACGAGCCCTTCGACACGATGGCTGACGGCGTCGCGGTGACCGAGCACCCCGAGGCCGGCGAGGTGGTGTGGTGCGATGAGGCCGGGGTGACCTGCCGGCGCTGGAACTGGCGCCAGGCCCGCCGCACCCAGCTGCGTGAGGACACCACGAACGCCCTGTTCATCCTCGACGCCATCGACCCGGTGACCGGCGAAGCGCTGCATGCCGCCGCCGACGACCTGGCCGCCCGCCTGGCCCGGCTCGGCCCGGCCGTCCAGTCCGCCCGCCGCCTGATCGCCGCCGGCCCGGCGCCTGATGAAGGAGACTGACATGCTCATCCACCCGTGGGACGCGACGACTGGCCCCGCCGAGTGGCAGGACTGGCTGGCGACCACCGGCAGGTTCGGGATGCTCGCGGTCAACAACCTCGACCCGGCCCGGGCTCCGCTGGTGCTGCCTCTGCACTTCACCATCGCCGGTAGTGAGCTGCTCATGCACCTGGCGCGGCCGAACCCGGTCTGGCCGCACCTGGAGGCGGCCGCCGAGGTCCGGCTGGCCGTGACCGGCGACTACGCCTACATCCCGACGTACTGGCGGGCCGCCTCCAGCACGGCTACGGTGCCCCCGTGGCGCTGGGGTGGAAGCAGACGGCCCGGTCATGGCGGCTGGCAGGCGGGTAACCGGAGGTCGTCCGTCGGACACTAACAAGTGTGAGCCGAATCGCTGCCTCGCCGTCTGCTGGAGGGATCGCCGTGACGACTGTCCGCATCGTTCCTGCGCGCCATATCCGGCCACCGCGGGCCCCGGACGGGAGTTACGTGCCCGACTGGTGGCCGCATCAGCGTCTCATCGTGCTGGCCGACGACGCGGGCCACCGGGCGGTGCCGCTGTGGCTAATTGCCGGTCACAAGGGGCTGCTGGGCCGGCTGGGCCGGATGGGCCGGCCCGCCGCGGACGCCGAGGTGACCAGTGGCTTGCTGGAGACAGCGGTCCGGGTGCTGGGGACGGCCGGGACGGAGGTGAGCGCCGTGGACATCGAGCCGGCCAGCGACGATGTGCCCGAGCTGCGCTCGGACACGGTCACCGCCCGCGTCGGGCTGGCCACGGCCGCGGGATCCCGGCCGGTCACGGTCGGCGCCGAGTACGGCCTGGCGCTGGCCGCCGTGGCCGGGGCACCGGTCCGGGTGGCCGATGCGGTGATGGACCGGCTCGCGGTTCCGGTGGCGGGCGAGGACATGCTGGCGCCGTTCCTGCCTCCGGCGGACGCCCGCCCGGCGCGTCGTTTCGAGCCGCGGAACATGGCGTTCACCGAGGGCCTGGACTACTGGGAACTGGCTGGCAGCTTCTCCGATGACGGCCAGCCGGCCGGGCCGGGCTACTCCTGCACCGCCGCGGGCCGGTCCGCGGTCTTGGCCGCCACGGTCCCGGAACCCGCCGGCTCGGCCGTGCTCGTCCAGACCATCGCCGCCGAGGACTACCGCGGCCGCACGGTCACCTTCCGCGGGAAGCTTCGCGCCACCGACATGGCCGGCCAGGCCGGGCTGCACGTGGCCGTGAGCGGGCCGTCATCGGAATCGACGGGTACCAGGCCCCTGCTCGGCCACGGCAGCAGCCTGACCGCCCCGGGCAGCAGCGACTGGACCTGGCATGAGGTCACGACGCCCATCCCCGGCGAGGCCACCGTCATCCGGTTCGGGATATCCCTGACCGGCCACGGCCGCATTGAGCTGCGCGGCGCGGAACTCACCCCGGCGCCGCCGGGAACCCGGTAGTAAAGCAAGGCATGGACGTCCCCGACGGCGACCTGGTCCGGCTGGCCCGCGACGGCGATCCGGCCGCGTTCCGGCTGCTGGTCGAACGGCACCTGCCGATGGCCCGCGCCCGCGCGGCCCGGCTGTGCCCGCAGCCAGAGGACGCCGACGATGCCGTGCAGGACGCGTTCCTGCAGGCGTTCCTGGCGCTGGGCCGGCTGCGCGACCCCGACCGGTTCGCTGGCTGGCTGGGCGGCATCGTGGCCAACGTCTGCCGCGCCCAGCGGCGCCGCGCGCCGCTTACCCTGCTCGGCGACTGGCCCGAGAACCTGCACCCGGCCTCGGCCGGCAGCCTGCCGTCGGCCGAGGACCTGGACCGCGCCGACGTGCTCGGCCGCGCGGTCGCCGGCCTGCCTCCCGGGCAGCGCCACGCCGTCACCTTGTTCTACTACGCCGACCAGCCCGCCGGGCAGGTCGCCGCCACTCCCGGCGCCGCCAAGGCCAGCTTGCACAAGGCCCGCCGCCGGCTGCGCGAGTACATCACCGCGCACCGCCCCGACCTCATCCCCGCCCTCTCCCGGAGAATCCCCATGACCGCTGTTCGCATCGCGCACGCCGACCCCTGGCCCGGACGCACACCAGACGGGGGGATGGATATCCGCCACGTGCTCGTGATCCTCGCCGACGACGCTGGCCACCGGGCGCTGCCGGTCCGGCTCCCTGGCCCCGAACA
>Ga0335073_10007682_pt1 | contig 15130 bp, 20 predicted proteins | sample Lox_Sample_22_FD_207093 | JGI IMG/M metagenome (GOLD analysis project Ga0335073, IMG submission 207093) | Soil microbial communities from Loxahatchee National Wildlife Refuge, Florida, United States - Lox_Sample_2.2 | ecosystem: Environmental > Terrestrial > Soil > Wetlands | place: USA... | reverse complement strand
CTCAGAACTTCGACAATATTGCCCTACTCTTGTCAGCAGATGGAAAAGTTTTCGGATATTTATACACTCACCCAAGGATCCTCAAGGTACAGAGCTTTTTCACCGTACATACTAACAGTCTCTCCTTGCTGTTTCCCTCCCAATGCGATTGCTTTCTTCGCAGTGTCACCGGGATTGGCGGCAGTGACGGCAATGTGGAAGAAACCTCCACGAGTATAATCGAAGTGGTCTGGTTTCTTGAATGGTGGATCTATGAATTCGAAAATCTCTAGGCCAACTCCATTGCCGGAGGCTAGCCAGGCAATCTTCACTTTCTGGAGCTTGTTATCGTAGATCTTGAAGATGGGCGCATCAGAGCCATCTTCGGCGCGAGACGAAACGCGGTCGGATCGAATCTTGTGGAAACCGAAGACTTCCTGGTAGAATTCAACGGCTTTGTCACAGTCAGGTACCGAGATTCCAACATGATTGAACACATGATTCTAAGTTCTGTAAGTTTAGTAGACCTCTAAAGAGCACAGATGTTGTCGAACGTTGATCTTGTGTGGCTGTTCGATACACCCATTAGCGATCTAGAGTTCGCAGAATGAAGTTCGGAGAGTCAAACGTACTGTAGACATCTTGACTTGCGTCAAAACTACCACTGCTCGCTTTTCAACCGGTATTCGATTTAATCTGCAGATTGAGTATCCGAGAAGTTTACTTCATCATCAGGAATGGCGCCTACCTGGGAAGAGTGTTAACATACCTACGATCAAAGCCGAACCTAGTCTCCGTAACCGAACAAGGGACTTGCGGCAAGGAATGGTGGAAAGCAATAAGATTGCAGAAGTTTCAGAACTTTTATATACTTCCTCTGGTGATTCACGTAGCCATTATTTGTCCAGTCATGATCCCTTTGGTTTCGTCAAGTAGAGTTCCGCCGCTGGAAGATAATAGCCGGACTAGTATGTCATTGTTCCTGAGTTTATGACATAGCGAAAATGTCGTAAGTTCACACGCATGGGACGTTCGGCATATAATTTTCATTGAATTTCCGTGCCTTGCTAACGTATCAAATTTCTAACTCTAGGTTCATTCCACTAACTTTTGCTAAATTATGGCTCAGTTACCGAAACGACAGCTCGGCAAAGATGGCCAAATGGTTTCTGCAATTGGGTTTGGAGCGATGGGTCTAAGTTCAGCCTACGGCAAGGTCGACTCTGATGAGGAGCGTTTCAAGGTGCTCGACCACGCCATGGAAGTAGGATCAACCTTTTGGGATTCATCCGACGTTTGTACGATGCTCATCTCTTATTCGAGAATAGAATGCTCACAAACATGCAGATGCGGACAGCGAAGACTTGTTAGGAAAGTGGTTGAAGAGAACAGGCAAGAGAAACGACATATTTCTAGCGACTAAATTCGGTGTCACATTTGACTCTAATCGCCGTCCAACCGTTCGAAGTGATCCCGAGTACGTAAAGCAGGCATGCTCGAAGAGCCTAAAAAGATTGGGCATTGATCGCATTGATCTCTACTATTGCCACCGCGTAGACAAGAAGACACCGATAGAAGAGACAGTACAAGCAATGGCAGAGCTGAAGAAAGAAGGCAAGATTCGAGCGATAGGGTTGAGCGAGGTTACTGCTGCCACTGTTCGCAGAGCGCACAAAGTTCATCCTATCGCGGCAATTCAAGTCGAGTACAGTCCATTTTCACTTGACATTGAACATCCAGATATTGACTTACTCAACACATGCCGTGAGCTTGGCATAGCCATCGTGGCGTACAGTCCACTGGGACGTGGTTTTTTGACTGGACAGCTGAAATCTCCGGACGACTTTGAGGATGGTGATTTCAGGAAACATGCTCCAAGATACAGTAAAGAGAACTTTCCGAAAAATCTTGAGCTCGTTAAGTCTCTGGAGACACGAGCCAAGGCCAAAGGTTGTACGTCCGGTCAACTATCGCTTGCGTGGCTACTTGCACAAGGTCACGATATCATTCCCATTCCGTAAGTCGTACTCCTTGAAGCATGTGAGTGAGTTTCCATCTAATGCATTTCAGTGGCACAAAGAAGATCAAATACTTAAATGAGAATGTGGATGCGATCAAAGTGAAGCTGTCACCAGAAGAAGTCCAGGAAATTCGGCATGAGATTGAGAAGGTCGAAATCATTGGGGATCGGTATCCGGCGTTTCTGCAACAATTCTCACTGGCAGATACACCAGAGCAAAAAATATAGAGGCTATATCATAGGGTTGATTGAAGTATGTCTTCTCAGCTCGGAGAACAGTTTGCTCGCGATGCGTATGCTGTATTTTCCGCTCTGTATCAACGGTTCTATCAATGTAGATTTAGTAATCTGAGAACACCGTGTTCGGGCGCAGTTTTATTCTCAAGCCTCCCTTGCTGTGAGCTTCATATAAAGCGGTGGCTTTATCCAATTGTTGTAAACAACCATGTTTTCATGATCGTTCTTGGGATCCCAGATAGCATTGTCGCCGAACATTTCGACATCGTTGTTCCACAAGAGTTTACCGATAATCAACCTCATCTCCATATACGAAAGGCTGGGAAAAATCAGTACTGCTTTCTGGGTAAAGCTGATCAAGACTCACTTTCTGCCAATGCAGCCTCTCGGGCCAAGTGAGAAGGCATTCGAGGCGTGTAACTTGTCTTTGGTATTCTCTTTATCCATCCACCTTTCGGGTCGGAACTCATAGGGATTGCTAAAGTTTCGCTCACTGTGCGTTGAAGCCCACATTACGACCGACACCGTTGTACCTCCAGGAAGCATTTCGCCGCACACCGTATCACCACCTTCTGGTACCGTACGGACGAATCCAATTGGCGCGCTTGGGAAGATTCGAAGCCCTTCTTCAATAACCGCAGTCAAGTAAGGTAGCTGGACCAAGTTTTCGAAAGTGAGTTCGTCCTCAGACTTAAAAGCGGTTCTGATTTCTCGAGTCAAGCGGTCAAGAATATGTGTGTTGTTCGGCCTTGCAATCTGATTAAAGAGACCAGCAAGAAATCCGGCCGTAGTTTCAGTTCCAGCAATGATGAATAAAGCACCGTTGACTATAACCTCGTTGAGGTTAAGCCGGTCCTTATCTTGTTGTCTCATAAGATAATACAGAAAGTCCTTGTGTTCGTTGTTCGTTTGCTGCATACGTTTGAGAATCTTTTCTTTGCTGTATTCCAGATGACTACGACGAGTGCCATGGATAGATTCTGGAATACACCACAGCAAGAACTTCTGAAGAAACGTATCTGTGGTGGCCATTCTTCGAGTAGCTTGCTCAATAGCTCCGGCTTTGATGGAATTGCTGATCAATGGAACCCAAAACCGGAAATCTTGGTTTGTAAGACACCCAAAAGGCTGCTAGAGTTAGCACGAATGATCCACAACGTCATTCCCAGTCGCTCATACCTCGCCTAGAGCCATATCGCCAATGATATCGAACGTCGTGTAGGCAAACCATTCAGTCACATTAACTGGTTCCCCACTCTTAGCGAAGGATTTCATTTTGTTGGAGAAAACATCAATATAGCTCTTCACGATATACTCCTGCTCCAATAGGGCCTTGGTAGAGAATGCGTGCGACAAAGCCCGTCGTTGGCGGGCATGGTCAGCATCTCCCGCCATAGTAATGGTGGTAACTCCTGGGACTGACTGGATGGAGCCGACATGGATTGGATCCTTGTGGAAATTCTTGTGGCCAGGACGACTCCCGTATACGTCCTATTGAAAGTTTAACAAAGGTATGTTCGATCATAGTCCGTTCGCAAATGATCTCTCACCTTCCAAGCTGCCGCATCGTCGAAACACAATTCATTCGGCGAAACGCGAACAATGGGCCCGTACTTGTCATGCTGCGCTTTGATCCAGAAAGGAATTCTTCCTTTGAGTAGAGCAAGCGTGCAAGGAATCTACAGAGTTGATGTCAGACGTTGAATAATGAATGATCCGTGCAGCATCGTATTCGGTAGTCTCACTGGTGATATGCGTGCGAAGAACGGCCCTGGATACTTCGCAAGAGGATGAAAGTACAATCTGTATACAGTGATCGTGCTGAAATAAACGATAATCTGTATTTTTAAGGTCAGCCTCCTAGAGATTCAAAGCGCTGCAGTCATGCCGTACCCAAAGGGCGGAAAAGAGTGCCAGGACACTCCAAACGTTGAACGCGTTCAACATCTTGCTTGTTGAAAACGTCAAACTTGCTATTGAAGGACTAACATGTTGAGATTTCTAGAACTAATACTATAATTCGCGATATCAGATGATTTCATCGTTCCTGACTCGAAGTTCCGTCGTGGATCGATTGACTCGGAAATGATTAACCTTGAGCCCTGCCGGGATTCCAACAGCCAGCAATGGCAGTCACCAGGAGTAACGCAATAAGGGCATATTCACTCCAGGATCATCGCAGTTTGAATGTCCGGGCCAGTTGGAGAATGTTTGTTTGCCTCTGATGCCGGATACCGGAATGCTAGGTTTCGAGCATGCATTCGATTTGATGTCAACGGCAGTGAAAACGGATGCTACTTACAATGTTGGCTAACTTCAGTATCTTTCTTCAGCTTTGGGATTGGGATTATGACTAAACTACGCGAGATATCATTGAAGTATTACTCTATTTGAGTTCACCATGTCGACAAACGACCTCCCTTCCACTATTGATAGGCCCAAGGCCAATGGCTATCAGAAAAGAGCAATCCGTATTGCAGGTGCATCTGGAGGAGTATTTGATCGCTTTAGATCAATAGAAGACTTCGCGGCGGATCCGAACATTGATGTCATCTTCGGTGATTGGATCAGCGAAATCAGCATGACATTCCGAGGAGTAGAGAAGATCTCGAGAAAGGCAGATGAGGAGGCCTTGTCTTTCGAAATGTCTTTTATATCAGCACTCGAGCCAGGTTTGAAAAATATAGCGAAGAATGGTCAGAAAGTCGCAGTCAACGCAGGATCTTGCGATGCCAAAGCTATGGCAAAGCGCGTTCAGGCGCTGTGTAAAGAGCATGGGCTTGATCTAAAAGTGTATTGGATCACTGGAGACGATGTAACTGAAGAGTTCAAACGACTACTTAATCGTGGAGAGAAGTTCCTCTCCTTACCGTCGGACACTCCTATCGAAGACTGGGGTGTTGAACCGCTGTGTGCTCAAGCCTACTTGGGAGGTATGGGCATTGCTGAAGCGCTGCGACAAGGAGCAGATATCGTTATTTGTGGTAGAGTAGCCGATGCATCACCAGTTATTGGGGCTGCTGCTTGGTGGCACGATTGGGATCGAGAAGATTTCTCCAAGCTCGCTTCCGCATTAGTTGCTGGACATCTCATTGAGTGTTCGAGCTACGTAACGGGAGGCTATTACACTGGTTTCAAGCAAGAATTGCTATGGAGCAACAATTGTGCAAACCTTGGGTTTCCTATTGCCGAAATCGAGGCAGACGGTCAATTCGTAGTGACGAAGGAAAGGAATACTGGTGGTGTCGTCAACATCCAGACAATCACGGCACAACTACTTTACGAAATTCAGGGACCATTGTACTACAACTCAGATGTCACAGCTCGCATTGACCGAATCAAACTGAATCAAGAAAGTCCAAACCGTGTTCGGGTGACAGGAATAGAGGGCTTACCTCCTCCTCCAACGACGAAGATTGGAGTAACAGCTAGAGGTGGATGGCAAGCTGAGTTCCATTTCTTTTTGACGGGCCTGGATATCAAAGAGAAAGCCGAAATGATTGAGCGACAGACACTGGAATCAATGGGCGAATATCGAAAGGAGTTCCAGACACTGAAGTTTACGGTAACGGGCTCAGTACCAGTCAATCCCAAGAACCAGGACGAAGCTACTGTGGATCTCAGGATATTCGCTCAGACTCGGAATCCGAATGTTGTCTCTGCCGGCAAGCACAAAGGTGTATCTCCAAGCGAGCCCAGTTTCGCCAAATGGTGTATTGAGAACTGTCTGCAAGGCTATCCCGGTGGCACTCCAGCAATGGACATGCGTCAAGCTGTCGGAAAGCCATTCTTCGAGTACTGGGCGGCTCTTTTTCCACAAGAGCTTTGTAAACATGGGGTCCATACTTTTGGTGGAAGGACAATTTCTATTCCTTCTCCTTCGAAAACGCAAACATATCCGAGACAGCAGGAATCCTATGACACAACATCCCCATTAGTTGCTGACTCTTGGGGAGAGACAATGCTTGTGCCTTTAGGTTACATCGTCCATGGAAGAAGCGGAGACAAATCCTCCGATTGCAATGTTGGCTTTTTCGTTCGACACGATGACGAGTGGGACTGGTTACGATCAACTTTGTCAATCGCAAAGATCAAGCAGCTTCTGCAAGACGAATACAAAGGTGGTAAAATTGACCGATTCGAGATACCAACTTTGAATGCGGTGCATTTCTTACTGAGAGATCATTTGGACAGAGGAGCGAACTCCTCCTCTAGCTACGACATATTGGGCAAATTAGTTTGCGAGTACTTGAGGGCAAAACTTGTTGATATACCAAAGAGATTTTTGGATAGAGGCAAGATATAATACCTGAGAATGAAGAGATTCCGCGAGCTACGTGGTGAAGCGAAGATCACCTTCTGTGATAAATAATAGCTGAACTCTTACACCTAACTTACAGAAGTAAAACCATTCTCATTCATAAATCAGATCCAGAAGCAGATCAATATGCTCACTACATCAATCAAGGTTCTCGGGAAAGATTTTCCTTGAAACTTCTTGGATCTGCCGTACATTAAGACTTGCTTGTGTCACAAGACAGTATGATATCAAAGTCATAGAGTTTCTTCAATCATGTCGCCAAAGCAATATCTCAAAATTTCACTATTTCTCAAGAAGTTACCGAACATTTCGGACGAGCAGTTTCGAAATCACTGGAAAGGACAGCATATTCAGATTGCGATGCAGAATAAGACCTTTATGGCAAAAACACGGAAATATAACCAAGTACGTAACTGATTCCAAAGTCTGAAGCTTACTGTTAAATCCATCTGAGGTTCATATTCCTCCCGAGCTCAAAGAGCAGGCGAAGACCTTCAATATACCCGTGATGGAGTACGATGGCATCGCTGAGGTGTGGGTAGATAGCCTTGACGATTGGAAGGAGGTTGTATCTGACCAAGAGTTCGTGGAAAAAGTCGCCGGTAAGTCCTGACTATGTTCCATCAGAAGCGTTTTTCTTACCAGCAACTTCCAGCTGATGAGCCGCTTTTTCTTCTGGCGCCAATTCATATTCAGCTCTCTTATGACAATCTCGTGATCCCAGAGAAGGACTGAGGCGACCCGAAAGCTGTTTAAGTACATTGCAACTGGCTCCCATATCATTTCTTGTTGAATTTGTAATGGTCGAGCCTACTTCCATTGGTCATACGCTGCCAAAATGCGCCCAAAATAGCCTTCTGTGAGATACTTCAACTCAGGATGGGTAGCAACCCAGCCTTTATCCTCTCTGACGCCTCTGATGATCATTTCTGCAACATCTTTGGGGGGAATGCGCCATGCTTCGCGTTTCTGGATATCGTATTTCAGGGCATCTCCATATCGTTCAGGTCTACTCCGCTCGCATTTCATGATATCCGTCTGAGTTCCAGCGACAATGACGGTGGAAACGCCAACTCCATGCTCTGCAGCCTCTGGTCGAAGTGCAGCACCAAGTGCCATTACGGCTGACTTCGCCGAAGTGTACGGTCCATGAAGGGAAACCCAATCCACCGCCATGCCAGCTTGGGAACCGATTATGACAATATGTCCAGTTTTGTGTTTGACCATGTCTGGATAAAAGAACTGAATGCAATAAGTCGTACCGTGAAGAACAACATCGTACACCCAATTCCAGTCCTCTGGCCGATGGTCGACGAAAGGACCAGATGTCGTGACACCTGCATTGCAGACAAGTAAATCCACGAAGCCAAATTTCGATGTGGTCTCTTTATACAGGTTTTCCACCGAAGATCGATCCGAGACGTCGCAAACTACAGGAAGCACATCAATGGCCCCGGCCTCCTTGATGGTCTTAGCCGATGCTCCAAGATTCTCTTTATTCGTAGAAGCGATAACAATCTTCATTGGCTCTTTTGCAAGTTCTAAAGCGAGAGCCAGACCAATGCCAGTTGCTCCTCCAGTTATCAAAGCGACCTTGCCTTTGAGATCCTTCATGTTTTGGACTGCTTAACGAGGCGGAAACGAGAAATTGTTAAAGTTGAATTTAAGTAAAGTACGAAAGCTTTTTTGGAGTATGCGAAATACGTTCAGTCAGGAAATGTGTAAATGTTGTTGGTGACATTGTCGAGTCAACGCGCAGTTATAAACTAAGAGAGATCTGTACGTGTGACTTCGCACACCAACGAGCGGCTTGCATCTCCGTCTTCCGGCCGTTCTGGAAATTAGTTTTGGATTTTCACTATTCAATTAAGAGACAAAAGTCATCGCCAGCATGGATCCGTTCGGTGGTAATGCCCCGCGCATGTCATTCCACAGAAGGTTTCTGCTAAGGCAAAGCTTACCCGACTGGATGGAGGATGGGCATCGAACCCGACTGCATGTACGGAAACTGGTTTAGCTTTTGAGTTTCCGCATTAAATTGTGAGTTTCAGTATATAAACATCATACACATGCGGAAACTCGAATCAACTAGGATCAAACGTCGATAAGACGTAGAAACATCAAAGAGCCAAGGAGTGTTGAGAGCAACATCGACAAAATGGCCACGCAGAACATCCAAGGGCCGGGCATGCTGTATGTGAGGGCAAGGATATCCAGACCAGACCTCATGACGGAGGAAGTATACATGAAGTGGTACGACGAAGACCACATCGCGGAGATTGTTAGCACAGACGGCATCAAAACTGCGTACCGTTACATCAACACGGATAGCAAGGCACAATGGCCATACCTTGCATTCTATCCTATGTCAGATATGGCCTTCACTCAAGGAGAGAGATTCAGAAAGATCCGCGTTAAAAGCGATCTACTCCCTGGGACGGGTATCTGCTACGATCTTGCAGACAACGACGTGAGATACCTAAGCCTTGTTGAGACCCTTGGTTCAAAAAGAAAGGGAGTAGCAAACTGTCTTGTTTGTATCGGCATTGAACCGGGCCAAAACACCAGCGAGTCGGATGTGGAGAGTTGGTTTAAATCAGATGTGAGTAAGATGGATGCATCCTCGATTGGCCAAGTCTAACGGAAGCACAGCAACAAGCGGCAGTATCAAAGATTCCAGGATATCTTCGTACTACCGTCTACAAACTCGTATACTATCGCTCGAACGCACAGTCAAGGCTGCTCAAAGGGTTGCCTCCGTCTGACGAACCGACGCCAGACCCGCCGACTTGGATCGCAATCCACGAATTCGATCAAGTCGTTCCTCACCAAGATCTTGAAGGTGTCCAGAAGACCGAAGTCGCAGGAAAGATCCTCAGCAGTGCCAAACAAGTCGAAGTTTCAGTCTATCGGCTTGCCAAAGCGTTTGGCGCGAAATGGCTGTTTGACTAGACGAAGCAATAGTTAAAATACGTAGCAATGCATCTTTTGGCCATTATCACGTGCTACTTTATTCGCATTGGATAATGAACGGCAATTTTTCGCAGCCTGACGAAACATTCTTGGTGGTTGTTGATTGTGGTTGTTGGTTCATTTGAAGCTTGAGCCGCGGAAAATGAAGTGCGACGTGCGGAAATCCTTTCTTTCAGCTTTGTCTGTATCAGTCGAGCCCTTTACAACTCCGGATTCTCCGATCGAGCCGAGTCTCTGCGTAGAGACCTGATTCTGCCACCATGGGATTAAGCTTCCGGAGGGATTGATTGATGCAATTCCAAAGTCGCAGCCCGCCATTTAGGCCCAGTAGCTGTCGTTAATAGGACCTTTAATTAGTAGCTTCCCAGGTCCGTTGTGGAACTTTTCCTTCGCTAGTAAACATTCAATACGGTAATGGTTTTGTCTTAATTACCTTTTTTCACAGTATCTTCAAGATTTCTTCATCTCATATTGTCACAGAATTTTGCCATGGCAGCGGTGGATGTGAGCAAGCTATTCACTGTCCATGGACAGGTCTTTGTCGTGACAGGAGGCGGCAGCGGTAAGTTTTTCGGAATATCCACATCCGGAAGGGTTGTAATGGCTTACATGATACTCTCAGGAATCGGTGCTATGATGGCAAAGGCTCTAGATGCAAACGGAGCGGCAAAGGTCTTCATAATTGGAAGACGGAAGGAGAAGCTCGTAGAAGTCGCATCCGCTGCCGTGAACAAGACCATCATACCAATTCAGGGAGATGTTGGATCCAAGGAATCACTCAAATCATGCGCGGACCAAGTGGCATCTCAGACTGAATTCGTGAATGCAGTGATTGCGAATTCTGGAGCTCAAGGTCCAACCTTGAACGATTTACCGAAGGATCGTACACCAAGCCTTTCCGAATTCCATGAATTCCTATGGAAACCATCAATGGAAGAATTCGATCAGGCCTTTCATATAAATACGACAGCCGCATTCTACACAATGGTAGCCTTCCTACCTTTGCTCGACGCCGGAAACAACCATAAGGCTTCTCCGACTGCTAGGACCACTATCACGAGTCAATTCATTATTACTGGGTCGATAGGTGCCTTAAGCAAGCGACCTGGTATGGGATTTGCATACGCGGCTAGCAAGGCTGGTGCAATTTTGATGATGAAACAAATTGCGGCAATGATGGTACCTTACAATATCCGATGTAACATCATCAACCCAGGCATTTATCCCAGTGATATGAGTGCAGCATTTCTAGGAGGCAAAGATGCGACGAAGATGGGTTCACTACCTCAAAGTATTGTGCCGCTAACAAGAGTAGGAAGCGATGAGGTAAGTTGCCGTTAAGACAAGAAGAACACTGGTAACTGACGAGTGAATGTAGGATGTAGCTGGAGTACTGTTATTCTTGTGCAGCAGAGCGGGAGCGTACATTAACTCCAACTTCGTCAATTCTGATGGAGGGAGATTATGCATGGTTCCTTCAACATTCTAGATCGGTCAAATTTCAATCAATGACATACGGCAAATGCTACCTGGCCAACCTCTCCTAGAAGGTTTTCATCCTCTGTTCACCATCAATTTCTCAAAACTGCAGCTACAAATCTCAAGCGTATATCCCCTGCGATGTTTAGAAAGAATACTTCGAATAGTGGGTCAGCAAACACCTACCAAGGATCACTCACATATAGAGTGCACTCTCCTTCTCCCTTGGCTGTCGCCGGTACAACTGTCTCTCCGATCTTTTTGCCACCAGCTTTGATGATTTTCTTGCATAGTCCCTCCGGATCATGATCAGTGATGGCAACGTGGAAAACACCTCCCTTGGTGTAATCAAAGCTTGCCGGTTCGCTCATACATGGACTGAATTGGAAGATCTAGTGGTTAGTTACGTCTCAGACACACGACTAGGAAAACTTTACTCAATGAACTGAAATAACTCAAAGCCCACACCATTTCCGGTTGTCAGAAATGCAACTTTGACCTCCTGCAGACGATCGCCATAGACACGAAAGACGGGAGCATCCGGGTTATCAGCACGTCGAGTGCAGCGCGGTGTCTCCTTCAGCTTGCGGAAACCTAGAATATTCGTGTAGAAGTCAATTGCCGCATCTATGTCTGGCACGTGTAAGGCAATGTGATTTAAGACACGATTGAAAGAATCCTGTGGAAGGGAGTTATTGAGTGTATGGCACTATTTCGCTCGAGATCAGTACATACTTGAGTCATTATGAATGGAATTCAAGTAATCTACAGCAATGTCAAATGTTCCGGTACATTTAACCAAGCTTCCAATTAATGCGCGTAATTGTGATTGAACATTGTTACGGTTAAAGACGATTCACATCATCCCCAAGTATGCGTACCCAGGCCCCAGTCGAGGCTGGATAAGGTTAGGCGAGGCTGGCGGAAACAAGCCGCAGTATGCACTATCCGCGGACTTTCTGAGTGCCAGTGTGACGTTGCATGAGCGGGTCTCATGAGCGGAGTCCATCGCGAAATCGGTACGACGCGCTGACACGTCTCGAAATTGTCGGCCTATCCGCGGTTCGTGTATTGCCTGTCCGAGTATTATCTTCCGGTCCCGTCATACCATGGCTTACACTAGTCATGGCACATTCAAGAGGGGCGACACGCTCATGGAAGTTTGCATTACACCACGACTTAGAAATACCGCAAAGAGCTTGGAGCATAATTTAAACTCAGCAAAATGGCCCCAAACTTCGATATCAAAGGCAAGGTGATCGCCATTACCGGTGGGTCTGGAGGCATTGGGTTCGCAACGGCGGAGCTTCTGACTTCGCAAGGCGCAAAGGTCTCCATTGCTGATGTATCTGAGAAAGCACTAGCGGAGGCATCTGAAAAGATCAAGGTTGCCAATCACCCAGGTGACCTCCTAACGAAGACCGTGGATGTGCGAAAGGTCGACCAAGTGGACGCCTGGATCAAAGAGACTGTGGCTAAGTTTGGGAAGCTCGATGGCGCTGTCAATCTGGCTGGCGTGATTCCAAAGGTGATTAACATTGAAAGAGTTGAAGATTTGAATGACGAAGATTGGCAATTCGTAATCGATGTGAACCTTAATGGGTACGGTGTCTCACCGTGTGCTGAAAGGATAATGTTGTGACTAATGCGGCCTATAGTGCTATGCACTGCATGCGTGCTGAAATTCGAGAGATGAATGAGAAAGGAAGTATCATCAACGCAAGCAGTATTGCAGGGATTCAAGGGTTTCCGAAGAATGCTGCTTACACTGCTGCGAAGGTAAGAGGAAGTCCAACAGGACACTGAAATTATACTGACACGCTGTAGCACGGTGTGATCGGTCTGACAAGAACCGCAGCGAAAGAAGTGGGAGATCGAGCTATCAGAGTGAATGCAATATCACCGTAAGTTCGTCGCCGAGGCCCTTTGGGCTACTACTTAATTCTATGCAGTGGTATCATTGATACGGCCATGCATCGCGCGTCTAATCAAACCCGTGGAGGAGAAGGAGACTATAAGTGGCAAATTAAGCGGAAGGGACAGCCAGAAGAAGTCGCACAACTTTGTGCTTGGTTACTATGTGATGCAAGCCAGTACATCACTGGCACTATTCAGGTGAGTAGCTTCGTTATTTATGTCAATCTATCGCATCTACTCATATTGTCAGGTCATCGATGGAGGCTACACGTGTTGAAGAGCTATTACACAAATATCCTCCAAAATCTTTCAATCCCGCTTTCTTTTCTCTCACTGTAGCAGTTTCAAGCCTTTACCTCGTCTCGTTTAGCTTTCCACATAGCAATAGGCACGCCGTGCCCAGGCGTACCGACAATCTCAACCTTGTGAAATTGCGCATGCCAGTCCCCTCTGTACTCCACTCTCTCGTACTTCTGCAGCAGCCGCACCAGCACATACGCCATCTCAGTGAGCGCAAAGTTCTGACCGACGCAGATGCGCGGTCCGCCGTTGAACGGAACGTACGCCCAAGCCTTCGGTTGCCAGTGGTCCCAGCGATCGGGAGAGAATAGCGCCGGGTCAGCGAACTTCGGAGATGGCGGCGGGTACAGCTCTGGACGACGTTGCATGGATAGCGTTGAGTAGAAAACGGCGTCACCGGCGACGACGGATACGTCGGGAACGCCAGGGACAGCGGATGGCAACGATGTGTCGGCCAAGGCATAGCGAACATTGAATGGCACTGCTGGGTAGAGACGCAGCGTCTCGTTCAGAGTGTGTTGTAGATACTTCATGTTCTTAAGGTCGTCGTACGTGGGCTCCTTATCGGGACCAACTACTTGAATAATCTCATTGCGGAGTTTGGCATAGGTTGCCGGGTAGTGGGCCAACTCGTAAAGGCACCATGACAGAGTTGCAGCAGTTGTGTCTCGTCCAGCGAGGAAAACGGCCCTATTTCTCCAATCAGTATTTATAATGTCGCAAGAGATGAACAACAACATAGTACGTACATCAATTGATCGCGGATCACCTTGGGGTCACGCGTATAGCTGGCTAGGGCATGCAGGAAGGTAAAAGATGTATCGGATTTTGAGAGCTTGTCGAGTTCGTATTCATCCAAGGCGAGTGTGCGTTCAATGTACGGGCCAATATAGTCGTCTAGGACTTTGATCGACTTGAGATAGAAGCGTCGTGGGACAAGTTTCTCAATTGGCCTGCTGATCATTAGTTCATTTCGACAACGATGCTGTATCTCATATATGAGGTCTTACACAAGAGCAAGCAACATGACCTGCCATCTCTGTACGTCAGTAAAGGCCTTGGTAAACTCGGAACGTGGGTTCTCCAAGCTATTGGTACTTTCACCAAGTAAGAATTCCGTGATAGCATCGATTGTCATACGATAGAAGAGGTCCATAATATCAAATGTCTGGCCATCTTGTGGGAACTTTTGCATCATAACATTTGTCCCGCGTTCGAAGATGTGTAGATCGCTGACTCTGTTCTTCATGAACATTGGCCTGATCAGGTTGCGGCTGTCTTGCCATTGTTGACCATCTGTGGTGAAAATGCTGTCACCCAGAAAGGGACTGAAGACATGATGGAATTCTGGACCTTTGCCGTAGTCGTGGAATTTGCCAGTCAGAATGGTCTTCACTTGTTCAGGCTCTCGAGTAAAGAAATACCGCTGGCCACCGAGGAGATTGATCTCAACCAAATTCGGACTCCGAGGGGTACCATAGTCGACGAAGATACTCTCGAAGAACGGCAACATGCGATTCTGGATCTGAGCCTTTGCAATTCGGAACAACCAAGTTGATCCTACCCTCATTAGCGCCGCTTCGTAGTAGATGTTGTGTTTTCGAAACCTCACCAATTATCGGCTCATGAGCCAGCGGCGGGGCATGAACGCCTCCAGCTTTCTTCACCTTACTCTCATACCAAGTACGAAGAATAACCTGCTGGAGAACAGCAAGTACGATAAGAGTCGCTCCGATATAGAGCGGGCTTAGATATTTCACAACTTCCGTAATCATTGTGGTAACTCACGATAATCGACGAATATTAAAGGTATCAGAGAAAGAAAACAGAAAGCAAGTACCGAAATACTACTGTCTTTCCCATGGAGTCAGAGTTGGTCTTTTCATGTTGTTGGGCTTCGGCCG
>Ga0335073_10007679_pt1 | contig 15138 bp, 6 predicted proteins | sample Lox_Sample_22_FD_207093 | JGI IMG/M metagenome (GOLD analysis project Ga0335073, IMG submission 207093) | Soil microbial communities from Loxahatchee National Wildlife Refuge, Florida, United States - Lox_Sample_2.2 | ecosystem: Environmental > Terrestrial > Soil > Wetlands | place: USA: Florida... | reverse complement strand
CTAAATTTATAAAAGAACGTTTCTTCAGTCATCCAGAATTGAGGTGGCGCGAACCTCAATAGCATCACGGCTTTAGCCGGTGTAGGGTATCGGGTCCCTGCCAAAAACCATTTTAACGGTTTCTTCTCTAAAGCCGTTAAAACGGCTGGAATCGTGACATTTAAAATCACCGGGCCAAAGCCACAATGTCAATCATAGCGGCTCGGACGAATCTAAATAATTAATGATGTTGCTCAAAAGCCGCCTGGAAATTGGATCGTTTGTCGCTGAATCAAAATTAAGTTCGCTGGCAATCAGGCAACCTCTACCGACGTGTATTTGGACCAAAGGAACGCCGGCAAATTTTTGGATTTGAGCCGGATTGGTTAAATAGCCGTGAAAATCGCATTGGTCGGCCAGGGCTGAGATGTTTTGCCGGTTCTCTGCGATTTGGTACACGCCGGAACAGGCGATGGGCACACGCCGGTCGCCGCGGTCAAACCAGGCCATATCTGACGGTTCGATTCCGGAAAAGACCGGCGATTCCGGGACGTGCATCGTAACGATTTCGCCTTCTTTGGATTTGTAACTCGTGACGCAGTCGGGAAAGAGACTGACCAGCGAATTCTGTGGATGAATCATCAGGACACGTCCTCCGGCGGAGAGAAAGTCTTTGAGCGTTCGTTCTTCCGATGGTTTTATGGGAATGTTGTTCAGAGGGCCGATGATCAAAAGGTTTGTCGGATTCAGCCCCTGAATTGAGTTTACGCGGTCGATGATGGGTGAACCAGACAGGCTGATCATCGGCGAGCCGCCGGGATTCCATAACATGATATTTGCAAAATTATTTGACCCGTTCATGGCCCATTCGTGTGTCGCAATGACAACGTCGTAATGGTTGTCTGACAATTTTCTTTCGTCGTCTGACTCCAGTCGAAGAACCAATTGGGTGTCTATTCGCGGAGCCGGCAGGTCTTCCGGCGTTTGAAATTTCACGTTCAACCACTCGTTTTTGTAGTAGCCGACAGAAGCGACAGCAATTTGTCCCTGTGACAACGTTTTTCCATCGTTCTGAAATTCCCAATGCAACCGGCCCGGCGGAGTAGCCCGATAGTCCTCGGAATCATTGATGATGCAAACTCGTGCTTCCAAAACGCTGCCCGAGTACGCATGCCGTCCGTACAGTTCTGCGCTGACGAGGATTGGTTGCAGGGCGGTCTTGAGCGCGTCATATGCCGGCCAGGGTTTGATTTCCTGCGCATTCCAGGGTCTCTGAAACCAGGTCAAATAGGAAAACAACAGTACGCCCGCTGCGGTGTCATGGCTGGTTCGGCGCAACGTCTCCGCCAGCTCCTTTGTCATAAATGCCTGTCGTTTTAAAAAGATTGCCGGGTCGGCGTTCTCGTACGCGTCGTCGCCGACCAATGCCTGCGGAACGTAATGTTTAAATAAATAAAATCTTACGGGATGGCCGTCGTCGTTGTTGGGATAGCCCGTTGACATTTCCTGGCTGATGAGTGGCCGGCCGGGAGTGGCCTGGCTATTGAATTCGCCGTCGTAAAAGTGGAAAAAGGAACTGGAATACCACCCGTAATAGCAGTGAGCATCGTCCACGTCGCCGTCATCCAACCCGAGCGGCCTGACCAATTCTTGAAAACCGACAAGAGCTTGTTTTCGAACGTACGAGGAATCTGCAACAATCGGACGGGTCGGGTCGGCTTTGCGCATGGCCTTGATCGTGTCGCTGAGGATCGTCCATTTTTTTTCGATTTGCTTCGGAGGCCGTTCTTCGAATTTCATTTCGTTGTTCACGGTCCAAAGGATGATGCTTGGATGATTTCGATATTCTTTGATCAAGGAAATGAATTCGTCTCTCCAATCGCGTATCAGTTCATCATTGGGCGGCTCGCCTTGCAACATCAACCACGGCCATGTGCCTTCATAGGACACAGCCACTCCTTCCTCGTCGGCGGCGTCCAGCCAGGTCGAGGTAAACGGGACAATATGCGTGCGAGTAACGCGGGCATTCCCGTCATGTGCCAATCGCATAAAACGATGGGCCAGGACCGCGTCATTGGGACATATGGTGTTTGGAAACGGGTCTGCCCCGCGCAGCCAAAATGGATGGCCGTTGAGCAAAAATCGGTTTCCGTCAACGGAAAAAGTCCTGAATCCAAAACGCACGTCGTAATGGTCAATCGGCCTCCCTCGTTCCTCCAATGTGACTTCGAGAGTGTAAAGATTTGGGTCTTGCGGGGACCAAAGCTTTGGGTTCAAGTGCGGGGTCGTTATATTTAAATGGTTGGCGCCAGCCTTTGCCATCAGCTCCACGGGCGCATTATTGGAATAAAGAAGTTCCCCGCCCGGCACTGAAGTTATTTTGTAACGGACGCCGAGTTGCTCAGCGGCCGTGCGCGTATTCTGAATGTAGAGGTTGATTCCGGCGCCATGCATGCCGGGCTGTATAAAACAATCGCTGACGAATATCGGTGCTGTTGCGGTCAAAGTCACCGGCTGCCAAATCCCGCCTGCATTGTCCTGAAACATGCCGTGGGGCAGCGAATACAACATATTTGAAGTGACCTCCACTGTGACGGCCACGTCCTGGACCTGGTTGGGGTTTTTATCGGGCGAGTCGCCTGAGCCGATGACGTGGACGGCGATGACATTGCGTCCGGGCATAATGGCTTTTGTAATGTCGCATTTCACCTGGCCGAACATGCCTGTATGGCTTGCGACTTTCAGTCCATTTACCCAAATCTCCGAAACTTTAGCGATGGCATCAAAGGTCAGATCAAAGTGCCGGTTGCCCAGGACTTGAGGCAGATCAACGTAATGCCGGTACCAGGCGGCATGCGTTTTGTGCCAGTCAAAAGTATAAGAATCGCATTGCCACAAGCGCTGAACGTAAAGGCTTTCCGCAACGCCTTTGGTTTTGGAGAATTCATTCGGGCCGGAGAATCCGGCCTCACCATGCAGCCAGGATAGAGCCGGGTTCCAAAATGAGGGAACTTGCAAGAGGTTCCAATTCTGATCGTCGTAGTCAGATTGAACCGGGACTTGCCCGGCCGGCAATTCGTAATCGGGCATGAACAGCCAGTTCCCATTCAGTGAAACCTCTGTTCTGAGTGGATTGAACGAGGCAATTGCCGCGGGCATATATGCCGCCCGTTCCTTTTGCCGAAGCGCCGCTTTGTCAGCCGCGGGCCCGCTCCATTCCTGGTCACCGATGCGAAGAAAATTCGCTCTGTCCTCGTCCGAAAGCGGTTCAATTTGCAAGTCCGCGAATTCGGCAGGCAGCCAGCCCCCGCCCAAAAACACGCTTCCCGCATCCCAAAGCGGGTGCCGGTCGACGACGTTTAGTCGCGGCAATTGTTCGTCATTCAAATATATCTGGATTCGGTTCCCGTAAAACACAGCCCGTAAACGGTACCAGACGCCCGGCACCGGCTTAAAATCGAGCGGAGCAAACCCAAGAAATTCCGCTCCGCCGTTGGGCGCATAACGCGCCAGGTAAATATCGTTGTCGTTGCCTCCGCGCAGCGCGAAGACATAACGGCTGTCCCGGTCGCGGTAACGGAACCCGCCCCAGATTTGCACCTCCGTGCTATTTAAAGGGGCACGGGCGCGGAAGATAATCTCGCCGTTGTTCAAAACGTTTCGATTCACGGCGTACCCACCCGCGATGATGACTGAGCCTGGTGTTGCGTCAATTTGCGCTCTGCCAACGGTGAACCAATTTTCGGGCCAGTCTGGTGGTGACTGGGCCCGCCCAACAGATAACAGGCAAACGAGAATTGGAAAGAGGCGCAAAGGACGAAAGGGACGGGACCGAAAACTTATTTTCATTCAGTTCTGTGTATGCCTAAATTCTAGAGCCGTCTGACTCGTCGTAAAAGAATTAACGACCAGGATGGTTGATTGGCTTTCGATGTTACTGGCGAGGCAGCCATAGCCCGGAAAAAGTATGGCCTGCCGGGACGTTGTCTAATCCCCGCTTTCGGGGATACGACGGCAGGATGGCAAGTGTTAAAATTAATAGCCTGAAATCGTGGAATAAAATTAAACTCATGTGGAATGGTTTGATGCATTTGAACCTTTCCCGGTATGCGGTCTCTCTGCTGCTGCTGGCTGGGATGGCCAATGAGGCGATATGGGGCCAGACTCCCGGATCCGCCGAAGTTTCGAAAGATCGAATGCAAATTGAACGTTTGCCGCAGGACGGCTTTTCAAAATTTGGACCCTACGCCGGCCCGGTGGTTCGAGGCGTAGATACAGCGACGCTCGCCGGCAAAGTGATGTGTGGTTATCAGGGCTGGTTTGGAGCGCCCGGCGACGGCAGCCCCGCTTCAGGCTGGCGGCATTGGACCAAACGCCAGGGACCATTGGCCGACGGCAACGCCAAGGTTGATCTCTGGCCCGACATGTCCGAATTAACCTCGGGCGAACGTTTTGCCACCGGTTTCAAACTGTCGAATGGATATCCGGCCGAAGTATTTAGTTCCTACAAGAAGCAGACCGTGCTGCGGCATTTTCAATGGATGCGGGATTACGGTATTGACGGAGTATTTGTCCAACGTTTTGCGACCCATCTGACAAGTCCGTCCAATCTGGAGTTCTGCAATACTGTCCTGGCTAATTGCCGTGAAGGAGCCAATCTTTACGGCCGGGCCTATTCGGTGATGTACGATTTGAGCGGGTTGCCCAGGGGACACATTGACGATGTCATCAACGATTGGCGCCAATTAAGAAAACGCATGGCCATTACCGATGATCCGGCGTATCTGCACTATCACGGCAAACCGGTTGTGGCGGTGTGGGGCATTGGCTTCAACGATGGCCGTGATTACACGCTGGACGAGTGCCGCAGGTTGATTGAATTCCTGAAAAGTGATCCTGATGCGGGGCTCTGCACGGTTGTTGTGGGGGTGCCGACGCATTGGCTCGAGCTGGAGTCTGACGCAGTGAGCGATCCGAAATTGCTCGATATTCTTAAGTTGGCCGATGTCATCAGCCCTTGGACCGTTGGCCGATATACGACTCCAGCGGAAGTCGCCAAATACGCGGAGAAAGTTCTAAAGCCGGATTTGAGATGGTGCCGGCGGCAGGAACTGGATTTTATGCCGGTTGTTTTTCCGGGCTTTAGCTGGCACAACATGAAAGGCGCGGAACTCGATGAGATTCCACGATTGAACGGGCAGTTTCTATGGTCGCAATTTTTGGAATCAAAGAAGGAAGGAATTTCCATGGTTTATGTGGCCATGTTTGATGAAGTGGACGAAGGCACGGCCATTTTCAAATGTGCCAATGATATTCCTGTTGGAGGAGCGTCAAAGTTTTTGACATATGACGGGTTGCCGAGCGATTTTTATTTGAAGGTCGTTGGACGGGGTGCAAAGCTGATTCGCGGAGAAACTGCCGGAGGCAACGCCTCCATTGAACGGGCTCTTTCCAGCGATGGTGCTGCCAATTAAGATTGGCGCTTGAATGCACCCTAAGGCGTCCTATTTTACAGCGGTCGTTGCCGGCACAATGGTATGCAATTGTTGAGTACTGAGTTTTCATGAAGCGTTCACAGGGACCAAATGGCTACGGGGGACGCAAGAGCGTTTGTTCGGCGCAACGCCCAACATCACGCGCGGCGGTTCTGGCTGTTGTTCTTTGGGCGATTTGTTCGGGCTTTTTAAACGGACAAACGAATGTTAAAAACAAAAAACTCCTGATTTCATCAGTTCAGGTGAATGACAAGGTCGTCGCCATCCGGGATGGTCAGGCTTTAAAATTGGGAGCCGGCGCGCAAGACGTGGTTTTCAGGTTTGGGGCTGCCCAAAATTCGGATTGGGCGCCGAACCGTCTCCAATACAAGCTCGAGGGCTATGACAGCGGCTGGCGAGAGAGCGGCGGGGAAATGAATTTCACCGTGCGATTTTACAACCGCACCGGGGACCAGGTCAGCCAGAAGGTTTATAATGTGACGGGAAGCAGCCCCGGATGGAACAGCTCGCTTCAAAATTCCACCTTGACGCATCGCCGCGAGACGGTGACGGTGCCTCCCGGGGCGTCAACACTATGGGTCGTTATTTCATCCGCCGGGCCGCCGGAGACCGAAGGCGTCTATGTGGTTGCGAACCTGATGGTGTCTGAGACCGATTCCAACAGAGTCTCAACTTCGATATTAATTGGACCGCAATTGGATCAGCAGGGGGATCTATCCAATCCGGAGCGCGTCCCTCCTGGTTGGGCGCGGGACGGGACTCATCCAAGCATGGCAAAGATTATCAGCATTGGCCGCGATCCGGTGGTCCATGCCTTTGCGGTTTTGGATGATGACCCAATCAGCCATGCGGAATGGCGAACCGCACGTTTAAGCGCGCCGAAGGTGAGGCCCGGGGCCAAATTGGTCGTGGAATGGAATGAAATGTATAGCATGGGCGCGGGGGATGCCAGCACAGCAACATACCACGAACTTTCGCCCGGCAATTACAATTTTCATGTTCAGGAGGTCAATATCTTTGGCATTCCCACGGGCATTGAAACCTCATTGAGGGTCGTAGTGTCGCCGCCGTTTTGGAGGATGACCTGGTTTTGGAGCGCGGTTTCGGCGGCGCTGATGGCGGCGCTCCTGGGAATGGCCCGGTACGTGACGTGGCGCAAAATGCGCAATGAATTGCTCGTTCTAAAAGGCCAGCAGGCGCTGGAACAGGAACGGTTGCGCATTGCCCAGGACATCCATGATGACCTCGGCGCCAGAGTGACGCAAATCTCCCTGCTCAGCGCGATGGCGCAGGTCAATCCGGAGTTTTCAGAAAAAGCGAAGTCGGAATTTGCGCAGGTTTCGCAGATGTCGCGTGATCTGGTGGCCGCCCTTTATGAAACGGTCTGGGCGGTGAACCCGGAAAACGACAATCTCGATGCCGTGGGCAATTACATTTGCCAAATGGTCACGACGTTATGCGAGCGGTCCCGGTTGCGTTGCCGATTTTATGTCTCGGAGCTTCCCCAAAAACCTCAAATTTCCAGCCAAACGCGGCACAATCTCAGCATGGCCGTCAAGGAAGCGGTGAACAATGTCATCAAGCATGCTGGCGCGTCAGAAGTCATCGTGCGCATTGAACTTGCCGGCAATGGGCTCAACGTTTCAGTGAGCGATGACGGCCGCGGTTTCGAAATTTCCGAACAGTTGTCAACCGGCAATGGCTTGACCAATATGAAACGGCGTTTGCAGGAGATTGGCGGGAACTGTGTCATTGAAAGCGAACCAGGCAAAGGAACGGCCATTCACCTGCGCATGACCGTGAACAACGCTTTGACTTTTTCGAATGGCGCCTGAATTCATCAGCCTATGAGCCGGGAAACAATAGCCACAAAGACGGTAATGATTGTCGAAGACAACCAGGGATTGCGCCGCCAGCTTTTACAGATACTCGAGTCCGCGCCGGATATACGGTGCGCGGGCGCGTTTGTCTCAGCGGAGGACGCCCTTCCGAAAATCCTGGAACAAAAGCCCGACGTTGTGCTCATGGACATCAAGTTGCCACGCATGTCGGGAATCCAATGTGTGGCGGAAATAAAAAAGGCCGCGCCGGGTATTCAAATTCTCATGGTGACGGTTTATGAGGACAGCGAGCGAATCTTTCGCGCGCTGAAAGCGGGAGCCAGCGGATACCTGATCAAATCCAGCCCTCCGGAACAATTACTTGAATCCATCCGCGACGTTTATAAAGGAGGCGCGCCAATGTCCAGCCACATTGCCCGCAAAGTTGTGCAACATTTTCATCTGCTGGGCCCCTCTGTGCAGGAATCGGAAAATCTGTCGCCACGTGAACAGGAGGTGCTGGATTTGCTCGCCATGGGATTCATCTATAAAGAAATTGGGAGCAAGTTGAACATCAGTTCGGAAACGGTCCGCACGTACGTAAAAAACATCTGCCAAAAAATGCACGTTCGGAGCCGGCTCGAAGCAGTGGCCAAACATCGCGGATATTAAATGTTGGCAGTATCTGCCGTCTCATGTAGAGGGCGGCATGCGCGAAGTGAAATGGTAGTTGCCCGAGCCGACCTGAAACGTCACTACGCGAGGTCTGGTACTTATCAGCTTCACGCCTTCAGCCAGTGTCGCCGGTTTGCCTGATTCCTTTACAGTACCCGGATCAATCGCCCGGACGACCACAATGGCGGTCGTGTTGGCGGGAACAGATATTTTCAGATCGAATATATCGCCATCGCGGTGCCAGTCGATGATAATCGGCCCTCGAATGGAATTGTAAGTGGCGCGGCACCAGGACACTTCTGCCGTCGGCTGCGGACAGATCGTGAAAGATTGATAACCGGGTAAATGTTCATTTGGATTCAAGCCAGCGACATTTCGCCAGAACCATTCATTCACAGCGCTGTGCGTCCAATGGTTTAAGGACAAGTTTCGAGCATTTGCATCGAATGCCTCCCACAAAGTGGTCCCATGATCAGCCATGTATCCCCACGAAGGCTCACTTTGCTGGTCCAACATCAACGCGGCTTCATCATTATAATCGCTCTCGGATAAAGCCAGAAGCAGTTCGACGCTGCTCCAAAATCCGGTCGTCGGATGATTTTTATTTTCCCTGACCAACTGCATCAATCGCGCCGCGGCCCTGGATTTCAAAGGTTCGTCGAGCAGGCCAAAATGCAAGGCCAGCGCATAACTTCCCTGAACGTCTCCGTCGCCGGAAACGGTTCCATTGGTGTTGACGTATTTTTCCTCGAATGCTTTTCGAATCTTCTGAAACAGACCTCTGTAATATTGCGCATCCGAATCGCGCCCCAACGCCCGGGCCATGCGCGCAACCAGATCGGTGGAATGGGCGAACATGGCCGTGGCGCCGAGTTCCTTCGGAGTCGGCGGCCCGGCGCTGAGCCAATCGCCCCAGTCGTTGCCCCGGCATTGTGTCCAAATCAGGTCAGGATTGTTGCTGTGAACGAAATCCACCCAACGGCGCGCGGCCTGGAAGTGTTCCGCCAACATAGTTCGATCGCCGGTGTTCACGTATAAGTCCCAGGGCAGGGAAACGCCCGCATCCGCCCAGCCGGGCGATCCCATGCATTTTGTGGTTCCTTTCAAGGCGGATTGCGGGCAAATGTCTGTAAACCGACCATCTGCGGATTGGTCGTCCCGCAAGTCACGGGTGTACTTGGTCAGGAATGCCGCGGCGTCGAAATTAAAAAGCAATGACTGCACGCAGGGCCGGACATCGCCCGTCCAGGACAGGCGTTCACTGCGCGCGGCGCATCCAGTTGGCACGTCAAAAAGGAGGTTGGCCTGTGTCCAAAATGCCGCGTGCTGGATGCGGTCATACAGTGGATCCGAGCATTCAAATTGTCCCGCTGTTGGCAGGTCAGAGCGGATGTTGATCGCCGCGAGTGTGTCCAGCGAACACTTGCCGGGAAGACCTGTTAGTTCAACATAACGAAAACCATGATAGGTGAAATGCGGTTCGAAGATGCGCAGCCCATGACCGTCAAGAATGTAGTCTTCCTGTTGCTGAGTTCCCCAAAGGTTTCTTACATCAAGGTTGCCATCGGGCGCGACCATTTCCGAGTGGCGCAACCGTACATGGGTGCCCGCAGGTCCATTTGCCTTTAGGCGGCACCAGCCTGTGATTTCCTGCCCAAAATCGTAAACATAAACGCCGGGCTTCACTTCCCTTACGGATATGGGGCTAAACTCACGAATTTTGCGCACGGGTTGCGAGAATTGTGCTACCAACGGCACATCATTGCGCGGGAGCGTCCATACCCTTTGCCAGGCTTGATCATCGAAACCCGGCTTGTCCCAGCCGGGGATTTCGCGCCGGCAGTCGTAGCCTTCGCCGTCCAATAAATCCGACCAGCGCACCGGCCCATCCAAAGTACTTCGCCATTGACTATCCGTGTTAATAGTTATTTTCGTTCCGTCCTGGAATGTGATTTCGAGCTGTGCGAGAAATTGCGGGAAGTAGCCGAAAATGCAGCGAAGCTCATGGAGGTTCATATGCCCGGCATACCATCCGTAACCGATTAATGCGCCGATGGCATTCGGTCCGCGGTGCAAAAGATGTGTGACGTCAAAGGTTTGATATTGGAGACGGGCGCCATAATCGGTATAGCCCGGAGCAAGTAATTCATCGCCGGCCTTTTTCCCGTTTATGTGCACTTCGTAAAAGCCCCGGGCGGTGACATACAAAGTCGCCTGCTTAATATTTCCGGCAACATCGAATTCCCGCCGCAGCATGGGTACCCGCGAAACCGTGAATTTTGGCCGAACATCGGGCATCCCGGTTGCCAGGGCCGGAGAGTCAGGCGCAAGAGCCACTGCCGCCCGGGCATCCACAAGGAAATGCTTTGACCACCGCTGCGATTCAATCGAATCCGAGCATTGCACGTGCGCGCCAACGGCGATGGATTGTTGACCGTCAAATACCGCAATGCCCCCGAGAGCCAATCCATAATCCCGCGCGTCCCAACACATCAAACGGGTGACGGTCACGCGCACGTAACGCGCCGTGGTCGGAGCAAAAGAAAATCGGCACGACGGCGCGCGCGGATTAGGGAAATCGGATCCCGTTTCATCTACCATGAGTTTCGCATCGGTAAAATCCGGGTTATTGGCGCCCTCCACTTTGAAACGGAGAGGAAACATTGGTGTGCGGAAATCCCCGCTTTCTTTGGGAGGCCGCGCGGGAATAATATCAACAGCATCCATTCGCTTCACGGCTCCAAGGTCCAGGATAATCCAGTTGGTGGTGTCAGGCTGGGACGTTAAATGGCTTCGGTAGCAATGTATGGGTGTCAGAGGACGATTGGCCGGATCGGCCAGTATTGGATCACTAATCCATTCGGCATTCCAGTCAGCAGGCCGAAGAAGCCCCATGCTCCACGACGCCGGAAGACTCCATTTGGACGGCTTGCCCTCACGGTCCCAAATACGGACTTTCCAAAAACAGACCGTCCGCGACAACAGCGGTTTGCCCGCGTACTGCACATCAACTGATTGATTTGACTCCACGCGGCCGCTGTCCCAAAGATCGCCTTTATCTGCGGCGAGGAGATCCTTGCTGGAGGAGACCAGAACCCGATATGCCGTTTGAATCTCGCCGCGTCGTTTGGAAACAATCACCCAGTTCAACTGTGGATGCGGGTTGTCAATGCCCTGCGGATTGATTTGATATTCACAACGAACAGAAACAATTTCAGCGGCATTTATCGAGGCGCCAACGGCGAACGCGAGTAGGAAAGCGATCAAGTATCGAAACATAAGGGAGCAGTGTTTTGTCTCCAAACGGGCGCAAGCGCAATTCAAAAATTCTTCGGCCTTTAATTTTTTGACCTGGAACAACCGAAAAATCCCGCATGCGCCTCCGGCCGAATGTTCGGGGTTTGCAGCCAACGGCTAACTAAAACGAGTTGGGCGCCTCATCACCACCTCCCCGAAAACGGGGATGCCGGGCGCATTCTGTGTTCGCGTACAGTCGAAGGCAATTACCAATACAAATACGATGACCAGACACTCCTGTCAGCTCCTTGCCTGCAGTCCGGCCGCCGTCGCGGTTTTTTTGTTAAACGCAAATTGTTTGTGACAGAGCGCACTATTTTATGAAAACAACCCTAAGATACCCTTCTATACTCAGTCTCCAGGTTGCAACTGTCCTCGCTGCGATAGGCTTTTCTCCTCTTGTCCGCGCGGGGGTTAATCTTTATCCCGTTGATGGCAACACGCTGCACCTTTGGCACATGCAGGAATTGAGCGGCACGATAAATTACGATTCGGTCAGCAATCAAAACGCGCAAACGCTTAACATTGACCTGACAAACACGCCGGGGCCAAACGCGATTTCCACGTTTGCCGGGATTTATCCCACTACAAATTTCGTATTGATGGACCAGCCCGGCCCGGACGCTACTTTGGCAAACCCGTCACTCGCGTTTACCAATAGCATTACGACGGCGAAATACGCGTGCGATTTCGTGCCCTGGCAGGTTTTTCCGCCTACAAATTATAATGACTTTCCCATCAACCTCTATTTCACCAATGTTGCCAATTACTGCAATACAAACACCGGAGCCTGGTGCCAGGAGTGCCTGATTCAGCCGCAGGTGAACCTGGCCACATACGCCGTGGAATCATCGCAATCCCTTAGCGGCGGAGATGGTCCGGGCAGCTATCTCCTTGCCCTGCGTGGCTGGCAGTTCCGAATAGATTATAATGGAGGAAAGCCCACATTGGAGTTCAATAACGTGGCCGAGGGGGGAACCAACCACGATTTATTTGGCTTTTTGCCCACGGTCGGGCCTGATGCGATCGCGGTGGCGCCTCCCTGGCCATGGTATCACGTCGCGGTGGCTTACACTGGAAGCGCGCCGACGAATGGCGACCCGGCAAACGTGTTTACGATGTATTGGACCTTACTGGATCCGACTCGGACAAATGGAAGCGCAGATATTCTGACGAATATTCAAAACGCTTTTACTTTGACCAACAGCGCTGCGAATTCCGCCAACATGCTAAATTGGAAGGCCAATACTTTGACTACCTGGCTGTATCCGTCAAATTCACTTTTGGGCGACATCAACCTGACTATTGGCGGCAACGGCCGGGGCAACGTAACGAACTCAGTCGCCGGCGCGGCGGGCTTCCTGGGCAGCATGGCAGAATATCGGATCAGCATGTCTTATCGGCATACGAATGAGTTTGTGTTCAATACGAGCCCAACACTATCGCCGCCCATCGTCCTTGGCGCTCCAATGACCAATGTGCAGTATGTTCCTTTTGGCGGGGCGTTGGTCATAGCGCCGGTGGAGATCGTATCGCCGCCCTTCACAAATCAATGGTATCAAATCGTCAACGGAGTCACCAATCTGCTGGCAGGCCAAACGAACCTGGATTTGGTCATCAGCAATGTCAGTTATAGCCAGGACGGAAATTACGAATTGGTGGTGGGAAATGCCCTGGGTACAAGCAACAGCGCATTGGGTCTGGTCGACGTCCTGCCCGCTGTCGAGGGGCTTTTTAACACCGGTTGCGGTCCGCAAAACAACCCGCTGGACCAGACGGCGCCCGGGTCGGTCGATCAGCATTGGCTCCTGCCGGTGGATCCGGACACATCAGCGACAATTCCCGACGCGATTGTTTGGAGTGATGGCGGTCCCCTTGAACCAGCCGGTGTGGGTCCTCCAAACGCCGCGTCGGTTTGGATCGGCCCGCACGAGAATGGCCCCAGTATCAATAAAGTGGCCGGTGTCTACACATATGAAACCAGTTTTCAGGTGGATGAGAGCGTCGTGAGCAATACCGTAATTTCCGGCAACCTGGGACTGCTCACTGCGACGAACAAGGAAGTGGTACAGATGATTCTCAATGGCATGACAAACAACATTACCATGACCCTTGCCAATCCAGCCGAAGGGGTACAGCCGTTTACGCTCACCAACGGCTTGCAGGCGGGTTCGAATACGCTGCTGATCACCTCTTGGCAATCCGGCAGCGGGACTGCCGGGGAAAACGCCTTAAACGTGTTAATTCTTACAGACACAGGCATGCCGCTCACCAACGCGCCCGTGATTACCAACGCGCCGGTTGGCGTGACCAACGTCTACGGCGCTGCCGTTTCATTTTCAGCGGTGGCGCTTGGCGCGGGGCCGATGTTCTATTATTGGCTAAGCAACAGCGTGCCCATCACCCCGCCGACATGGATCGGCACTACGCTGCCTTATTTGAGCTTCGTGGCGACGAATTTCAACGGGTCGCAATTAGTGGGCACGAACTACTTTGCCAATATTCAGATTGTATTCAGCAACTATGTGGGCGTGGTGACCAGCGCCGTTGCGAAACTGGATATTCAGTTGCCTCCGCTCACTCTGGCTTCGGCCGGCGTGCCGATTTGGAATCCGTCGACGAGTGAGACGAATATTGTGGTTTATTTCTCAGGCGGCGTGGATCCCGCGACGGCCACTGCTGCGGCTAACTATAGTTTGAATAATGGGGCCAGTGTGTATTCGGCTGTGCTGGGCGGGGCGTCAAACGAGGTTGTGCTGACGACCAGCGTTTTGAATCCGGCAACCAGCTACACGCTCACGGCCCAAAATGTGAACTCCTCGTTTGGATTTGTAATGAATCCCTCGCCCCAATCGCTGGCAGTTGGAACTTATCCGAACGTGGCGTTTTGGTACAAAGCCACGGCCGGGGTCATTCCTGACAGCACGGGAACCAATGTTACTGAATGGGACGACCAATCCGGCAATGGCAACGACCTCATCGCGCCTTTCGGTCCGCCATTTGATCCGATCCTGGTTACGAATGCTTCCGGTTACCCGGTCATCACTTTCGATGCGACGAATGAAACCATATTGGAAGCAAACGATTCTGCCAGCATTGGGCAGACCAGCAATCTGACTATCTTTGCAGTAATGAACTTTGGCACACTGCAGGGCGGGACGAATGGCGATATTCTTTCAAAGGCAACTGCTAATTTCCCGTCCCCGTATGATTACTATGTCAATTCATCGTCGGTTGTCTTATTGCGCGGAAACGGGAGTGCCGCCCAGTCCGTTGCGTCAACCAGAACGCCGTCTTTGGGAGCCACGCATCTTTTGGATGTCGTAATGCAGGGATGGAATGTAACGCACCGTTTGGACGGTCAGCCCAACGGCAGCGGAGTCATGACGCCCATAGCCATTACCGACGATACGACGGAACCTTTGAGTTTGGGTACGCGGGACGACGGCCACAACCGCCTGACGGGCGGCATCAACGAGCTTGTTCTGATTGGTTCAGCGCTGTCTTCCAGCGACGTGGCTTCGATGGAAAGCTACCTCAATGCGGAATATAGTCTGCAGCCTCCGGTAAATGCCAACCCAACAAACGTTGTGTTCTCGCTTGCAAACAACCAATTGACGTTGTCATGGCCGGCCGACCACACGGGTTGGCAATTGCAAGTGCAGACTAACAGCCTGGCGGTGGGTATCAGCACCAACTGGGTGAATGTCGCCGGCTCGACGACTACGAATCAGGTTATCGTTCCACTCAACCTGACCAACGGCAGCGTGTTCTACCGTCTGATGTATCAGCCGTAACAGTAAATGCGTCGGACAATAATGTCCTTTATTCGCAATAATATCAGCGTCTCGGATAACCAGGGAGGAAAAAGC
>Ga0335073_10007677_pt1 | contig 15139 bp, 13 predicted proteins | sample Lox_Sample_22_FD_207093 | JGI IMG/M metagenome (GOLD analysis project Ga0335073, IMG submission 207093) | Soil microbial communities from Loxahatchee National Wildlife Refuge, Florida, United States - Lox_Sample_2.2 | ecosystem: Environmental > Terrestrial > Soil > Wetlands | place: USA... | reverse complement strand
GGCCATGCGGGGCATCGAATGGCGGCGGACCGACAAGTTCCTTGACGAGATCCCCGACGCCTACAAGCCGGTGGACGTGGTCATGCGCGACGCCGCAGACCTGGTCGAGATCCGGCACACGCTGCGCCAGATCGTCAACGTCAAGGGCGACTAGCGAATCCCTGGGCGGACGACTCCGGCGCCGGTCCCGCATCGGCGCGGGCGCCGCGCCCGGGGTCCAATAGGGATATGTGTACCGCGATCGTGAGCATCGAACCGTGCGCGCCGTTGCTGCTGGCGGGGGTCCGCGACGAGCTGGTCGACCGCGCCTGGCAGCCGCCGGGACGGCACTGGCCGGAGCATCCGGGCCTGATCGGCGGGCGGGACCTGCTGGCCGGCGGCACCTGGCTGGCCGTGGCGCCCGCCGCACGGCGGGTGGCCTGCGTCCTGAACGGGCGGGGGCGGATGGCAGACAGGGCCGCGCGGCGCACCCGGGGCGTGCTGCCGCTGCGGGCCGCCGAGGACGGAAAGCTGGGCCGGCCGGGGCTGGCCGAGTTCGACCCGTTCCACCTGCTGAGCGCGGAGCCGGGGTCGGCCGTGCTGTGGAGCTGGGACGGCGAGAGTTTGATTGAGCAGGAACTGACGCCGGGCCTGCATATCGTGGTGAACAGCGGTCTGGAGGAGGGCACCGGCGCGTTGCTGGAGCACGAGCGGGCCCGCATCGAGCACTTCCTGCCGCTGCTGCGCGCCGCGGCGCGCCCGTCCCCGGGCCCGGACGGCCCGGCCGGGCGCGCCTGGGGCGCCTGGCTGCCGCTGCTGGACGGCGACGGCCTCGCCGCGGACGATCCGCGGGCGCTGATCGTGCGGCGTGACCTCGGCGGCGGGCGGATTTACGGGACCACGTCGATGTCCCTGGCCGCGCTGTCCCCGGGCGCCGTGCGCTACGACTTCACCGCGGCGCCGGGCGATCCGTCGGCCTGGCGCCCGGTGCGGGTCGGCTAGCGGATTCGTTCGCGACGTGAAACACTTCGGTGGTCTGGTGGCCGGTGAAGGGCGCTAACGATCATGATTCAGCCCGAGAACAGCCCCGGTGTCCGCGCCGCGAGTCCGGTCGTCCGCGGCCTGACCGCCGGCCCCGGCGGCGGCCCGACGGTGCTGCGCAGGCTGCTCGGCGCCCAGCTGCGGCGGCTCCGGGAGGAGCGCGGGATCACCCTCGACGAGGCCGGCGAGGTGATCCGGGCCTCCGGTTCGAAGATGAGCAGGCTGGAGACCGGCCGGGTCGGATTCAAGGACCGCGACATCGCCGACCTGCTCACGTTCTACAACGTGACCGACGACCGGCAGCGCGAGGCCCTCAGGGACCTGGCCCGCAGCGCGAGCGCGCACGGCTGGTGGCACGACTACTCCGACGTGCTGCCGTCGTGGTTCGAGGCCTACGTCGGCCTCGAGGAGGCGGCGACCAGCATCCGGGCCTACGAGATCCAGTTCGTTCCCGGGCTGCTGCAGACCGAGGACTACGCCCGCGCGGTCACGTTGCTGGGCCACCACGGCGCCCCGGCCGCCGAGATCGAGCAGCGGGTCGGGCTGCGGATGGCCCGCCAGACCCTGCTGTCCGAGCCCCGGTCGGTGCACCTGTGGGCGGTGCTGGACGAGGCGGTGCTTCGCCGCCCGGCCGGGCGCCCCGGCGTGATGCGCCGGCAGTTGCAGCACCTGCTCGAGGTGGCCGAGCGCCCGAACGTGACCATTCAGATCATCCCGTTCGCCGCGGGCGCCCACGCCGCGGCCGGCGGGCCGTTCAGCATCCTGCGCTTCGCCGACCGTGACCTGCCCGACGTGGTCTTCCTCGAGCAGCTGACCAGCGCCCTCTACCTGGACAAGCGCGAGACCGTCGACCATTACATGGCGGTGATGGACCGGCTGTGCCTGGAGGCCAGCCCGTCGGCGGCCACGGCCAAGACGATCAACGCGGTCCTGCGCGACGGCTGACCGCGGCGTGACTCGCCGCGGTCAGCTCGCCTCGCCCGCTCACCGAGCCCGAGCCCGAGCGCAGGCGGCTGGGCGGCAAGCTCTATGTCACCACGGCCGAAGGCGGGTCGGCCACGTCCCGGTGGCAGGCATAGACGTCGCTCAGAGGCGCTCGAGGATCGACGCGGTGGCCATCGCACCGCCCGCGCACATCGTGATCAGCGCCGTGGCGGCGTCGCGCCGCTCCATCTCGTGCAGCGCGGTCGTGATCAGCCGGGCACCGGTGCTGCCGACGGGGTGGCCGAGCGCGATCGCGCCGCCGTTGACGTTGACCCGCTCCGGGTCCGGCCGGTGCACGCTCATCCAGGACAGCACCACCGAGGCGAACGCCTCGTTGACCTCGAACAGGTCGATGTCGGCCAGCACCATGCCGCTGCGCTTGAGCACGCGCTCGGTCGCCGCGACCGGGCCGTCCAGGTGGTAGTAGGGCTCGGCGCCGACCAGGCACTGCGCGAGGATCCGGGCCCGCGGCCGCAGCCCGAGCGCCCGGGCCCGTTCGGCGTCGAGCAGGAGCACGGCGGCGGCGCCGTCGGAGATCTGAGAGGACGTGCCCGCGGTGTGCAGGCCGCCGTCGAGCACCGGCTTGAGCTTGGCCAGCGCGTCCAGGCTGGTCTCGCGCAGCCCCTGGTCCCGGTCGATCACGGCGCCCTGCCCGGTCGGCTGCCGCTGCGAATCCAGGACCGGCGCCGTGACGGGGAGGATCTCGCGGTCGAACCGGCCGTGCGCCCAGGCCAGCTGGGCCAGGCTCTGCGAGCGCAGGCCGAACCGGTCGATCTCCTCGCGGGACAGGCCGCGCCGCTGCGCGATCCGCTCCGCCGCCTGGTACTGGTTCGGCAGGTCGATGTCCCAGGAATCTGGCTTGGGCCTCCCGGCACCGGCGCCCACGTTGGCCCCGAGCGGCACCCGGCTCATCGCCTCCACGCCGCAGGCGATGCCGACCTCGATCGCGTCGGCCGCGATCAGGCCGGCCACCAGGTGCGCGGCCTGCTGCGCCGAGCCGCACTGGGCGTCGACGGTCTGGCACCCGGTCGCGTGCGGCAGGCCGGCGTGCAGCCAGGCCGTGCGGGTGATGTTGCCGGCCTGCTCCCCGGCCTGGGTCACGCAGCCGCCGACCACCTGCTCCACGTCGCCAGGGTCGAGGCCCGCCCGGTCCAGCAGCCCCCGCTGGGCCAGGCCGAGGATCTCCGCGGCGTGCAGCCCCGAAAGCACACCTCCGCGTTTGCCGATCGGGGTCCGGACCGCCGCCACGATCACTGCAGTGCCCACCGCTGCCCCCTCATCAGTGTTCAGGGAACCTCATCGTAGAACGCGTTACCGGATCCGGCACGGCATGACGTTCACGAGGGAGGTTTGGCGTGGTTGAATCAAACTAGAACACGTTTCAGTCGCGTTGCGAGCGTGCGAGCGGATTGCGGAGGCAGCATTGGCCGAGCCGAGCATCCCGCCGGGTTTCGACTTCACCGACCCCGACCTGTACGCCCTGCGGGTGCCGGCCGGCGAGTTCGCCGAGCTACGGCGCACCGCCCCGGTCTGGTGGAACCCGCAGCCCAGGGGCGCCGGCGGATTCGACGACGAGGGCTACTGGGTGGTCACCAGGCACGAGGACATCGTGGCGATCTCGCGGGACAGCGACAACTATTCCACGTGGGAGAATACCGCGATCATCCGCCACCAAGACGGCTCCACCCGCGAGCAGATCGAGCTGCAGCGGTTCGTCCTGCTCAACATCGACCCGCCGCAGCACACCAAGCTGCGCGGCATCGTGTCGCGCGGCTTCACGCCCCGGGCCATCGCCGGCCTGCGGGCCGCGCTGTCGCAGCGGGCCGAGCGGATCGCGGCGGCGGCGGCAGGCCGGGGCGCCGGCGACTTCGTCACCGACGTGGCCTCCGAGCTTCCGCTGCAGGCGATCGCGGAGCTGATGGGCGTGCCCCAGGAGGACCGCGGCAAGGTCTTCGCCTGGTCGAACGACATGGTCGGCTACGACGACCCGGAGTTCACCGGGGACCCGGCGATGGCGGCCGCGGAGATCGTCGGCTACAGCATGGCGATGGCCGAGGACCGCCGGCGCTGCCCCCGCGACGACATCGTCACCAAGCTCGTTCACGCCGAGGTCGACGGCGGCCGGCTGTCGCCGGACGAGTTCGGGTTCTTCGTGATCCTGCTGGCCGTGGCCGGCAACGAGACCACCCGCAACGCGATCTCACACGGCATGCTCGCCTTCCTCGACCACCCGGAGCAGTGGGAGCTGTTCCTGGCCGAGCGGCCACCCACCACCGCCGACGAGGTGGTCCGGTGGGCGACCCCGGTGACGGTGTTCCAGCGCACCGCTCGCGCCGACATCACGCTGGGCGGCCAGCAGATCAAGGCCGGCCAGCGCGTCGGGCTGTTCTACCGGTCGGCCAACTTCGACGAGGCCGTGTTCGACCACCCCGAGCGGTTCGACATCCTGCGCAGCCCCAACCCGCACCTGGGCTTCGGCGGCAACGGGACGCACTTCTGCCTGGGAGCCAACCTGGCCCGGCTGGAGATCGAGCTGATCTTCAACGCGATCGCCGACCACATGCCGGGAATCCGCCTGGCCGGCGACCCGGTCCGGCTGCGCTCTGGCTGGCTGAACGGGATCAAGCGGCTGCCGGTCAGCTACCGCTGAGTGCCGCCGGGCTGTTCGCGGAGGGCGAGGCGGACGGCCCGGGCACGCTGCGCCATCGCCTCGATCTCGGCGATGCCGTGCTCGTCCGCGGCGGTGCGGGCGAGCAGGTCCACGTGCTGGCCGTGGAGTTCGGCGACCCTGGCCGCCTGCTGCCAGTCCCGGTAGGCGGCGTCCGCCGCGCGGACCTCGGCGGCGAGGGCCTCCAGCGCCTCGACCCTGGCGGTGAGGCTGGATTCCGCGAGCCGTGCCGCCCGGGCCTGGCCGTCGAGCAGCGCGGCGGCGACCCTGCCGGGGCTGGTTGCCGTGTGTTCCGCCCGGCGGGCGCGCAGCCGGGCCTGCTCGCGCAGCGCCACGGCGATGTCCCATTCCTGGCCGGCCATGGCCGTGCGCACCGCGGCCTGATCCAGGAAGTCGGTCTGGCACACCCGCGAGGAGGCGACGGCGTCGATCGCGTCCTGCGCCCGCCGGAGCAGCACCCGGCTGCGCGCGTCGAAATCGCGGTCGGTCAGGTAACGCCCGTGGTGGGTGCGGGCGGCCACCTCGGCGGGCGCCTTGCCGGTGGGCTGGCCGAACATGGCCACCCGGAAGCCGAAGACCACGACCGTGATCATCGCGATGATCTCGGCGAGCAGCAGAGCGTAGTGCGACGATGCGCTCTCCCACGCGGTCGTCGCCTGGAGCCCCAGCACCCCGACCGCCAGCGGCGTCGTCCCGAACACGGCGATCATCATGGCCCCGGTCAGGCCGATCGCGGCCCCGTCCACCGTCGCGAGGCGCCGGCGGGGATCCCTGGGCAGGTAGTCGCGCCGGCGGGCGGGCCGGTCCTGGGATGCCGGGGTGAGCAGCGTGCCCGGAGCGGACAGCAGGGCACGGTCGGCGCGCGGCACATCGGGATCGACCGCGGGCCTGCGCAGGCTGGCATCCGGTGCGGGCATGCGACGGCTCCCCGGGCCGTCACTGTCACGATCATCCATCGCCGGCTCCTGTCCCGGGTAGCAGACCGCGAAAGCCGAGTGGCGAGCGAGATGAATGCCTTCAGGGTAACGCCTCAGTCCGGGGTCGCGGCCACCACCCACATCGAGAAGTACTGGGAGCCGCCGCCGTAGGCGTGGCCGAGCGCGGTCCGCGCGCCCGGCACCTGGTGCGCCCCGGCCTTGCCCATGACCTGCAGCGCCGCCTCCGCGAACCGCAGCAGCCCCGAGGCGCCGATCGGGTTGGAGCTGAGCACCCCGCCGGACGGGTTCACCGGCAGCCTGCCGCCGATCTCGGTCTCTCCCGCCTCGGTGAGCCGCCAGCCCTGGCCCTCGGCCGCGAACCCGAGGTTTTCCAGCCACATCGGCTCGAACCAGGAAAACGGGACGTAGATCTCGGCGACGTCGATCTGCCCGAGCGGGTCGGTGATGCCGGCCTGGCGCCACAGTGCCGCCGCCGCCTCGGCGCCGGCCCGGGGGTTCACGTGGTCCTTGCCGGAGAACATCGTCGGCTCGGTGCGCATGGCCGTGGCCCGGATCCAGGCCACCGGCCGACCGCTGGCCTGCGTGTCCTGCGCCGCCTCCCGGTCGCCGATGACCACCGCGCACGCGCCGTCCGAGGACGGGCAGGTCTCGTCGTAGCGGACCGGGTCCCACAGCATGGGGGAGGAGCGCACCGACTCCAGCGTGATGTCTGGCTGCTGCAGGTGGGCGTAGGGGTTCAGGCTGCCGTTGCGCCGGTCCTTGACCGCCACCATCGCGCCGATGTGCTCGGGCGCCCCGCTACGCCGTATGTAGGCGCGGACGTGCGGCGCGAAGTAGCCGCCCGCGCCCGCCAGCAGCGGCATGCTGAACGGCGGCATGATCGACAGCGCCCACATGGCGTTCGACTCCGACTGCTTCTCGAACGCCACCGCGAGCACCCGACGGTGCAGGCCGGCCTGGACCAGGCTCGTGGCCACGAGCCCGGTCGCCCCGCCGACCGAGCCGGCCGTGTGCACCCGCAGCAGCGGCTTGCCGGCCGCGCCCAGCGCGTCCGCCAGGTACAGCTCGGGCATCATCACGCCCTCGAACAGGTCCGGCGCCTTCCCGACCACCACCGCGTCGACGTCCGGCGGGCCAAGGCCCGCGTCGTCGAGCGCCCGGTCCACCGCTTCCCGGCACAGGCCGGCGATCGAGACGTCGGTGCGGCGGGACCGGTGCCGCGTCTGCCCGACGCCGAGCACCGCCGCCATCTCTGTCATCTGGCCTCCAGGACGCACACGAGGTTCTGCTGCAGGGCGGGACCGCTGGTGGCGTGGGCCAGCGCCCGGTCCGCGCGGCCGGACATGATCTCCCGCGCCGCGCACCCGATCCGGGCCAGGCCCGCGGCGAACATCGGGTTGCCGCAGAGCGCGCCGCCGGAGGGGTTGACCGCCGTGCGGTCGCCGAGGCCGAGCGCGGCTTGCAGCAGGATCTCCTGGTGGGTGAACGGCGCGTGCAACTCGGCGACGTCCGGCGCCCGGTCGCCCGTGCCCGCCGCGAGCGCGGCGGCGGCCGCCGACGGGGCCGTGGTCAGGTCGCGCGCGCCGAGCGAGGCCGAGTCGATCCGGTGCTCGAACCCGGTGATCCAGGCCGGGCGCGGGCACAGCTCGCGCGCCCGGGCCGCCGAGGCCAGGATCACGACCGCGGCCCCGTCGCCGACCGGCGCGCAGTCGTGGGCGCGCAGCGGGTCGGCGAGATAGGGCTGCTCGAGCAGCTTCTCCGCGCACACCTCGCCGGACAGCTGCGCCTGCGGGTTGGCCGCCGCCGCGGCGCGGCTGCGCGCCGCGACCTCGGCCATCTGGACCTCGCTCCAGATCCCGGCCTCGATGCCCAGCCGGGCCTGCAGCGCCGCGATGCTCACCGAGTCGGGCCACAGCGGGGCCAGCAGGTACGGGTCGAGCTGCAGCGCGAGCACCCGCCGCAGCTGCCCGGCCGAGGACTTGCCGAAGCCGTAGGCCAGCGCGACGTCCGCCTCGCCGGTAAGGATCTTGACCCAGGCCTCGTAGAGCGCCCAGGCGCCGTCCATCTCCACGTGCGACTCGGCGATCGGCGGGAACGCGCCGATCGCGTCCACCGCCGAGACGAACGAGAACGCCCGGCCGGCCAGGTAGTCGGATGACCCGGAGCACCAGAAGCCGATGTCGCCCTTGGCCAGCCCGGTGGCCGCGAACACCTCGGCGAAGATCGGCACCAGCATCTCCACCCCGCTGGTGGTGCCCTCCCCGTGCCGCCGGACCGGTGACTGGGCGAATCCGACGACGGCGACGTCTTCTCGGTAGGTCACGGTGCCGCCTTCACAAGTGACCGGCGTAGGTCTCGTAGGGCGCGTCCGGCTCGCCGGCCGGACGGAAGTGATCGATGTTCTCCCAGGTGGTGCCCCACTGCTCGCGCGGCTTCCAGGCCGCCCGCACCCGCATGCCCATTCGGACCTCGCCCGGATCGCAGCCCAGGATCAGGTGCTGGAAGGGGATGTCCGCGCCGTCCAGCAGCACGGACGCCGCCACGTACGGCGCCGCGACCCGCTGGCCGGGATAGTCCACGTTCACGACGCAGAACGTGGTGACGATGCCGCGGTCGGGCAGTTCCACCTCGCCGGCGGTGGGCACCCCGTCGGTCGGGCAGGCCCCCCGCGGCGGGATGTAGACCTTGCCGCAGGCCGGGCAGCGCTGCGCCAGCAGCCGCCCCTGCGCCAGCCCGCGCAGGAAGCCGCTCTCCCCGGGCGACACCGTGTGCTCGTAGTGCAGCCGTACCGGCGTGGTCATGATCGTCGTCGTCTCCGGCTGCGACCCGGCCGGCCCGGACGAGCCGGCGGCGGGCGGGCCGGACGCCGCGCCGGTGTCACAGGGCTCGAAGCAGATGATGTCGCGGATGTGACCGGCCGGCTCGCCGGCCCACCGCGGCCGGACCCGCATCCCGGTCCGCATCGCGCCCGGCGAGCCCGCGTCGACGGCGTGCAGCATCGCGGTGTCCGCGCCGTCCAGGCGGATCAGGGCCCAGGCGAACGGATGCCCCAGCGGCTGGCCCTCGATCGGCTCGGGCATCCAGGACCAGGTCGCCACCGTGCCCTCCGGGCCCACCGGCACGAACTCGGCGGGCGGGCCGAGCGTGACCGGGTCGTACTCGAACGGCGGGGCGTGCACCCGTCCGTCGGCACCCCGTGCGCCGAGGATGCGGCGCTGCGCCAGGGCCGCCATGAACCGGCCCAGGGTCGGGCCGAGCGAGCGGGTGTAATCGAAGCCGATCTCGAGGGGGGCGGTCAGCGGCTGGGTCACGGTTCAGAGTGAAACATGTTTCGTTACCGGCGGGCAACAACTCCGGGTGAGCCCGGGGACCCTTTGCCGCCCGCCGGTAGAACCTGTTCTATTTTTGAGCCGGCCTGCCCCCGGCTCAGACGTTGCCGAGCAGCGGCCCGACGGCCGCGCAGGCCGGCTGGAAGCCCGCCGCATCCGGTCCGAGCGCGTTGACCACGTCCTGCAGGGCGTTCGAGTCGTAGGCGATCGACAGGTGGTCGCTGGCGTCCTGCGAGCACTGGCTCTGCAGCGTGATGTCCTGCACGTTGGGCGCCGCGGGCAGGAAGGCGTTCGTGTACGGCGTCACCACCTCGTCATCGGCGGTCTCGATCACGACGTACCTGACGCCCGCAGCGGTGGGCGCCTGGTTCAGGCCGGCCAGGAACGACGACCCTTGCAGTTGCTGGACGCAGGCGTCGCAGGCGACCGACAGCAGGGCGGTCGTGACGCCCAGCAGGCCGAGGTCGGAGATCAGGGTGGTCAGCCCGTCGAGCGTGGTGCCGTAGTTGGACGGCGCGAGGCCGACCAGCATGTTCACCTTCGACGCCCCCCCGAGGTCGTTGATGTAGTACCGCGGCATCATGCCGCCCTGCGACCAGCCGACCATGTCGACCTTGCTGGCCCCGGTTTCGGCGAGGACCCTGTTCACCTCCGCGGACAGCTGGGACGCCGACGCGGCGATGTTGCCCATCGCGTAGAACCCGGTGAGCGGAATCGTCTGGCCGTAGTTAAAGGCATAGACGCAGTAGCCGTTATTGACCAGGTCGGGCGAGAGCGCGCCGAAGCTGTTGTACATGTTGGAAAAGGTGCCCTCGACCAGTACCACCGGATAAGGGTGCGCGGCCGACGGGGTGCACCGCACGTTAGCGCCGGGCGGCGATGCGTTGTAGTTCCAGACGAACGTCGAGTTGATGAAGGCGGACGCCTCGCTTTGCAGCGGCAGCGAGCTCGCCGCCTGCGCGGGAACCGAGGTGGTCACGGCCAGGGCGGCCGCGACCGCGGCGGCGAGCGCCGGCCCGCCAAGGAGTGTGTGCCATCGCCGGTATTTCATTGTCCCTCGCACGGGTTGTGCCGGGTCAGGCACCCCGCCCCTGCCTGACAGAATGGGCGGTGTCGCGTCGTTGCGACAAAGTGAATGCGGCACTCAGGCTGCGCGGAAAAGTCCGGGCAGCCCGATTACTCCTCGAGGTTACTGACGAGTATGACTTCGCCGACTTTGGCTGTCAACGCATAGTTCGCGGGACGCGACGGCCACTTGCGCGCGATTCACATCGTTGACGGCACGCCTGAGGTCCTCCTAAAGTGAACGGACATCCGCTTTTTTGGAGGCACGCACGATGCGCGAGGGACAGCCGAGCCGCACCGCCGTACAGAACGCGCTGTTCCGTGCCCTCGAGGCCCGCCGCCCGGCATCTGACCGGGTGGCCGACGACGCCATGGCGATCCGCTTCCTCACCCCCGGATTCCGGCTGCTGGCCGGGCTGGCGCGGGTCCCGGCCGCCCGCCGCCTCATCGAGGAGTTCATCGATCATCGCTGGCCGTGCGTCCGCGGTGGCGTCGTCGCCCGCACCAGGCTGATCGATGACAAGGTCGCCGCCGAACTTCCCCGGGTCCGGCAGGTGGTGATCCTGGGGGCCGGGTTCGATAGCCGCGCCTACCGTCTGCCGCCGATGAACGGGGTGACGGTGTTCGAGGTCGACCATCCGGTGACGCAGGCCGCCAAGCGCCGGGTCGTGCGGCGCTTCGCCGGTGAGGACGCGGGACGGGTCAGGTTCGTGCCGGTGGTGTTCGGGACCGATGACCTGGCCGGGAAGCTCGCCGGCTCCGGGTTCGATCCGGGCGCCGTCACCCTGGTCCTGTGGGAGGGGGTGACCAACTACCTCGACCCGGCGGCGGTGGATGCTACCTTCGGTTTTCTGGCCGCAGCGGTGGGGCCGGGTTCGCCGGTCGTGTTCACCTACGTGGATCGCGGGATCATCGACGGGACGGCCCGGTTCGAGGGGGCCGAGACGACGCTGCGCGCGGTGCGGCGGGTCGGCGAGCCGTTCACGTTCGGGCTGGAACCCGCGGAGGTGTCCCGCTACCTGGCAGAGCGGGGCTTCGGGCTGGAATGGGACACCGCGGTCAGCGGGGCGGCCGCCCGGCTGTACCCCGCGGGAGCGTGCCCGAGCGTGCCCGCGTACTACCACGTCGTCGCTGCCAGGCGGTGCTGAGATGCCGCGGGTCAGTCAGAGCTATCTCGAGTCGCGGCGCCGGCAGATCATGGACGCCGCGATCACATGCTTCGCGCGGGAGGGCTTCCATCGCGCGACGATGCAGGACATCGTGGCCGAGACCGGGCTGAGCGCCGGAGCCATCTACCGGTACTTCCGGTCCAAGGAGGACATCGTGGCGGCCATCGCCGCCGAGCACCACGCGGCCGAGGCGGCCGCCCTGGCCGAGGCGGGCGGCGGCGCCGATGTCGCCGTGTCCCTGCGCCACCTGGTCGATGTGTCGCTTGGGCGCCTCGCCGACCCGGCCGAGCAGCGCTGGCGGAGGGTCACGGTCCAGGTGTGGGGAGAGGCCCTGCGCAACGACCGCGTGATGAGTATCGTCCGGGGCGGCCTGGACGAGCCACTGCGGATCCTGGCGGACCTCTTCCGCCGGGGCCAGCGCGACGGCAGTCTGCCCCAGGGACTCGACCCGGACGGCGCCGCGCGGGTCTGCGCCGCGATCTTCCAGGGGCTTGTCCTGCAGCAGGCGTGGGACCCTGGGCTGGACGTGGACGCCTACATCTCGGCGGTTCTCGCCCTGATCGACGCGCTCGCCCGGCCCGCCCGTGCGGCGCATAGCGGCACAGATGCGGGCGAGCTATAGCGCATCAGACCGCGCGGGTTTGGCCGGCTCCCAGCCGGGCAGCGAAAACGCAGGTGGAAGCGGGTAGCGCGATGGCGCGACGGCAAGCGCAACGGTGGGCGCGATGAATCCGATCGAGCGGGTGGTCCGGCGGGTGGACGCCGGCCAGCGGCGGTTCACCCCCGCGGCGTTCGCGTTCGGCGTGGTGAAGAAGTACGGGGACGACAACGGGGGCGTGCTGGTCAGCAACCTCGCGTACTCCGCGTTCGTCTCGCTGTTCCCGTTGCTGCTGATCCTGGTCACGATCCTGGGCCTGGTCGCCGCCAGCAACCCGGCCTTCCGGCAGAACGCCATCAACGCCGTGGCCAACCAGGTCCCGCTCATCGGCCATCAGCTCACCGGCAACGTGCACGAGCTCCGGCGCTCCAGCACGATCGGGCTGATCGTCGGGTTGCTGGTGCTGACCTACGGCGTGACCGGGCTGGCCCAGGCCGGGCTGTTCACGATGACCCAGGTCTGGAACCTGCCCGGGCCCGCCCGGCCGGGCTACGCCCAGCGCCTGGGCCGGTCGCTGCTCTTCCTCGCCCTGCTCGGCGGGGGTGTGATCGTGACCACGGGCCTGGCCAGCCTCAACACCTACGGGCACAACGCCGTGGTCATCGCGGTCCTCGCCCAGATCCTCGCCGCCGCGGTCAACGTGGGCATGTACCTCGGCGCGTTCCGGGCGCTGACCCCGAAGGGCGTGCCCACGCCCGACCTGCTGCCCGGCGCCGCCGTCGGCGGCATCGCCTGGACGCTGCTGCAGATCCTCGGCACCTACCTGGTCCACCACTTCCTGCACAGCGCCTCGGCGTACGGGGTGTTCGCGACCGTGCTCGGCCTGCTGGCCTGGATCTACCTGGCCACCAAGATCACCGTGTATGCCGCCGAGATCAACGTCGTCCTGGCCCGGCGGCTGTGGCCGCGGTCGATCGTCCAGCCGCCGCTCACCGAGGCCGACCGGGCCAGCATGGCCATGCAGGCGCTGCAGAACCAGCGGCGCCCGGAACAGCAGGTCGAGGTGACCTTCGACGACCGCAAGCCCGGGACCGTCGCGCCGGACAACACGCCGCAGACGCCTGAGGAGGTCTCGCCGCCGGCCCGGGCCGGCAAGCGGAGGCTGGGCCGCCACGCGAACAGCGGGAAAGCCCGGCAGAGCGCAGGCACCGAGGACACCGCGGGCAGAGCCGACAAGGCCGGGTAGGGCGCGCGTTAGCGGTCCCGGAACTGCGGGGTGCGCTTCTGCGTGAAGGCCCGCGGGCCCTCCTTCGCGTCCTCGCTGGCGAACACCGCCGTGCCGATGCGCGCCTCGATCCGGAACGCCTCGTTCTCGGGCAAGCCCTCGGTCTCGCGGATCGTGCGCAGGATGGCCCGGACCGCCACCGGGCCGTTGGCCGCGATCATGTCCGCGAGTTCCAGCGCCCTGGCCAGGGCCTGGCCGTCCGGCACCACGTGGCCGATCAGCCCGATCTCGCGGGCCTGCGCCGCGCCGATATGCCGCCCGGTCAGCAGCAGGTCGGCCGCGACCGTATAGGGGACCTGCCGCGGCAGCCGCACCGCCGAGCCGCCGAGCGGGAACAGCCCCCAGCGCGCCTCCGAGATGCCGAACCGGGCGCTCTCGCCCGCCACCCGGATGTCGGTCGCCTGAAGGATCTCGGTGCCGCCGGCGATGGCGGCCCCCTCGACGGCCGCGATCAGCGGCTTGGTCAGCCGGCGCCCCTTGAGCAGGGGCTCCACCACCGAAAGATCAAGTTCGCCGTTCGCGAGCGCGTCACCAGGATGTGCACGGGTCATGGCCTTGAGGTCGGCGCCGGCGCAGAACGCGCCCCCGGCCCCGGTCAGGACGCAGACCCGGATCCCGGGGTCGCCGTCGACCTCGTCCCAGGCCTGGCGCATCAGGGCCAGCATCGGCCCGCTGAGCGCGTTGCGCGCCTCGGGGCGGTTCATGGTCACGATCAGGACGTGGCCGCGCCGCTCGATCAGCGCGTGCGGAGGCCCGGCGCCGTCGGTCGCGGGCGCGGGTCCGGGCATGGCAGGCATTGCGCAATATTCCCCTCAAGGACGCCTGCTTAGGGTTGCTGGAAACGATAACACGTTCTACTTTCGTTCCCATGGCTCTGAACTTCGCAGACCTCTTCGAGCATGCGGCAGATGCCTTCGCCGATCGCACCGCCGTGGCCTGCGGCGATAACCAGCTGACCTATCGCGAGCTCGAGCAGCGCGTCAACCGGCTCGCGCATCACCTGGCCGGGATCGGGGTGGGACCGGGGGACCACGTCGGGCTGTACGCGCGCAACTCGATCGAGGCGCTGGAGACGCTGCTGGCGTCCTGCAAGATCCGCGCCGCCGCCGTCAACATCAACTACCGGTACGTGGAGAACGAGCTCCGCTACCTGTTCGCCGACTCCGGCTTAGTGGCGCTGGTCCATGACCGGCGGTTCACGCCACGTGTCGCCGCGGTCGCCGGGGACGCTCCCGGGCTGCGCGGCACGGTGGTGATCGACGACGGCAGCGACCCGGCCACGGACGCCGGCGCCGGGATCGGGTACGACGAGGCGCTGGCGACGGCCTCACCCGAGCGCGACTTCCCCCCGCGCAGCAACGACGACCTGTACCTCATCTACACCGGCGGCACGACCGGCTATCCCAAGGGCGTGATGTGGCGCCACGAGGACATCTGGCGCACGCTCGGCGGCGGCATCGACTTCGTCACCGGGCTGCCGCTGGCCGACGAGTGGGAGCAGTCCCGCCGCGGCCTGGCGAGCGCCGGGCTGGTCAAGCTGTGCGCGGCGCCGCTCATCCACGGCAACGCGCAGGTGGCCGCGCTGGCCGGCCTGTTCGCCGGGGAGACGATCGTGCTGCTGCCGCAGTTCGACGCCCACGAGATCTGGCGCGCGGTCGAGCGCCGCAAGGTCAACCTGCTGGTGATCATCGGCGACGCGATGGCGCGGCCGCTGATCGAGGCTTTTCTTGCCGGCGGATACGACGCGTCGTCGGTGGTCGCGATCTCCTCCAGCGCCGCGCTGTTCTCCCCGGTGGTCAAGGACGCGTGCGCCGCGGCGCTGCCCAACGTGGTGATCACCGAGGCCATCGGCTCCTCGGAGACCGGCTTCGGCGGGCTGACGTTCGTAACCCCCGGCGCGGAGCAGCGCGGCGGGCCGACCGTCACCCCCGGCCCGGACACGATCGTGCTGGACGAGCACGACCGCCCGGCGGGCCCGGGGCAGGTGGGCCGGCTGGCCCGCGGCGGGCACGTCCCGCTCGGCTACTACAACGACCCGGTCAAGACCGCGGCGCTGTTCGCCGAGGTGGACGGCAGGCGCTAC
>Ga0335073_10007676_pt1 | contig 15139 bp, 13 predicted proteins | sample Lox_Sample_22_FD_207093 | JGI IMG/M metagenome (GOLD analysis project Ga0335073, IMG submission 207093) | Soil microbial communities from Loxahatchee National Wildlife Refuge, Florida, United States - Lox_Sample_2.2 | ecosystem: Environmental > Terrestrial > Soil > Wetlands | place: USA... | reverse complement strand
GTCGATCACAGATCCCGCGTCCCCTCCGGCCAGGACGCCGGCCCCGATGCCAAGCAGGGCCAGCCGGCGAAACCGCCGCGGCTCGGCCGCCGCCAGGCGCAGCAGGACGTGCGCCCCGGCCGAGAAGCCCACCGCGTCGACGATCTCATGGCCGGCGATATCCGCGGCCACCCTGGCCTCTACCGACTCGTAGTCGGCCGGGGACGTCGGCCGCGGCGCGCCGCCGTGGCCGAGCAGGTCGACGGCCACCGTCTCCCGGCCGGCATCGGCCAGCAGGTCGAGCCAGCCCGGCTGCCGCCAGTTGTGCTCGGCCGAGGAAGCAAAGCCATGGACAAGCAGCACCGGACACGCTTCCACGGTTCTCCCCTCACTCGTCCGCGGCTGCCGGCAGCCTGTGCACTCCCATGGTTCGGGGCCCTGTCGCGGAATCTCGCCACAGGACCCCGACGCTTATCGCGGCAGCGACGCGATCAGCCACGCGGCAGCGCGACGGTCGCGGTGCCCGGTGCCATGGTCTTGCCTTGGTCGTTGTCGGTCCAGATATCCAGGTCCACGATCGTCTGGCCGTCTTCCTCGCGGATCGCGGTGACCTTGCCGTGCGCCGTCACGACCATGCCCTTGGTGTTGGGCGACCGGAACTGGCAGCCGAGCCGGACGATCCGGCCCTCGTCGCCAATCCACTGGCGCAGCATCGCGTGCAGGTAGGACCACTGCAGGTTGCCCATGCCGAACGCGGTGGGATACCCGGCCGCCTTGCCGGCCTCGTCATCCATGTGGATGTCCACGAACTCGTAGTTGACCGCCGCATACCGATTCCAGTTGTGCAGCCCGGTGGCGCGCTGGAACTCAGGTATCTCCATGCCGACCGTCAGTTCGCTCACGGTTGCCTGGCTCACTGCCAGCTCCCTTCTTCCCTGATGCCCTAGTAGCGAATCAGGATCGACTTGGTCGTCTTGACGATCTCGTTGTTCTGGTTCGTCCACACGTCCTGCGACTGGGTGAAGAGCATCAAGCCGAGACGGCCCTCGCGCTCTGAGTAGCCGGCCAGACTGCGTACCGACGTAATGACGTCACCGGGCCGCATGCGGACCCCGTACTCGACGTCGGAACCGCCGTTGAGCTGGAACTTCAGCCCAGGGCCAGGGACGCCGAGCGTGACCTCCGTCAAGTCCGGGCTGTGGCTGACCGAAGCTTTCTTCGGTCCGCCAGCGGTCATCCACGCGAAGGGGTTGAACTCCTCCGGGGCCACGACGCCCCCGTAACTGGTCCGCGCGGCGTAGTCCGCGTCCCAGAACAGCCGGGGCGGGTCCTCCGGGTAGTAGATCGCCACCGCCCAGCGCCGGATATCTGAGTCGGAGATCGGGAACGACGTCATGCGGCTCAGCTCACCGCCGATCGCCCCCTGCATCGCCTCCGAGATGTTGCTCTTCGCCATATGTGGCTCCTTCTGCTGCGGAAACAGCTAGCTCGCGCCGCGCCTCGAGCGCCCGGCGGTCAATCCCTCGGGTCTCCCGGCACGTCCCAGGTGGTGAAGCGGAACGGTGCGCCGAAAGTCTTCTGTGGGTCGGCCAGAATCGTGTGGTCGTCGCGGCCGATGATCCCGATGCCCTTGTCCGCGAGATGCTTCTCGGCGGCGGCCAGGCTCTCCACCCGGAAGGCCGTGGCGTGCAGCGTGTCGCCGTAGGCCGCCAGGTCCGTGGCGGCCAGTGAGTCGCCGTCCAGCGGGCTGGCCAGCTCCACGATCGTATCCGTGCCGACCAGGACGTAGACGTTCCGCGTGCCCGTCAGGGCCGACTCGCCCTCGTGCAGCGGGCGGCCGCCGAGGCCGTCCACGTACATGCCCAGTGCCCGGTCCATGTCCCGTACGACCAGCGTGACGTACGCCAGCCGCCGCACGCCGAGCGGGTGGTGAGCCGCCCACCAGTCGCCGTCCCACCCCGGTGCGAAGCGCGGGTCGGTGGGCATCACCCGGGGGTAGAACTCGAGCTGGGTGCCGGTGTCCTTGGGGTGGGTGAACAGCGACCCGTGCGACGTCTCTGACTGCTCCCCGGTGGGCCGGCCGTTCAGCGGATTCCCGCCGTCGGTGACCATCCGGACGCCACGCGGCCCCAGCCGGTCCCAGATCGCTCCGGTTTCGCGGCAGTACCAGGCCAGCGAGTGCCAGTGCGAGCCGAACTTCTTCCAGAACCGGCCGACCGGCATGACGTCCCAGCCCTCGACATGCTTGCTCGGCGCCATCGGCTCGATGATGCAGTTGCCGATCGCGATGAGGGACGCGTCGCGCTTCTCCAGGGCCGAGTAGCTGCCGTCCATGATCCCGCGGCGCGGGCCGAACACGTCGTCGTAAAACGCGTCGAGAGGTTCCAGGGTCTCGCTGACATGAATGATGTGGAAGATGCTGCCGATACCGACATCAGCCATACGACCCTCCCTCACCGCCCGGGCTGGCCTCAGCAAGCCTGCGCGGCTGTCGCGGCCGCGGCATCGCGACCCCGGTGCGTGCCATCAATTCACGATCATTCTATATGTTTCGATCTTTTTGATGTCAAGAGCGCCGGTCAGACGCTGATGCCCACCAGCTTGGTCTCCAGGTACTCGGTGATGCCTTCCTGGCCGCCCTCCCGCCCGAGACCGCTCTCCTTCATTCCGCCGAACGGAGCCGCCGCCGAGGTCGGGTTGATGTCGTTCACGCCGACGATGGCGAACCGCAGCGCCTCACTCACCCGGATCGCCCGGGAAATGTCCTTGGTGTAGACGTAAGCGGCCAGGCCATAGTCCGTGTCGTTGGCCATGCGGACGACCTCGTCCTCGTCGTCGAAGACGATCACCGCCGCGATCGGGCCGAACGTCTCTTCCCGGTAGATCACCATCTCCGGCGTGACGTCGGTCAGCACGGTCGGGGCGAAGAAGGTGCCCGCGTCGTAGGCTTCTCCGGTCAGCCGCTGGCCGCCGCAGACCAGCGTGGCCCCCCTGCCGACCGCATCGCTGACGTGCTCGTCCATCTTGGCCAAGGCGCCGTCGTCGATGAGCGGACCGGTCGTGACCCCCTCCTCCAGGCCGTTTCCCGCCTTCAGGCGGCCGACCCGATCGGCCAGCACGGACAGGAACGGCTCCGCGATGGACCGGTGCACGAAGATCCGGTTCGGTGAGATGCACGCCTGGCCGGTGTTGAGGAACTTGACCAGGGACGCGCCGCGGGCCGCGTGCGCGGGATCGGCGTCGGGGAACACGATGAACGGCGCATGCCCGCCGAGTTCCAGGGAAACGCGCTTGATCGAGGCCGCCGCGCCCTGAGCCAGCCGCTTGCCGACCTCGGTGGAGCCGGTGAAGGTCAGCTTGCGGACGATCGGGTTGCTCAGGAACTCATCGCCCACCAGCTCGGGCTGCGCCGCTGTGACCAGGTTGACCACGCCGGCCGGCACGCCCACCTCGTGCAGGATGCGGAACACCTCCACCGCGCACAGCGGCGTCTGCTCCGCGGGCTTGAGCACGACCGTGCAGCCGGCCGCGAGGGCCGGCGCTATCTTCCTGGTCAACATGGAGATCGGGTAGTTCCACGGGGTCACCGCCCCCACCACGCCCACCGCTTGGTGCATGACAAGAAACCGCTGGTCGGCTCGTGACGACGGGATCGTGGAACCGTAGACGCGCTTGGCCTCCTCCGCGAACCACATCAGGAAGTCGGCCGCGTACTGCACCTCGATCCTGGCGGTCCGCAGCGGCTTGCCCTGCTCGGTGGTCATCAGCCAGGCGAGTTCGTCGGCCCGCTCGAGCATCAGCCGGTACGCGTCGTAGAGGTAGCCAGACCGCTCGTACGCTGTCCGGGCCGACCACGCGGCGAACGCGGAATCCGCCGCGTTCACCGCTTCCCTGACGTCCCCGGTGCCGGCCGCGCTGATCTGCGCCAGCACCTGTGACGTGGCCGGGTTGGTCACCGCAAACGTCTGGCCAGAAGCCGCGTGACGCCACTTGCCGTCTATGTAGAGAGTCCCCGAGCCTACCTCCGGTATTGACACCTGGGCCTCCCTTTCGACAGAGCATCGTTTGGTAGTTGTGCAAGTATAACGAAAACTGAGTGGACTGCAATCGTCTGCATCACGGCCGGGTGGATGGCGCGGCGGCGGTCGGGCGGCGCCACGGCCGGCGGCGCGCGGCACGGCCGGGCCACCGCGTCCGACACGAGAACGACGGCGTATCCGCCGTCGTTCTCGAAGCTCGTCGCTGTGCGTAACCCATCCAGCCTCCGAGGGCCAAGTTTCGCCGTCTGCGTTGTCATAGTACGACAAATGTATAAGTATTGCACTATCTGCTGCCCGGGTCCGGCTGAGCGCCGCGCCCGGTCGCCACGAAGGAGCGGAACCATGACCTCCGGAGCCGGGCCAGAATTCTGGCTGTACCTCCCGCAGATGCGGATGTCGTTCGGCACGATCACCGAGCGGGCCAGGGCCGCCGAGCAGGCCGGCTTCGACGGCATCGCGCTGATGGACCACTTCGCCCCGCCCGCCTTGCCGTCCGCCGACTCCTTCGACGCGATGACCACGGCCGCTGCCATCGCCGCGCGCACCGACCGGCTGAAGATCAGCCATCTGGTCCTGTGCTCCTCCTTCCGCCATCCGAGCGTGCTGGCCAAGGAGGTGGTCAGCCTGGACCATCTGTCCGGGGGCCGGTTCGAGCTGGGCATCGGATGGGGCTCTGTGCCCGGCGAGCTCAGCCGGTTCGGGCTGCCGGTGGAGGACCCGGCCCGCCGCTCGGCCAGGCTCGAGGAATACCTGCAGGTCTTCGCGGCCCTGTTCACCGGGCAGCCGGTCGATTTCGACGGGGAATACGTCACCCTGCGCGGCGCGCAGCTCAGCCCGGCCCCCCTGGCCGGGCGCATCCCCATCGTCATCGGCGGCGGCGGCGCCCGGCTGACCATGCCGCTCGTGGCCAGGTACGCCGACTGGTGGAACTGCCCCGGCTACGCCTTCGGCCGCTTCGATGAGCTGCGAAAGCTGGCGGGCCCGGCCCGGATCTCCACCCAGCACCCGGTGGGCCTGGCCGCCACCGCGGCCGACGTGCCGGCCGTGACCGCCACGACGCAGCGCCGTTTCGGCGGCTGGGGCGGCCTGATCGCCGGCACCGCCGCCGGCGTCGCGGCCGCGCTCGCGGACCTCACGGCCCGCGGGGTGGAACGCTTCTACCTCCAGTTCTCCGACTTCGGGCTCCCTGACACCCTGGCCCGCTTCGGCACGGACGTGATCCCGCCCGTGCGAGCCGCCGCCATACCAGGAGGCCTGGAACGTGGTGAGTAACGAGCAAACAATCCCGAGACGCACGAGAAAGGCGTTTGCCATGCCCGAGCCTTATCCCATCCTGAACTCGCTGATCCTCGAGCAGACCGGCGAAGCATCCTTCCGCGGGCCGAGCGTCCCATCCGAGGTCAGGCCGGTGGTCTTCGGCGGGCAGCTGATGGGCCAGATGATCATGGCGGCCACCGCGACCCTGCCCGGCAAGACCGTCCGGTCGCTGCACGCCATCTTCGCCCGGGCCGGCACGGTGACGCTGCCCGTCGACCTGGAGGTCGACCTCATGCACTCCGGCCGCGCACTCGGCAGCGTCAGCGTCACCGCCCGGCAGGGCGACCGGCTGCTCAGCCGTGGCCTGCTGCTGCTCGACGGGGGCGAACCCGACCTCATCAGGCACAGTGACCCCAAACCCGCCGTGGCCGGGCCGGGGGAGACCGAGGTGCCCAAACACCAGGAAGAAGGCGCCGAGGTGCGCATCGTCGGCGCCATCGACCTCATGACGCCCGAGGTCACCGGGCCGCCCGAGCTGCACGTCTGGACCCGGTTCAGCCACGCGCCGGACGACCAGGCCGTGCACCAGGCCTTGCTGTCCTGGTACACCGACCCGTTCCTGATCGCCTCGGCGATGCGCCCCCACGACGGCGTCGGCCAGGCCATGGCCCACGACACCATCTCCACCGGGGTCATCACGCACACGCTGTCGTTCCACGAGCCGGTCGACGCGACGAAGTGGAACCTGCTGGCCAACCGGAGCATCTACGCCGGGCACGGCCGGTCCTACGGCATGGGCCAGGTCTTCACGGAAGACGGCCAGCAGGTCGCGTCCTACGTCCAGGACAACCTCGTCCGATCCTTCCGCGACGAGCCCGCCACGCGCGGCAAGGGAACGCTGACGATGTAACACCCGCGACAAGGGGAAGGAATCCTATCGATGCCCGACTACCGCTACATCAGATACGAGCTGCTCGACGACGGCCTCATCGCCAGGATCACCCTGGACCGGCCACGGACCAGGAACGCGCAGAACCGCGGCCTCCTGGTCGAACTCAACGACGCTTTCCTGCGGGCCGAAGCCGACGACACCGTGCGGGTGGTCATCTTGTGCGGGGCCGGGCCGCTGTTCTCCTCGGGCCACGACATGGGCTCGCGGGAAGCGCGCGAGGAATACCAGCCGGGGCCCAACCAGCACCCGTCCGTCAAGGTCAACGGCGGCACCAGGCTGGGCGCCGAGTCCCGGATGCTGCAGGAGTGGCACCACTTCTTCGAGAACACCCGCCGGTGGCGCAACCTGCGCAAGATCACCATCGCGCAGGTGCAGGGCACGGTGTTCGCGGCCGGCCTGATGCTGATGTGGGCCTGTGACCTGATCGTGGCCGCCGACGACGCCAGCTTCGCCGACGTGGTGGGCACCCGGCTGGGCATGTGCGGGGTGGAGTACTTCGCCCACCCGTGGGAGTTCGGCCCGCGCAAGGCCAAGGAGCTGCTGCTGACTGGCGACTCCATCGATGTCCACGAGGCGCACCAGCTGGGCATGGTGAGCAAGGTATTCCCGGCCGGCGAGCTGGCCGAACAGACCCTGGCCTTCGCCCGCCGGATCGCGAAGACCACGACCATGGCCGCGCTGCTGATCAAGGAGTCGGTAAACCAGAGCGTGGACAACATGGGCTTCTACAACGCTCTCAACGCGTGCTTCACCCTGCACCAGCTGAATCACGCGCACTGGGCCGAGCTCAACGAGAACCACTACCCGGTCGGCACGCCCGAGTTCGGCGTCGTGCCCTGGAACGAGGCGCCGCCAGTCAAGCCCGCGCTGAAGGACGCCGCCGAGGCACCGGCCGGCTGACCCCGGCCCGCGACGGCGGCCGGAGCGCGGCCACCACCACCGAGGCCACGACGGAGATGCCGGCCAGGATCAGCAGCGGCAGGCGGTAACTGCCGAAGCCGCTGTGCAGCCAGGCCAGCGCCGTCGGGCCGCCGGCGGTCCCGACGCTGGCGCCGAACTGGCTGACCGCGTAGATACGCGGGTAGTCGGTCAAGCCGAACAGCTCCACCACCACGAGCGGGATCAACACGGTCAGGTTCCCGATCGTGATGCCGAACAGCACCGTCCCCGCGGCCAGGCCGCTGAGCCCGGGCAGCAGCGCGAGGACACAGAACGACGCGCCCTGCGCGGCGCCCATGATCGCGGAGAACCCGATCACCGGCAGGCGGTTCAGCGCGAACACGCCGATCAGCCGGCCGACCACGGTGGCCGAGGCCATGATGCTGACCGCGATGCCGGCGTTGCCCACGCCCATCGCCGAGCCGATGGCCACGATCTGGACCTGGGTGCCGACCTGGTCGGCCATCAGCACGCCGAACGCCACGGTGACCAAGACGAACGCGGCCGATCTGACCGCCGCGGCGTAGCTGACGCCCGGCGCCGTCCCGGCCGCCACGGGCTCCTCGCCCGCCCCGGCCGCGGCGGGCTCCCCGCCGGGCGATGGTGCCCTGGCCAGGTGCCCGCGGATGACCAAGACGACCGGCAGCCCGCCCAGGATCAGGTAAGCGAGGCCGAGCCACGGAGCCGTCCCGGTCAGCCCGCGGGCACCGACGGCCCGGGCCAGCAGCGGCGCCACCACCACCCCGCCCACCGAACCGCCGGTCAGCGCCAGCGCGAGTGCCCGCGCCCGGTCCTCGTCGAACAGCCCGACGATCACGGCCGTGCCCGGCAGGTAGCTGGACGCGGAGAACCCGCAGCCGAAGACCGTGAAGTCCAGGTACAGCTGCCAGACCCCGTCCACCCGGCCGAGCAGGAACAGGCTGAGCCCGGCCAGCACCGATCCGCCCAGCATGACCCAGCGCGGCTGGACCCGCCGGATCAGCCGGCCGAGCGGCACGTTGACTACCGCGCTCACCAGGAAGAACGAACTGACCGCGTAGGAGACCGTGGTCAGCCCGAAACCCCGGCTGTGGACCAGGACGTTCAGGTACACCGCCAGCGAGTAGAAGCCAAGTCCGGTAGCGACGGTGAACGTCCAGCCGATGACGAATACCACCAGCCAGGCCCGCCGTCGGCTCAGGGCACCCGGCTCCAGGCAACCCGGCTGCGATGCGCGAGCCGGTCTCACCGCGGCTCGTCAGTGATCCGTGACGGGTGCGGCCGCCTCGGCCGAACCCGTGGCGATGAACGATCTGGTGGCCTTCGCGATCCTCCGCTCCCGGTCGCCCGCCAGCGCCGTGCCCAGCGCGCTGGTGACGGCCCGCCGCAGGCAGTCGACCCGGTCCGCGGCCAGTTCTGGGAGCATGCCGTCGGCGATGCCGAGGCCGATCAGCTCCGCGCTTGTCAGCTTCAGCGGGCCGGCCAGCTCGTCCGCCCGCGCCGCGTCCCGGAACAAGATCGCGGCCGCGCCCTCCGGGCTGATGACCGAGAAGATCGAGCCAGGCAGCATGAACAGCCGGTCGGCGTGACCGAGGGCCATGGCGCCGCCGCTGCCGCCCTCGCCCACGCAGACGCAGACACTCGGCATGCGCAGCCGGGACATGGCCGCGAGGGTGGCCGCGATCTCGCCCGCGATGCCGTTGGTTTCGGCGGCCGGGCCGGGCTCGGCGCCTGGCGTGTCGACCAGGGTCAGCAGGGGCAGGCCGAGCCGGTCGGCGAGCCCGATCGCCCGCCTGGCCAGCCGGTACGCGGCCGGGCCTGGCCGGGCCGCCCCCTCACCGTCGGCGTACCGGTCCATCGCGACCACGATGACGCGCTCGCCGAGGATGCGGGCCAGGCCGGCCCGGACCGCCGGGTCCGCGCCCTTGAGCTCGACCCAGGATGAGCACAGCGCCGAGGCCCACTCAAGCCCGGACGGCCGCGACCGGCTGCGTGCCCGCGCGACGGCCTGCTGCGCGGATGCTGGCAGCCCGGCAGCCCCGGTCGCGGGTATCCGGCCGGGATCGGCGTCGGCCAGCGGCCAGTCGGCCGACCCGAGCACGGCATTGACCCAGGCCACTTGGTCGGCCCGGTCGACAATCGCGTCGACCAGGCCGGCCGCATAGGCGTTCTCGGCCGTGTGCGACCAGGCCGGCGGCGTCTCACCGGTGAATGCGCGCACCACCCGCGGGCCGGCGAAGCCCATCGTCGCGTGCGGTTCCGCCGCTCGCACGTCGAGCAGCGAAGCCCACGAGGCGAACACCCCGCCGGTTGTCGGTGACCGGTACACGATCGCGGACAACAGCCCTGACCTGGTGTGCTCCTCGACAGCGGTCACCGTGCGCGGCATCTGGATCAAGGAGGCCATGCCTTCCTGCATGCGCGCTCCGCCGGTCTGGGTGACCGCGACGACCGGCAGCCGCCGGTCGACGGCTCGCCGGAACGACCGGACGATCTTCTCGCCCGCCACCGCGCCCATCGTGCCGCCGAAGATCTCGAAGTCGCTCTGGATGAGCACGGCCCGGACGCCCCCGAACGCGACCAAGCCGGTGCGGATCGACTCGCCAGGAGCCACCGCGAGCGCCTCGGCATAGTGCGGGAACTCCAGTGGATCGGCCGAGACCAGTTCCCGGTCCCACTCCTCAAGCAGAGGCAGCAGCATTTCAGCGTCGCGCACGACCGCCCTCTCACGGCCGGCCGCGCGGGATCGTCGTCACCGCACGCGGGTTCACCCGGCTCCGCCTGCGTGACCACCGGACGCCCATACCAGCCTGACCAATGCGAATTATTCGATATAAGTCTAAGCGTCGAATTACTCATGCGTCAACTATCTGGCGGGCGCCCCCACGAGAACACCGCGGCATCCCTGGCAGCGCCGCGCGGCCCGGTGGGCTGCGCTTCGCGGTGCAACGACCGGAGCGTTCAGTAAAGAATGTTTTGAATTTCATCTAACTATTAAGCTGACTAGCGGGAAGAGCGGCGCTCAGTCCAGCTGCTCGACGAACGCTCTCAGCTGGCGCAGGTTGCGGCACTCCACCACCAGGTCGCAGCCCGGCGCGTACTCGCGCATGATCGAGTCACCGGTATCCCAGGCCACGGCCGGTTCCGGGTTGAGCCAGTACAGGTGCCGGGCCCGCTGCCTGATGGCGGTCAGGACCGAGGCGCGCGACGCGTGGTAGTTGTTCCGCGCGTCGCCCAGGATGATGACGCTGGTCCTGCTCCGCACCTGCCCGCCCCAGCGATCCCAGAACGTCTCGAGCGCGAGGCCGTAGTCCGAGTGCCCGTCCAGCCGTACCGCCCTCGTCCCCAGGTTGAGGCGGTGGGTCACCGACGTGATGTCCGCGGCCGCCTCGAGGATGTCGGTGACTTCCTCGACCGCGTCCACGAAGACGAAACTGCGGACCCGGGAGAACTCCGATTTGATGGCGTAGGCCAGCTGCATGGTGAAGCCGGCGAATGCGGACACCGACCCGGAGATGTCGGCCACCAGCATGATCTCCGGCTTGGCCGGGCGCGGCTTGCGGAACGCGAGGTCTACGGGAACCCCGCCGCTGGCCAGCGATTTGCGGACCGTGCGCCGGAAGTCAAGTGACGCCCGCCGTCGATGGCGGCGCTTGTGGGCCATCCGGGCCGCCATCTTCCTGGCCAGCGGCCTGACCGTCTGCCGCATCTCGCCCAGTTGCGCCCGCGAGGCGTTCAGGAACTCGACGTCCTCCGGCAGCGGGCGGCGGAGCGTCGCCGCCACCGCTTGCGCGTTCCTGTCGGCGACGAGCCGGCGCCGGATTTCGGCTTCGACCTCTCCGCGAGCGGCATCCACGCGTGCGTCCTGGTCTTCTTCGGCCAGCCGCCGGCCGAGGTCGCTCAGGCCATCGGCGTCCGCCGCCGCCCGCAGCCGCTCCCGCAGCGCCTCCAGGTCGAGCCTGGTCAGGGTGCGGTACAGATAGAACGTCCCGGCCACCACGCGGCCGGGGTCGATTCCGGCCCACCGGTCGACCGCCTCGCTGGCCACGGCCCGCAGCAGCATTCCGTCGCGCCCGGCCACCGCCCGGAACAACAGGTCGTTCAGCTCTTCCTCGGTGAGCTGGCGCAGCACGCTGCCAGCGCCGGTGCCAGTGCCAGTGCCGGCCGCGTCCTCCCCGCCGCCGCCGTTCGCAGCCCCGTCGGCCAGCCGGGCCAGCCGGCGGCCGGCGAAGAACACGTCGAAGGCCAGCTCGAAGGCGGCGTAGTGATCGTGGTTTTTCACCAGCGTGGCGGCCAGCGCGCTCTTCACCTGGGCGCGCCCGGTCAGCGGGATGGCCCGCAGCGCCGCGGCCGCGTCCACGTTCTCGGCCAGCGAAACCGGCAAGCCGATGGCGCGCAGCTCGGCGACGAAGGCGGCCAGGGTCCTCTCCATCGCCGCCGGCCCCTCAGCGGGCCGCGGTGAACTCGGCCGTGGCCTTCTCGATGTCCGACTGATGCTTCAGCAGGACGTGCAGCGTGTCGACGACGAGCTCGTTGCTGACCTGCCCGGCGCCCAGCAGGTGCAGCGTCTGGGCCCAGTCGATGGTTTCCGACACCGAAGGCTTCTTCTTCAGCTCCAGCTGCCGCAAGGAGCGCACCACGCCGGTGATCTGGCTGGTCAGGGTCGCGCCGATGCCTGGCACCCGGCTGAGCACGATCTCCTGCTCGCGCTCCACCGACGGGTAATCGATATACAGGTACAGGCACCGCCGCTTGAGCGCTTCTGACAGCTCGCGCGAGTTGTTCGAGGTGAGGAACACCAGTGGCGTCTGAACACTGGTAACCGTGCCGAGCTCGGGGATGGACACCTGATAGTCCGACAGCACCTCGAGCAGCAGCGCCTCGGTCTCGACGTCAAGCCGGTCCACCTCGTCGATGAGCAGGACGACCGGATCCGGCGCGCGGATCGCGGCCAGCAGCGGCCGGGCGAGCAGGAATTCCTCGCTGAAGATATCCGCTTCCAGCTCGGTCCATTCGACCATTTCGCCCTGGCTGCCGGTGCGCTCGGCCTGGATGCGCAGCAGCTGCTTCTTGTAGTTCCACTCGTACAGGGCCTTGGCCTCGTCGAGGCCCTCGTAGCACTGCAGCCGGATCAGCCGCATGCCGCTCATCCGCGCGACGCTCTTGGCCAGCTCGGTCTTCCCGGTTCCCGCCGGGCCCTCGACAAGCACAGGCTTGCCCAGCCTGTCGCCGAGGTACACGACGCTGGAGATCCGCTCGTTGGCGAGGTAACCGGCCTCCCCGAGCGACCGCCCGACCAGCTCGGGCGAAACGAATCGGTGTGGCTGGCCGCCGGCCTGCCCGGCTCGGCCCGCGTCAGGTCGCCGGTCCACTCGCGCCCTGTCCTTTCCGCCCGGCCCGTGGGCCGGCACAGGTCCAGCGCGCGCCGCCGCCGCACGCACGCCTCGTCACGCGGACCTGAATAGTTGTTATTTCTACAACAATCAAACTATAGGCAATCGGCCGGTCCGGTCAAGCCGATCCGCGTGTTCCCTGCCGTCAGCTGCCCTCGAAGGTGGGCGTCTTGTGCTGGCGGCGAGCCTCGATGCCCTTATGGATGTCCGCGGTGGCCATCGTCACCGGCTGGGCCATCGCCTCCCACTGCAGCGCCGTCTCGAACCCGCTCCTCGAGGCTTGCCCCAGGCCGACCTTGGTCAGCCGGGTGGCGATCGGCGCCGCCTGCGCCACGCTCTCCGCGACCTCGAGCGCGCGGCCTACCACGTCCTCGGCGACCTCGCTGACCAGGCCCCACGCCAGGGCTTCCGCCGCCGATACCACCCGTCCGGTATAGAGCATCTCCCGTGCTCGCGGCATCCCCACCGCCTCGGGCAGCAACCAGCTCACCGCCATCCCGCCGTGCGTGCCCAGTTGGGTGAACGGGGCGCTGAATGTCGCGGATGGCGAACCGTAGCGCAGATCACAGGCCAGGGCCAGGCACAGCCCCGCTCCCACCGCCGGGCCGTTCACGGCCGCGATCACCGGCACCGGGATCTCCAGCGGGGTCAGCCACGCCCGGTAGAAGGGGAGCATCTTGTCCCGCAGCCGATCGGGGGTGTTGTCGCTGAGATTCCCCTGATCCAGCCAGGACAGATCCGCGCCGGAGCAAAACGCGCTGCCCGCTCCGGTCACCACCACCACCCGCAGCGACCGGTCCCCGGCAATCTTCTCCATCGCCGTCACCCACGCCGACGTCAATTCCGTCGTCATCGCATTACGGACTTGCGGCAGATTCAGGGTGACCAGCGCCGCGCCAGGTGACGCCAGCCGAACATCAACCAGATCCGCTAGGTAATCAGGCATCCCGCCACCCATCACGGCTACGCCGGCCGCAGCCACTAGAGCGAATGATACTGCCAGGATTCGCGCCGACTTGGCTTAGATCCAATGCGGCAGCCGGGTGTTTCCGCGGGCTAATATTTCACTCCTCCCAGCGTAATCGGGCCGGCCGGATGGTGGTCCGGCCGGCCCGATTAGCCTGCTGCGCTGATTGGGATCAGCTGGCGGCGTAGAGGATGTCGTAAGGGCCTTGCTTCAGCGTGCACTCCTTGAGTGACGCCGACGGGAAGCCGTTGTGGACGGTGGGAGTGGCGGTCCAGTTCAGGTTCAGCCCGGAGATGTTCGTCGGGATGCTGGAAGCGGAACTGAGCGCCGCCGCCAGTTTGGTCCCGTCGAGGGAGTTGGCCTTCTCGATCGCCCACTTGATCGCGAGCAAGTTGAAGTAGCCGTACAGTACTCCGGGCGTCTGCGGGTTGAGCCCGATCTTGGCCTTTGACGCGTTGAGCAGCGCGGTGTTCTCCGGCGTCAGTATGCCGGATGTCGACCCTGACGCCGGGTACGAGACGTCGCAGCCGTCGACCGAGCCCGGCGGCAGCTGGGCCGCGGTGACACCGTAGTCGTTCAGCCCGCCCCAGCCGATGACAGTCGGTGACCAGCCGATCTGCTTGATTCCCTGGACCATCGCGGTGATGCCGGTGAACCCGGTCGGGAACAGGGTCTTGATCCCGGCCTCCTTCGCCTGGGTCAGCTGGGTGGTCAGGTCGATGGCGGTGGGGGAGTAGGTGATCGTCTTGATGAACGTCAGCCCGGCCGCCTTGGCGGCAGCCTCGGCGTCGGCTGCCAGCTCCACGCTGAACGACGTGCCGTCGGACAGGATGCCGATGTCGTTGTCGTTATGCGACTTCGCCCAGTTCACCATCATCTGGGCGTACTGCTCGTTCGACGGGCCCGTGCTGAACGCGGTCGGATTCTGCTGAGCGTTGAACAGGGCGTATGCCCCGTCGCCGTTGACCACCAGCATTTTCTGCTGCATGAAATAGGGCTGGATCTGGTTCTGCGCCGAGGAGAACGAGTCGTTGACGATGATCACGTTGCCCTCGGAGGCGAGCTGCCGCGCGATGCCAAGCGACGTGGCCGGATCGCCCTTGTCGTTGTAGTTCGACAGCGCGAACTTGTGCCCGCAGACGCTGTCGTGCGCGTTGAAGTAGTTGACCTCGATGGTGGACTCGATCTGCGTCAGCGTGCCTGATGTCGCGGTCGGCCCGCTCAGGGGCTCGATGTTCGCGATCTTGATCGGGCCGGCCGGGATGTTCGAGCACAAACCCGAGCCCGAGCCCCCGCCTGCGGCCGCTGCCCCGCCTGATGGGCTGCTGCTCGACGAACTGCACGCCGCCAGCCCGAAGGCGAGCACGGCCCCCACCGCGACGGGCAGGAACCTGTGACGAAAATCTTTTTTAGACACGCTCATCTGCCTCTCCCCTCCCTGCCGTTTCAAGGAGCTAGGCCTCTCACCTTAGCCTTTGTTATGCGATGTGTCGATGACTATCGAACTTACAGTTCATAACAATTTAAACGGAATGTCACCGTACGGGGCCAGGCGAGTCCGATCTGGCCGCGACCCTCAGCAGCCGCCCGGGCTGCCCGGGCGGCCGGGGCGGCCGGGGCGGCCCGGGCGGCC
>Ga0335073_10007675_pt1 | contig 15140 bp, 14 predicted proteins | sample Lox_Sample_22_FD_207093 | JGI IMG/M metagenome (GOLD analysis project Ga0335073, IMG submission 207093) | Soil microbial communities from Loxahatchee National Wildlife Refuge, Florida, United States - Lox_Sample_2.2 | ecosystem: Environmental > Terrestrial > Soil > Wetlands | place: USA... | reverse complement strand
CGGCTTCACCCAGAAGTACGTCGCCGGCGGCACCGCCGGTAACCGCACCGCGCCGCTGACGAACATCAAGACCGTGATCTACGGCATGAAGTCGGACGGGAAGGATTTCCCGACGTGTAGCGCCGCCAAGATCTCGGGCGCCGGCGACGACACCGTGTGCCCGAAGGGCGCGCTCGTCGCGACCGGGAACATCACGGCCACGCTCGGCCCGGCGACCGATCAGAGCGCCAGCGCGCCGAACCAGTTGCCGTGCAACCCGCTGCTCGACGTGTGGAACGCCGGCCAGGGGAAGGTCGTGTACTTCTTCGTCGACCAGGCCCCCAACCACACATGCGCGGGCGGCGCGATCCAGACGGGCGGCGTGGCTCCGTTCACGGGCACGGTCAAGACCGTGGGCAAGAACCTCGTGATGAATACGCCGATTCCGAGCTACGTCTCGTTCCCGCTCACCGGGATCGAGGGCTCGCTCACGAGCGAGACGCTCAACTGGAAGAACCTCAGCGCGAAGAAGAACGGCAAGACCGTTCAGTACGGCGCGTCGACCGCCTGCAAGGGCGGCAAGCGGCCGTACAGCGTGACGTTCACGGCCGAGACCGGCCCGGGCGGCACCGCCGACACGCAGACCGTGACCGGCACCCAGAAGTGCAGCTGAACTGAGTAGTCGCCACTCCGGCGCCCTCGCATGGTTTGCGAGGGCGCCGGTGGCATCTGAGGGGCCGCCTTCGGCGGCGTCCGTGGGGCCAGGTTCCCCGTCCGGACCGGAGTCGCGTCAGGCGATCTCGAACCGCTCGGCGCGCTGGGCGCCGCGCTCGGACTCGTTGAGCATCTGGACGAACAGCACGACGAGCGCGATCCCCATCACGATCGACTGCTCGAGCGCCATCACGAGCCCCGCCATCATCTGGTCCTCGAGCGGCGACAGTCCCCAGAACGAGGGCTGGTGGGCGTAGAACGGATAGATCACCTGCGGCAGGAACGCCAGCGTGATCCCGAGGACGCCGACGAGCAGCTTGCCGCCGGCCATGTAGGCGACGGGCCCGAGCCCGGCCAGACGCTGGCGGTTGCGGATCGGCGAGAACACGTGCCACCAGTAGATCGAGCCGGCGAGGAAGAACGTCATGTGCTCGAGTGCGTGGATCACGCCGTTGCCCTGGGCCTGGTCGTAGAGCGCCGGGACGTGCCATAGCCACAGCACCCCCGCGTAGAGGATCACCGCGAACGCGGGGTGCGCAATGAAGCCGGCGCGTCGCTCGATGGTCTGTAGCCGCCTGGTCACCGGGCGCAGCAGGACCTTGGTCAGCCCGAGGATCAGCAGGATCGGCGCGAGGTCCAGCAGCAGCATGTGCTGGACCATGTGCATCACCATCATCTGGTCGCCCAGCGAGTCGAGCGGCGACACGAGCGCCACCAGGATTGTCACGATCCCGCCGGCGAACACGAGCAATCGCCAGACGCTCGGCGGGTGGCGTTCTCGGGGGCGCCGCGCACGGTGCCAGGCGGCGCCGTAGAGCAGCGCGATCACGAACACACCGAGCAGGACAGTCGGGTCGAAAGTCCACGAGGTCGTCGGGGACACACACGGGATTATGCGTCTCACAGACGCCCGCTGCTCAATCGACAAACGTCCGGTCGAGGACTAGGCTAAGTGGTTCATCGCACATCCATCCTTCCAAGCAAGGAGGTAGGTAGATGCGCATCGAGGTCAAGGGCCGCAACCTGCCCGTTTCCGAGGACCTGCGGGAGCACGTCACCAAGCGCTTCCGGAAGGTCGAGCGGCAGGTGTCGGACCTCGCCGAGCTCGAGGTCGAGGTCTTCGAAGAGCGCAATCCTGCCATCGCCGACAACCAGGTGGCCGAGGCGACGCTGCACCTGAAGGGGGTGACGCTCCGCGCCAGGGATGCCTCGCCGGACATCAGAACGTCCATCAACATGTGTTCCGACGAGCTCCATATCCAGGTCAAGCGCCACCGCGACAAGCGGCGCAAGCGCCGCGAGGCGAGGGCGGCCGCGGCCGCCAGCGCCGAGGCCGGCTCGGCTCCGCTCGACGATGAGGCGCTGCTTGGCGGAATGACGGAGACGGGTCCCCCGGGGGTCTCTTCCGCGGCCTAGACCGGCCTAGGCGGGGGCTCAGCTGGATGCTGAGCCGTGGAAAATGCCGGCGCGCGCGGAGCGGTTTCCTGGACTTGTAGAGCGGAGTGCGCGCCGGCCTAAAAGCCGGATGCGGTTAATGGCCCCACTGCTACGCTAGCCCCATGTCCATTCTGGACCGCGCTCTTCGCATGGGCGAAGGGAAGAAGTTCAAGGTCTACGAACAGCGGGTTGGACGGATAAATGCTTTCGAGCCGGAGCTTGAGCACTACACCGACGCCGAGCTGAGAGAGGCCGCCGACGGGCTGCGCGAACGCGCGGCCAACGGCGAGAGCCTCGACGACCTGCAGTACGAATGCTTCGCGCTCGTGCGCGAGGCGGGTAAGCGCACGATGGGCATGCGCCACTTCGACGTCCAGTTGATCGGCGGCATGGTGCTCCACGACGGGTCGATCGCCGAGATGCGGACCGGCGAGGGCAAGACGCTGACCGCGACCCTTGCCGTCGTGCTCAACTCGCTCGCCGGCCGGGGCGTCCACGTCGTGACCGTGAACGACTACCTCGCCCGCCGCGACGCGATGTGGATGAAGCCGATCTACGACGCGCTCGGGGTCACCGTCGGGGTGCTCCAGAACATGCAGCCCTACGAGGACAAGCGCGCCGCCTACGCCGCTGACGTGACCTACGGCACGAACTCCGAGTTCGGCTTCGACTACCTGCGCGACAACATGGCCACGACGCTGGAGGAGAAGGTCCAGCACGGCGGGCGGCCCAAGCCCGATGAGGGCAAGTCGCCCTACCACACCTTCGGGATCGTCGACGAGGTCGACAACATCCTGATCGACGAGGCCCGGACGCCGCTGATCATCTCGGGCGCGCCCGAGCAGGCCGCGGAGTTGTACGTCCAGTTCGCGCGGCTCGCTCCCAAGATGGTGCCCGGCAAGACGCCCGAGGGGATGGATCCCCGGATGAAGAAGGAGTTCGTCGCCGACTTCGACTACGAGTTCGAGGAGAAGCACAAGACGGTCGCGGTCACCGAGCGAGGCGTCGCCAAGGCCGAGAAGTTCCTTGGGATCGAGCACCTGTACCGGGCCGAGAACGGCCACATGGTCAACCACCTCCAGCAGGCGCTGAAGGCGGAGTCGCTGTACAAGCGCGACGTCGACTACGCCGTGATCGACGGCGAGGTCAAGATCATCGACGAGTTCACCGGCCGCATCCTCGAAGGGCGGCGCTGGTCGGAGGGTCTGCACCAGGCGGTTGAGGCCAAGGAGGGCGTGCGCGTCCAGGAGGAGAACCAGACACTCGCGACGATCACGCTCCAGAACTACTTCCGTATGTACGACAAGCTCGCGGGCATGACCGGTACCGCCCTCACCGAGGCGACCGAGTTCATGAAGATCTACAACCTGCCCGTCGTCGAGGTCCCGACGAACCGCCCGATGGTCCGCGCGGACAAGAACGACCAGGTCTACAAGACCAAGGAGGGCAAGGCCAGCGCGATCGTCCGCGAGATCGAGGCACGCCACGCCACCGGCCAGCCCGTGCTCGTCGGGACGATCTCGGTCGAGGTCTCAGAGCAACTGTCGGACGCGCTCAAGCGCAAGGGCATCCAACACTCGGTCCTGAACGCCAAGCCCGAGCACGCCGAGCGCGAGGGCGAGACGATCGCCGAGGCCGGCGCCGCCGGCGCGGTCACGATCGCGACCAACATGGCGGGCCGCGGTGTCGACATCAAGCTCGGCGGCAACGCCGAGCACCTGGCCCGGCTCGAAATGGCCAAGCTTGGCCTCCAGCCCGGCGACCCCGACTACGAGGAGCATTACCAGAAGGCGTTACCGACGATCGAGGCGCGCGTCGAGGAGGCCCGCGACCAGGTGCTCGAGCTCGGAGGCCTGTTCATCCTCGGCACCGAGCGCCACGAGTCACGGCGGATCGACAACCAGCTTCGCGGCCGCTCCGGCCGGCAGGGCGACCCCGGCGAGTCGCGGTTCTTCCTCTCGGCCCAGGACGACCTCGTGCGCCTGTTCGCCGGCGAGCGCATCTACAAGATCCTCGACCGCCTCGGGAGCACCGACGAGGAGGGCAACGAGGAGCCGATCGAGCACGGCATGCTGTCCAAGCAGATCGAGAAGGCGCAGCGGAAGGTCGAGGAGCAGCACTTCCTCACCCGTAAGCACACGCTCGAGTACGACGACGTGCTCAACCAGCAGCGCGAGGTGATCTACACCTACCGCGACGAGATCCTCGAGGGCCGCGACATGAGCACCGCCGCGCGCAGCGAGATCGGAAACCTGATCGAGCGGCAGGTGGCGGACTACACGGCAGGCGACTTCGTCGAGGAGTGGGACGTCGAGGGCCTGCTCCGCAGGATGGAGGAGATGTTCCCGCCCGACGCCGACGTCCTCGACGTCGACCCCCACCGGGTCGACCGCGAGGAGCTGCTCGACGCGCTCAGAGAGCAGGCGGAAGACGAGTACGACCGCCGCGAGGAGGAGTTCGGGGACGAGCTCATGCGCGATATCGAGCGCTTCCTCCTGCTCCAGATCATCGACCAGCGCTGGCGCGAGCACCTGTACGACATGGACTACCTCCGCGAGGGGATCCACCTGCGTGGGTTCGCCCAGATCGAGCCGCTGGTGGCGTACAAGAACGAGGCCTTCGAGCTGTTCCGAGACCTGATGAACAGCGTCTGGGAGGACTACGCCCGGCTGATCTTCCACGTCCAGGTCACCCCAGTGGAGCCCGGCAACGGCGGACCGCCGGCGCCCCCCCCGACTCGCCGACCGAGCCGCACCGCGAGCTCGTCGACCGGCGCTGGACGCGTGACTTACTCGGGCGGTGGCGGAGCTCCGCAGGGCGCGATGGCGATCGCCGCAGCGGCCGGTGGCGCCGGCGCCGCTGGCGCGGCGATGGCCGAGGAGGCCGGCGGCGAGGAGCCGCTGATGCAGCCGGTCGAGCAGCGGCGCGTCGATCCGGGCGAACAGATCGGTCGCAACGATCCGTGCTGGTGCGGGTCGGGCAAGAAGTACAAGAAGTGCCACGGGGCATAGCGGCCGCCGGTGGCCACCCCTGACGACCTGCGCGTTTCCGATGAGCAGCGCGAGCGCACGGCCGCGGACATCCGCGAGCACTACGCCGCGGGCAGGCTGACCGACGACGAGCTGTCAGACCGGGTACAGGCCGCGTACAGCGCACGGACCGAGGGCGAGCTCACCGCCCTGACGGCCGACCTGCCGAAGCTGCCAGCGACCCCGGCCCAGCGGAAGGCGGAGATCGTGCAACGCCGGCACGACCTCCAGCGCCGGCTGCTCCAGGAGGCCGGCGGGGGGTCAGGCGCATTCTTGATCTGCACGGTGATCTGGGCGGCCACGGGTGCGAGCGGGTTCTTCTGGCCGATCTTTGTCCTGCTCGGCGTGCTGGTCCCGCTCGTCCGGAACGGCTGGCGGCTGTATGGCCCGTCGCCCGAGTTCGACGAGATCGAGCGCGAGCTCGAGGCGCGCCGGCACAGGAACCAGAGTCGCGCGGATTCGCGCGGCGAGCGGCGCGCCGCGCGGTCGGACCGGCGGCGCGATCGCTAGCGCTGCTTCTGATGCCGGACGCTGTCCGGCTCGATCACGAACTTGATCCGCTGCTCGCCGGCCTGGCGGAAGGGATATTTGTCCTCGCCGAGGTACTTCTTCGCGAGCGCGTCGATGTGCTCGTCGGCGCCCTCCGTGGTGGCGTCCGCCTTGCCCCGGATCTCGACGTAGTTGTAGGGGTTGCCCTCCTCATAGACGAGCACGGTGACGCGGGGATCGCGCTCGAGGTTGGCCGGCCAGCGGCGCCCCTTCGCGCTGTTGACGGCGACCGTGCCGTTCTCGCCGCTGACCCACGCGATCGTGCTCAGCACCGACCCGTCCGGATTCAGCGTCGAGACGACCGCGTGGTTGCGCTCCGAGAGGAGCTTTCGCACTTCTGGATCGTTGAGCGTTGCCATGCTCGGCAATCTACCCGCTGCTACCTTGAAGGTAGATGACCACCGCACCCTCAGAGCCTCTCTCCCAGCGCCTCGCGGCGATCCGCCAGCAGCTGAAACTGCTCGCGGACTACCTTTGACCCCGCTGAGCTGAGCGGGCGCGTCGACGCGCTCGAACAGGAGATGGGGGCGCCGGGCTTCTGGGAGGACCAGGAGCGTGCGGCACGGGTCAGCGCCGGGCACGCGCGCGCCAGCCGTAGGCTGGCGACCTACCGCGAGCTCGAGCGCGACGTCGACGATCTCGAGCCGCTCGCCGAGCTCGCCGAGGATGACCCCGAGATCGGAGCCGAGCTCGAAGAGCAGATCCGCAGCGTGACCGATCGCCTGGAGCAGCTCGAGGAGCAACGACTGTTCTCGGGCCGCTACGACACCGGCGACGCACTCGTGACGATCAACGCCGGCGCCGGCGGCACCGACGCCCAGGACTGGGCCGAGATGCTGCTGCGGATGGAGATGCGCTGGGCCGAGCGGCGCGGTTTCGACGCCGAGTTGCTCGAGGCCTCACCGGGGGAGGAGGCCGGGATCAAGTCGGCGACCTTCCTGGTCAGGGGCGAGAACGCCTACGGCCTGTTCGGGGCCGAGAAGGGCGTGCACCGCCTGGTGCGCCTATCGCCGTTCGACGCCGCCCATCGCCGCCAGACGAGCTTCGCCGGGGTCGAGGTCTCGCCGGTGGTCGACGACATCGGCGACGTCCAGATCGACGACGACGACCTCCAGATCGATACCTACCGGGCGAGCGGCGCGGGCGGCCAGCACGTCAACAAGACCGACTCCGCGGTGAGGATCACCCACAAGCCGACCGGGATCGTCGTCCAGTGCCAGAACGAGCGATCGCAGTCCTCGAACAAGGCCGAGGCGATGACGATGCTCCGTTCGAAGCTGCTCGAGCTCGAGGAGCGCAAGCGCCGCGAGGAGATCGCCCGCGAGCGAGGCGAGGCGCAGGACGTCAACTTCGGCTCGCAGATCCGCTCCTACGTGCTTCACCCGTATTCGATGGTCAAGGACCACCGGACCGACCACGAGATGGGCGACACCGCCCGAGTGCTCGACGGCGACCTCGACGGGTTTGCGCGCTCCTACCTGCTTCAGGCGGCGAAGCAGCCGAGCTCTTAGCGCACCGCCGCCTGCCACTCCTCGCGTACCTCGCCGCGGGGTAGCCAGTCCGGCAGGTCGAGCGCGAGATGACGCGCCATCGCGATCGCGAACGGCTCGTAATGCGCGCGCAGCTCCCCGAGCCGCTCCGCCTGGGCGTGATCGTCGTCGGCGTCCGAGTGCAGCCCGCTCCCCTCGAGCCGGCCGCGGAGCTCAGCGAGATCGTCGGGGGGAAGGCGGTCGCGGGAGCGAGGCTCGGGGTCGCGCTCGACCCGACGGGCGCTGAGCGTGTACGCGAGGTCCCCGAGCGCGTGGCTGCCGATCCGGAAGGTCAGCTCGGCTCCCTCGGTCGAGCCGTCGGGGCCGTACGCGAGCGCGTACGCGGACGCGTCGACGATCGTGGTGAGGGCCGCCAGCCAGTTCTGGTTGAGGTGCTGGGAGCGGAAGTAGCCGAGGATCGGATACGACAGGTGTGTCTCCATCAGCTCGGCCGTCCAGGTCTCCCACTCGATCAGGTACTCGTCGAGCTCGGCCCACCCGCCACGATCGCCCGAGCGCTCGAGCAGCCGGCCGGGGCTCGGCGGGGATCCGGCGCGCGGGTCGAGACGGGCCACGGCCGACTCCCGGCGCGAGAACGCCTGGAACAGGGCCGGCAGGTAGCCGATCGCGATCGCCAGGAAACCCAGGCCGTTCGCCGCGGCGACGATCTGGATCAGCTTGCCGAGGCCGCCACTCGGCGTGGCCGTGGTCGCGCTCACGAACGACCCCGCGCTGAAGTACAGGCAAGCGCCGAACGATCCCGGCTGAGCGCCGCCGACGTGCGCTGAGGTCGCCCACAACAGGCCCGTGTAACAGAGGACCACGCCCACGCTGAGCAGCCCGAGGATCGCCACCAGCCCGAGCGGCCCGAAGATGCCGAGCATCGTGTCGGCCGCCTCGCGGCGGAGCAGCCTCGCGCCGGCGCGCCACGGAATCCACAGCGTGCGGAGGATCGCGCGGGCGATCGCGGGATCTCGGTTCACCCGCCGCGGGAGCAGGAACACGATGAAGAACTCGGCCAGCAGGAAAGCCAGCGCTACCAGGGAGATCAGGCCGACGACGAGACGCAACATCTATGCTCGGTGCATACCCGAACTGACCGAAAACAACGTGGTGGCGCGCGCCTTGGCCGAGGACGTCGGCGACGGCGACGTCACGACTGCGGCCACCGTGCCCGCCGCCGCCCGGGCCCGCGCGACGATCTCGCAGAAGGCGCCCGGCGTGATCTACGGGGTCGATGTGGCACTCGAGACATTCCGCACACTCGACCCCGATCTGGCGGTCGAGCATTTTGTTGCCGAGGGCGTCTGGCGCGACGGCGGGCCGGTGCTGGCGATCGAGGGCTCGGCGCGCGCGATCCTGACCGGCGAGCGGACCGCCCTGAATTTCCTCCAGCGCCTGTCGGGGGTCGCCACGATGGCGGCGCGGTGCGTGCAAGCGGTTGCGGGCACTGGTGCGGTGATCCTTGATACGCGCAAGACGACGCCGGGTCTGCGAGCGCTCGAGAAGGCCGCGGTCGCCGCCGGCGGAGCGACGAACCACCGGGCTGGCCTGTACGACGCGATCCTGATCAAGGAGAACCACGCCGCGCTCGCCGGCGGGGTGGGGGAGGCGGTGCTCAGTGCCCGCGCCTACGCCCCGGGGCTGCCGCTCGAGGTCGAGTGCCGGACGATCGCCGAGGTCGACGAGGCGCTCGCAGCCGAGGCGCCGATGCTGCTGCTCGACAACATGTCGGTCGACGAACTGGCCGGCGCGGTGCGGCACGTCGCGGGGAGGGCGTCGCTCGAGGCGAGCGGGGGATTCACGCTCGAGACGATCCGGGCCGTCGCAGGCACCGGCGTAGACTTCATCTCAGTGGGTGCGATCACCCACAGCGCTCCTGCGCTCGACCTGTCCCTCCTCCTCGAACCGATTCCATGAACTTGCCGATGCTCGGTGCGTCAGACGCACCTCTACTACTGGAGAACATCCCCGCCCTCCAGGACGAAGTCCGCGCGCTCGCCGAGGAGCGCGGGGCGGTGATCCTCGCCCACAACTATCAATTGCCAGAAATCCAGGACGTCGCCGACTACGTCGGCGACTCGCTCGGCCTCTCCCAACAGGCCGCCAGGGCCGAAGGCGAGGAGATCGTCTTCTGCGGCGTGCACTTCATGGCCGAGACCGCCTCGATTCTGTGTCCCGACAAACGCGTCCTGATCCCCGACCTCGACGCAGGATGCTCGCTGGCGGACTCGATCACCGCCGCCCAGCTCAGCGACTGGAAAGCAGCGCATCACGGCGCGATCGTCGTCATGTACGTGAACACGACCGCCGAGGTCAAGGCGCTCACCGACTACTGCTGCACCTCGGCCAACGCCGTCAAGGTCGTCGAGCACATCTACGCCGAGCACGGCGAGGACGCCGAGATCCTGTTCGGCCCGGACATGTTCCTCGGTGCCTACGTCGAGAAGACGCTCGGGCGCGCGATGCACGTGTGGGACGGCGAATGCCACGTCCACGCCGGCATCAAGCCGTCCGACATCGCCGAGGTGCGCGCGGCGCATCCCGGGGCGGACTTCCTGATCCATCCCGAGTGCGGTTGCTCGACGAGCGTGATGGAGTACGTCGCGGCCGGCGACGTCGACGCCGACGGCGTGTACATGCTCTCGACCGGCGGGATGCTCGGCTACGCGCGCGAGCATGCGGCCGGGCCGCCGTCGACCGCGATCGTCGCCACCGAGACGGGCATGCTCCATCCCCTGCGCGCGGCGGCGCCCGACGTCGAGTTCATCGCGGCCAACGAGGCGGCGCACTGCCGGTTCATGAAGATGATCACGCTGCCGAAGCTGCGCGACGCGCTGCGCGACGGGGTCTTCGAGGTGAAGGTTCCGCTCGAGATCGCCGACCGGGCGCGGCTGCCGATCGAGCGGATGGTGGCGATCAGCTGAGCGGGCTCCGCGGCTAGGCCGCGGCCCCGTCCATCAGGTCGATGCCGTTATCGACCGCGTCCCGGACGCGCGGGAGCGCCACGCGCTTGCGCTCGAACTCGTCGGGCGTGTAGCAGTGGACGTCCGCGGGCGCGCCCATCTCGAGGCCGTCCCACAGCGAGCCCGCGTGGTACACGCGCTCGAGCCAGGGCATGCCGTCGAACGCATGCGAGACCAGGATCACGACGAACTCGGGTCCGCGCTCGCGCTGCGACGGTGCGCCTTGCTCGTCCGCGACGCGCGCGCCTCCGAGCATCGCGACGTCGATCGTCCAGCGATCATCAACGCGCGACAGATACCTCTGCAACTCGCGCCGGTTGACGGCGGTGGTCACCTCCACGTCGCTGATTGTCGCGAGGCGAGGCGACGGGTGCAACGGTTTCAGTACTTCGCTAACGCCGGGACCATCTGATCGAACAGCTGAATGGCTGTCCAGTTGCCGGGGCCGTCGATCATCAGAGCGAACGCGAGCACGTGGTTGTCGGCGGCGGTGCAGTAGCCCGCCAGGTTCGTCACGTAGTTGAGCGTGCCGGTCTTGGCGACGCACCGTCCCTGGGCCGCCGTGTGCGCGGCGATGTTCTGCACGGTGCCGCTGACTCCGACGGTCGGCAACGAGGCCGTGAGGATGCGGCCGTTCGGCGTGTTCCAGACGGTCTTGAGCAGGTCGACGACCTCGCCCGGGGATGAGCGGTCAGAACGCGACAGTCCCGACCCGTCGACGATCTTCGGGTGCAGGCCGAGCGAGGCGATCTGCTGCGAGATCACCTGCGCCCCGGCGGTGATGCTGCCCGCGCTGCCGAACCGCACCCCGAGCTGCTTGGTGAGCATCTCGGCGAAAAAGTCGTCGGAGGGCACGTCCATGAGCTTGAGCATCGTGTTCAGCGGTGGAGACTCGACGGAGGCGAGCTGCCGGGTGCCCGGAGGCGCCGGCAGGGTCCGGTTGAGGGGGCGCGCGGCGATGCCCGCGCCGTGCATCGTCAGCACGAGCTCCTTGGCCGCGAACGCGCCCGGATTGAGCTTCTTGAACGTCGAACCGTGGTCGTAGGCCAGCGCTGAGAGCTGTCCGCCGAAGTCGGGGACGTCCGGGGCATAGCCGGTGGCCGGACCGCCGCGCAGCTCGTCGAACAGCGACGCGTCGCCGATCACCCATCCGGTCACGCGCTTGATCCCGTCGTGTGCGAGCTGATGCACGAGATCGCTCGCGGTCGGGCCGTATCCGTGCTCCCAGTTGCGGTTGAAGGCGCCGTCTCCGAACGTGGGGTCACCGCCGCCGACGAGATACAGGTTCCCGTGCCACACGCCGCCGGGTCCGAGGTGGCCGTCGCCTACGATGCTCGTGCTGAGCCGGGCGGTCGGGCCGAGCTCCTGCAGCGTGGCCACGGTGGTGTAGAGCTTCTCGACCGATGCGGGCGGCCGCCCGACGCCGGCCCGGAGCGCGAACAGAGGCTGCTTGGCCGTCAGGTCGTAGACCATCGCCCCGGTTTGTGGGCCACCCTTGTTGAGCGCATTCGTCAGCGCGGCACGAAGCGCTTGAAGCTCCGGTGAGGCCGGTGGCGACGGCGTTTGTACCGCTGCCGTGGCGGTCGCGGTCGCCGTTTTCGTCACGGTATGCGGGATCGGGGCACCGACCGACGCGTCCGAGCTCGGCTTGGGCGCGTGGCCCCCGCCGCCACACCCCCCGATCATCGCCGCTGCGGCGATGGCCCCCGCGATCCTACGTGTCAGGCTGACTCGAGCTCCTCCACCGTGTGCGGTCCGACGCACGCCACCGACAGCTCGTCCGCGACGCGTGCGGCCACGTCTTTCACCTGATCGAACGTTACCTCGTCGAGCAGCGCGATCGTCCGGTCGGGATCGACGTCCTCGCCGTAGACGATCGTCTGCTGTGCGGCGTGGCGGGCGATTGCGCCGGTGTTCTCGAACGCGATCGCGCGAGCGCCCGCGGCGTACGCCTGCGCGCGTTCGACCTCGGCCTCGCTCGGGCCTTCGTCGCGGAGCTCGGTGACGATGTCGCGCATGCGGCGATAGGCCTCGAGCATCTTGCTCGACTCCAGGCCGGCCGACAGCTGCAGGACGGGCACGTCGGAATAAGCGTGGGCGATCGAGTGAACCGAGTAGGCGAGACCCCGCTGCTCGCGGATCTCGTCGAACAATCGCGAGCCCATCGAGCCGCCGAGCAGCGTCGAGTAGATCGCGAGCGCCGCGCGCTCCTTGGGGTCCTTGGGCGCGATCGTGGGCCGGTAGGACATCCGCAGATGCGACTGGTTGGAGTCGCGCTCCTTGACGAGGATGCGGGGATGCTGGGCGGGCGCCGGCTCGTAGGGCGCGGGCACCGGCCGGCTCGGAAAACGCGTGAACAGCTCGTCGACGGCGCCGTTCTGAGGCAGGTCCTCGAGGTTGCCGACGAGGAACGCGCCGCCCCGGTCCGGCGCCCAGCGGCGGTTCCGGAACGACACGATCCCCTCGCGCGTGAATGTGTCGCGGATGTGCTCGGCCGGTCCGAGCACGGGGCGCCCCAGCGGGTGATCGCCGAACGCCGCCTCGTCGATCAGGTGCTCGGCCATGACCGCCGGCTGGTCGTTGGCGCGCGCGATCTCCTGCACGACCACGCCGCGCTCGCGGTTCAGCTCGTCCCCGTCGATCCTCGGCCGACCGACGAAATCGCTCAGCAGGTCGGCGGCTTCGAGAGCCTTGTTCGAGCGCGCGGTGATGTGGAACGCGACGAGGTCATGGCTGGTGTAGGCGTTCAGCACCGCGCCGATCCGCTCGGCGGCCTCGTTGACATCTCGGTAAGTGGGGTACTTCTCGCCGCCCTTGAACACGAGATGCTCCAGAAAATGGGCCATCCCGTTTTCGTCCTCGCGCTCGGTCCGAGCGCCGGCGTCGAACGCGACCAGGATCGTCGTCGAGCGCGTACCCTCCACCGAGATCCGATACAGGGGCAGACCGTTCGAAAGCAACGTTTGCGTGATCGAGGGCACGGGAACAGAAAATAGCGGCTCGTCCTAATACGCCAAATACCTGCTTTTGCAAATCCGCTTGCAGGAGCCCGGTCAGGCGGCGTTCGGGCATAGGCCTCGGTAGGCTGCCCGCAACGTATGGCTAGCACTGAATCAAAGCATCGAATCATTCGGCGGCGCGAGATCGCCGCGCCGGCGGTTGCCGTGGCCCGTGAGGCCCTGCCCGCCGTGCCCCTTCCCTCCGGCCGTGCGGTGATCGAATTCCGCGGCGTATCCAAGCGTTACTCCGGGGGCGACACCGGGCTTGACCAGGCCACGTTCTCGATCGAGCGCGGCGAATTCGTATTCCTCGTCGGTTCCACCGGCTCGGGCAAGTCGACCGTGATGCGCCTGCTGATCAAGGAGCTCGAGCCCACGGGCGGGACGATCCGCGTCGCGGGCCACGACCTCTCACAGATCAAGCGCAAGCGGATCGCCTACTACCGCCGCAACATCGGCGTCGTCTTCCAGGACTTCAAGCTCCTGCCGTCGCGCACCGTCTATGACAACGTCGCCTACGCGCTGCAGGTCACCGGCGGCACGCGTCGCGAGATCCGCGACAAGGTGCCGGACATCCTGCGCCTCACCGGCCTCTCCACCAAGCTCCACAACTATCCCGACCAGCTGTCGGGCGGTGAGCAGCAGCGCGTGTCGATCGCGCGGGCGTTCGTCAACCATCCGCCGCTGTTGCTGGCCGACGAGCCGACCGGAAACCTCGATCCCGAGACGAGCGTCGACATCATGCGGCTGCTCTACCGGATCAACCGGACCGGCACGACCGTGCTGATCGCCTCGCACGACCAGGCGATGGTGGACAAGATGCGCCGCCGCGTGCTCGAGCTGTCGCAGGGGCGGATCGTCCGCGACGAGGCCACCGGGCTGTACACGCGCGACGAGACCACGCGCGAGTTCGCTCGCCGTCTGCGCGCGCCGTCTGCCCGCCCGCCCGGCCTGTCATGAAGCTGGGTTTCTTCCTCAAGGAGGCGACGCGGTCGATGCGCCGCAGCGCCGCCCCGAGCTTCGCCGCGCTCGCCACGGTGCTCGTGACGATGCTCGTGCTCGGCGTGTTCATCCCGATCGTGCAGGCCACGAACGGGGCCGCCGACAGCGTGCGTGGCAAGGTCGAGGTCGACGTCTACATGAAGACGAACGCCACCGCCGCCGATGACCAGCGCGTCCAGCACGAGCTGCTCGGGCTCCCGCACGTCAAGTCGGTCCAGTTCGTCTCCAAGCAGCAGGCCTACCAGCAGCAAGCCGCGCAGGACCAGCAGGCCTACGCGCTGTTGGGATCCAATCCGCTCCCGGACACCTTCCACGTCATTCCGGACAACCCGAGCAACGTCCTCGCCGTCCACAGCGAGATCACGGGATCGAGCTCCGGCTCCGGTGGGAGCGGCCTGAACGATGCGTCGATCGCGACCGTCTCGAATAAGCAGACCGACACGCAGAAGATCCTCGAGGTCACGAACCTGGTCACGATCACCGCGGCCGTGCTGACCGTCCTCCTGGTACTGGCCTCGATCCTGCTGATCGCCAACACCATCCGCCTGTCGCTGTACGCGCGCCGGCGCGAGGTCGAGGTGATGAAGCTCGTCGGCGCGACCGACTGGTTCATCCGCGTGCCGTTCGTGATCGAGGGCGTGATCGTCGGCGCCGTCGGCGCGTTGCTGGCGATCGCCGTGCTCGGCGTGACCAAGGTCGTCCTGCTCGACCCGCTGGCGAGTAACTGGACGCTAATCGCCGCGCCGCGCACGATCGGGTTCACGTTCCTCGTCGTCGTGCTGCTCGGCGCGGGCACGCTCGTCTCGGCGATCGGCTCGGGCCTGTCGCTGCGGCGCTTCCTGCGGGTCTGAGGTTCATTTCCCGGTAGCCCTGCGGCGGCGCGCCCGGCGCAGGCGCCGGCGTGGGCGCCGGCACGGCAGCCGTCGGCGCGCCGTG
>Ga0335073_10007674_pt1 | contig 15141 bp, 11 predicted proteins | sample Lox_Sample_22_FD_207093 | JGI IMG/M metagenome (GOLD analysis project Ga0335073, IMG submission 207093) | Soil microbial communities from Loxahatchee National Wildlife Refuge, Florida, United States - Lox_Sample_2.2 | ecosystem: Environmental > Terrestrial > Soil > Wetlands | place: USA... | reverse complement strand
AGACATCTAGGTATACGCTCACCACATACTGAGAAGTAAAGGGGTATAAGCGTGGCGAGAAACGACCTCCAGGGAAGTCTGGATTTACTGGTGTTGAAGACCCTGGACCAGCGCGGAAGGCTGCACGGTTACGGGATCGTGCTGCACATTCAGGGGGCGAGCGATGAACTGCTGCAGGTGGAAGAGGGCTCCCTCTATCCGGCGCTGCACAGGATGGAGCAGAGCGGATGGATTACTTCCGAATGGGCACTAACCGAGACCGGGCGGCGCGGGAAGTATTACCGGATGACGGCAGCAGGGAGCAAGCAGCTCCGGGAAGCAGAGGCCAGTTTTGAGCAGCTCGTGAGAGGTGTTCGGGCCATGCTGCGTTACGCGTGAGGTGTGCAATGGGAATTCTGCGGCGACTGGGGAATCTCGGACGGCAGAAAAAGCTGGATGCGGAAATCGAGGCTGAGCTGCAATCGCACATCGAGATGCGAAGCGCCGACAACATCGCGGCCGGCATGTCTCCCGAGGAGGCGTGGCGCAAAGCGCGGCTTCGGTTTGGAAGTCCGGTACTGGTGAAGGAAACGACCGCCGCTGCCGATGCGGCATTAGGGCTGGAGAGGTTATGGCGGGACGCCCACTATGGGGCGCGGGCTCTCGCGCGTTCGGCGGGATTTTCCGCGATGGCGGTCGGGGTAATGGCGCTGTGCCTGGGCGCAACCACAACGCTGTTCAACGTGGCGCGGTGCGTGCTGGTGGAGCCGCTGCCTTTCCGGGATCCGAGCCAGTTAGTGATGGTCTACGAGCACTTCCGCGGGGCCAGCTCGGGATCCGAGTACAACCAAGTGTCGCCGGCGGATTATTACGACTGGCGGGCGCGGACGCACGGGTTTGAGGACATGGCGGCATGGCGCGACTGGCAATTCAATCTTAGTGGCGGACACGGCGAGATGCCGGAGGTGGTGCATGCGGAAGCCGGTACGTGGAATCTGTTTTCCGTGCTGGGCGTGCAGCCGGCCTTGGGAAGGACGTTTGCCGCGAGCGAAGACCACCTCGGGGCGAGCCGGGTAGCGATGCTGACGTGGAGCCTGTACCAGCGGAGATTCGGAGGCGACCCTGCGGTGATCGGGAAAGAAATCCACATGGACGGGAACGCCTGGACGGTGGTGGGAGTACTGCCGAGGTGGTTTTCCTACCCGGACGCGCGCGTGCAGCTGTGGGTTCCGTACACCTCGATCGCATCACCGGGATTCATGCAGCATCACGAGGATGACCAGAGCTTTGTGGTGGCGCGGCTGCGCCCCGGCGTGAGCTTGGCTGCCGCGATGAGCGAGGTCAAGGCGGTGCAATACCGGATTCACACGGAACACCTCGACCAGCCGGTGGCCGGAGACGCGATATCGCGGCCGATGCTGGACGATATGGTGCAGGAGGTGAAAAAGCCGCTGCTGATCCTGCTGAGCGCGGTGGGATGCATGCTGCTGATCGGGTGCCTGAATGTGGCGAATCTGTTGGTCGCGCGCGGGACGGCGCGGCAGAGGGAGACGGCGATCCGCGACGCACTGGGAGCGGGCCGGCTAGCGCTGATCCGGCAGCAGTTGGCGGAGAGCGTGCTGCTGTGCGGTGCGGGCGGGTCGCTGGGTGTACTGCTGTCCGTCGCGGTGACGCAATGGCTGATTCATGCGTGGCGCAACCTGCCGCGGGCGGAGGCGATTCACACGGACGCCAGCGTATTGGCCTTCGCGTTCGGCCTGATGATTGTTGCCGGGCTGCTGTCGGGGCTGCTGCCGGCAATCTTGGCCGCGAGGAAGAGCACCTTCGCGGTGCTGCGGGACGCAGCGAGCACGGTGCGCGGGAGCACGTCGCGTACCGGGCTGCGCACGACCCTGCTGACGGTGGAGATCGCGGTGACGGTCGTGCTGCTGGTGGCGGCGGGGCTGCTGCTCAAAAGCTTTTTGCTCCTGCGCACGACGGACGTGGGCGCGACGACCGACAACGTGCTGACGATGCACTACGACCTGCCGAAAACCGTTTACGATACGCCGGCGAAAGTGGTGAACTTCAGCCAGGCGCTGCTGGAGCGAGTGCGGCACCTGCCTGGGGTGGTGGCGACGGGGCTTGGATCGGTTGTGCCGGGCGCGGGCTATGGCGACGACGATGTGTTTACGATTGTTGAGCATCCCCCGCTGAACCCGAGACAGGATATGCCGGACGCGCTCACTCGCGTTGCGGATCTGGGATATTTTCACGCCCTTGAGATTCCGCTGGTGCACGGGCGAGCGTTCACGCCGCGGGACCGGCTGAAGCATGCCAATACCGTGGTGATCAGCAAACAGCTTGCGGAGGAGTATTTCCGCGGGGAAAACCCGCTGGGAGTGCACATCAAAGTACCGGACTGGGGGGATTCAACGAACTACGAGGTGGTGGGGGTGGTAGGCGATACGCTGTACCAGGCGGGCAGGCCGTCGAAGGCGACAATATACGTTCCGGTTCTAGCCGGGCAACTGGACCGCGACTACACACTCGTGGTGCGGACAGCTTCCAACCCGCTCGCGATGTCACTGCCGGTGCAGAAGGAAATTGCCGCGCTCGATCCCGCTTTGCCGGTGTCGAACGTGCTGACGATGCAGCAGGTCCTCGGGCAATCCGCAGCGACGGCGAGCTTCAGCGCCACACTGGTGCTTGCCTTTGCTGGGTTGTCGCTGGTGCTGGCGGCAGTCGGCCTGTTCGGGGTCGTGTCATACATGGCGGCGCAGCGCACCACAGAGATTGGGGTGCGCCTGGCGCTGGGCGCGCGGCGCGAACGGCTGCTGCGGCTGATGATGAGCGATGGACTGAAGCCCGCGGTTGTCGGGCTGACGCTGGGGCTCGTGGCCAGCGCGGGGCTGACGCAACTGATCCGGTCGATGCTATACGCTACGCGCCCCCTTGATCCCGCGGTATTCGTGCTGGTCGCGGTTACGCTGTTCGCGGTGGCGGTCTTGGCTTGCGCCGCGCCCGCGTGGAGGGCGTCGCGTATGGATCCGATGGCGGCTTTGCGGACGGAGTGACAAATCGCTTTGCCAAAGTTTGGTCATCAATTTGACGTATAAGGGCTAACCCGTGTTGTTGAAGAACTCGACCAAGTCGCGGCCATAACGACGGAACGCCGACTGTACGTCCAATTGAAACTTCCTCCAAGGAGATTTCTCGGGGAGTTCAGAGTGTTTACCGTTTCATCCGATCTCCGCGATTCGACTATTGTAGCTTTGCGTACTCCGCCTTGGCTTGGCGGTAGATGGGAATGTCGGGATCGGCATCCTTCCAGAGGGTGAGAAAGTCTTTTTAGGCGGCGAGAGCCCGAACGCGCGCCGCATCGGCATCCGAGCGGAAACGTCTGGAGCCACTTCAGAACTTGTTCTATAACCTGGGGCTAGGGGGCCGGTGTGCCCGAAACCCGGGGCGGCCACGTCTACCGCGTCGAGTTCTTCTCCCGTGAAATCCCCCAATGCTATCGCCGCTGGGCGATTCGGGATTTTACCCACACCTCTCATGTCATCTGGGTCAGAACCCGTAAGCGGCGGGATGCGCTCCTTATCTGTGACCGTTCGGCCCGGGCCGACAAGCATGAATACCGCCAGTGCAAACGGTGCGGCAGACGATATCTTGGGTTTGTGGCGCTGATGCGAAGAGCTGAAGAAGATCACGCACGGAAGAAAGGTTTACCTCTGCCACCGTGCTGCCTGGAGTGCTGATGAATCCTCGGGTTCCGCAACAGCAATCGCGTCATCTGGGTATGGAGCCGCAAGCGGCGCGATGAGCTCCTGATCTGCGACCGCTCCGCGATCTGCCGGGCCCACGAGTACCGCCAATGCAAACGCGCTGGGTTGCTGCCGTGAACGCAGAGGGCTCGTATGGGCGGTGGGCTTACAGGATGGTGAAGAGCACGACAGAGGTCAATGGCATGCTATCCGCCTTGCTCAGGCCGCCGAAGCGGTTGGGGCGTAGCGCGCCGTACGGGACAGTCTGCATCCTGGGAATGGCACGTCGTGCACTCGTCACGGCATTAATAGTTGGGCTTCTCTTTCACTCTGTTTCAGAAGCACATGATTTCAGAACGCCGAAACGGCGGTGGGTTCCTCATGTGCCTGCAATGATTTGAAAGCTCCTCTGCTGAGTGGGTTTTTGGAACGCCGAGCCGAGGTTTCGAGAGATGCAAACACAATCCTCGACTGTTGTGTCCGCTCCCAATCACCACTGTCCAATTCCAGTCACTTCCTAAAGCCCGTCCCCTTGCGGAACAACCACTTCCCCACTCCGTATCTGGACTCCAGCGTGCTTTGTTATCCCTGGAGGAGCCTTGCCGTGCTGCGTGACCTGAAGATCGCTGTCCGTCATTTGTTCAAAAGCCCTGGATTCTCTGCCACGGCCGTACTCATGCTCGCTCTCGGCATTGGCGCCACCACGGCTATCTTCTCCATCGTCGAAGGCGTGTTGTTGCGCCCCCTGCCCTTTCCGAATCCTAACGACCTCGTCGTCATCTCCGATACCATCAAAGGCGCTGAGATCGCCGGCAACAACGAGGCCGGTGTCACCGCTACCGACATCGTCAACTACACGCGCGACACCCAGAGCTTTGCTGCTCTCGGCGGCTACCAACAGAATGGTAACGAGCTCTCCGGTGTCGGCGAGCCAGCCCAGATCAATGACGCCCGCATGACTCCCGGTGTCTTCACAGCGCTTGGCGTTCAGCCGCTCCTTGGTCGCGTTTTCACCACTGAGGAGGACGCGAACAGCGTCGCCGTCACTGTCCTCAGCTACGCCACTTGGCAGTCGCGCTTTCATGGCGACGCCCAGATCCTTGGCCGCAAAATCCTCCTCGACCGCAAGCCCTATATCGTCATCGGGGTCATGCCGCGCAGCTTCGAGTTTCCCCTTCTCCCCGGCCATCTAAACCGCAGTGAGCTCTGGATCCCTATGAGCTTTAAGCCCGAGGAGCTCACCGGCGGCGCCATGGCCAACTGGAGCTACCAGATGGTGGCTCGCCTCAAACCGGGCGTCGGCGCTGCCGAAGCGCAGCAAGACGCCGAGCGTGAGGCCAAAGCCACTGAGCGCAGCTACCCGGGTTTCATGGCCAGCCTCCACATTGACGCCATCGTGCATGGCCTCCAGGCCGACACCGTTCAGCAGGCCCGCCCGCTTATTCGCACTCTTTTTCTCGCCGTCGCCGTCGTGCTGCTCATCGCCTGCGCCAATCTCGCCGGGCTGCTACTTGTCCGCGCCATCCGCCGCCGTCGCGAATTCGCCGTTCGTCTCGCTCTCGGCTCGAGTGCGCGCACGCTGCTCCGCCAGGCGCTGCTGGAGAGCCTCACGCTCTCTCTCACGGGCGGCCTTCTTGGACTTGTTCTCGCTGCCGTGGCCCTCAGCATAGGCACGAGCCTGTTGCCGGAGACACTACCGCTCATTTCCAATATCGGTCTCGACTGGCGCTTCACCGGCATCCTCTGCGGACTACTGCCCGCTTTCGCTGCCATCCACACCAGTGTGAACGAGACGCTCAAGGAAGGCGGACGCACCGGCACTTCCGGCGGCGGCCACGCACGTCTCCGCTCCGGCCTGGTCATCGCGGAGATCGCCATCGCCATCGTCCTCGTCGCCGCCTCCGGCCTCCTACTGCGCAGCTTCGAGAAGATGCGCGACGCCAACCTGGGCTACCGCACCGATCATCTCATCGCCGCCGGCTACAGCCTTCCCCACCAGCAGTACCCCACGCAGACGGCGACCGATACTTTCAATCGCGCGCTGCTCGACAGCCTCAAGAACATGCCCGGCGTCACCCACGTGGGCCTGACATCATTTCTGCCCGCGAATGGCAACAACGGCAACTCCGCCTTCGTCGCTGAGGGCTACACCTCCGCGAAACCCGGCACCATCGATCTCGGCACTCCCATCCTGGTCGAGGGTGACTTCATTACGTCGATGGGCACGCCCCTGCTCCGCGGCCGCCTTTTCACCGACGCGGACAATAAACCTGACGCCCAGCTCGTCGTCATCGTGAACAAGACTCTCGCCGACCAGTCCTGGCCTGGCCAGGACCCCGTCGGCCGCCGCCTGCGCCTGGGTACCGCGGAAATGCAGACGCCTTGGGCTACTGTCATCGGAGAGGTTGCCGAGGTCAAGGAAGGCTCGCCCGATGCCGCACCCCGCCAGCAGTTTTACATCCCCGTCGATCAATTCGAGAAATTGGCCGGGTCGCTGGCCAACCCCGCCACCGACATCAATGGCAACGGCGGCTACATCGTCTTGCGCACTTCCGTACGGCCCGAGTTCGTAATCAGTGAGCTACGCTCAGCCGTGCGATCACTCGATCCCCAGCTTCCGCTCTTCCCGCTGGAGACCATGGACCACGCGGTCAGCGATTCGGAAGCTCCGCGTCGCTTCAATACCATCCTCATCTCATCGTTTGCCGGAGCCGCGCTACTACTCGCCATCCTCGGTATCTATAGCGTTATCGCCTTCACTGTCGCCCTGCGCGTGCAGGAGATGGCCATCCGCCTGGCTCTCGGCTCGCAGCGTTCCAGCATTATCGGTCTGGTGCTCGCATCCGGCGCCAAACTCGCCGCTGCCGGGTGCGCCCTCGGCCTTATTGGCGCCGTCGCCGCCTCGCGCCTTATCCAGTCGATGGTCTACGGGGTCAAAACCTGGGATCCGCTCACCCTGGCAGTGGCGGCTGTGCTTGTCATGCTGCTCGCGCTCGGCGCGTCGCTGTTGCCCGCGCAGCGCGCCGCCGCCACTAACCCAGTCGACTCCCTACGCGCGGAGTAATCGCAGCTCGATTCTTACCTGGGCTGAGATACTTACTCGGCGATTCCTGCCGTTTTTCGAGCGGGCCGAACCTGAGCAAGAGCACGGGCCGAGTGAGTGTCCTACAGCTTGCCCAATCTCCCTTCCGGAATCGTCCTCCGTAAGTGCCTGATTTCGCGTTATTGGCGAACAGAGGACAGGTTCGCCCGCAAACATCAGCTTTTGGGCGGCTGCGCCTAACTTGTGTAATGGCGATGTTACCCAACTATCGGCCCATTCCCTCCTTTTGCTTCAAGGACAGTTTGGATATATCTCAGCAAATCCCTTGCTCCTAATGCCGGGTCAAGCATTACGAAGCTACGGTGTAATCTTCCACACGCAGCCGCAACCCCAATAACCGCAACTAGGAGCGCGGTAGCCGCCTTGCGAAGCTGTGCCGTATAGGTTGCCGTCTACGTCGATGCTGACGCCGCTGTAAGGAAAAGCGCAGCCATTGGTGATGGAGAAATCATGCATGTCCGTATATGCCCAGGTGCCATTGCCAAGGGTCAGCTTAAAGACTGCGCCAGAGCCGAAGATCCCTCCCACGAATTGCGTGCCATAGAGGTTGCCTTCCGCGTCCATAGCGAGCGGGCCGATGCCTCCTGCTCCGGGAAGATCGAATATCTGGTTGTAGGCCCAGGTTCCTCCGGAGTACGTAAGCTCAAACACCGATCCGGATTGCGTCATGCCATATAGGTTGCCGGCGCTGTCGGCGACCAAAGGCCCTCCCGGCGCATTTCCATTTATGCCTTCCTCAAAGACCACAAGTTTGCTAAGAGTCCAGCCTGAGGCGAGGAGGGTCAGTTCGAAGACCTCGCCCTGGTTTCCCGTCCCCTGAAGAGTCGTCCCGTAAAGGTTGCCGGCCCTGTCGCGTAACAGCCCAACCTGAGGACACTCGCCGTCCCCGCCTGTGAAGTTGTGAATAGGGGTCTCCGTCCAGGTGCCATTGGATTCGCTCATCTCGAAGGCCGTCCCATCGTCGACCGGGCCACCGCCGCACGTGGTTCCGTAGAGATTGCCCGAGGGATCGAAGATCGGGGTGGCATACTCTGGCTGGAGTCCGTCGTGCGGATAGCCGGCGAAGTTATGAATGATGGTTTCGGTCCACAGACAGACGCCGGTATGACAAAACGTTTGCGGCGGCCTTAGGTTGTAGACCGTGCCGCATCCGCCATAACAGCCCGTGCCGCCGGCGGAGGTCGTGCCGTACAGGGCGCCGTCAGGGCCGAACACCACTCCGCTTAGCGGGACTTTCCCATCGCCGTTGCTGTAGTCGAAGGCGTGGAGCGTATTCAGGGTCCAGCCGTTGTCGGAGCGCTTGAGCTCAAACACCGTGCCGTTGCCTCCCGTGCCGCCGGTTGAAGCTGTGCCATAAAGATTGCCGGCACTGTCAATGGTGACAGGGGCCGTCGGCGAGCCGCCGTCGCCTCCATTGGTGAAGGAATGAAGGATGCTGAAGGCCTGTGCTTGCGCCGGCAGCGCTGCAAAGCTCAACGTGCACAGCAGCGCCGATGCCACAGCCGCGATCAATGATTTGAGATGGAATTCTGAGGTGGGATGCGGCAACGGGTGCTTCATGACGCCCTCCTGTGCGGCCGGAAGCGGCGCTTGAACGGCGGAAGTATAGCTCGAACTCAGGGCCAGATCGCCGGGCGAAAGAGGAACCCCCTGGACAACCTTCAGAACGTATTTTATTATGGGAGTAGGGGGCCGGTGTGCCTGCCGGTGGCCTCCACGTCTACCGCGTCGAATTCTTCTCCCGTGAAGTCCCGCACTGTTACCGCCGCTGGGCGATTCGAGAATTCACCAATACTGAACGCGTCATCTGGGTGCGCACGCGCAAGCGGCGCGAGGAGCTGCTCATCTTGCAGAACTACGTCGAGCGCTCCTGAAACTCCGTCGAGGAACCATTCTCGCAACTGATTCACGCCAAATGACTCCCGCGAATGGAAGTAGCCTGAGAGCGTACTGCACAACTGTCGAGAAATCCCCATCTCGCGCTCAAAGATGTTGACTTTCGCTGGTGTCGGATTGCTTTTGGTGGCGGTGGCGCTTCTCGCCTGTTACGTTCCGGCGAACAAGGCTACACGGGTTGACCCTATGGTCGCTCTTCGATATGAATGAAACTGGTCCCGGTCAAAGCATGAATTCCCTTTCTCCTGCCGTCCGCTCCGCTCAGGTCATCGTTCCCTGCTCCGACCTGCAAGCCACCATGGATTACCTAATCGAGCGCCTCGGCTTTCGGGTGGAGGTCATCTTTCCAGCCGATGCCCCCGCGACCGCTGTGCTCTCCGGCCACGGCGTGACTCTTCGATTGGAAGGCACGGAAGACAACCCGCCTCCTCCAAGCCTCCGACTGTTAGTCGACTTTTCGGCATTGCCGAAAGACGCACCGCACGAACTCCAATTGCCAAATGGCATGAAGGTTGAACTCGTCGAAGCCGCGCCCGCCATCGAGGTTCCCGAGGGCAAGCAGGAGTTCGTCATCAGCCGCCTCGGCAGCGCCGATGCCTGGGGCGCCGGCCGCGCGAGTATGCAGTATCGCGATCTCATCCCTACCCGGCTGGGCGGGCGCTTTGTTGCTTCGCACATCTGTATCCCTGAGGGCGGCCCGGTGCCGGACTACGTCCACTACCACCGAGTCCGCTTTCAGATGATTTTCTGCAAAGCGGGCTGGGTAAGAGTGGTTTACGAGGATCAAGGTCCGCCGTTCGTCATGTCGGCCGGCGACTGCGTCCTGCAAGCGCCCGAAATCCGCCACCGCGTCCTCGAAGCATCGCCGGGACTGGAGGTCATCGAGATTAGTTGCCCCGCACTGCACGAGACCGTTGCCGATCACGTTCTGACGCTGCCCACTGGCAAACTTATGCCCGGTCGGGTCTTCAGTGGCCAGCGCTTCATTCGCCACATCGCCAAGGACGCAACGTGGTTGCCGTGGAAGATCGCCGGCTTCGAGGTGCGGGACACAGGCATCGCGTCAGCGACGAGCGGGCTGGCGGGTGCGGCGGTGATTCGGAGTTCGGGCGAATACTCTGGAACGATCCAGCACGACGGCGAATTCCTGTTCTTCTTCGTCCTGTGCGGCGAGCTTGGTTTGCACGGAGATGGAGTCGGCCGGCATCAGTTACGTGAGAATGAGAGCTGCGTGATTCCCGCAGGCGACAACTTCGAGCTGACAGGCGAGCCGCCATTGGAGTTGCTGGCGGTAGCTTTACCTGGAAATTTGTTGGCCACGTTGAAGAGAAAATCGAAGCTCTAAGCAAGATGGCGGAGCCGATCAGGAAGCGGCGTGACCAGCTAATGGCACATAACGCGCGAGAGCAGACCCTCAGCAACGCGGAATGGATGCTCGAATTTTCGGAACTGGAGCGCGCATTAGCGAAAGCTATTGAGCTGGTGAGCTATTTGAAAGCTGCCCTTGAAAGGTCTCCCGTGTACACGATTCGAGGCGCGAAACGAGACAACATCGCTGCAGAGCTTGATCGGCTCATGCAGCCGTTCACTGCCGACTCCAGCAAGACCTAAAGCAAAACAGCCGCTCGTGTGGACATGAAAGCGGCAAGAGTACGCAAGATGTTAAGCAGTTAGCGATTGGTGCCTCCTCGCGGAAGATCGTCTTGCTCGAATCTCTGCGGCAATGGTTCGAAGAAAGCTTGAGCAAGCTGTCGCGGAAATCCGATACCACGGCGGCGATTCGCTACGCGCTCTCGCGCTGGGAGGCGCTGGTGCGCTATGGCGATGACGGACGCATTGAGATCGATAACAACACCGCCGAACGCACGTTGCGCGCCGCGGCTCTGGGTCGGAAGAACTATCTCTTTGCGGGATCGGACGCCGGCGCTGAGCGCGCTGCGGCCATTTACAGTTTGATTGGCTCGGCGAAACTCAACGGACTTGATCCGGAAGCGTACCTGCGAGAGGTATTGACGCGCGTCGCCGACCATCCCATCACTCACATCGAGCAGTTGCTGCCTTGGCAGATCGCCGCAAGCCTACCGCCCGCCATCGAACCGGGCCGCGTAAACCACGCATTGTAGCGCCCACGGTCAGGGTGGCCTTTTTCTGGGCCCGTCGGGAGTTGCCAGGATGAAAGATGAAAAAGCTCAGAAGCAGAGGCGATTCGGGTGTATAGTCTTAGCCGCCCAGGATGGCAAAATGGAAATCCTGGTTGAATTGAATTGCCTTGGAGGTGTGTGATGTCTGACCCTCGAAGGGCCTCTTCTCCTCTTCCTAATTCTGGCGTTTGCCAACAGCACATCCCTTCAGATCAATACCGCCGATTTTGACTTCGGATCGGTGCTGTCGATCGCGGTAGGGACAACCATTGCTGGCTGCCCCTCGTACAGACCCGAACGGGCGCTCATTTAGCGCATCCGGTTCTTATCTCGGATGAGTGGCGGCGAAGCGAGCGTCAGGAAATGGATGGAGCGCTCGCGGTTGAGGAAGCCATCGCTGAGCCAAAACGAGGATGCGCGCTAAAACGATTTTGTTCTTGTTACGAGGTAAGGATATGAAAACGACGGCCAACTGTCTTTTGCTACTACTCCTTGTGATTGCTCCGACAGCAAGGGCTCAGCAACCTTGTAGCGAACCACCGTTCACGTCGTTCACCAATTGGGCGCAGTTTCATTTTTCGCCCTGCCACACAGGCTTTAACCCCTATGAGTTTATTTTGAGTCCCAGTACGGTCGGTAATCTGGGTCTAAAGTGGCGCTACGCCACCGGCGGCGCCTTCGCTTCCTCGCCCGCGGTTGTGAATGGGGTAGTCTATATCTTATCCATGGACGCAAATGTCTATGCGCTGAACGCCTTGACTGGCGCCCAACTGTGGAGCCACCACACCGAATATGGCAGTGAATCTTCCGCCGCGGTAGCCAATGGGGTGGTCTATGTCGGCACCCAAGACCACAAAGTCTATGCGCTGAATGCCTCCACCGGCGCTTTAGTCTGGAGCTACACCACTGGCGCCGAAGTGTATGACTCGCCCGCCGTGGCGGATGGGGTGGTCTATATCACCTCCTACGACCACAACGTCTATGCGCTGAACGCCTCGACCGGCAACAAGCTGTGGAGTTTCACCACCGGCGGCATGTTGGCTTGCTCGCCCGCGGTGGCGAATGGGGTAGTCTATGTCGCCGCCTCCGACGCCAACGTCTATGCGCTGAACGCCAAGACCGGCGCTTACCTGTGGAGCTACAGAACCACCACCGGTGTGGGTTCTCCGCCGGCGGTTGCGAATGGAGTCGTCTATGTCAGCGCCGGCTACCCCAACTACAACGTCTATGCGCTGAACGCCTTGACCGGAGCCAAGCTGTGGAGCTACGGCATCGGCTCCTATGCGACTACCGCGCCGGCAGTGGTGAATGGGGTGGTCTATGTCGGCATCGACGACGGCGTCTATGCGCTGAACGCCTCCACCGGGGCTTTGCTGTGGAGCTACACCACCGGCGACTTTGTGGGCGAGCCGGTGGTGACGAATGGGGTGGTCTATGTCGGCTCCTACGACCACAACCTTTATGCGCTGAACGCCTCGACCGGCGTCAAGCTGTGGAGCTACGCCACCGGTGGCCTTGTGACTTCCTCGCCGTCGGTGGCGAATGGGGTAGTGTATGTCGGCTCTTGGGACTACAACGTGTACGCCTTCGGCCTGCCGAGTCATTGAGGGAGGGCGCCGCCTCTTCGGAAAGGATCCGGCCAGCAAACACCATGACCTTAGATGAACGGTGGGAATCAAGGAGAGTAATATCGGGTCGGAAGCTTGGGCAGGCGTGATCGGATGATCGGATGACGCAAAATCCGCGATTCGCAATTCCTATGGCGGTTGGCATCGGGGTAGTTCTATGTACGGTCGGCATCCACGCCCTGGCGGTGGGCACAACGGTAAACCTCGTTCGCCGCGAGGGAAGGCTTGGCCGCATAGGAACGGGAGTCTGGGTCGACCTTCCCATCGTTGCCCTGGTTACCTTGCTGTCACTGTTGGCGCACCTGCTTGGGATTGGGTTGTGGGCTGAAGTGTTCATACTCTGCGGAGAATTTCAGGAGTTCGGACTCGCTTACTACCACTCGGCAGTCAATTACACGACCTTGGGTTATGGAGACATTGTTATGACGCCGTCGTGGAAACTGCTGGGGCCTCTGGAAGCAGCCGATGGAGCGTTGATGTTCGGCATCTCTACTGCAATGATCTTTGCCGTCATCCTTCGGTTGGTACAAGCTAGGTATGTGGACCTGAGAGGGTAAGTGCAAACTGCCAGTTTTGGTTTGACGGTCTGCCCAACTGCCCTCCGATTTCGTGTAATCGCATGATCGTGAAGGGTTAAACTGCTTGTTTCGTGTTCCGCCCGAAATCACCAGGTTTTGATGCGGGGTCGACAGCCGCTAGCTTAGCCGCCGTCCCGCGTGGTGTCGCGTCTTCGCTAGGGCCGGGTTGTTCCGCAGAGGCTTCCTATACCAAGCCGGTAGCCGAGGAAGCTGGAGGTGCTTATCCAGTTCCTCGTCGTCGCATCGCACTTTCCGCACCGATGACCTCGCCGTTTATCGACGCCCTGCGGAGCAGAGGCGCGACTTGGTCGGCGACCGACGTGTCGCTGGCCGCCGCTTTTCGGTAGACGCCGCATCCAATCGGGCGGCGAGCGAGTCGAAGGCTGGGGTGGGGCCACTCCAGCGCAACTGGTCTACGTCGTCGAACAGCGGGATGTCAATCCGGAGAGTGGCGAGTGTTCGGAAAAGCATTGCGTGCTCCCGCTCGCGGCAAAGAGTGTCTGCGAGGGCACTTGTATTGGCCGCGTTCACGCGCCAATCACGGCAGTCCGCGGGAATGGATTCAATATGGAGAAACTTGGCCAGCACGGCAGCCGAGGATTTCGCGCCCCAGCCTGGCAGCCCCGGATAGCCGTCCGCCGCATCGCCCACCAACGCCAGATAGTCCGGGATCGATGCCGGCGAAACGCCAAACTTCAGGATGACCCCAGGCTCGTCCAAGGTGACCCCGGTTCGGCGATTCAACCGGACGATCCGGGCGCCGCGCAGAGATTGGGCTAGATCCTTGTCCGGCGTGCAGATAATCACACGTGCGACGTGAGAATCACGAGCGGCCACAACCGCCGCGGCAGCAAGAGCGTCATCCGCCTCGAACTCCACCATCGGCCAGACGACAAAGCCCGCTGCTGAAAGGGCTTCTTCGAGCAGTGGAAATTGCGCCAAGAGATCGGGATCGACGCCTGCGCTGGTCTTGTACCCCGGCCACAATTCGTTGCGAAAGGACTCGATAACATGATCGGTGGAGAGCTAACACTACCGTGGGCGGGGGCCGGGACCGGTCGCGGCGGGCAGAAGCCGGCCCTGATGGCCAGCGCCGCAAGTTGCCGTCAGAGGAAGCAGGCGACCGATCTCTTGAGATGATTTCGGCGCAGGAGCGGATAGTTCGACGGCTGAGAGATCGCGCTGGCCTAACCCCGAAGAAAGACAGCACTCTTGACGAAAGCATGTAGGCCCCGTTTGGGCTCTCATCGCGACCTAAAGGGGCAACAATTCGCTGGGTTCGCGGCCTGTGACGGATGTGACGGATTGTCCGGTAATCACCGTTACGCGCGCGCGCACGCGCGCGAATACGGTGTATATAGGTCAACCCGTCACATCCGTCACAAGTCCCAATCCGAGGAAGCCCCGAGCGCTCCTCGTTCTCTGTGGCGTGAAGCCTCGGGACTCAAGGTTTTCCGAGAAACGCTTTTGCGATCCGGTGTGCTCGTGGTTCTTTTCGGTCCAGTCACGCCAGCTCACAAACAGGGCAGATGCGGCAGTCCAGCACCTCTCATTCAAAACGCAGCACTCATCCAGCCAAAGCGCCAAGCTATCCTCAGCGGAAAGGTATGCTTCCGTTGCATCGCGCACAGCCGTGGGTGCATTCAAGCCTTCCGACTGCCAGGCCAAACAGCCTTCGATTGCCCATTGCAGGATACTGCCACATTCGGAGCGCAACTTCTCGGCGAGTTGTGCGTCTCGCTCGCCGGCTAGGATTGTCACCGTGAAGGGACGAGGTTGAATCGCCGTTGCATCGCTTCATCAATGGTGCGAAGCCCTGGTTTGTGATTGCCCGCAACCAGCAGTTTGAAAACCGGAACGTACTCGAAAAAATCCTGCCGCATGTACCGCGCGGCGATCCGGTCCCCCCCAGTCAATGCCTTCAGTCTGCTTTCAGCCCAGCCCCTGCCATCTTCGGTTTCGACAGAGGTAACGAGACGCGCACCTTGCAGCCCGGCGATGTCAGTGGGGTGATGTTCGCTTGAGCTCGCAATGAAGGTCTCGATTGGAGCACACTTCGCATATTCTCCC
>Ga0335073_10007673_pt1 | contig 15142 bp, 13 predicted proteins | sample Lox_Sample_22_FD_207093 | JGI IMG/M metagenome (GOLD analysis project Ga0335073, IMG submission 207093) | Soil microbial communities from Loxahatchee National Wildlife Refuge, Florida, United States - Lox_Sample_2.2 | ecosystem: Environmental > Terrestrial > Soil > Wetlands | place: USA... | reverse complement strand
ATGTGGACCGCGTACTTCCCCGAGCCGCTGACGTTCAGCCTGCGTGCGCTGCGCGCCCTGCGCAGCCGGGTGAACGACTTCGACATCGTGCACGACAACCAGGTAGTTGCCTACGGGAACCTCGGCATCCGCAAGCTCGGCCTGCCGGTCGTCACCAGCATTCACCACCCCATCAGCGTGGACCGGCGGATCGAGCTGCAGGCCGCGCGCGGACTGCGGAAGATCCCGAAGTGGCGCTGGTACTCCTTCGTCGGCATGCAGGGCCGGGTGGCGAGGCGGATCGGCACGGTCATGACCGGGTCGGAGTCGTCCAAGGCCGACATCCTGCGTGACTTCAAGGTGCCGCCCGACAACGTCAAGGTCATTCCGCTCGGCGTGGATACCCGGCTATTCCGCCCGAGGCCAGGGCCGCGCGTTCCCGGCAGGATAGTCGCCGTCGCCAGCGCCGACTCGCCCGTCAAGGGCGTCGCAACGCTGCTGCGGGCCTTCGCCAAGCTTGCCGTCGAACGGGACGTGTCGCTCACCCTGGTGAGCAAGCTGGTACCGGAGGGCCCGACGCAGCGGCTGCTCGGCGAGCTGTCGCTGGCCGGCACGGTGGAGTTCGTCAGCGGCATTAGTGACCTGGAGCTGGCCGAGCTGGTCGCGAGCGCCGAGATCGCCGTCGTGCCGTCGCTGTACGAGGGCTTCTCGCTGCCCGCTGTCGAGCACATGGCGTCGGGCACGCCCCTGGTCGCCAGCCGTACCGGCGCACTGCCCGAGGTGACCGGGGACGCAGCGATGCTGGTGACGCCAGGCGACGCCGAGGAGCTCTGCGCGGCACTGCGCACGCTGCACGACTCGCCGGCCGAGCGGGAGCGGCTGTCGCAGGCAGCGCTGGCACGGGTCGCTGAGCGCTTCGCCTGGCAGGCCGTTGCCAGGGCGACGGTGGCCGAGTACCGGCAGGCGATCGCGGCCAGCCGGGCACTCTCGACTGCGCCGGCTGGGCCAGGCGCGCCATGCTGACCGTGGACTTCCGGCGGCTGCCAATCCGGCCCGGAACGAGGTTGCTCGACCTCGGGTGCGGAGCCGGACGCCATGCCTTTGAGGCAGCGCGCCGCGGCGCCGAGGTCGTTGCGCTCGACGCCGATCATGGCGAACTGCGGCAGGTGTCAGCCGTCGCCGCAGCGATGGCGGAGGCGGGCGAGATCCAGTCGCCGGCCAGCATCACGACGGCGACCGGTGATGCGACGCGAATGCCGTTCCCGGACGGGAGCTTCGACATGGTCATCGCGGCAGAGGTGCTGGAGCACATCAACGCGGACCAGAGCGCGATGAACGAGATCGCCCGGGTGCTGCGGCCCGGCGGCATCGCGGCGGTGACTGTGCCGGCCTGGTTCCCGGAGCGGATCTGCTGGGCGCTGTCCGACGACTACCACAACGTGCCCGGCGGGCACCTGCGCATTTTCACCCGCGCCGAGCTGGAGACCAAGCTGCGCCGAGCCGGTCTGTTCATCGGCGGTCACCACCGCGCGCATGCGCTGCACTCGCCGTACTGGTGGCTGAAGTGCGCGGTCGGCGTGCGCAACGACGACCATCCGCTGGCGAGCGCCTACCACAAGCTGCTGGTGTGGGACATCATGCGCAAGCCAGCCGTCACGCAGCGGGCCGACCAGGCGCTCAACCCGCTGATCGGCAAGAGCCTCGTCGTCTACGCGGCCAAGCCGGCCGAAGCAGTCAGAAGGCCGCGACCGGCCGCCGCGGAGAAGGTGCATGCGGCAGCCTGACCGCCTGGCCGACGTCGCCAGGCCTGTCCTTGCCACCACGGTGCCCGAAGTGCCCGGCATCCTGACCGCTGGCCAGCTCCTCGCGACCGGGCACGCGATCGCGGCCGACCAGCAGGCAGACGGCTCGATTGGCTGGCCTGACGGGCACGTCGATGCGTGGAACCACGTCGAGTGCGCGATGGCACTGAGCGTGTGCGGGCTGCGCGAGGAAGCGCGCCGGGCCTACTCCTGGCTCGCCGGTGCCCAGCAGCCGGACGGATCGTGGCCAGTTCAGGCCGCATCCGGCGGGGTGGTCGAGGAGTGGACGACCGAGAGCAACCACGCGGCGTACTGCGCTGTCGGCGTCTGGCACGAGCTGCTGGTGACCGGTGACGAGAACTTCGCCGGACAGATGTGGCCCGTCGTGCGGGCGGCCATCGACTTCGCTATCGGCTTGCAGACACCGCGCGGCGAGATCATCTGGCGCCGCCATGAAGACGGAACGCCCGATACCTACGCACTGCTGACCGGCAGCTCGAGCATGTACCAGAGCCTGCGCTGCGCGATCGCGCTGGCCGAGCGCCTGGACGAGCCGCAGCCCGACTGGGAGCTGGCGGCCGCGCTACTCGGGCATGCGGTGGCCTGCCACGACGAGGCGTTCGCCGACAAGAGCCGGTTCTCGATGGACTGGTACTACCCGGTTCTGGGCGGAGTCGTGCGAGGCTCAGCGGCAGAGCGGATGCTGAAGGCCGGCTGGGATACGTTCGTGGTCCCTGGCCTCGGCGTGCGCTGCGTCAGCGACGAGCCGTGGGTGACAGGCGCCGAGACCTGCGAACTGGCGATCGCGCTCGATGCGATCGGCGACCGCGACACAGCGCTCGAGCTGTTCGAGCAGATGCAGTTCCTGCGCGCCGACGACGGCAGCTACTGGACCGGCTGGCAGTTCGCCAACCGTAAGCACTACCCGAACGAGCAGAGCACGTGGACGGCGGCGGCCGTCGTGCTGGCCGCCGATGTCCTGGCAGCTGGGTACGGCGATGCCGCGTCAAGCACGGGAGCGGCCGCGATCTTCAAGGACGCCGCCGCAGGCCCCGGCGTATGGCAGCCGTGCGACGCGGCCGCCTGCGGCTGCACAGTCGGGGGGACACCCCCCGACGGCCCCCCGAACATCTAAACCCCAGCACCAAACTCGAGCTCCAAGTCCAAACCCAAGACGAAACCACCTGGCCGCCCTTCGGGCGGTCAGATCCCGTCGCCGATCCGCTCCAGGACTCGTAGCGAGCCGGTGACGCTGACCTCTTTGAACGCGCCAGAAGCCAGGGCGCGCAGGTAGACCCGGTACGGCGCCTGCCCGCCGTCGGCCGGGTCGGCGAAGATGTCGTGGAACGCCAGCGCGCCGCCCCGGGTCACCCACGGCGCCCAGCCCTCGTAGTCGGTCACGACGTTGGCCTCGCTGTGACCGCCGTCGATGAACAGCATCCCGAGCGGGGTGCGCCAGATCCTGGACACGTCGGCCGATGTGCCGATCACGCCGATCACGTGCTCTTCCAGCCCCGCGTCCTCGATGGTGGCGCGGAAGAACGGCAGCGTGTCCATCCGCCCGGTCCTGGGGTCGACGACCTCGGGATCGTGGTACTCCCACCCGGCCTGGGTCTCCTCCGAGCCGTGATGATGATCGACCGTGACCACGACCTGTCCCGCCTCGGCGGCCGCGGCGGCCAGGTAGACGGTCGACTTCCCGCAGTAGGTGCCGACCTCGCAGATCGGTCCAGCCGCCGCGTAGTCGGCTGCCGTCTGGTACAGCGCGAGTCCTTCATCCGGCGGCATGAAGCCCTTGGCCGCTTCGGCAGCTAGCCTGAGCTTGTCCTGGATTGGCATGCCGTACAGTCTGCGCTACAGCGGGCCGGGCCGGGAACTGCAGGGCGCCGCACAACGGGAAGGAGCCGGCGATGAGGGTCGAAGCTGACTGGGACGCTTGTGAGGCGAACGCGATCTGCGCGGGCCTGGTACCCGAGGTCTTCGAAGTCGACGACAACGACAACATGAACATCCTGGTCGACGAGATCCCGGAGAATCTGGTCGAGGGCGTCAGGCATGCCGTTCGCTCCTGCCCGAAGGCGGCATTGCGGATAGCGGAGTAAACTCGCCGCACTCAGCCGACAGGGGACACACCGTGACCTGGTGGACAAGGCGGCCAGCCCGCCCGCAGTATCCGGGCGAGCAGCAGGTCCGGCATCGTCGTCGGCTGCTGGCGGCGATCGCCCTCGCCGCCGTACTCGCGACCGGGGTCGCGCTCGCTGCCACCGGCGGCCTGGCTTCCGGCAGCGGCAGCGGCCGGCGCGCTGCAGGCGGGAGCGGGCCGCTTCTGAGCGGGGTGCCGGTCCAGGGCGGGACGGGAGCGGGCGGTGTCACCTCGCCGGTTCCGCCGGGCGGCGGCCTGACGCCCGACCAGATCCGGGCCGCCTACGACTTGCCGCCGCTGACGGACCTCGGCGGTCCGGGGCCACTGAAGAACATCACCGGCAAAGGCCAGACCATCGTGGTCGTGGATTCGTTCGGGTCGCCGACCATCGCCGCCGACCTCGCCCATTTCGACAGCTACTTCGGCCTGCCGGCGCCGCCGTCGTTCCGGGTGATCCAGCCGGCGGGGAAGGTGCCGCCGTTCCACGCCAGCAACGGCAACCGGGCCGGCTGGGCCTCCGAGACCACGCTGGACGTGGAGTGGGCACACGTCGTTGCCCCCGGCGCCAGCATCGTGCTGGTGGAGACGCCGACCTCGGAGAATGAGGGGACGACCGGCTTCCCGCAGATCGTCACGGCCGAGAAATACGTGCTCCGGCACAAGCTCGGCCAGGTGATCAGCCAGAGTTTCGCTGCGACCGAGCAGACCTTCCCCGCCAAGTCGGACTACGCGGCCCTGCGGAACTTGCGCAGTGCCTACGTGCTGGCGGCTGCCGATCACGTCACCGTGCTCGCGGCGACCGGTGACGATGGTGTCACCAGCGACAAGTACAACATGGTGGATGAGTACACCACCCCGGCCGTGTCCTGGCCGGCCACCGACCCGCTGGTAACGGCCGTCGGCGGCACTCAGCTGAAGCTGCGGGCGAACGGCAGCCGCGTGTCGCCCGACGTCGCCTGGTCGGATAGCGGCGGCGGCCGGTCCATCGTGTTTCCGCGCCCCTCGTACCAGAACAGCGTGCGGAGCCTGACCGGCAGCCATCGCGGCGTTCCCGACATTTCCATGGACGCCTCGTGCCATAGCTCGGTGGCGATCTACGCCAGCTTCGACGCCAGCGAGAGCGGCCAGTGGAGCGCGCTTTGCGGTACCAGCCTCGCCACCCCGCTGTTTGCCGGGGTCGTGGCGCTAGCGGACCAGTACGCAGGCCACGCTCTGGGGCTGGTCAACCCTGCCATCTATCAGATCGAGGCCAGGCATGAGCGGGGCATCGTCGACATCACCAAGGGCAACAACACCCAGACCTTCACGCAGGACGGCCGGCGCTACACCGTCCACGGCTTCAGCGCGCGCAAGGGCTATGACCTGGTGACCGGCGTCGGCACCGTCGACGCCGCGTACTTCGTGCCGGAGCTGGCCAAGCTGGCCAGGGCGGCCGGTTAGGAGCCGGGCACCCTAGCTGAGCGCGCCGCAGGCAATGGCAATACCGACCGAGATCAGCACCAGCGCCGCCAACTGCTCGCCCCGCTCGCCGGCCCACTGCCCGACCCGCGCCCCCAGCTCGAGCCCGAGCAGCGACAGCGCGACGCTGACCGCGCCGATGGTGACCGCGCCGGTGACGATCGAGGTGTTGTAGGCACCGAGGGCGAAGCCCACTGCCAGGTTGTCCAGGCTCAGCGCCAGCCCGCTGAGCAGCAGCCGCCCGGTGCCCGCCAGAGCGGCCGCCGGCCTGTCGGCATCGATGTGCTCCTGGCCCGCCTCGCTGCCCGCTGAACGCCCTGCTCGCACCGCCTTGAGCAGCGCATACCCGCCGATGGCAATCAGCAGGCCCGCCCCGAGCCAGCGAGCCGAATGCCCGAGCGGCCCGGCTGCCTGCGCGCCGATGATCAGGCCGATCACCGGCATGCCCGACTCGAACGCCCCGAATATCAGCCCGACCCGCAGCCGCGTGCGGGCATCCACGCCGGAGACGCCGATGGCGATCGACGCGGCGAAATTGGACATGCCGACCGAGGCCGCGACGAGAAGCAAGGCCAGCACCCGGACACGGTAACCGGAACTGGCCGTTCCGGCACCCGGCTCTCGCTCGCTAGGTGCGAGCGTCAGTCGTGCCGGTAGCCCTCCGGGATGGTGCCCTCCACGTGCAGGAGCCGCACCCGGTCCGCCCGGTAGATGTAGCGCGTCAGGCGGATCGGCCGGTCGGTGGTGTAGGACGTCCGGTTCACCACGAGGACCGGGGTCCCGCTCGCCAGCTTGAAGAAGTCGAACTCGCGCGCATTAGGCATCCGCGCGCCAATCTCGTCCACGAACCCCTGCTGCGGGTGGCCGAGCTCGCCGAGCAGGCCGACGCTGCCGGACTCGATCTCGCCCGCCTGCTCCAGGGCCGTGCCCTTAGCCAGGTCGCTCGGGTAATAGGAGTTGATCAGCTGCCAGGGCACGTCCCCGATGAAGTACTGAGAGCGGCGCACGACGACCGAGTCGCCGGGCGCCAGGTCCAGCTTCTCCGCCACGCTTGGGCTGGCCGAGCCGGTCTCGACGATGAGCCGGACCATCTCAGACTCATCCGCTGCGGGACTGATGACCGGCAGCGACATTGAGGCGTGCTGTTCTTTCGGCGGAGCGTGAATGCGCGAGAGCAGGGCGGTGAACGGCTTGGCGGGCTCCACGACGAACGTGCCAAGCCCCTGGCGGCTGACCACCAGCCCCTGGTTGATCAGCAGCGCAATGGCGAGCCGGACGGTATTCCTGGAGGCGTCGTACTCGGCGGCCAGGTCGGGCTCGCTCGGCAGCCGCTGCCCGGGCACGAGCATGCCGCCGGAAATCTGGGTGCGCAACCGGTCAGCGATCTCCTGGTACTTGGGATGAGCCAATTTCACTCTCCTCACATGCCCAGTTACTCGGAAATTTCCCGTTCCGATTGTTTCAAACACTGGACTCATTGGTATGAGTCTACTGTCTGGAACTATAGGCAGGGTACCGTGGAGTGGCCGCCGCCGACGTGAGGCGCGCGGCCGCGCCAGGAGAACTGCCGAGGAGGGTCAATGGCGGTCCTGTTAGTCGTCGCGGCACTGGTTGTCGGAGCGCCCATTGGCGCGGCCGTGCTCGTCACTCTGGCCAGTCACCGCGAGGACCTGGCGCACTCGCTTGCGGGGCGCCCGCCCGGTCTCCTGGCGGCAGCTGCCCGCGCCCTGCTCTGCCTGCGTATCGGCGGAAGCGCCTACCCGCGGCGACCTGCCATCCGCCGCCCCGGCGAGGCCGACCCCGACCTCCACCGTCGCGACGACCGGACGCTGACGCTGCCGCGGTCGTAACCGAGTCCCCGGCTGAGCGGCGTTCGCAGGGGCAGCGCCGCCCGGCACGTTCGGGTTACGCTGCTGGTCATGCGCGTCGCTCTCGGTCAGCTCCCGATCAGCTCAGTGCCGCAGGTGAACCTCCGGCGCGTGCACGCGGCCGCGGCCAGCGCCGCGGCGCAGGGCGCTCAGCTGGCCGTCTTCCCTGAAGGCACGCAGATCCGGTTCTCCGAAGACCTGCGCGCAGCAGCAGAGCCGCTGGACGGCCCGTTCTGCCGCGGACTCGCCGAGGCGGCCAGATCAGCTGGCGTCGCGATCATCGCCACGCTCTTCGAGCCAGCCCGGGGCGGCCGCGTCTACAACACGACGGTGGGCTACGAGGCCGACGGTGAGCTGGCCGCGGTGTACCGCAAGATCCACCTGTTCGACGCGCTCGGGTACCGCGAGTCCGACAGCGTGGCGCCCGGGGACGAGGTGGTCGTCGCCAGCCTTGCCGGGCTCCGGGTCGGCTTCATGACGTGCTATGACCTCAGGTTCCCCGAGCTGGCCCGCGCTCTCGCCGTCGCCGGGGCGGAGCTGCTGGTGCTGCCTTCTGCCTGGGCAGCCGGCCTGTTCAAGGAAGAGCACTGGGTGACGCTGGTCCGCGCCAGGGCCATCGAGAACACCATCTGGGTCGCGGCCGCCGGGCAGGTGCCCGATCCCGCCGAGCCGCCCACCAAGGCGCCGACCGGCATCGGGCGCAGCCTGCTCGTCGACCCGATGGGCGTCGTCAGGCTCGACCTCGGCTCGGCGCCCGATCTCGGCGTCGGCACGGTCGACCCCGACCAGACCGCCGCCGTGCGCGCAGTGCTGCCGTCGCTGGCCGGGCGCCGCACGGACATACTGCCTGCCGGCTCTGCCGCCACCGCGCCAGTGCGCTGATCGCAGCCCGGGCAGGCCTACTCCGCGGAGCTGGAGCCTGCGCCTGCCTGTGACCGGTGCCGGCGGAACGCCCACACGATCAGCCCCGCGACGACGATGGCACCGATCGCAATGGCCACGCCCGTTCCGACCCGGCGCTCCACTACGGCATAGGCCGAGCCAGCCAGGTAACCGAGCAGGCAGTAGCCCGCCCCCCAGATCAGCCCGCCGAGCACGTTGTAGACGCTGAACGTCCGGTAGCGCATCCCTGCCGCGCCCGCGGCAGCGGGCATGATCGCGCGCACGATCGCGAGAAACCGGCCGAGGAATACCGCCAGGCCGCCGCGTGTGCCGAGCACGACCCTGGCTCGCTCAGTTCCGCCCCGGACCCGGTTCAGCGCCCTGGCAGCGAACAGCCTGTCGCCCATCCGCCTGCCGACCTCGTAGCCGACGAACGGGCCGATGACCGCAGCGGCCACCACCACGACGATCAGGATCGGGAGCGAGATGTGGCCCCGGCTTGCCAGCACGCCGCCGAGAATGACCGCGATCTCACCCGGCAGGACGAACCCGACGAAGACCGCCGTCTCCCCGAAGACCAGTGCGGCGATCACCATGTACGCGACCCAGCCGTGCAGGTTGGTGACTCCGCTGGCCAGAGAGCTCAATCAGATGTCCTTCCCGGCCTGGCCAGATGTGAGCGCGCCCGCGGCCGATGACCTTGCCAAGCCTCGAGCGTACTGGTCATGATCTAGTAGGAAATCATGCGTCGCGCAGCGAGGGACCGGGAAGGGCGTGGGAATGCACGCCGCGCTGCCACCTCTGGCCGGCGGCCGCGGGCCCGCCGAGATCACCGGGCGGATCAGCCGTGATGGCTCGACCGGGTTCGTCGCCGTGCCCGGCCGCTACCACCTCTACACGTCCCTGGCCTGCCCCTGGTCGCAACGTGCGCTGATCGTACGCCAGCTGCTAGGCCTGGACCAGGTGATCGGCCTCAGCCTGGCCGATCCGGTCTCGGACGAGCGCGGCTGGCGGTTCCCGGACCAGACCGGCGGCCGGGACCCGCTGACAGGCGCGCGCTACGTCTCCGAGTTGTACCTGGCGACCGACCCCAGCTACTCCGGCCGGGTCAGCCTGCCGCTGCTCTGGGACATCCGTGGTCAGCGCATCGTCACCAACGACCCCACGCAGATCACGGTGCAGATGGAAACCGCGTTCGCGGGATTCTGGCGGCCAGGAGCGCCGGACCTGTATCCGGCCGCGCAGCGCCGGGAGATTGAGGCCATCGCCACCCTGATTCACCACACCGTGAACAACGGCGTCTACAAGGCCGGGATGGCCACTACCCAGGCCGAGTACGAGGAGGCCTTCGACGCGCTGTTCACTACGCTCGACACGATCGAAGAGCGGCTCGGACGGCGCCGGTTCCTGCTCGGCGGGCACCTGACCGAGGCCGACGTGCGGCTCTACCCGACGCTTGCCCGGTTTGACGCGGTGTACTACCTCCTCTACAAGTGCAACCTGCACCGGCTGGTGGACTACCCGTACCTGTGGGCTTACGCGCGCGACCTGTACCAGCGGCCGGGTTTTGGCGATACAACCGATTTCGTCCAGATCAAGCTGCACTACTACCAGACGCAGGTGTGGATCAACCCGAGCGGGATAGTTCCGAAGGGGCCGTACGTGAGCTGGCTTGAGCCCCACGGCCGGGAGCGGATGCCGGGCTAAGCTAGCTGGACTCGCCGCGTTATGGAGGCGTTAGGGACTAAGCGCCTTAACGGCCTGGTTACGCCTGACAGGTACCCTTGTGATGCGCCGAGTTACCAGCCAAGCCAGCTCCGGAGGCGATGTCCGCCGTGTCTGCTGAGTCCCCGCGTGGGTCCGCGGATCTCACCAAGTCATCAGCTACCCCCCCAACTCAGGCGACCGGCGAGCCGCCCGCTAACGGGCCGTCCGGCAGAGCGGATTTCGGGCCCAATCAGTGGCTGGTGGACGAGCTCTACCAGCGATACCTGGCTGATCCCGGCTCGGTCGACCAGGCGTGGTGGAGCTTCTTCGCGGACTACCAGGCCCAGACTGCGTCCGCACAGCCGTCAGGGGCTCAGCCGGCCGCGCCGGCCGGCACCGCGACCGGAGGCAGCACTGCCAGCCCTGGTGTTACCGGCGTTCCCCTCGGGAACGGGGTCGTGGCACCCCCGGCAGACCGGACCCGCGCGGATGCGGCGCAAGCCACCCCAGCCGGCCCGATCCCGGCCGCCAGCACTCCCCCGGCAGCACCTCCCACCACCGCCCCGCCCGCAGGTCCCGGCACTGCTCAGGGAAGCGCGGCAGGCGGCGTTGCAGCCCGCGCCGACGAGCACGCGGAGCGGCTGCGCGGCGCCGCGGCGCGGACCGCGGCCAACATGGCCGCCAGCCTGGCCGTGCCCACCGCGACAAGCGTCCGGCCCATCCCGGCGAAGCTGCTGGTCGACAACCGCATCGTGATCAACAACCACCTGAGCCGCGGGCGCGGCGGCAAGGTCTCGTTCACTCACCTGATCGGCTACGCGATCGTCCGGGCGCTGGCCGTGGCACCCGAGATGAACTTCAACTTTGCCGAGGTGGACGGCAAGCCGGTGCTCCTTCAGCCCGAGCACGTGAACCTCGGTCTCGCCATCGACGTGCGCAAGGACGACGGCGCCCGGCAGCTGCTCGTGCCCAGCATCAAGGGCGCCGAGACGCTGGACTTCAATCAGTTCTGGATGGCCTACGAGGACATCATCAGGAAGGCGCGGACCGGCAAGCTCACGGTCGACGACTTCGCCGGCACCACCATCAGCCTGACCAACCCCGGCACCATCGGCACCGAGCACTCGGTCCCGCGCCTGATGCCTGGCCAGGGCGCCATCGTCGGGGTCGGGGCGATGGAGTATCCGGCCGCTTACCAGGGCGCCTCGCCGGACACGATCGCCAGGCTGGCGATCAGCAAGACCGTCACGCTGACCTCTACCTACGACCACCGGATCATCCAGGGCGCGCAGTCGGGCGAGTTCCTCCGCATCGTGCACGACCTGCTGCTCGGCGGAGACGGCTTCTACGACGACATCTTCAAGTCGCTGCGGATCCCGTACGAGCCCGTGCGCTGGGTCACTGACATTCAGGCCGGGCACGAGGACGACATCAGCAAGGCCTCCAGGGTCTACGAGCTGATCCATGCTTACCGGGTCCGCGGCCACCTGATGGCCGACACTGACCCGCTGGAGTACCGCCAGCGCAAGCATCCTGACCTGGACATCAACCAGCACGGGCTGACGCTGTGGGACCTGGAGCGCGAGTTCGCGACCGGCGGCTTCGGCGGCAAGCCGCGGATGCAGCTGCGGGAGATCCTCGGCGTGCTGCGTGACTCCTACTGCCGCACGGTCGGCGTGGAGTACATGCACATCCAGAACCCCGAGGAGCGGGCCTGGATCCAGGCCAGGGTCGAGCGGCCGCACGGCCGCGCCGATCACGACGAGCAGCTGCGCATCCTGTCCAGGCTGAACGTCGCCGAGGCGTTCGAGATGTTCCTGCAGACCAAGTTCGTCGGCCAGCGGCGGTTCTCCCTGGAAGGGGCCGAGTCGCTGATCCCGCTGCTGGACGCCGTCCTCACCGAAGCAGCCGGCGAGCACCTGCATGAGGCTGTCATCGGGATGGCCCACCGCGGCCGGCTGAACGTGCTGGCCAACATCGTCGGCAAGTCCTACGCCCAGATCTTCCAGGAGTTCGAGGGCAACCTCGACCCGGCGACCACGCACGGCTCCGGAGACGTGAAGTACCACCTCGGCGCCGAGGGCAAGTACACCGGCGCGGACGGGTCGCAGATCGCCACCTCGCTGGTGGCGAACCCGAGCCACCTGGAGGCCGTCGACCCGGTCATGGAGGGCGTCGTCCGGGCCAAGCAGGACGTCATCGACATGGGCGAGCCCGGCTTCACCGTGCTGCCGGTGCTGATTCACGGCGATGCCGCGTTCGCCGGGCAGGGCGTCGTGGCCGAGACGCTCGAGCTCTCGCAGCTGCGCGGCTACCGCACCGGCGGCTCCGTCCACATCGTGGTGAACAACCAGGTGGGCTTCACCACCTCGCCGGAGTCGTCGAGGTCGAGCGTCTACTCCACCGACGTTGCCCGGATGATCCAGGCGCCGATCTTCCACGTCAACGGCGACGACCCGGAGGCTGTGGTCCGGGTCGGCAGGCTGGCGTTCGCCTACCGGCAGGCCTTCCACAAGGACGTCGTGATCGACATGGTCTGCTACCGGCGCCGCGGCCACAACGAGGCGGACAACCCCTCGTTCACGCAGCCGCTCATGTACGACCTGATCGACGCCAAGCGGTCCGTACGCAAGCTGTACACCGAGTCCCTCATCGGCCGCGGCGACATCACCATGGACGAGGCAGAGCAGGCCCTGCGCAACTACCAGCAGGAGCTGGAGCGAGCCTTCACCGAGACCAAGGACGCGATCGGCCGGCCGGCCGATCACGGTGCGGCGCTCCGGCCGCGGCCCGGCTTCGAGGGGCCAGCCGACTACTCAGGCGTTCCCACCGCTATTGCGATCGAGACCGTCAAGCGGATCATCGATACCCAGGTGTCGCTGCCGGACGGCTTCACGGTGCACCCGCGGTTGCTGCCACAGCTGCAGCGCCGGGCGGCGATGATCGAGCAGGACGAGATCGACTGGGCGACCGGCGAGCTGCTGGCCTTCGGTGCCACCCTGATCGACGGGCATGCGGTCCGGCTGATCGGCCAGGACTCGCGCCGCGGCACATTCGGGCAGCGGCATGCGACGCTCGTCGACCGGCACACCGCCGCGGAGTACACCCCGCTGCGCACCTTTAACTCACCGTCGGCGAAGTTCCACATCTACGACTCCCTGCTCTCGGAGTATGCGGCGGTCGGGTTCGAGTACGGCTACTCGGTTGCCCGCCCGGACGCCCTGGTCTGCTGGGAAGCGCAGTTCGGCGACTTCGTGAACGGCGCGCAGACGATCCTGGACGAGTTCATCAGCTCGGGCGAGCAGAAGTGGGGCCAGCAGTCGGGCGTCGTGCTCCTGCTGCCGCACGGTTTCGAGGGCCAGGGACCTGACCACTCCTCCGCACGGGTCGAGCGGTTCCTGTCACTGTGCGCGCAGGACAACATGACCGTGGCGATGCCAAGCACGCCCGCCAGCTACTTCCACCTGCTGCGGTGGCAGGCGCTGTCGAGCGTGATCAAGCCACTTGTCGTGTTCACCCCGAAGTCCATGCTCCGGCTCAAGACCGCGGTGTCCTCCACCGCGGACTTCACCAGCGGATCCTTCGCGCCGGTGCTCCCCGATCCGGCCCTCGGCGACCCCGCCGCAGTCCGGCGCGTCGTGCTGTGCTCCGGCAAGATCTACTACGACCTGGCCGAGCGCCGGGCTGCATCCGGCGCGACGCACACGGCGCTGATCCGGCTGGAGCGGCTGTACCCGCTGCCCGCCGAGCAGATCGCGTCCGAGCTGGCGAAGTACCCGGACACCGCCGAGGTGCTCTGGGTCCAGGAAGAGCCGGCCAACATGGGTGCCTGGCCGTTCATCGCCCTGCACCTGCCGGCGCACATTGGCCGCGGGATCGGCCTGGTGTCCAGGCCGGAGAGCTCGGCTCCTGCCTCCGGCAAGGCCAAGGCGCACGCGGTCGAGCAGGCGGCGATCGTCGACGCGGTGCTCGGCGCGACTGGCTGACCGATGTACTTCACCGACCGCGGGATCGAGGAGCTCGAAGAGCGACGCGGTAGTGAGCAGGTTGCGCTGGGCTGGCTGGCTGAGCGCCTGCGCGACTTCGTCGACGAGCACCCCGACAGCGAGGCGACGGTTGACGCGCTGGCAAGCTGGCTTGCGCGGCTAGACGACGACGCCGACGATTAGCTCCGGCTGCTCCCCAGGGACGCGGCTCAGCGCCCCATGCGCCGGCCTCGCCACACAGGTTGGCTGCCCCAACCACCGGCTCCGGCGGCCGCCCGGTCCCGCCACCCCAGCGGCCAGCCCGCTCCCAGCCGCCCGGTCCTGCCCCCAGCCGCCAGCCCCGCTCCGCTCCCGGCCGCCAGCCCCGCTGCGCTCCCAGCCGCCGAATTCCGCCACCCTGCCAACCCGGTCCCGCCACCGCATCCGGCCTAGTCCGCCCGTCCCAGCGGCCCGGTTCCGCCTGGTTTCGTGACCGCCGCAGGACACGATACATCTTGACTTTCTGGCGACGCGACATATCGTTTCGAGAGGGACTACGATCTTCGAAGCGAGGCGCATGTCAGACCAGGCGCTCAGTGGCCCCCAGGCTGGCGGTGAGAGTTAAGTGAGCCCGGTATTCCGACACGGCAGGCTCCGGCTGTACCTACTGAAGCTGCTCGACGAGTCACCACGTCACGGCTACGAGGTCATCCGGCTGCTGCAGGACCGGTTCATGGGCGTATACGCGCCGTCGCCGGGGACTATCTATCCCCGGCTCGCCAGGCTGGAAGAAGACGGGCTCGTCACGCACGAGGATGTGGACGGTAAGAAGGTCTACAGCATCACCGACAAGGGGCGGGAGGAGATCCGCTCCAGGCTCGGGGACCTGGCCGATCTTGAGGATGAGCTGACCGAGTCGCTGCGGGATGTCGCCAGGGAGATCTCCGAGGACGTCAGGGACACAGTTCGGACGATCCGGGAGGAGCTTGCATCTGCAGCTAGGGAATTCCGCGCTGATGCTGGCAGGCCCGGCCGGGACAAGGTCGACGCTGACGCAAGCGACCGCGACGCGAGCGGCCAGGGCGCGGACAGCGCAGCCGAGCCGGGCCGGGACGGTTCCGATCGCGCTGGCTCCAATCGCGCGGACGAGGCCCGGCGCGTCAGGGATGAGGCACGGCGCCGGCGCGAGCAGATGCGCGCCAGCTTCCGCGCCCAGGGCCGTAACCACGGCGACTGGGCGGCCTGGGCCGGATGGGCTGGGCGATCCGACTGGCCATGGGCCTCATGGGCAGACTGGGCCACCGGCCGCGACGAGCCGGCCGCCGGAGCGGGATTCGG
>Ga0335073_10007672_pt1 | contig 15143 bp, 11 predicted proteins | sample Lox_Sample_22_FD_207093 | JGI IMG/M metagenome (GOLD analysis project Ga0335073, IMG submission 207093) | Soil microbial communities from Loxahatchee National Wildlife Refuge, Florida, United States - Lox_Sample_2.2 | ecosystem: Environmental > Terrestrial > Soil > Wetlands | place: USA... | reverse complement strand
TCTTCCTTCGACAGGCCTTGCAAGTCGGCCTTGTCGGGATGGTATGTCTTGGATAGTGACCGATAGGCTTTCTTGATCTCCCGCTCATCGGCGTCCCTGCTGACCCCGAGAACTTTGTAGTAATCCTTCTGCTTCGATCTTTTCAGTAGGACTTGGGCCTGGTTCATCAGCTTTTCAATTTGTTGAACGCCGCCATGATGCTCTTTAGCTTCGTTCAACGTGTGAATGGCACTTTCAAAGTCTTCCGCATCAATTTGCCCTTGAGCTTTGGCGATCAGACCGGGAAGTGAATGCGGATTCAAGGTTAGTGCTTCGGCGCAGTGTGTTTGAGCGCGCTTGAAGTTGTTCATCTTATGCCTGGTCAGCTTTCATCAACGATTTGCGAATAATGCCATATTCAGGCCGTTGCCATACCTCAACGAATGCCTCACAAGTCATTTCTACAAGGCGTGCGTATAGGCCGTCTGGGGCTTGCATGTGAATGATGCCTTCTGATCTGAATTTCTTCGTGTCATCCGCGACTTGTTTAGAGAGACCTGGTTCTTCCGATGAGCCAACGAGCAGCCGAATGGCTTTGGTGAATTGGCGCTTCTCCATAACCTCAAACAACTCTTTCAGGATTTTGTTCAATGGCTTCTCGTGCCTCATGAGTTCCCGGCATGACTTCGAGTCAGGGTCTGATTGCAGGCACTTTCGAATTTGTGTCAACCCTTTCTCGGGTTCAGCTAAGGAATAGAAGGTCATTGCGGATATTTGTAGGTGCGGCTCGGTCGAACTAGATGAGATCTGAAGAACGTGCTGCAGGTCGCTAACACCTTCCGCTACTTCGCCCTTTTCAAACCTACACCGTGCTCTCAGCTTTCTCAACTCGAGATCTGCACCGGCTACCAGAATGGCAACACCAGCTTGTTGGATACACTCGTCCCAAGCACCGATCGTCGCGGCTTCTTCCGCTCTGGCGGCGGCACCCTCGGCCTCTTCGAGTTCTGCGAACTCAGGTCCATCCATCTTGCCTGCTGCCTCGTAATCTGCCTTTGAATCTTTCCATTCTCCGCTCCTCGCTCGGATCTTCGCCCGCTGGGTCAAAGCACCCTCGAATCCGGGCTTCAGCGTCAGCACCTTGTCGAAATCCCGCCGTGCTTGTAAGCTCTTGCCGAGAGACAAATATGCTGCCCCGCGTTTGAATATATTCAAATAATTCTGAGGATCACGGGCTATGGCCACGTCGTAGTAGGTTAAGGCATCATGCGCGTTGCCTTGCGCGAGTTGAACGGTGGCTTGTTTGATCAATTGCGCGATGGGAGTGTCGGCAGGGATATCTGAGGGAGAGAGCGCAGTTGTAATTGAAGAGGAGAGGATGAAGGCGCCGAGCGCGAGTGTACGCAAGGATATGAGCATTGTTCGAGGTGTAACAGCGCACCGGCGCCGGTGACGTGAGCGAAGAAGCAGAAATCGAACTATCTGATTAAGAAATGGTCGATGTCATGCTGGCCATATATCATGGGTCGAAGGAGGACAGAAAGGAAGAGAGAAGAAGCCGTGAAGAGAGAGGTTGTATGTTGACAGCTTTCGTGGTTACGTGTAAACTTTGACTGTCATCGAATTCTTAGAGCGTCTCCCCTGCAGCCTGATAAAGGCCACCCTATCCCAGGTAAAGAGCTCTATTGCCTGCCCTAAAGCTTGCGTTCGACGTGAATGGTAAACGGTCTCACTCCAGTCGAGATGCAGCTCGGAGGGCTTGCTTCCATAAGGTAAAGTCAGCTTTTCTTCGCCTCTGCCATCCCTCTCGCAATCCCAACCCGAAACAGGCAAGACCACGACGTCTCTGCTTCCATCCTCCACGTCTATCATAACGTCTACAGCACCGAATGACCACTTCAAAATGCCTTGACCAGCTCAATTGCCTATACGCCTCGATCCCTGCTCCGATTCAGCGCTGCTCTTGAATCCGATCATTCCTTTAGGCCTATGGCTCCTCCCAGACTACGAATCGTTGAAGACAAGTTCCGCGATGCTGAAGACAGAGAAGTAATCCTTCATGGCATAAACTTTGCCGGCGATGCCAAATTCCCTGCCGTTCCGAATCAGCCTTCGCACGTTGTCCAGGACTTCTTCGACGGTGACAATGTTTCCTTCGTTGGTAGACCGTTCCCGCTCGAGGACGCTCATACTCACTTCCAGAGGCTGAGACGATGGGGATATACCACCATAAGATACGTCTTCACTTGGGAAGCTATAGAACATGCTGGGCCTGGCAAGTACGATGAGGAATGGATATCGTACACTGTTTCTGTGCTCCGCATAGCAAAAGAATATGGTTTCTACATCTTCATGGATCCACATCAGGATACCTGGTCAAGATTCTCAGGCGGTTCGGGAGCGCCAATGTGGACACTGTACGCCTGTGGTTTCAATCCTCGAGGATTTGCAGCTACCGAAGCTGCTCTTGTACACAACACTTGGCCTGATCCGTCCCAGTTTCCAAAAATGATATGGGCAACAAATTATTACCGTCTCGTATGCGCGACCATCTTCACCATGTTCTTTGCGGGAAAGGCATTCACGCCAAACGCCATTATTGATGGAAAGAATATTCAAGACTATCTCCAAGGTCGCTTCTTTGCGGCCATGAAACATTTCGCCCAACGAATCCATGAGGCCGGAGATCTGGAAAACGACGTTGTAATCGGCTGGGAAAGCTTAAACGAGCCCAATCGCGGGTTAGTGGGTGTCCAAGATCTGACGGTCGTGCCCAAGGAACAAAAATTACAAAATGGCACTTCTCCAACTGCTTGGCAGGCCATGTTGACCGGCTCCGGCCGTGCTTGTGAGATCGCTACGTGGGCAGTTGGCGGTATGGGCCCATACAAATCGGGCACTGCCCTCGTGGATCCAAAAGGCGAAAGTGCTTGGCTACCTGCCGATTACGACGATGGTCAGTATGGCTGGAAAAGAGATCCTGGGTGGAGATTGGGTGAGTGCATCTGGGCGCAAAATGGCGTATGGGATCCTAGTACAGATACATTGCTGAAGCCGGATTACTTCGCAAGGGATCCTTCCAGTGGTGACTTGATGGATTACGAGTACTTCACCAACATTTTCTTCATGGACTTCTACCGCAAGTACCGAAACACAGTAAGGACTTTCCACAAAGATGCCATCTTGTTCTGCCAACCTCCGGTACTGGAGATTCCTCCTACCATCAAAGATACCACAGATAACGACCCAAATATGGTCTTCGCGCCACATTTCTACGACGGTATTACGTTGATGACAAAGAAGTGGAACCGTCTGTGGAATATCGATGTATTCGGCATCCTGAGAGGGAAATACTGGACTCCTGCCTTTGCCATCAAGATTGGCGAAACTGCAATCAGGAACTGTTTCAGAGACCAGTTGAAAGCTATCCGGGAAGAGGGCATGGTGAACATGGGTAATCGACCGTGCGTCTTTACGGAAATCGGCATTCCATTCGACATGGACAACAAATCTGCCTATCAGACAGGCGATTATTCAAGTCAGGCCGCAGCCATGGATGCAAACCATTATGCTCTTGAAAGCTCTTTGGTTAGTGGATACACCCTTTGGGTGTACGTTGTCTCGGTATGTTTCTATTCCATTCGATATCAACGTGAGTAGAGTCTGACTCCTACAGAACAACCATACTTGGGGAGATCAATGGAACGGCGAAGATCTTTCAATATTCTCACTCGATGACCGTCCGTTACCGCAAGGCCCATTTCCTGCCATGCAGTCAACTACATCTCTAAGTCCCGAATCTCCTTCGTACTCCCAGAGCCTTGCTTCCGAGGTGTCAACCGTAACGCCGTCGAATTTGACTCAAACATTAACCACAGATACTATGACTAGCAAAACTGTACTAGAGAACGAATTCGAGAAGGCCGGTTTCAGAGCAGCTGAAGCATTCGTTCGTCCAGCGCCTATTAATGTTCACGGCATCGTTGTCGGCTTTGGCTTCGATCTCCGCAACTGTACATTCACACTCACTCTCACGGCTCCAACTTCAACCAAAGAAACCGCTCCGACCGAGATCTTCTTGCCGGAATGGCATTTTCCCGGTAGTGACACATCTGTCGAAGTTTCAGGTGGCAAATGGGCGATCAGTGCCATCGACGACAAGCAGACTCTGCGCTGGTGGCACGCGGAAGGAGAACAGAAGATCGCCGTAAAGGGATTGAAGCAGAAGCTAGGTACGATAGCTGGAAACGATGATGAGGATGGTTATTTACGGCAATACCAGCAACAAATTTGTCCAGCGATGTAAGTTTGTTTTAGTTGGGCCCAAACATGACGAAAAGGTGTGCAATTAGCCGGCGTCTGGGTGTTCCACCAGGGGGTTTTAGAATATCCCAATCATTAAATTGCATGGATGTACATAGTTGAAGTCGAATAGGTATGAGATATCAATGCAAACTATCTCAGCCTCAGCCTCGCTCAGCTGATTTCGCGTTTTTGAGCGCCTCCCGCGTCACTCGCCTGGTGGTGAAACAACAGATCGGCTCCTTGCAGAGTCACAAAGTTTGCATTTTTCGTGAATCACATCTTCCACGCTCTACATTTGCCTTCACGCATCGTCAGCCCAGAAACATGACTCAAACCTTCTCTTTTGGCTCCGCGACGCGGTAATAATCCTGCTGCAGCCGGGCACTTCAAATAATCCACAGCCAAGCCCTACCCTGTGACCGTGACACGAACAACATCACGCCTTGTTTGGAAGAGCTCGACGGAACTTCAAGCAGCCACAGCATGGCTGAAGCTGCCGTTACGATCAATGTAACACCCAATGGCCATCAAACCGCAGAAGATACACAGCCCAGCCTGCATCAGGTCCTGGCGGCTCTGAAAGCGATCTACGACCCACGGTCTTCAAACCAAGTCCGACAAGATGCCTCAACCTTCCTCGAAGGAGCGAAGCGATACCCACAAGCTCCGGCGCAAGGCTTCCAGATAGCTGTGGATACAAACAATGACTACGCCTTGCGCCATTTTGGCCTATCAATGGTGGAATACTACATTAAATATGTTTGGGATTGGGACAAAGACTCAGAGGCAGAGGGCCTTCTTCGGAGCTATGTTCTTGAGTTTGCCAAAATTCTGGGACCGCAAGATCCAGCATTCATCAGAAACAAGGTTGGGCAGCTCTGGACGGAGCTTGCCAAACGATCCTGGGGTATCGAGTGGATGAACATGGATGACCAGCTAGTAGAGCTTTGGCATGCCACAACCACCCACAAGTTGCTAGTCCTGAACATCCTGGAGACGCTCGCTGAAGAGGTATTCTCACGCGACGACAGTGTAACTGGAATCCGAATTCAGGATCTCGGCGACGAATGTACCGAGATCTTCATGCCTGAATCAACCCTCGAAGAGATTCAATCATCAAAACCGAAGCAACAGAGCAAATTAAGATGTGGCAACGAAGGATGGTTGGATAGGTTTTGCCGTCTTCTAAAGCAGTCCATGTCTACCAACTTGCCAAACGAGCCCGAGACTCATGCCCTCATGATCAAGACCTTGAACGCCATTCGAGCTACACTCCCATGGGTCAATCTGAAAGCTGTCGCTGCTGTTGAAGTGCCTACTGTCCTGATTCAAGCACTAGTCCGTGGAGACCTGGCTGTACGCACAGCGGTGGTTGAAGCAATGAATGTCTTGTACAGCAGACAACATATTGGCGACGCAGAATTCGCCAGCATAGTGGGGCCCTTATATAGTGCTGAAAGCGTGGCATTGCTCCGCGAGGCTTTCCAATGGGCCCTTATCGACGCACGGGATATTGACGATGCAAAATACGACTTCCTCAAAAAGTTATCCGAAGCCATTTCTCACCTAGGCACATGGCTGGAGCTCAAACCGAATCTCATTCCGCAGTCTGCTGACCTCAACAACCTCTTTGCCCTCTTCACTACTGTTGTTCAACATCCTAGCATGATCGTTTCGATACCACTTCTACACGTCTGGGCTCGCATGCTCCGTTTGCGCGACCTTACGTTCCAGGGCCATGAATACGTTCGAAGTAACTTCGGACCATTGCTGGAGCTTTGCCGTCAGCGTCTGATTCGGTACGAAGTACTACCAGATGAATTTGAAGATGACACAATCCTCTACTTGCAAGTGGACTTTGATACGGTTCCCGAGAGACACGCCTTTATTGGCACTTACAGGAAGTATTGTGTCGAGGTTGTTGAGTCCATAGTGCTGAGATATCCCGTCGATGTCATCCAACTGGTGCTGAACGAAGCAAAGGCACAGATTTCAGGCGAGACCAAGCTACACGGAGAGTTCAAGGATTTCCAGTTTTCAAAGAACTCAATGCCCGTCATTCTGGTTGATGCACACCTCGCTGTCATCGATGCAGCTGTGAAGGGATACCATCGCTGGCTTGAAACGCTCGAGGAACGCGATCCTCAACAAAATGTAATTCCCTCCTTTATGCCAGTTGATGGAAGTCATGCACTTACAATGCAAAATAGGAAGACGATTTCGACAAACTACAGGATATTTGGCAAGGCTGGTGCGAATACATGATGAGCGTGAACATTCAGGATCCAGAAGCTCTCCGACGGATTGTCACAGAGATTGTAACAATCTCCAACAAAGTCCTTAATCTCCGGGCCAGCTTTGCGCTGAAAGTCACACATTTCGTGCTGAACGTTGAAGTCCGCGATAATCCTTCGCAACCTCAGTACTCTGATGCAGTAAAAAACTGCCAATATCAATGCATTCTCGAGCTGCATAGGCTGGCAATGGCGTGGTCGGATGAGTTGGTAAACGTCTTTGAAGAACTTGAGGCGAAGATCAACAATATCGTATCCTCACCAAAATCGACGGGACGCCCAAGCCTTGGTTACGCAGCATTTCTCTTCATTATCGTTCAGCGGGCAAAAAGCATCAACGAAGACTTGAGGATCGAGCGATTACAACGCATGCTTCTGCCTGTGAAAGAAGCCTGGGAGGACCCGGAGGTTATCCAAGCCTGCGCAGACTTTGGAAGCTTTTGTCGCTATCTGGGTTTCGGTCAATTGCCTGAGTTTTTGAGTTCACGTCACTTCGACAAAATTGAAGATTGGGCTTCACAGGAACTTGATCCTGAGGGTCAGCAGATTCAAGCCGACATCCTGCAACGAAACGACAACAATCCTATGCGGATCACAAAGTCGATGATAATAGCTTCCTTCGAAAGGTTAAAGTCAAGCTCTAGTATGTTCGCGACCTCACGAACTCTCTGGGTCAATCTTATGCCCACTTTCCTTTCCAATCTGTTGAAGATGAATAGTCATGCGCAGGCCTTTATGAATATGGAGCAGTGGTCCGCACTGCCTCCGGAAATGCAGCAAGTCATACAGAGGATCTTGCAGGATCGCTTCTGGCAATCAGGTATCTCAAACGAGACGAGAGACGACTTCTTCGCACGAGTCAGCGGTTCCAAGCAATCATACGAAGGTTTTGCTTCCTCTGTTCGCGGGTCGGTCAGGCAAATCCGCGAAACGGCATACAACATCCTCGTTTGGCTCAGTCGATTCAAAGATGACTTCTACGGTATTGACAACCTACCAGACGCGCTCAGCGAGGCACTCTACGCGAATGCGCGCTATATGTCATCACATCACTTTTCTGTTCTCCTCAACATGTCCAGACATCTCATCGACGGCTGTCCTGCACATCTCCGGCGGCGTTTCCTTACACCTGTCCTCTCCAAACTCTTCACGCAGATTGATCATAAGTTGCAGGAGGAATGGGATGTCGTTTATCGGCGGACGGCACAAGAGGCAGCAGGAGCCGAACTGGGAGATGAGATGAGAACGGAAAGTATATTGAGACAGCTTACGTACAGCTCAATCATGCTGCTCTACAGCCTGCTGGATCCACAACGAAGGGAAATTGACAATCCATCGCGTGAAGAAGGCCATGCATCGAATCATCCTGACGCCAAAATGAATCAGTTCATCTTGACAAGTCCCGCAATCCTGGAGCCCATTTTCGCACTCCTGAACTCAGCGTTACGAATTCGCGACACGCGGACCGTGACCAGGACGGTTGACATTATACGGATCATCTTGCCGAAGTTTCGCGAACCCAGTCCGGCGCATGACTTTTTGTGCAGCGAGGTGCTCCGCAGCGCCATCCTGTCCTTCCACGAACCCTTCTTCGTGGACTCGCAGCGCGACCTGCTCAAGCTGATCTCCGAGATCATCCGCTTCGACGGCACGATCCCGCAGCAGATCATCCTGAGCCTTACAGGGCTGGAGATGGACAGGGAAAAGGCGAACAGGGCCATCGCCGCCATTCGTTCGGAGGCCAACGAAAAGAGGGCCAAGGGGTTTGTGTGGGAGCTACTCAGCAGCATCCGAGGCGTCAGCATCCACGAGATGGGCAAGATTCAGCTCGCCACGCCCAAGAAGAAAAAGGCGAAGCGCGAGTTCATGAACACGGACGGCGACGACATCGAGATCAAGAGAGGTGGGTCGCCGGCCTTGGAGGGGGTCGGCGACATGTTTGGTTGAGGAGCTACGTGTTTCGTGTTGCTGATGAGCGTCTCAACTTCACCAGCTGTGGGCACTGTGAGGCCATCGTCGCTTGCATTTGAAACTTTCATGCTCTTGGGCTAATCGGAAGGGAGGGAGATGAAGTTGTGCGACTGAACTTTCGGAAAGAGTATAAGTGGAACCGCCGATTCGGGAAGGATTCGGCTTTATTTGGAAGTGTGGGCATTGACAATCAAATCGCTCATCGTCTGGATCCAGGTTTCAAAGGCTGAAGACTTGAAGTCATGACAAATGTTGCCGACATATCGTCTGACTCGGGAGTCCGTGTTTGAAGAAGTCTTCCCTTCATTCGTCGATGCGATGACATGTGAAAGAGCGCCTGAAATGAATCCGTGCTCAAAGGCTGAAGTTGAATGAACACACGACTGGACGTTGTGCAGGCGAAACATTTTCTTTGTTTCGGCACATTCCGGAGCGTCCAAAACGCAGCAAATTTGTTACCATTTTGGGAACACCCAAGACGTTCCAAGACAGCAACGCGGCACGCCTGACGGCCCGTTTCGGCAATGCCAACGCCAGCAAATTAACCCACCGAAGCCTCTGGAACAATTAATTAATCCTCCTTGCATTTTACACGACGCCGGCGCGACCCACCAGCTCGCACCCTTCGCCCCTTGCAGCTTCTCACGAGACAGCACAAACGCAGGCACGTCAAATAAGCTTTTTCGACGGCGCGTCGCAGAGCAGCGCACGAGCAGCAGCAGCCGCCGCGGCGGGGATCGCACGACCGCGGGGCCTCGAAACGCGCCTGCGCGCACCCACTGCCAGCCCAGCCAGCCCAGCCCAACCCAACCCCCCACACAGCAACCAGCGCCCCCCACCACGCTTCGCGACCTGCCCCGGCCCGCAGTACGGCAGCGCGCGCTGCGGGTTTGGGGCAGTTCCGCGCTCGCCGGCTGGCCGGCAAAAAAGAAAGGAAAAGGCACACGGCTGAGACGCGGCGTGGCGTGGGCGAGCGAGGCCCGAGGGACGGCGGGCGGGCGTGCTTTCGTTTTCGTTTTTGCGGAGGCCCGGCGCCCGTCGTTTCCGCTGGCGCTGAGCGAGCGTTCTGTTTTTGGGCGGCCCTCTGACAAACGGTTGGGCTTCCGCACTGTGGAGCTAGCTGGTGGTTTCTGAGTGCGTTGCCTGCTGGTCTGGGCTCGCCGCAGGGCTTGCCACTTGGTCGAGGCGGCTGCCTTGTATTGAAAGTTATCGGGCTTGTAATTCTGCGTTATGATGGAGCTGAGCAGATACTCTCTAATGCAGTCCGCCAATGCGCAACGGCGTGCAAAGGGCATGGATCATGGCAAAGATGGATGGAATGAGGTTTCCGAAAGGAATAACGGTTCCGCTAAGGCTGCATGTCTGTGAAGAGGAAGAATTTCTAGTTTGGGAAATGGGCGATGCAGGTACGGAGCCGCATACTCTGGATGTAGTTCTCCAGTCACACTACGCGATTATGACGTCTTGACACGTTGCGGAGTCGCAAATCGTGAATCGTGAACATTGGTGCTGACTTCCCCATTATCTTGGCGGAAGGTTCGCTCCGAAGCCGTCCCAGTCCGCGGATTTAAGATGTGGTCAGACCGCATTTATAGTGCTGACGTTACTGAACACAAAGTTGCGCGAGAATACCACGCCTGGTTAGAGTCGGCGAAGTCCCATGAGAGCCCAACTTTTCGATGGTTGATCGTCCGTTCCGATATCCGAGTCACGAATCATTCCGTTGAAGGCGATGATTAGATATTCGGATTAGAACCCGTAATCCAAAAGCTCACGGCGAGTCCCTCTCCGCGTCGTGGCCAAGAACCCGTTCACACTGCCTCTTGACATCCGACGCTCCATCGACGCCACTCCACTTATCCAACAGCGCCCGAATCGTCTTCCATTCGTCCTCCGCTTCGGCTCTGCTCTCCTCAGCCAGCAACTGCTGGAACCGCCGAGGCGCATCCAACACCCACCGCACCGTTCGCACCTCTCTTGCCATCCCACCACCGTCAGCCGCGTGTTCCGTCCGCCCAACCTGCGCCGCGAGCTCACGCGAGAGCGCAGCCGCCGTCTCAGCGATGTGCGAAATGGCGGGAGCCAGAGTGGAGGTGGCGGGGGTGAGGGGGTCCATATTAGCGCGCATCTGAAGCACAGTGAGCAAGCAGGCGCAGCGTGGAGGCAGAGCTCGGGGGGAGCGCGTACCTTCTGGATGGTGTCGGTGGCGGCGATGAGCTTCGAGTAGTTGTCGTAGACCAGCGCCTTGCGCTCGCCGTCCAGGCCGCGGATCTCGCTGACCAGCGCGCCTTCCACCTTCAGCACGCTTTCCAGCGACTCTGTTTCCAGCAGCCGCTTCACGTATGTTGCTGCGTCGAAGCCGTCGCGGTCCAAGTCGCCGAGCACCGTCGCCAGCTGCTGTGGTGTCGCTTCTGGCGCGCCATCGGGGGTGCTGCTGGCGTCATCTCCCGAGCTTTTGATCCCATAATAATCACGCAGGGCAGCTCGATTGCGTCTCGAGTTGGCTGGTCGCGAAAGAGGGCTGTTTGTGGCTGCGGGCAAGTCCAGCGAAGTTCTTGAAGACGGCGGGCTGCGAATGGTCAGGGACGGAGGAGGCGATGGAGAGGCGTCGACGGACATTTCTAGTTAGCGGCAAATCATTCTCGGGCTGGCAATGGGGGAAGTAGTTGATAAGGAGCAGCTAGGTGCTTGTGTGCGATGTTCAAAAGTGTCTTTCAAGTTCGGGATTTGCCGTGGTCAGCCCTACCCGGCCGCGCTTGCACGGATGCAGGCAAAGAACAGCCATTAATAGTTGCGCTGGAGGGCCTGCGGCCATAATTTACATAAAACCATTTGCGGATGAGTCGAGCACCAAAAATCTGCCGTCAAATGCAACGTGTTGAGCCATTCCCGGACACTTTTAAACTTTATTTCGACTTCAACCTACTTTTTCAGCTGTGCCTCCCTCCGCAGCATCACGAGACCAACGCAAGTCACGGCCCCGTATCAGTGACTTCTCCCACGAATCCTTCCAGCCCAGCGACGCCTTTTTCGCCGCGCTCCAACCCGCCATAGAGTCCAGGCCCACCGCCCGGCATGACCAAAACGCGCGATCCCACCTCGACGTACTCGCGCGACGCAAGAAACTGAAACGTGACGAGCAACCTGGGCGCAAGGAGCGCGCTCGCCGCGCCAAACTCGCCAGCCTCCTCAGCGCCGAAGTCAAAGGCCGGCTCGTCGTCGCGGGGCTCGCGGGCGGGCGAAACGGCGGGCGCAGCGCCGCCGCCGTCGGCCACCGCGCCGGCCACGACCCTGGCGGACGCGCGGATGCTGGCGACGTAGACGACGACGGCCGCGCCAATTGACAGCATCTCGACGTCGCGGCGCGCGAACTCGGCGGTGAAGGCGCGGGCCGCGCTCAGCGGCGCCGCGCCCACAACCATGCCCTTGCGGACGCGCGGCAGCGACGCCGCCGACATGCGCGCCGCAATACCGATCGTCGCGGCTTGCCCCGCCGCGATGCTGCGCACCGGCAGCCGCAGGTTGCGCAGGCTGACGACCTGCGCCTTGCGCCACTCCTGTGCTGCGGCCGGCGCCAGCGCCGTGGTTTTGTGCAGCGCGCCCGGGAACGAGCTCGATGTCGGGATGCGTGGCCGCTCTTTGGGTGTGTGGCTACCGTCGCTGTCTTCCGGCGTGCCGTCTGAGAAGTACGGCCCCAGGCTAAGTTCGTCGCCCAGCTTGATGCTGCCGTAGCGGAGAATCCCGGCAAGGACTAACGCTGGTGTGTCTTTTGCTGTGCCGGATTTGGCGCCCGTGAACACGTCTTCGATATCGAATAGAGCATTCGGCCGCGTGGTTGGGCGATTTTGTGTTTCTGGATATCGAGGTATCGGTAGGTCGTGTAAGAGTGCGTGTAGTTTGTGAATGCCATTGCCTTTGACGGCGCTTGTAAATACGATTGGAACCGTTTCGATCGCATCATCACGCAACGTTTCCACCACTTTTCTAACTTCTGCGCGCTCCGATGCTGGTACGGAGAGCAAGTCAGATTCTTCGATAACAATGTTCGTGTCTTTCAAAATGACTGGTCGACGTCCAGCCGCTTTCAAGGGCGACAAGACTCTCGTTAAGCAGTTCCGTAATCCCATTCGTGATGCTAAATCAAGCTTCGTAATGACGATGACCAGAGGCAGTTGTAGTTTCAGACATAAGTCAAGGTAGGCTTGAGATAAATCAATGTCGATGGCTGGATTGCCGAAGACTTCTTCAGGTGGCGGTGTGCTCCCTGTCATGCCTGAAGTATCCTCTGTGTTATCGGCCGGTATGCAGAGAAACGTCCAATGTGGTGCCCAGCCGATGAGTCCTCGAACTGTGGTTCGACGGTACCTTGGGTGGCCAGCAGAGTCAGAAAGGAGAACGAGACGGCCAGCAACAGAGGCGGCATGAATGTCGAGCCAAGAAGAGATATCGGTCGAAGCATAGTTGATTACTTCGATCTCGTCGTCACCCCTAACGTTGTCGCCCTCTTTCCTGTATCCTATGAGCTCCTGCGTCACCGAACTGGTCATTCCCGAAGCAATCTCATGTCGATGCTTGAGCAAACTCAGTCTGCTTTTGCCTCGGCCGTTGTCCAGAGCCGCCGTAGTCAAACTTCCAAGCAGGCTTGACTTGCCAGACATTGTGGCTCCTGTGAGTGATACGCGCAGCTGTTCGGTTGTATTTTCAGCTTGGGCTTGAACTTCAATTGAACCACGTCTACTAGCCATCAAACCTTTGAGCGGCTGTTTTATGGAAGCTGACTCGCGAGAGCGGCTTTCGACACCACGGTTTGGCTTGACGTAGGCTTCAGCTACCCAGAGCTTACTCTCTTTCAAAACATCAGCGCTTTCTGCAGTCTCATCTTCAAACCATCCACATTCACCCACCGGGACCATACGCAGAACTTCGACCACGCATCCCAAGCTGGCTGCCATTGTGCGTAGAGTGTTAATGCTCTCCTCCATTTCGTCGTCAGCAAGTCCGTACAAGGTTCCATCGTCAGCCACTCCGATTTCATAGAGAGCACCGTTACTCTCTTCCAGTCCCGGAATTACTCGTCCTACCGCATCTTCTGTCCAACCACCAGCGGGAGTCGTAGGGATCTGCGGTTTGACTAGGCTCATGTACGAGGCAGAATGATGCGGAGAGGACTGTTGCAATCTCCACAACAGCTGTGTTGTGAGCTGTTCCAGTCGATGCTGCCGGCTGATGTTCATCGCTGCGGCATTGAGAGGTGGCGTCACGGGAGGTCGCTTCTCTGAAGTGCTGAGTATCGAGTTGGGAGCAGATATAGAACGGTGAGAGCCTGCCATTCGGCCTCCAGTCGTCTGATATGTGAACATTCGTCTCGGTCGCAAAAGAAGGTGCAGTTTATATTCGGTTGGGCCATCTTGCGGTTCGGCTTCCAACCTGGTGATTAGCGGGCTCGAATCTATTCGTCCCAGATGCTCGAGGCTGCCAACTTCGGACCCGGTACCAGACGGATCATCTTCCATCGGTCTTTGCAAAGGAGTTGAATTTGCAGACGTTAACCACGGTGAAGCAACCCTCGGAGGATCCGGGTCGAAGGTGAAGATCCCTGCCATGTCGGCAGCAGTTTGGAACCGCAAAGAACCGTGGCTGGTAACAAGAATCAGAGGTATATAATATTCCGTAGTCAGTAACACCGCCGTAATGACCGTATTGATGCGGTTCTCTTTAAGGATGCTTGTGTCGATTTTGATATCAGTATTGGAAAGGACGAAGTGTTTGATAATGATGGAAGCATCATGAATATAGTAAACGCCTCACTGACGCAAATTCATGCCAGTTGGCCGTTCATGAGACGCAAACTATAAGTCACAGACAGTCTAAGAGTCTCTTCAGAAAGCAGCCTTAGCTAGCGAAGGTCTGCCGTGATACTGAGGTCATCTGCGGTGACCGAACGTGTCGAATGTGAAAGGTCTTGGTCCGAGCTCGCGCACAAAGTTCGAGTCACTGAGCGCCAAACACGTGATGATACAAGGGTACTCTCAGCCTTGCCATCGACATCATCAATCATTGCCAATGTTCGGCTCAAGTTCGGTCCAACTGGCTGCTATAATGGTCACTCGGCTCTTTGAAATCTCATTTCTCGCCATCCGACAAATCCAAGAACGGATCCGATATGCACGGACGGTGATCGGAACGATGCCGCGTCAATTCGCACGAGAATTAATTGAAAGTCTCATATGCACTATAAATTTACGTTGCGGAATCCCTCCGCCTTGACATTTCCTCTGAGCGTGTTTCGGCCAAGAATAGCAAAGTTCAGGTGATAGCAGGACTCGATCCAGGCGGAAGAAAGGTCGAAGAGGCTAGAGTTCATACGTCGAGTCTATTCTGGAACGCCACGTCATGATGTAGGAGCTCAATAGCGGTCAAGAAATAGCTAAGAATTTCTTTTATTTTGTTACATTCCGCTTCTTCATGACCAGGGTAAGCGAGGAAGTAGTTGCGCGTACTACTCTCCATAAACCTCTTAACCAGACAGAACAGTAATATCGCGGAGTCTGGAACGTCGAAAAGGCTTACCGAATCTGTGGTATAATCCTATTA